>Ga0163150_10001856_pt1 | contig 34316 bp, 28 predicted proteins | sample OliLakLV19P2IB_FD_148628 | JGI IMG/M metagenome (GOLD analysis project Ga0163150, IMG submission 148628) | Freshwater microbial mat bacterial communities from Lake Vanda, McMurdo Dry Valleys, Antarctica - Oligotrophic Lake LV.19.P2.IB | ecosystem: Environmental > Aquatic > Freshwater > Lake >... | reverse complement strand
CCTTGTAAATCCATCCGCCAAACTCATTGCACCATCCAAACCATAGCAATTTTTTGGGTAAGCATTTCCGATCAGAAAGCGAACCTTGGTTTTTGCAATCACTCAGTTTCGTGTTTTTCATGGATTTCACGGCTAAAATCGATTGCGGATCACGAAAACCACCCACAGTTTCTGCGGAAGAGCCCGAATTACTCTGGCAATCCGCATGCTTTCGAATTGAATTGTTTTGCTGCATGTTCTACCTGAAGCAGTTCATGTTAACCCAACATCTGGATCGCGTTTTTCATCTCGACAGCGATTGCATTCTACTTGACAACATAGGGCGGCTACTTTCCCTTAGCCTTCCCGACGTGGTTGCAAGAAACGGCATCGCGTATTCTAAAAACAAATCAGATAATCCATGGCACATGGCAGGCTGTGTTCACAACGCTTTGCTAACGCTCGATTTTTGCGAAGCATTTATTCAGCTTTGCTTCGATGTATATGAAAACAGATCCAAATTCCATTGGGTGGAGCCGAAAATTCGGTGGCATATTGAAAATAAAATTGGTGGCGGCATTTGCGATATGACCCTGTATTACTTGCTTTTCACAGAAGGCCTTTTGGAGGTTGTCGACTTAAACGACATTGTCATCGTCGATGGGGAGCGATGCGTCTTTGATCACAACATCAACATCAGCTACGGATATTTGGGCGACGAAACCTTTGTCATGAGCAAGAATGTAAAGAAGATCATCATGGAAAGCGGCAAATTCTACGCATTTGACAAAAATGGCTCGGCGATTCGTTTGCTCTCGATTCATTTCTCGGGGAGTGAAGCCAAATCCCTTTTGCGGGACGCTTACAAATTAATTTTCGGCCAAACTGGGTGAGCATTTTTTTCCGCATCGGGCGGTTCGGGGCGGGGCGCTAGGACTTTGCCAGCACCTGTTCCGTAACCAGGAACATCGGTGACATTGTCGCTGATTCTCGAAAGCATGTTGAAGTTGTTGCTATTGCGAAACGCGGTGTTTTCAATCCAATCGCCGCCGCCGATGTGATGATTCGCGTAGAAACCGCAATCCGTCTGTGTTCCCGCCGCGTCCTCCCTCAGAGATCGAGTCGTAATTGTTGAATGCGTCGCAGTTTAGAAACAGGTTATGAGAACCTCGTAAACTATAGATCCCGATCGCCATTCCGTCATGCATACTCAGTCCCTCGTAGATGTTGTGACTACCATTGTTGGCAAAGCAAATGGACTGCATATGAGTCGGAATCGTGACCTGGACACCGACGACTTCGATGCCGCGAAGATGCAGTCACGACCCGGACACGGAGAACGCGTAAACGCGATTTTCCAGCGGCTTGACTGACGAGAAATCGAACACCGGCTGCTCGTTTCTATACGCTAAGTAATGAATCCGCTTGCCGTCGACGCCGGACTTATCGAGCTGAATCACATGAGCAAATATACGTTCCTGCTTCGCGATTTGCGATTCTTCAATTCGGTACGTGCCTCCGCGAATAAAAACCGTATCACCAGGCGAGGCAGCGTCTTGAGCACGCATTTCAGGATGTTTCTTCATTGCATTGCCGTTCCTTAGATTCGTCGTCATAAAAATGAATCGAACCACGAAAGCCTTCACAAAATGCATGACAGCTTTCATGAGACGTGGTTCAAGTCGCTCGAATCTTCAAGTACGCTCGTTCAATGCATCTGCCGGACATGATGCCGTACGTATCGTCCCGGTGTGCGATGCTGTCCTAACGATGAGCGGAGTGAAAGCCGAAAATCTGTCATCCTCGACTCAGTGAATTTCGTCGCATTGCTTTCTAATCATTTGCAGTCAATCGACAAGCGAGCGCAGATGGACGTCTATACCAATACTCTACGGTTGTAGACGTACCATTCGCCGACCAGCAAAACTAAGCCAGCGAATAAGAGCCAGCGCCAGTATTCTTTCCGAGTTTGAGTTTGCACGTTGGCGGCGGTGAGTTTTTCATCGCCAATTTCGAGGCTCGATCGGACCTCAAGATTGCTTTCCCTTGGCGAAAAAAGATTTACGGCGAACATATCCATCGAGCGTTTTTCCGTGCCTGCGGATATCTGATAGACGCCAACGTCTTCGGTCGATGTCCAAATCAATTGCCCGCTGTCATTCTTTTCAACGTCAACAGTCCGGCCTTTGGGGTCGGTAACTTGAAATCGCTCGATGCGACTTGCGAGACTGATCGCCATCGGCTGGCCAGGGAGCGTGGTATTGGCGGCCGACTGGGTTCTACCGCCGGAGAGAAATTCGACGCAGCCGTAAATGAAAACGGGAAAGCTTCGCTTGATTCCCCAGTTACTATTCTGCAGAACTTCGGCTCCGTCGGCGCGAAGGATGTCGAACCCTAGTACGGCGTCTTGAAACGGACCGCGAGGTGCAACGGCTAAGACGGGTCCATTCTCGGCTCGCATCAATACTTGTCCTGATTCTGGACAATCAATCGTATGGCTTTTCATAAAATAGATGTTCCCGATTTCCAGTAAAGCAGTGATCGGATGCGAGCGATCCACATCGATAAACTGGAACGGACCATCGGATTCAACGAGTTTCCATCCTTCCATTGGAGGTTGCTGGCCAATAAATAAGGTATTGGCATTCGGCATTGCTTTGGGTTTACATTGATCGAAAATGACTAAGTCGAATGCATCTAATACAAATTCTGCCGCGCCAGTATTCGCAGCAACGAGTACTGCGGGCGATTCGATTTGAATATTGGCCAAGCTGCGAATTGCAGAAGTTGTCAAGGCTTTTTCCAATACAGCATTTCCTGGTGTGATAAGCGCGACGTTTACAGTTCGAGCTGGACGCAATGCAGCATAGGCTTGATTGTCGAGTAAAAACTGATCGGCTCGATCCAGCTCGACGTGAAACACTCCGGAATCTACCGAGAAGTCTTCGAGTTTAAATCGTACTCCGGCATCCTTTCCCGGCTCGACAGTTACTCGAAGTGCATCGATCAGATTCTTGTCGTGATACAACGACGCGGTCGTGCTGATTGCTTCGGAGCCATAGTTAGCGACTCGAGCAAACGATTCCAATTCATCGGTGCGTTCTTCGTTTCTTGAAACGGCAAAGGCTTCGATGCCGACGTTATCGATCGCCGTTGTTCCGGTTGGGATGTACTCGATCGAAAGGTTGCCTCGATCGAATTCAGTCATCGAAGGGAATCCGCCATCGGAGTAGACGAAAACGGTTGCGGGAAGGGCCTCGGCAACCTGAATATCATTCATGCCATCAAAGCTAACCCGACCTGGATTGGCTAATCCAGCCGCTGCCCGCAACGCTTCCTTGATATCCGTTGTTCGATTGGTTTCAGCTACTCGATCAAGAGCGGCCATCAATCGGCGTTTGTCGCCGGTGAATCCCTGCTGGATATCGGCTCGATCCGAAAACGCGATTAACATGGCGACATCGCCCCTATTCATTTGCGAGATCTGTCCTTTGACTTTGCTCTTTGCCGCTTCCAGTCGAGTCGTCGCCAGATCGGTAGCTTGCATGCTGGCAGAATTGTCCAGCATCAAAATCCACCGGCGACCCGATTCTTGATTTCCATGAATGCCAGGGCGAAGACAGGCCAAAATCAGGGCCGCGAGAAATAGAAGTTGAAGCAATAGCAACAAGTTCCGGCGAAGACGTTGCCAAAGGCTGTTGACGTGCATGTCCTCGATGGCTCGCCGCCACAGAAAGGTGCTTGGCACTTCCAGCGATTGTCGCCGCAGTTTGAGGAAATAGAGGAGAAAGACCAACGGCGGCACCGCGAGCAGCACTCCCCATTGCCACGGATTGAGCGCGCTCATCCAGCTCATCGAATCAGTCCTCGTACTCGCAAGTATTGCTCGATCAAAACATCGACGCCGACATCGCTTCGGGCCGGGACGTAGGTGATCGATCGCTTTCGGCAAAACGACTTCGCGCCTTCGATGAAAGCGGTAACGGTTTGTTGATAGCGTTTTAGAAGGCCTGCTGACACGCTAATTTCTCGCTGGTCTTGGTCTTCGCAATCGATCAACTTCAAGTCACCCTTTACTTCCGGTTGCAGTTCCTCCGGCGAAAGTAGATGTACTAAAAAAATGTCTAAATCGCGAGCCACCAACATCCGCAGGGCTGCCTCGTATCCGTTCTTATCCATTAGATCGGAGATCAAAACGACAATCCCTTTGTGAACGTTCTTCAGGCAGAATGTTTTCACCGCCGTCGCGCTGTCTTTAGAATTAGGTGACGCTTCGAAGCCGCTGAGGGTATCGAGCAATCGAAAGGTGTTGCCGCGGCCGCGAAGGATACTTGGCTGCTGATGATTATAAGTCGAAAGGCTAACGCGGTCGCCTCGACAAAGTCCAATGTAACCCAGAGCAGCCGCAATTTGTTTGGCGACATGCAGTTTCGTCGGCGAGCCAAACTCCATCGACTTCGAATCGTCGATCAGGACATACAGATGAAGATCTTCTTCCTCGAGAAACAGCTTGAGATAGAGCCGATCCATTCTCGCGAAAAGATTCCAGTCGATAAAGCGAAGATCATCGCCAGGGGCGTAGTTCCGATAGTCCGCAAACTCGACGCTTTGCCCTTTCCGAGAACTCCGTCGCTCGCCTTTCATCCGTCCGCGAAAAATTTTTCGACTCACCAGTTCCATGCGCTCTAGCTTTGCCATCAAGCGCGGGTCGAGCAAGCTGGAATCGAGAGTCTTCATAGAAAGCTAGCGTCCGTTATCGTCTTCATCGACCATTTCGATCTCTTCAAGCTGATCATCATCATACTCAGAAGAATCTGCCGATGCTTCGCCGTCTACCGATTGCGTTGGATCATCGTCGGCCGACAGCATGTTCCGTTCGTCGATCTTCACGTCGTCGCGAGTGTCGTCTCGATTGCGATTTTGCAAATAAAGTTTGACTGGAATCTCTCCAAATGGGAGATGGTCGCGAAGAAAGGTAAGCAGATATCGCTGATAAGGGCCAGTAAATCCTTGCGCATAGTTGCAGACGGCGATCATCGTCGGCGGTGCAACGCCGATTTGCGTTGCGTAGTAAATCTTAGGCCGTTTCATCTGGTACATGGCCGGTTCGTGATTTTCCAGCGCGAGGCGAATCAATCGATTGAGCTGCGGAGTCGAGATGCGAGAATTGGCTTGCTTGAAAAGCATTTGCGCATGATTCAAAAGCGTCTTTACATTTTTCCCGGTCTCACCGGTAATAAATGCAATCGGGCAATAAGCCATCTTCGGGAAATTTTCGCGCAGATAGCTCACCCATCGCTCGGTCGGCATCTGCCCGGCTAACTTATCCCATTTATTGACCACCAGAATACAAGGCTTGTATTCATCAGAAATATAATGAGCAAGCTGCTTGTCGACTTTGCTGAGCCGCTCGGTGCAATCAAAGAACAGCAAGGTCACATCGGCCCGCCGGATACTCCGTTGAGCGCGATGGAGTCCGTACCAGTCGATGTCGGTCTTGATCGATTTATTTCGGCGAAGGCCAGGCGTGTCGATCGCGGTAAATCGCTGTCCATCCATTTGGAAATGGACGTCGACGCTATCGCGAGTCGTCCCTGGGACTTCGCTTACAATCATTCGCTGAGCCTGGGCAAGCGTATTCACAAAGGTGCTTTTGCCTGTGTTGCGACGGCCGACGATGGCAACCTTCATATCGGCTGGAGCAACGTCTTCATCCGTTGTTGAAACTTCGGGCAAGCGCTGAAGAATCAAATCCAATAATTCTTCACGGTTGCGGTTTTGGAGCGTACTGACCCGAACGAGCCAACCGCGACCGAGTCTTAAAAATTCTTCGGCATTCAAATCCTGAGATGGATGATCACACTTATTCGCCACCAGTATGATCGGCTTATCGATTTTTCGAAGCCGCAAGGCAACTTCTTCGTCGAAAGGCGCTATACCAGCTCGATTATCGACGACGAAGATCAAAACATCGGCTTCGTCCATCGCCGTTTCGATCTGCTGTTCGACTTCGTTGGTTAGATTGTCGGCATCGATATGCCCCATCCCACCGGTATCGATCAGCTCGAAATGAGTCTTGCGATACTCCATCAACGTCGTCAAACGATCGCGAGTCACCCCGGCGACATCGTCGACAATGGCCAAGCGGCGACCATCCAGCCAGTTGAAAATGCTGCTTTTCCCGACATTCGGGCGACCGACGATTGCGACGCGAGGAAGTGCCATAGCTTATAGCCTATTCGGATTCCAAGCGACGCGGGAGGCCAAATCACTTGCCATTCGGCTATAAATATCATGTATAAATCCCATAATGTGTCTTCAGAGCTAAAAGTGGGGTAAGCTTCCAGCTTGCCAACTTTATTCGTCGCAAGCTGGAAGCTTACCCCACTTTTGAATAGCGGATTAGGATGACTGCGAAAAAGGTAATCGTGATTGGAGCCGGGCCAGGCGGTTTGGCGACCGCAATGCAGCTTGCCAAAGCCGGACTTGATGTCACGCTTTTGGAGGCGATGGATCGCGTCGGCGGGCGATCTTCGGCCATCGAAGCCGACGGGTTTCGCTTTGATGTGGGGCCGACATTTTTTCTCTATCCACGTATCTTGCAAGAGATTTTTGCCTCCGTCGGACGCGACTTGTTTCACGAAGTCCCGATGCATCGGCTCGATCCACAATATCGAATTACCTTCGGAATCGGCGGTCAACTCGACTGCACGCCCGACCTTGCGAAAATGGAGAAACAGGTCGCCGCAATATCGCCAATCGATGTCGGCTCGCTCAGACGCTATCTCGATGACAATCGAGTAAAGCTCAAAAAATTCCGACCTATTCTCGAATCGCCATTCAATGGCCCGCTCGATTTGTTGCGACCGTCGCTTATGGCCGCTGCTGCTTATCTCAAACCATGGAAATCGTTAGGTAGGGAGTTGGAAGGCTATTTTAAGGATCCACGTTTGGTCCTGGCGTTTTCTTTTCAGGCGAAGTATCTCGGCATGTCGCCTTTCAAATGCCCAAGTCTCTTTTCGATCCTTTCTTTTTTAGAATACGAACACGGAGTATTTCATCCGATGGGCGGTTGCGCGCGAGTTCATGAACGGATGGCCGAAATCGCAACCGAAATGGGAGTCGATATCCGTGTTAACGAGCCGGTCAAAGAGCTTGTGTTTCAAGGGCGTCAAGTGGTTGGAGTGAAGTCCGCCGAGAAAACTTATCCATCCGACGCGATCGTCATCAACGCCGATTTTGCCGCAGCCATGCAGCAACTCGTTCCCAACCATCTTCGACGACGCTGGTCCGATGCCAAGCTCGCTAAGAAAAAATTCTCGTGCAGTACGTTTATGATGTATCTCGGTATCGAAGGTCGCTACGACGAACTGGCTCATCATACGATCCACATCGCTCGCGATTACCCGAAGAACCTTCGCGAAATTGAAGATAAGAAAATCCTTCCGATGGAACCGTCGGTTTACATTCACAATCCGAGCTTGATCGACCCATCGCTGGCTCCAACGGGCAAGAGTTCGCTTTACGTTCTCGTCCCCGTTCCTCATTTATCGAAGGCTACGCCGTGGGACGAGAACCAGAAACAGGCCTATCGCGAGGTCGCCATGCGGCGACTTGAAGAGTTAGGGTTGAGCGATTTACGATCGAGAATTCGATTTGAAAAGATCGTTACGCCGCTGGATTGGCAGGATAATTTTAAGGTTTATCGCGGTGCAACGTTCAATTTGGCTCATAATCTTGGACAGATGCTGCATCGTCGCCCGCACAATCGCTTTGAAGAGCTCGACGGCGTCCACCTCGTAGGCGGTGGTACTCATCCCGGCAGTGGGCTGCCGGTAATTTACGAATCTTCCCGAATTACCAGCCGACAATTGCTAGAAGAGCTCGGCTACTCATCGTCGTTCATGAACGGATAATACACAATCATTGTCGTTGTTCGCTCCTAAGACGTTGTTCGCTCCTAAGACTGTGAAAAAACACGTAGGTCAGTCTTTTCCAAGACTGACCCCGCAGCAAAGCTCCGGGTTTTCTGTGTCTCGGAGGAGACACAGCTACGTGTCGGCAGAATAATTTCACAGCCTGTCCGCGAACAAAAGGAAAAAGGCAAGTGTTAATGCACCTCGGCTGATTTCATTGCTTTGATGAGAAACGTCGGATTGGCCGATTCGAGTCGAAGTTTTTCAAGCTGGTAATTTCCTCTTGAAAGCTGAATCATCCAAAGCGTTGGCTCGACACCAAAGCGTTCGCTAAGCAAAGTCTGGAGCGCGACCACATGGTCCATACTTGCAAGATTCGCAATCAAGCGACCGCCGGCACGAAGTCGCGGCCAGGATGCTTCTACTAACTCAGTAACCGCACGACCTGTTCCTGCGACGAAGATTACGTCGGGATTAGGCAGATTTTCCCAGGCCTTTGGAGCTTGCCCCAAGACGGGTGTCAAATTGCGTACGCCAAATCGATGTGTGTTTTCGGTCAGCAAACCAAAATCTTCGGCGTCCATTTCGATCGCATATACGTGACCACGATCGGCAATCGAAGCGGCTTCGATGCCGACCGATCCGCTCCCAGCACCGACGTCCCAGACAATCGATTCGGAGCTAAGTTCCATCTCGCTGATCGCGATCGCACGTACTTCCGAAGGCGTTAGCAATCCTCGCTTGGGTTTCGATTGCAAAAATGCGTCGTCAGAATTTCCAAACAGTCGACGGTGCACGAGATTCGATGGCTTGTCCGCAACACCCGGCTTCCGCACAAGGACCATGACGTTGAGCGGGCCGAATTTTTGACGAGCGATCTCGGCTGGGGTTCCCCGAGTCACACGCTCGTCCGGTGAACCGAGGTTCTCGCAGACGTAGATCGCAAAATAGTCGATCCCCCGTTGAACCAATTGCTCGGCAAGAATTGCAGGCGTCACCTGTTCGGAAGTGAAGAGCCCAATCTTTTCCGAAGTTCGAATTCTTTCTAAAACGCGGTCGAGCGACTGGGTGGCCAAGTTGGTCAAATACGCCTCGTCCCAGCTTTCTTTTACTCGAGCAAATGCCAGTTGCATGCTGCTGACGTGCGGGACAACCTCGAATCGATCTTTGCCGAGTCGTTCGCAAAGATAGCGGGCGGTTCCATAAAAAAGCGGGTCGCCGGACGCCAAAACAACCGCGTCCCCAGCCGAATGCTTGTCCAAAAGTAACGCGAGTTTGTCCAGATCGCTGCCGACAACCTCCTTTTTTCCTGGAAATTGGCTCGTCTTTTCAAGCAAATTCGCAGGGCCAACGATGAGCTTTGCATCTTTAAGTCGAGCTACCGCCGAGCTGGACAAGCCTTCGAGCCCGTCGTCACTAATTCCAATGATATAGATCATGTTCGACGCCTACGCTTCCTTCGTTCCATAGTTGGGATGCAAATCATCCGTGATTGTAGAGCATTTCTGCCGTATTTCGACGGCACTCGAATTTTCGCAACGCTGCTTGTCAAAAATAGGTAGCACCGCTAGAGTATAGGTGGCGTAAGCTCCCAGCTTGCCACTGGGAAACAATAGTAGCTAAATGAATCGTGCCGTGAATCTCAAACTGAATACAGACGACGAAAAACCACCCCGCAGGGTGAATCCGCACACCCCGGTGGCAATTCGTCCAGTAGATCAGTGGGTCCTTGAGTTGCTGCGGCGAGAAGAAGGGCTGACGGTTTCTGATTTAGTCGATCGACTTGAGGTAACGCCGACGGCGGTCCGAGCGCGTTTGGATCGGCTCGAGGAAATCGGTTTGTTAGAACGCCGCAAGCTGGCGGCTGGTCGAGGTAGACCGGTTTACCAATATTTTTTAACGCCGCTAGGTTGGCGCCGGATAGGGGCTTCGTATACCGATTTTGCGTTGGCGGTTTGGCAGGAGATTGAAGAGTTTCCCGACGACGCGATTCGTCAGCAGATACTCGATCGGATTTCGCATCGCATGGGTCAGGCCTACGGACGATTGATTGCCGATGGAACCGTTTCGGAGCGGATGAAGTCGGTAGCAGGATTATTGTCCGATCGAAAAATTCCGTGTGAATCGAATGAATCGCAATCATTGCCGGTTCTTACCGTACATGCGTGCCCGTTCCCCGATCTTGCCGCGATCGATCGGCGGAGCGCTTGTGAGTTGGAAACAAAAATGTTGAGTGAAGCGGTCGGTGGCGAACTTGAGTTGTCTTGTTGCCGTCTGGACGGTCATGGAACATGTCAGTTCCGTCCGGTCTCGATCCCTTTGCACGTGTAGTTTTAGTCGATTGAAAACCTTTGAGAGTAAAAGCTTAGTTTGCTGATATGTCGCATACACTGGTAATTAAGAATCTCCACGTTGCCGTCGAAGGCAAAGCCATTTTGCGTGGAGTCAATTTGGAATTGAAGTATGGGGAAACCCACGCGTTGATGGGTCCGAACGGATCAGGCAAGAGTACGTTAGGGCTGGCTGTCATGGGGCATCCTAACTATATCGTGACCGATGGTTCGATTGAATTAGATGGTCAGAACGTGACTGAGATGGAAGCGGATGAGCGTGCTCGGGCTGGTTTATTCATGGCATTCCAACGTCCTGTCGCAGTGCCCGGCGTCAAGATGGCAGACTTCTTGCGACATGCTGCGACGAACGTTCGTCGTCCCGATCGCAAAGAAGGTGAAGACCTGATTCCGATGCGAGACTTCCGGAAAGAGCTTCGTTCAAAGATGGAGCAGCTCAAGATGGACCCCGATTTTGCTCGTCGGTATGTCAACGATGGCTTTTCCGGAGGCGAGATGAAGCGGGCCGAAATCTTGACAATGGCCATGCTCTCACCCAAGTTTGCGATTCTCGACGAAACCGACAGCGGGCTCGACGCTGATGCGGTGCGATTGGCGAGTACCTCGATCGCGGAAATTGGGCGAGAAAAGATGGGGCTTTTGATCATCACGCATCACGACAAGTTGCTCGAACACAATCCGCCTGACTTTACGCACGTCATGCTGGGAGGACGCATTGTTGAAACGGGCGGAATTGAATTGGCCCGCGAGCTACACGACTTCGGTTATGACCGGATTCGCAAAGCTTACCCAGATGCCGATGCGACGAATTTAGAAATGACCAAAAAAGAAGAGACCGCTTTAGTCGCTTAGTTCATCCATTGTTGAACCTGTAAATCTTAGAAGTGAATTCCCTATGTCGACCGATTTAGTAAGCCACGATGTTATTGGCGAAATCAATAAATATGACTTCCGAACCGAAAGCAAAGCGGTTTTTAAGGCCCGGAAGGGTATCGATGCCGAAATCGTCAACCAAATTTCGGAGATGAAGAAAGAGCCTGAGTGGATGCGCGATTATCGCTTGAAGGCTTTGCAGATCTTCAACGAAAAGCCGATGCCGATGTGGGGCGGCGATATTGCCCTCGATTTTCAAGACATTTTTTACTATCTCAAGCCGACCAACAAGCAAGGTCGAACTTGGGATGAAGTCCCGCAGGAAATCAAAGACACCTTTGACAAGCTCGGCATTCCAGAAGCGGAAAAGAAATTCTTGTCCGGCGTCAAAGCTCAATTCGAAAGTGAAGTTGTTTACGGGTCGTTGAAAGAAGACTTAGCCCAGCAAGGCGTCATTTTTACCGATACCGATTCGGCCCTTCGCGATCATCCCGATTTGTTGCGTGAGTATTTCGGAACGATCATCCCGTCGACCGACAATAAATTCGCGGCGTTAAATTCAGCGGTTTGGTCAGGCGGTTCGTTCATTTATGTTCCCAAAGGGGTCAAGATCGACTTTCCGTTGCAAGCCTATTTTCGGATCAACGCCGAAAACATGGGGCAATTCGAACGGACGTTGATCATCGTCGATGAAGGAGCTTCCATTCACTACGTAGAAGGTTGTACCGCACCGATGTACTCCACGGAGTCGCTGCATTCGGCGGTGGTTGAAATCATTTGCAAACGCGGAAGCCGCTGTCGATATACGACCATTCAAAACTGGGCGAACAATATTTATAACCTAGTTACTAAGCGAGCTGTCGCTTATGCCGATGCGACGATGGAGTGGGTCGATGGCAATCTCGGCAGCCGACTGACCATGAAATATCCAGCCGTTTACATGCTAGAACCGGGCGCGCGAGGAGAAATCCTTTCCATCGCCTTTGCGTCCAAAGGCCAGCATCAAGATGCTGGTGCCAAGCTTGTTCATGCTGCACCGCATACGACCGGTCAAATTATCAGCAAGTCGATATCCAAAGGTGGTGGACGAAGTAGCTATCGCGGACTGGTTCGCGTCGAGAAAGGTGCCAAAAAATCGAGGAGCAACGTTGTTTGTGATGCTTTGATTTTGGATGCGAAATCTCGCAGCGACACGTATCCTTACATTGAAATCCTCGAACAGGACGTGAACGTCGGACACGAAGCCAGCGTTTCGCGAATCGGCGAAGAGCAGTTGTTTTATTTGATGAGCCGAGGACTATCGGAAGCGGAAAGCGGCACGATGATCGTCAACGGTTTCATCGAGCCACTCGTCAAAGAACTTCCTATGGAGTACGCCGTCGAAATGAACCGGCTGATTCAACTCCAAATGGAAGGCTCGGTCGGTTAAACGATCCGTCACAAAACAATCATTCGTAAAAACACCAACGGGCTGATGTCGACTCGATATCGGTCGTAACCATTTATCCTTGCAAATATTCGCAGTCGTAAACTTCATTCGGAAAACATGACGATCATAGCAATACCAGCGGCCTTTGATGCCGCTTCCTTCAACCATTTTCTCGGAAGCCGGAATGAGCCGGATTGGTTAACGCAACGAAGACGCAAATCATGGGCAGCCTTCGAATCGACCGCTTGGCCCGATCGTAAAACGGAAGAATGGATGCGATCGGACCTTCGTGGTTTTCATCTCGACCAATACATGATGCCGGGACTCGGCGAATCCAGCGAAGATACGTGCCCGCAATGGTTGGTCGATGATGTGATTACGTGTGGTCAGTTGGGGACTATCGATGGCCGAATTGTTCTTGAGCAACTGTCGACTGAAGTTTCTGGGCAAGGCGTCTACTTTGGGTCGCTGGAAAAAGCATGCCAGTCACATGGCAAGCTCGTCGAGCAGCATTTGTTCTCGGTTGTCGATCCGAATGCCGATCGGTTTGCCATGTTGCACGCCGCTACATGGTCGTCTGGATGTTTCTTGCATGTTCCAAAAGGCGTTTCCGTCGAGCAACCCTTTCATATTCATTCAGGGATGTCCGACGGTGGAACGGATGTAAGCCATGTTTTATTGGTTCTTGAAGAAAACACTTCAGCGACCGTTCTGTATGAAAGTTCAAGCACAACACCGAACGCTGACGGATTTCACTGCGGCGGGTTGGAGATTGTTCTTAAACAAGGCGCGAGCTTGCGGCTTGTGATTCTTCAAGAATGGGGAGATCGCGTGTGGCATTTTGCTCATCAGCATGCAAAGGTCGGTCGCGACGCCACGATCCAATGGACGCTCGCCGCCATGGGAGCTCGATTTGTTCAAGTTGCCCAGCAGGTCTCTTTGGTTGGCGAAGGAGCACGAAGCCAAGTCAACGGCACGATGTTTACTCGCGATAAACAGCAAATGACGTTTAACACGCTACAATTTCACGAAGCTCCGAACTGCAAGAGCGATTTTCTTTACAAAGCGGCCTTGCAAGATCGATCGCGAACGGTCTGGCGAGGCATGATCAAGGTCGCTCCGGGTGCCGACAAGACCGACGGCTATCAACGAAATGATAATTTAATTCTGAGCGATCATGCCCGTGCCGATTCGATTCCGGGCTTGGAAATCAAGGCCGATGATGTCCGATGCACGCATGGAAGCACTTCCGGTCGCGTCGATGACGAACTGATTTTTTATGCCCAGTCGCGAGGTTTTACACGTCAAGAAGCGGTTCGCATGATCGTGACAGGCTTTTTCCAGCAGATTTTTGATCGGATCACTATCGAAAGCGTTCGCAAGGCACTGGGAAGTGCGATCGCGAGGCAGGTGCGGCAATATGAATAACCAAGATTTCAAAGCCGCGTGTTCGGTAAGTGACTTAAAGCCAGGCGTTCCCTTTACGGTGGAACTCGACGATCGATTCGTCGTATTGGTCAAGTTAGACAACGATATCTATTGCATCGACGACATTTGCACGCATGATGGAGGTACGTTGGGTGATGGTACAGTCGACGATTTTTCCTTGGCATGTCCACGCCATGGTGCTAAATTCGATGTGCGAACGGGTGAAGCGATCACGATGCCAGCTACCGAAGCGACGGCCAGCCACGAAGTCAAAATTGTCGACAACACGGTTTACATTAAAATTAATGATTAGAGAGGTAGGGAGACTATCATGAGCATCAGTGAAGATGGCGTTCGTGAAGAACTCAAAAAGGTTATCGACCCTGAGTTATTTGTAAACATTGTCGATCTGGGTCTGGTCTATGTTGTAGATCTGCAACCAAGTGAAGAAGACGGGAAGACCGACGTCAATATCGAGATGACATTGACTAGCCCGATGTGTCCGGCTGGCCCGCAGCTTGTCGCTAATTCCCGACAAGTTGTTGAAGCCTTGGAAGGGGTTGGTAAAATCGATGTCAAAGTCGTGATGACGCCGCCATGGTCGCCTGACTGTATGACTGAAGACGCTAGGGATCAATTAGGTATATTTTGATGACTGTCGAGTTAGGTGAAAGGACGTCGCTGGCAGAAATCCGCGAAGAGCTCCTCGATTGCGAATCGGCCGAAGAGAGACTGAACTACCTCATCGAAATCGGCGAGACGCTCCCGCCTTTTCCAGAGGCACTAGGTGTCGAAGAGTATCGCGTTCTGGGCTGCCAGAGCATGGTTTGGCTCGTCCCAACGGTGACCGATGACCGCATCGAATTCATCGCGACCAGCGATGCCCCGATGGTTCGCGGTTTGATCAGTATTCTCATCGCGGCCTACTCGGGAACTACCTCGCAAGAGATTTTGGAATTCCCGATCGAGCAATTTTTTGACGAGATCGAATTAAAGTCATTTATTACGCCGATGCGTAGCAATGGCCTGCACTCGATGATTTTACGAGTAAAGTCAATCGCTGGCGAAACCCAAGGCAATAGAGCGTCGAATCCAGCGAATGTTGATTCACCAGCAAGCGAACGACCCAAACGCGTTGTGACAAAGACTATCGAAAATGCGGCTGCCGATTTTCCGATCCTTCGTCGCAAGCATTCGAGTGGATCGCGGTTAGTTTATTTGGATAGCGCCGCGTCGTCGCAACGGCCAAAGCAAGTAATCGACGCCATAAGCCATGTTTATTCGACGCATTACAGCAACGTCCATCGATCCGGACATGAACTTGCCGCCGAAACGACCGTCGCGATGGAATCGGCACGAAGCGCGGTCGGGCGATTTATCAATGCGCCTAACTGGAACAATAGTGAAGTTTCGAAGTCGATTGTCTTTACTAGCGGAACAACGGCCTCGATCAATCTTGTTGCTCGAGCGTGGGGCGAGGCGAACCTGGAAATGGACGACGAAATAATCCTCACCGAAATGGAGCATCATTCGAACATTGTTCCGTGGCAGCAATTAGCTCAGATGATTGGCGCAACGATTCGCTGGCTGCCGATTCGGGATGATTATCAGCTCGATATCGATCGATTGCCAGAATTGCTTTCGAAGCGTACCAAGATGGTAGCTGTGACGGCCGTCTCGAATGTTCTTGGAACGATCAATCCGGTGCGCACCATCGCGGAGATGGCCCATCGAGTCGGCAGTCTTGTTTTGGTCGATGCAGCGCAAGCGATCCCACATGGCGACGTCGATGTCCAGTCGATGGATGCTGATTTCGTTGTCTTCAGTGGCCACAAGATGCTTGGGCCGACCGGGATCGGCGTGCTCTATGGCAAGACCGAACTTTTGAATGCGATGCCGCCGTTCATGGGGGGTGGGAACATGATCAAGTCTGTTTCGAAAACCGGCTTTGAGCCAGCCGGTTTACCGCATCGATTTGAAGCCGGTACCGCTCCGATTGTCGAAGCCATTGCGATGCAGAAAGCTGTCGAGTATTTAGAGTCGTTTGAAGAGGGAGCGATCTTAGCTCACGAACGCTCTCTGGCAAGTGAAGTGCATCGCCGATTCAAAGATATTCGAGGGGTGAAGGTTTATGGTCCCGATATCGAAGCGAAGAACGGAATCGTAACGTTTGCAATCGAAGGCATGCACGCCGATGAAGTTGGTCGACGTTTGGATTTACAAGGAATCGCCATTCGCGTCGGCCACCATTGTGCCATGCCACTGCACCAAAAGCTCGGACTATCAGCGACGTGTCGAGCATCGTTTTACCTTTATAACACGCTGGAAGATGTTGAAGTGTTTTGCGACGCCATCGAAAGAATGCTAACAGAACGTCGCCAGTGACGTGCGTCTGGTTTCTTGGTCTTGAGCATTAAAACGAGTGCTAATTGAATTCAGATGCTCATCGAATTTCGGTGTCTCGCAGCGGTGAGAACTTGAGGTAATTGAAGTGTCGATAGAGTTCTGATTGTTCGAGTAACTCTTGATGCTTTCCGCTACCGACCACGCGTTTTTCATGCAGTAGAATCACCAAATCGGCAACGCGAAGGGCGGTCGGTCGTTGCGAGATTACAAATACGATGGCACCGCGCTGAGTTAACTGACGCAAGCCATAGGCAGACTGACTTTCGGTAGCTGCGGATACCCGATCGGTCGGCTCCTCGGCGACGACAATACTCGGTTTACGAAGTAAGCCGCGAGCGATTCCCAACTGGAATAAAGAATCATTCTTAAGTCGATCGTCATTAGGGGAAATGAAGGTCGAGAACATATCGGAAAGTTCCGATACTGTATCGTAGGCCCCAGCAATGCGAGCAGCGTCAACGATGTCGGCCAGCGGTTTTGGGCGATCGGGAAAAGAAAGATTTTCAATCAAAGTTCCGGCGGTCATTGGACCATTGGGCGATATCCAAAGACATTGACGTTGTAGCGATTCGGCATTGAATTCTGCAGCGTTGGTCGAATCCCACACGATTCGACCGCTGGCTGGCGAGCCAAATCCAAGCAAAAGTTCGCCGAGCGTTTTCGCTTCGATCTGAGATGTTGCAACGATGGCCACCAACATACCTGGCCGCGCTTGAAACGTAACATCGTCGAGAAGCGTGTGATGCTGCGTATCCTTGAGCGTCACATGTTCGATCGATATTCCTTCTGTCAGCGCGGTGGCTGTTTTCGACGAAGTCAGCGACTGGGCTGCAGCGGTCATTTGGATAAGCGAGTTTAGCAAGCGAGAGGCCGAGGCATCTGCACTGCGAACGCGTGCCCAAGCTCGTCGAGCTTTGATTACCGACACGTAGCCAAAGCCAATCAAGACCAGCATTGTCAATGCGCCAGCCACCCCTAAGGATGAAGTATTCTGGAGGATACGAACCGACAGGGCCAAGCAAAAGACGCTCAGCATCAAAGAGACGACGATCAGAAGCAAGGGCGTCTTCCAAAGAAAACTATCGAAGAGTTTAAACTCGGCTTCGCGATACGTTCGAAGACGGCTTTCGAATTCCTCGCTATGGATCTTTCCGGGGATAACCGCCGAAACGAGTGGCCCAATTTCAGCCATCGCTACCAAACGATCTTGCGCCATTTGACGACGTTCGGTGAGTACCGGCTGCAAGCTGCGACGCTGCCGATCGACCACGACGTAGAGCTGCCAGAGCAATACAAATGCGATTGCCGCCAGAATCATCAGCGTCGGATGGATCAATAAGGCAAAAAAGAAGCACGCCGTCGCTTGAATCGAATGGCGAGGTACCGTTCGATACCAAGCCAGCAGCGCATCTCGAATCTGGGGAATCCAGTAGGAGGATGACTCGCTCCGAATCGCTTGTTGACCGACCACACTTTGCGATGAAGCACAAAGCATGCTTTTCTCGTAGACACTTCGCCGCAACTGAATTTCGCATTCGATTGCGTAATGAATGGCCCAACGATAAAGTAGAAATAGGATCGTGGCCTCTAATACGACCAGTCCTAGCGCCAAGACCAACAATGCGAGTACGCCGCGAAGCGGACCTTGTTCCGCATCCAGCCAAACGGTCGATAGCGATAACTGCGGGCTGAGTTGGATCGTCTCAGGCAGGGTCGACGAGATGCTTGCTCGAATCAGCAATTCAAGCATCCAGCCGACAACCAAGGTCGTAAACGACACGACCAAACCGGCCGTGGATCCCAGAAGCCAAGGTAATAAGATCGCTTCCCTGCGTCCGAATCGGGCTCCCAATTCCGCAAGCGAAGTTCTTTTCACGCTAGATCTCGATCCTCGAAGAGCAGTAATCCGAGGAAGACTGCAAATGTCGTATACAACGCTGAGTAGATTAAAACGCCGGCCAAATAGACCGCCGGTATCGAATGCCCCGCATCGATAGCTTTGTCCATCGAATACCAATCCAAAGTCGGTACTATGACCGCGATCAACTGGGCCACAAATTGTACGATCGGAAAGCTATCAACCGAGCTTGAAACAATCGACGGCGTCAAGTGGCCGACGAGATAGAGCGTAAAACATATCGAGAAGTTGGCGAGCAACGGCACGCGAGTCGCCAAGGCTACGGCGATTGCGCTCAACGTGGATGCTTGAAGAAAAACCATGACGAGCCCAGGTAATATTCGGACCATTTCCAAATGGCAGACTTGCCAAAAGGGCATATCTTGTGACGTTTCGCGGGCATCATAAATGGGCTTGTAGGAAACCGAAAGCAGCAGAAAGGTTCCCAAAATTAAGATCATGAATAGCAGGATCCAAAAAATCCCGATCATCTTTCCGAGAATGAATGACCTTCGATGGATTGGCTTACTCAATAAAGTCAGGGCCGTGCGGCCTTCAATCTCGTCGCTGACAGAACTACTAGCGGACCATACGCCCTGAAAGAGGCAAATCACCAATACCAAGGTCAATCCGCAATCCTTCAGCATCTTGATATCTTCGCCTTCGGTATGGAAAGGGAGGAAGACGAACAGCAGAAGGGCCAACGAACCAAACAACAACAGAATTGTCGGCAGCGGTTGCCAGAGTTCACTCTTTGCTGCCGCGATCGAAATCGCCGCGACTTTGGGTGCCGCCGCTTGGAGCAGCATCCAAGAAAGCCCGATGATGACAACGGCTCCGGCAATCAGAAGAATGGTAAACGAGTCGGGATACGCAGGAACGGTTTTCAGTACAAACGTAATCGTTGCCGGATCGATTTCCAAATTCTGAGCGTAAACATTTCCGCCGACAACCATTGGGATCGGTGAATCTAATGAGGACTGTCGATTCCAAGCAATTTCGGTCCTGGCCTCCATTCGCAAAGGTTTGCTTCGAAAGGACTCGACGTTTTGGCCGTCCGCAAGAATGATCTTGCGATCGCTTTGAACCGCTACGCTATCGACAAAGGTTGGATCGTATTTTAGCGGTATCGGCGTGTAATCCGAGTTTTCTTGGTTGCCATCGACTTTGATCCCGGGAATGGTGAATCTCGACGTCGTTTCTCCTGTCGTAAACAACGATGGAATGCTCGCCAACATTTGTACCGGTTCGTCGACGACATAGGTGCAGCATAAACCGGCAATTCCGATCGCCGCAATTACGGAAACCAGCAACGATCCGATGCCTTGGGTAAGCCCTCCATAGAGTTCTCCCAGCGATCGAGTTTGTCCACAGTAGAGGAGCGACCAAACAACAATGGCGAAAAAAGGCCAAATAGCGATAGTGAACAGAACCCATTCGTCGTTGCGAAAGCCGGTCCGGTACGTAAAGTAGGGCATAAGAAAATATCCCGCGACTCCTGTAATTGCCGCCGAAAGAATCAAGCCGAGCCAAAAGGCGACTCCGTTTCGACGCCACGAATCTAAAAACGACAACTTAGACAGGGCGACAAATAGTCCCCAAAGGAGCGCGAGAATCGCCAAGCCAGCCAGCACGCCCACGCCCACCAACCAGAATCCGGTGAGCCAACGCGTTAACCAGAACTCGGACACGACTCCTAATGGCATAGTCTTAGTAAAGATTAGAGGAGGAATGAGATCGCTCACGAGCACCCCAATAGTTCGAAAATAAAAGACAAGTTCGAAAACGAAAGACAGATTCAAAAACAAAAGCCGCAGGAATCTCAACAGAATCCTGCCGCAATCCAAAAAATTCTACTTCCAGCATACACCAATCAGTGGCAATTTTGGAGGGTACGGAAAATGCTCTTCCGGCGAATTGCTGCGGGTTGGTAACATCCGATCCATGCTTCGTCGCGACTGGATTATCGGAATGGCTTGCAGTGGAGCCTCGCTCTGCGGTTGTCGGTCGGCACCATTTACCGGTCGCCGCCAGCTTCTGTTGTTGCCAGAGCAGCAAGAAATTGCGATGGGACAAGAAAATTTCACCCAGATTCTTAGCGAAGAGCCGCTGTCGGCCAACACTCGCGGGGCGGAGATCGTTCGACGAGTCGGACTTCGATTGGCTTCTGTATCCGGTCGTCCCGACTATGCCTGGGATTTTCGACTCTTGGCCAGTCCAGCTCAGAATGCTTTTTGCCTTCCCGGCGGCAAAGTCGCGGTCTACGAAGGTATCTTGCCCGTCTGTCAGTCCGAGGCTGGACTGGCTGTTGTCATGAGCCACGAAATCTCGCACGCGTTGGCTAGGCATGGCGGAGAACGGATCAGCCAACAAGCGACGGTTCAGGGAGTGCGTTCGGCAGTCGATTATGCCTTTAGTGGAACATCAAACGCGAGCCGTGAACTTGTCCGAACTGCCTACGGGGCCGCAACCCAATACGGATTGATTCTCCCCTATAGCCGACGGCACGAATCGGAAGCCGATCAGATGGGGATCGCGCTGATGGCTCAAGCCGGATACGATCCGAACGAAGCGCCGCGGTTTTGGACAAGATTTGGTCAAGCGGAGCTCATGGCAGGAGCAAAACCTCCCGAGTGGGCTTCGACTCATCCATCCGACGCCCGCCGCGCCTCGGATTTAATGATCCAAGTACCATCGGCCATGCAGGCCTACAGCTCGGCTCCCGTTCGACTTGGACTCGGCGAACCGATCTTCGGTTAGCAAAGTGGCGTAAGTTTCCAGCAACGGTACAATCAGATTGCCTTGCGGCTATAAACTCGAGTTAAATTGTGTTAACCTTCCCGCCGAGGGTTTCTCTATGAACTCCACAAATCCTTTCCTACCTTTTAATGCGTGAACGCTAATGATACGAAAATGTCTGCTATGCCTCCTGGTTTTAGTTTCAACTCAGTGGGTTGGAGCTGTCGAAGCGGAAACGGTAATCCTTGGGTCACCTGATTTGACGCAAGGCATCAAAGGCGGAGCGAAGCTGACCAACGCTGAAATCACGGCCTATCTTTCCGATCCTAAAAACCATGTGCCGCTCAGTGTCGCGCTCCCATACGGATTGGATGCCGGAAAGGATGCCATCTATATCCCTCAAGATAACCCGATGACACGGGCCAAAATTGAGCTGGGGCGACAACTTTATTTCGATAAACGACTATCGTCCGATAGCACGGTCAGTTGCGCTGACTGCCATCATCCAAATCACGGTTATGGATTTAATACGCAATTCGGCGTTGGCGTCGGTGGACAAACCGGCAACCGGAATTCGCCGGTTTCGTTCAATCGAATTCTTAGCAAAGCTCAATTCTGGGACGGTCGAGCGGCCTCTTTAGAAGCCCAGGCTGTCGGGCCGATGGCCAATGCAATTGAGATGGGGAATACTCACGATGCGGTCGTAAAATTCGTGGCTTCGAATCAGGGTTATCAAATCCAGTTCGAAAAAATTTTTAACGCGGCTCCGAACATCAATAACGTTGGTCGCGCGCTCGCGACCTTTGAACGAACGCTGGTAACCGGCCCAAGTCCGTTCGATTTCTATGATCCCGTTCGAAAGCTGAATGACGCTTTCGCGGATGAAATCGCCGATCTGAAGACACTTGAAAAAGAAGACCCGAGTCTGTTCGCAAAGTATACGAACGCCAAAGCTGCTTCCGATGCAAATCCGATGAACGAGTCTGCCAAACGCGGCTTGACGCTATTCTTTAATGTGAAGTCGAACTGTGCCGCATGCCATGTGGGCGTCAACTTCACCGACGAACTCTATCACAATCTCGGCGTTGGAATGGATAAACCAATGCCAGATCTTGGTCGATTCGAGCACACAAAAGTCGATAAAGATCGAGGCGCATTCAAAACGCCGACTCTTCGCAATATTGCTGCGAGTGGCCCCTACATGCATGACGGAAGCCAAAAGACGCTCGAAGAAGTTGTCGAGTGGTACGCAAAGGGTGGTCATCCGAATCCGACTTTGAGCGATAAGATCAAGAAACTTGAGTTAACCGCCCAGGACAAAACCGATCTCGTCGAGTTCATGAAAGCCCTCACCGGAGCTTTTCCAGAAGTCGAAATGGAGCACTTACCGGAGTAAATTAAGCGGTTTTTCGACACGTCTCGCTATACGCCGCCGAACCGATCTTCCGTCGGAATTATCCGGAATGCCGCAAGGATAAGGATAAGGACTTCGTTTAACGAGCCGTTGGCGAGTTCCGCTACCTCGAAATCATGGAAAAACAGCTTGCAGCTTCTTAAAGAGTTCGTCCCAACCATCAGCCGCTTTTTCAAAGTCGACTTGCATGGTTTTGACGCTCTCCGAGACTGTGGCGATCGAATGGTCGCTCCCTGGCCAAAGCGCAAACTGAGCTGCGTTTCCCAGCGTTAAGCGTTGTTCGGTTTTTTGACTGGCTAGATAATCAGCCAGTGCATCGGCGGCGAGCGGATGCGGCGCGTTTTGCAAAACGGCAACGGTGCCTGGAATTAAAAGAACGCCGGCACTTTCGTCGCCTTGATCCGGCATAACGACGACCACAGGATGACCGTTGGCGATTTCAATTTCAGCATCGTCGGTATCGGTCAGTCCCCAAGCAAGTTCACCGGACGCAACGGCCTGCGCAACTTGTTTGTTACCGCTTAGTACGATTGCGTTTTCCTTGACCTTGCCCATCCAACCATCGAACTCGTCTGCCGAGAACGAGGAGCGCAGTCCCTGATAAGCAAGTACCGCGAAATGCGTTGCCGATGTGCCATAGAGAGGCTTCGCTAACCCGCACTGATCCTTCCATTTCGTGTCACCTAGCTCGGCGATACTCTTCGGCCACGCGCTCGCATCGATAAGCTTTTCGCGATTGACTAGAAGGACTCGGGCGCGGGCACCCAGGCCGACCCAACTACCGTCGTGGGCCGCATACCGGCTCGGCCACTCGGCAGGTAAATGCCAATTGCGACGTTTTAACAAACCGGCCCGTTGCAGGCGGATGGTGTGCATCACTTCGCCGCTCCAAAACAAATCGCAGCGTACCCTTTCGCGTTCCTGCATAATTCGAGTAACCAATCCAAGCGTCTTGCTCGATTCGACATCGAACTGACTGGCAACCTTTGTCCCTCCGTCGATTCGTTCGAAGGCGTCGAAAATCGGTGCGGCATATTCTCGATCAGTCGAGCAATAGACAACGACTTCATTCTCTTGTCGCGGTACGCAACCAAAGCACATAGCGGAAAATAGTCCGGACAAACCCAAACGCCACCATCTGGTTCCGAGGCTCTGCCTCGGAACCCATTGCAACGCAGGCTCTGCCTGCCGAACTGTCGATGATTCAAGAGCGGCAACAAACGGTACACGATCACGAGGCGGAGCCTCCGAAGCAGTGCGTTCCCAGGCGAGAGCCTGGGAACGAGCGTTTTCGCGTTGGCGATCAGCGTGACGGGTCGTATTTTTCTTCATTTCACCTATCTTACTGTTACGCTTCGATGTCGCCAATCGACGTCATGATGCTCAGGCAATGTTGTTGTTTTGCAACATTTGAACGTTCCGTTGTGGCTGAGCAGCATTTCGTACATCATCGTAAATCTCTACGAATACGATACTTACGAATGAATTTATCGCAATTTTGCACGCTTTTCTGAGCAATGGCATCTCAATCGCAATAGCTGTATTCGGTCGAACATCGTTCCATGATATGATTCTCCGAGCAACACTCACCAAAGTACTTCGTTATGCATGCACGTTGGCTTGTCGAAATCGCTACGCTCTTTGTTGTTCAGTCGCGACATTTTTCGGACGTAGACTTGCAATTGCAAACGTCATCCTGTCACCGCTACTGGGCGGTTTCTCGCCAGCGATTCGAACGTTGGCAGAATCGACTGACCACGCACCGAGAACAGCTTGAATCCGCCGGGGCAAGTCGGCGGGTTATACTATGGCGTGAAATTCGACCGACGCTCGAAGAAGTTTTTCTTTCGGACGTATTGACCAGAGTCATAGCGGCGGTTGGAGCGAAACTAGAGTCAGACGGCATCGATGCGGATATGGGTCCAATTGCACAAAGCGTTTTCGCGACTCATGAAGACATTCGCCATCGTTGCCTTCGAATGCTGATGACGCCAGGAATTCCGGTTGAGCAAGCGGTGGATTTGAACAGAATCCGATTCTCCCTGGAAAAATGGACAGATACGTTCTTAGCACAGATTTCGATTCGATCGAACAACCTAATGCCGTTCTGCTTCGACCAGGATAGGACGTGCGAATTGATCGAGGAAGCTGCCGAGCGTTCGAGCGAACAGGCTAAGTTTGTTGCTTGGCAATTGATGTCCGCAAGTTGCCAAAAATGGATGTCCAAGTTTTGCACGAGTATCAGCGTCAATCCGCAACTCAATCAGCAGATCGGCGAATCGACGCTCGCCATCTTACACCCCGAGCGATTTCCGTCGCTAAGTCCCTTTCCGGCCCTGGCCAGCGATCGCATCAAAACGCTTATCGATCAAGCCGATCTCTGGGTATCCAAACTCTTGTGCGCAGAATCAAGTTCGTAGTTCCGCCTTCAGGCGGCTCCCACCATCGCCAGGCCTGATAAAAAGTGTGAGCGGCACGGCGCTAGCCGCCGGTTCCTCCGTTTGACATCTCGATGAAAACTCAATGTTTTCAGAACCCGTGGCTAGCGCCAACGGCTCATATGCGGCAAGGGATTAAGCAAGACGCTCGGCGGATTGCTTTCGCAATTCCGCTAGACTTGAGGCAAGTCGATCGTTTCAACAGAAAAAGCCGCGGGCATGATGGAAGCATTTTCAGCTAGACATCACACCCACGGCAGGTCCCCCTGACCTCGTTCACAGCCTTTGCTGTACGGAAATATTTTGGGATTTAGCGAAGTCTATTCACAGGAGGCTGCGACGAAGGTTCGACATGTTCTGCAAGTCGAACAGCGGGCGACGATCGAGTCTTTGGAATTGATTCCATGCTTTCGTTCGACCGATTGAGTTTCGCCATCGGCGGGCGTGATGTTTGAATGCTCGTCTTGAGGCTCGGAAGTTCTTCGACGTCGGATTTTGGAGTCGCCTTTTTCGGCAGAGCAGGGACTGCCTCTGGTTCAACTTTTTCGAGCGAACCGTCAGATTTTTCTGAACCCGATCGATTGTCATCCGGCTTCGCTGGGGTTGGGTTCGTATTGTTCTGCATCGACGATATACTCGATGCATCGGCATCTGCACCATCGTTGACACTGCCAAGATGCTGTTGGTATGGTCCTTGCGAAATAACGGCTGGTCGGCTGGCACCGTAGTCGAGATAGCGAGCTGCATCGCGACGTCGAGCGTGTTCGTTAGCATCCCAGTAGGCTTTCTCTGGCCATGGGCCTTCTTGAAGACAAACATTGTTGTACTCCAAGAGCGAACCCTTCAAGAGATGGACTTGAACAATCGACTTGTTGTACTCGCAAACGGCTCGATAGTAATCCTGCTGAGCTCGTGCACGACGCTCTTGAGCTCGAAGGAGGTTGTCGAGAATCGCATCGAGACTCGTGTCGCCTACTTCGAACTTATCGGTCCAAGCTTTCGCATCGCGTTCGCTTTCGCTCCATTGGTTCAGCTTGATCTCCATCAATTCGTAGTGGGTCTTCATCAAGCTGATATTTTCGCTGAGCGAAACCATTAAAGCGATTTCTTTTTCGTGTAAGACGTCGGATTCACGAGCCAAGGCAAGCTGAGCGTTGCGAACCAAGGCGAATTGTCGACGTGCGCCAAAGGCTGGCGGCGTAAATTCGAGTCGTAGGGCGGCTTCTTGGAAATCGCCGCCGAGCAAACTATCGGTCGCGCTTTGGCTTCCGATTGGAAATCGCGTTGGTGAGCCGCTTCGGCTATTGAAGGAATCGCCGACACCTAACCAGCGATAGAGGGCGGAAACGTTGACATCGGGCAATACTTGATTCTTAGCCGATAAAAGTTCAGTCTCGCGAGTTTTGATTTGCCATTTCTGTTGACGAAGATCGATGTTGCGAGTGAGAGCTTCACCTTGGATGGTACACCAATCGAAATCAGTACGAGCGACGTTGGGTCGGTCGCTAGGTCGGATCAATCGACCATCGGTTGCCGCCCAACCCATCAAGTGGCGAAGTCGGCGTTCACGTCCAAAAACACCTGGATCAGCACCCGGTACGTTGGCTCCTGCCAGCGCGACTTTGAGTGCAGCTTCGAATTGATGATACTGAGCTTTGGCTTGAGCTTCGGCGTAAACTTGGCCTTGTCCGGCCTGGTACTTCGCACTCGCTACTCGCCAAACTTGAAGGCCACTGTCGCGAGCGATCTTGGCGGTTTCGACGTTCCAGTAGCTGCAGTATAGCTCCCAGTACGAAAATTCGACTTCCTTGACGAGGTTGCGAATTCGTTCTTCGTACTGACCGATCGAAATGTCTTCATTGATTCGAGCCAAGACGACTGGAATACGATTGACTAACGTTCCACGACCTCGCATCAAAGGATGTTGGATTTGCATTTCGAGGATTTGGGTATAGTCCGAAGGCGATTGACGACCAACACCGGGTGATGGAATATTATTTAACGAATAGATGCTTTGGCTGCGACCTGTTACGACACCGCCAGTCGCGATTCGCTTGCTGATCGCGGACTGAAGTGTCCCGTCGTTTGCGACAAAGAATTGAGGATTAAAAATGTTTCCGCCGCCGACGTTTCGCGGACGATCGGTGGTGTTGTACCCTACGAAACTTGAAAACTGAGCATCGAACTCGGAAAGTGCATCCTCGACGCCACCTACTTGGTTGGCTTTGGCGGCTCCACGAGCTTGGATTCGGTTACCGTTTTGATCGACGACTTGCGACTGAGTATTCGCGGTGCTTGCGGTGATTGCCGGGTCATAGGCGGTTGTCAATTGCGACGATGGGCTAGAGAGAATCGTCGACGCGATATCTCCTGTTTGAAAGTTGCTGCCAGGAACCGCTCGAACTAACTTTGTATTGACCAGGGCATATGCAATACACTCTTCTAGAGACAAATCAAGGAACTCATAGTCGTGGTTTTCGACGGAGTAAGGTTGCAAGGTCTCAGAAGCTTCGGGCAGCGAGTCGCGTTTCAGATCCGGATACTCGATCCGAGTCGCGGTTTCGATGTAATGCGATAGGTCCCCAGTGTCCCCTACATAAAAGGGTTGCGTGGGATGGCATCCGGTCAGCAGAGCTAGGCCGATTTGAAGGGTTGCAATTGAGCGGATAAATTTTTTGTGCATGACCAGGGGCTTCCGGCGATACGATCGACCATGCAGCCATGTTCGTCCTGCAAGCGATTTTTCGGACCGACTTAGAAATTCGGCGCGACAAACCGCAATGCAGCTCACATGAATGCTAGCGTTTTCAATTCCCGATCCCCCCTACCCGATTACCCGACGCGTGACCCAAGCCCCCCCAGGCCAAACGACGCTAATCGATATCTTCTTTATCGGAACTCTTCCCCTCAAACTTTGCACAATCGTTAAAAGTTACCATCTTTTTCTGGTTTGTTTGCTAGCTATTTGTCGGGTGGCACGTCCCTGAGTCCGCGAAGGGCGTGCCACCCTATTTTTGCGGAAGTTGATCTTGAGTGTTCCCTTGTTTCGTTTTTGCTCGAATGCACGTTAAGATAGAGAAGATCCAAGGATGACACGAATCCAATCACTCACTTTTTGAGGGATAGCAAAATGCGAAATCTAATCTTGTTGCTAGCGGTCTTATGTGCAGCTCCAATCGCGGCTCAAACAAAGCCGCTTCCTTTGCATGAACTGATGGAACACGGCGCGGTTTCAACGCAAGCCTACGGCGAGAAGCATCCGAGGGTCGTTTTGATTAACAAGGAGATCGACAGGCGCCTTCACAATGGTGAACGGCTCGATGCCGAAGCGATCGAATTACGTTTAATAGAACTCGTTCGCGAGCGAGCTGAGTTGCGACGTACTTTTGGTGCCCGTCATCCAAAGACGATCGACAATGCGAAGCGAATACAGGCGATCGCTGGCATGCTCGTCAGTGCAGAATAGGAAAAATCAATCGCAGCAAACATTTTGATGCGGTAGAATTGGGGCAAATGCAAGAGATATCCAAAGAGCACGATTCGAATATAGACGCCGCCGAGCAGCGTGACATCTCGCTTCGTACTCCGCTTAAGTTTTTGCCGAAGGTGGGAGCGAATCGAGCAGTCTTACTCGAAAAGCTGGATGTTACGCGAGGGATAGATCTACTCTTTCTTTTTCCGAGGGCTTATCAAGAGATCGCTCCTACTCGACGCCTTCACGAGCTTGAAGCTGACCTGCGATGCAGTGTGGTCGGAACGATCGAATCGATCGACTTTCGCGGCTACGATGACGGACGAAGTAGCTTGGGAGCATTGATGGCAATCGAAGGTGGCGGATTTGTTCGGCTCGTTTGGTACAACCAACCGTATCGCCGAAATACGCTGGCCAGGGGCATGCGTTTGGTCACAACGGGGATTGTAAAATCGACCGGGATCTCGTGGGAGATTCGCCATCCGGAGTTCGAAGTTTTATCCGAGGATGATCCACTGCCGGTCGCCAAGCCCCTTCCGATTTATCCACTGACCGAAGGGCTCCAGCAGAGGCACGTACGGGATATGGTCGAAGTCGCATTAAAACATCTCGCTCCAGCGTTGACCGAATCGGTGCCGGATGCATTTCGCGCACAGCATAAATTACTCGCCTTTCACGACGCGTTGCGAAAGATACACCAGCCCTCGACAATGGAGGAAGCCAACGAGGCTCGCTTTCGTTTTATCTTTCAAGAGTTGCTGGTGTACCAGCTTGCAATTTCTATACGCCGCCATCGACTCAAACATGACCGACCCGCCGTTGCTCTCGATGCGACGGGGCAGATTCATGCGAGAATCTTGAAACGCTTTGCTTTTGAACTCACCACGGACCAGAAGTTGGCGATCGATGATGTTGCAAACGACATGCGCCAAACCATTCCGATGAACCGATTGATTCAGGGAGATGTTGGTAGCGGTAAAACGGTTATTGCGCAGTATGCGATGCTGCTCGCTGTAGCTCATCAACATCAAGCGGCCTTTATGGCTCCGACAGAAATACTCGCTCGACAACATGCACGTCGCCTAACGGAAAGCCTCGCGGGAAGCCAGTGTCACGTCGAGTTGCTGACCGGCAGTATGCAGGGGCGCGAAAAACGAGAGTTGTTGGAGCGGATTGCATTGGGGACGGTCGATATTGTCGTCGGCACGCAAGCCTTGCTCAGCGAGAAAGTTCAATTTGCCCAGCTTGGGCTGGTCGTCATCGACGAGCAACACAAATTCGGCGTCGAACAGCGAGCAAGTCTTTGCGATAGTCGTATCCAACCGCACTATCTAGTCCTTTCGGCGACGCCTATCCCGCGAACGCTGACGATGACCGCGATGGGCGACCTGGATGTTTCTATTTTGAAGGAAAAACCGCCCGGCCGAGCACCGGTACACACTTACCTAGGCAAGCACGATCAATTCGAAAGCTGGTGGTCGTTTGTCAGCAAGCAGGTTTCAAGTGGACGCCAAGCGTATGTGATTGTTCCACGAGTGGTAGGCGATGACGAAGAAGATATTGCGGGTGCCGAGCAAGTACACCAGCAACTTGCCAATGGCCCATTTCAAGGCTTGAAAGTGCAATTGTTGCACGGACGATTGAGCGGCGAAGAAAAAGCCAGCATTCTGGATGCGTTTACAAATGGCTCGGTGCAAATTCTGGTCGCCACGACAGTCGTCGAAGTCGGAATCGACGTGCCCAACGCAACGGTTATGACGATTCTCGATGCCGATCGTCTCGGATTGGCTCAGCTCCATCAACTGCGAGGACGCATATCGCGAGGTACGACGCCGGGATACCTTTGTGTTTTTGCAAAAGCAGGAGTCTCACCGGAAGAAAATGCGAGACTGTCGGCGTTGGCATCGACCGATGACGGCTTTCGACTGGCGGAACTTGATTGGAGCCTGCGTGGCCCTGGCAACTTGCTCGGAACGCGTCAGAGTGGCTTGCCGCCGTTTCGGATAGCCGACCTTGTTCGAGACAGTGAAATTGTCAAGCAAACCTATGACATTTCAGCAGAGCTAATCAACACCGATCCACAGCTCGCCACACCCGAGTGGTCTCGGGTACGAAGTCAAGTCTTTGGTCGGCATGGAGACATGCTCGACCTGGGAACGGTTGGCTGAAGCCGGGGCCACGAACACTCGGAGTAATGGTTCCGATTATTCCAAGAGTTCTGGTTATCAGGGTTCGGATTGCCGCTATATCGTAACCCAAGAGCGAAATTAACGCATATTGGACTGCGATGCGGAAGTATTACGAATAATATGCGTCGATTGCCTTTGCCTAACACGAAAACGGGGCCTAAATTTCTATCGATGGGTTTTGTTAATCCACGCTTGTGTTTTCTGAGGATTCGATGAACCAACCTGTGAAAAGATCGCTTGACGAGGTCCTAGAAAGATCTCAATTGCCTGCCTTGCCCGGCAGTGCAGTTAAGCTCTTAGTGCTTTCGCAGGATCCAACCAAGGGGCCTAAAGACTTCGCCAAGCCGATCGAAGCCGATGTTGGGTTGATGGGACAAGTTCTTCGTTTCGTCAATTCGTCCTATTTCGGATTTTCTCGCGAGATATCGAGCGTCGAGCAAGCGATTTCTTTGGTTGGTATTCGTCCAATTAAAAATTTTGCCTTGTGGAGTGCCGTCTTCAGTATTATTCCGAATCCCAAAATCGGCGGCTTCGATTTGAAGAGCTTGTGGATGGATTCCTTGCGACGAGCGGTATTTGCGAGGGCGATCGGACGGGCTTTGCGGCTATCGAATGCGGAAGAATTATTTAGTGCCGCGCTTTTGCAAGATATGGCGATCCCCGTTCTGCTCGAAGCATTGCCTGACGTTTATGCAAAGCTGGTAACTCGACGAAAAGTTGAAAAAGTTCGGCTTTCGACTCTTGAACGCGAGGTTTTGGGATGGGATCACGCGGAAGCGGCAGCCAGCCTATGTCGCACTTGGCATTTGCCAAACGATTTTGCCAAATTGATCGAACGTCACCCGTCCGTCGACGAGCTTCTCGATTCGGGAATTGAAGAACTTGATTGTGCTTGCGTCGCCGTGGCAGCTTTGTTGCCGTCCTGTTCTGACAACGAATGGACAGAACAACACGATTTCTTTCATGGTGTCAGCCGAATTTCGGTCGCTCACCACGTCGATTTCCCAGAACTATTCATGAGCATAGATCGAGACTTTGGCGAGTTCGCCCCGCTCCTTGGCCTGCCGCTTCCTAAGAAATCGCTGGCGGACTGGTTCCGTGAAGCCGCAAAGCTAGTTCGCCAGTAGGCACTCACGCCCTCGGGTCTTCCTTGCTTTGCATTCTCCCGAATTGTATAAATGCCATGTAACTATCTCGCACAGATAGACTGAACATGGGAAGGCGACGTGGGTCATGGGTTCGAAGCAAAGAGCGAAAGCATTTACGATCACCGAGTTGCTGGTTGTCATCGTAATTATCGGAATCATCATCGCGTTATTGCTGCCGGCCATTCAATCGGCTCGCGAGGCCGGTCGGCGAATGGAGTGTTACAGCAAGATCAGGCAGCTTGGCATTGCGATGCATGACTTCCATAACACCATGCAGAAGTTCCCACGCAACGCTCGTCGAATTGGGATCAATGGCTGGGAAACGACGAGCGCAAATTGTCGCTTGTTGCCGTATATCGAACAGTCGTCGTTGTATCTTGGATTTGAATCGAATCAGACGAACTGGGCGTGGAACTATGACATTGGAATGAATACGAAGCTCTCGCTATTCCATTGTCCATCAGCAGTTCGAGCACCGCCGCGAGGAACCAATAAGGTTAAGTGGGACGGACCTGGAACTAACTATGCGTGGTGCACTGGGAGTACGATCTATACTGTTCCGTTGAATGACGAGATCAATGGTTTCATGTCCTATCATAAGGAGATGACTTTTGCTGATATTCTCGACGGTACGTCGAATACCGTAATGTGCGCTGAACTATTATCAGGTACCGGTCGAGACGGCACGCTGGCAACGTATCCTTTTGATCTTTTTTATGTTGGAGACATCCCTTTCCTATCGATTGTAGACCCCGAGTATCCGACGCAGGCGGAAATCGATCGCATTGGCGAGTTGGCCAAAAGTCATCCGATCGGATTTCGGTCCAACAATGGTTCGATGTGGGCATGGTACGCTTCGACGCATTCTACCTTCGGTACGGCGGTACCTCCGAATTGGAAGTATCCATCCACGGGCGGCGACTGCTGCCCGACGGGTTCCCATGATTGGCGATACGGTTTCGTTCCGCCAAGAAGTTTACACAGTGGCGGTGCAACCGTTGCGTTTGCCGATTGTTCCGTACGATTCATCGCTAACTCAATCGACCTTTTGGTATTTCAGCATATGGGCGATCGAGGGGACGGCCAATCGATCATCGAAACCTACTGACGGTTAAAATACACATGCGATCAAACGGGGATCGAATATTGCAATGCCGTCCTTCAAGGTGGAATTGCGTAACGATTTCATCGATTCTTGGATGGCTGATTTGCTTTCAATCAGGATGTCTGGGGCCTTCTATCGAAAAGATTTCCGTCCATCCTTCTAACGATCCGCTCGAGGAGCCTCGGACCTACTTACGGCGTTATGCGAACGGCGAACCGATGGGAAGTGAAGTGACGTCGTTCGAAGAAATGCTTAAAATAGTTCGCGAGGCAGATCCGACGAACGGCGAATTATTGGCCCGTGGATTGGACTCGATCCAGAAATCGGAGCCACGGCGAAGAGCGGAGATTGCCAAGGAGCTGTTGAGAAAACTCCCGCCGATTCAAGATTGAAATGCTCGGTCTGTATCGCAACGAAAGTTGTTGGCCGGCGACGTGCGTCGAGCGGCCTACAACTTTTGAAGTTTGCATTTACTCCGTTCAAGCTGCACGGCGAACTTGGATCGGTGTCGTTCGAACGGCTGGCTCAACCTTTTTCGGGGCTGCCACTTTGGGAACTTTATTGACATCGACGTCTAGTTCATTTCGCAGCACTTTGACATGCGGCGGGGCCTGAATGCCAATCCGGACTTTCTCGCCGGATACTCGAACAATGGTCAGTACAATATCGTCGCCCAGATGGACGCTCTCAGATTCTCGGCGCGAGAGGATCAACATAATTCGGAATTCCATTTCCGCTGCCATGAAGCAGGTCGGATTCAAAAAAGTTTCATAGTGAACGAATAAAAACCAATCTCAACTTATCATCTCCGCATTTGACTCATTCAAATTGCGACTGCTTGTTCGCTGCCCCTTAGAATCGTAGAACATGATGCGAGCTGTTTGTGTATCGAGAACCGCCGTCAGCCGAACGCTGCGAGGGCCATGAAGACAGTAAAAAATCCCGCACGAAATTCCTTGTTTGTAAAGTACGCGTTGCGTCATCGGGAAGGCGTCAGGAAGCAGCCCATTCTGGCTACAAAGTTCCTCCATCACGATTTCCCGAATTTTGTCCAAGTCACAATGCCAATCGTCAAAACCCATCGTAGTGGACAACTCCATAAGGTGTAGATCAAAGGCCAACTCAGTAATCTGATCGGGCAAAGCAATCTATCGACTTCGATAGCATTACTATTGAGATACGATTGTTCGCTAGCATAGCCCGCATAAACCGGTTTCGCGTTCTTCATAGCAAAACGAGATGACGAAATGTTTCGTTTGTGACGCCTTGCGCGACTGTGTGAACCTAAAAACCCTAAAACCTTAGGCTCTTCCGCAGAATCTGTGGGTCAAAATTGACTATTTATCGTTACGAATAGAAAACCGAAGTTTCAACGGACACCCGTTTCGCATTGGATTTTTGAGGCATCACTCCGATGTCCAAAGTTGAAGAAAAACAACCCACCAGACGATCAGTCCGGCGGGTTGCCGAGCGCCTTTGGCGCATCGGAGAGCGAGATATTCCTCAGCGAGTTGCTTCCCAGCAGAGCCCGC
>Ga0163150_10001855_pt1 | contig 34337 bp, 58 predicted proteins | sample OliLakLV19P2IB_FD_148628 | JGI IMG/M metagenome (GOLD analysis project Ga0163150, IMG submission 148628) | Freshwater microbial mat bacterial communities from Lake Vanda, McMurdo Dry Valleys, Antarctica - Oligotrophic Lake LV.19.P2.IB | ecosystem: Environmental > Aquatic > Freshwater > Lake >... | reverse complement strand
CGTCAAAGAGTTGGGGGTCGTTAGACGTTGGTGGCTCCTGGGGCGGCAGCGCGAGCGAGGCGCGAAAGTCATCACTGGTCACTTTTTCGCCTCTTCCGTCAGCGCCAAGTGGTTGGCGTGTGCCCGCACCGCTTCATCAATCGCTCTTCGTGCATCGGAGATGCACTCGTCAAACTGATAAGACGGGGCCTCTTGGTAGCCAGCACTCCCTAGCCGTTCACACGCCCAGGAGAGTGCTTTTTCCTTCGCCTCGCGTTCAGCCTTCACGAGCGCTGCGCGCACAGCATGTATCGGCATCGTGCCGGTGTAGAAGGGGTCAGCGGGCATCGTCGTCTCCTGTCTCAGGTGGCGCGGGGAGGGGCATCCAGTGGGTCGGCTGTCCATCATCGTCGCCTTCCATGCCGTCATTCGCCCAGCGCTCGTGGTAGATGTCCCAATACACGTCGACCGGCCACTCAAAACGGCTCGGCCACCACACAAGGATCGACATGGGCCTCCCATCTAGGAGCGTGCCACGCGGAGCCGTCTCGATAAGCTGCCACGCTCGCGATGCCACGGTGGCTCCCTTGTGCTTGGCGTCAAGCTCTAGCGCCAACACGCGGGCTTGGGCGACGGCTAAATCGGCGGCGAGCACCTCGCGGACTGTGGCGAGCTGCTCCAACGCCGCCGCGCCCGCGAGACACGCCTGGGCATCCCTCGAGAGGTCAACCGCGAAGTCGTCACGCGCCCGCGCCGATTGTGCCGCGTAGCAATCCGCCATGCCGCGCAGCCGTGTGATGTGATCGGTCATCTTTTAGCCTCCCCAAACACCCGCGCGAGCAAGTCGCGCAGCGTCCCATCCGTCACGCCGGTAGGCGTCGTCTGCAACACGCGATAGCCGGCCAGCTGGAGCAGGTTGAACTTTTCCATGTCGTCGAGTTGCGCGCGGCCGCCACTGTGCCCGCCGCGCCGGCCCCAGATGCCGCCCTGCACTTCCACGATCAGCGCCGCGGACATCCACAGCAGATCCGCGCGAAAGCGCCGGCCAGGAATCGGCATGATCTCCGCGAGCGGCTCCGGCCACCCCGACTGCCGGCAGATCGCCGCGACGATGGGGTGATAGCGGTTCGCGCTCATTTCACGCTCCGCACCACGGCGCGTCGATACGCCTTCAGCGCGGAGGCGTGGCGCGCCTTCCACATCTCGACGAAGTCCAGCGCGCGATCCGACTCCGCGCGCTCCCCCCCTCGGAACTGGTGCGCCATCATCGCGATGCTATTCAGGATCGCGCTGTTGAGCGTCTCGGTGATCCGCGCCTTGGCTCGCGCTTCCGCTGTGAGTTTCATTTCGGCCCCACCTTGGCGCGCGTGGCTCTCGCGGCGCGGCGATACGCCTTCAGCGCGGCGGCATACCGTGCTTTCCAGTACTCGATAAAGGCCTCCGCACGATCCATCCGCGCCTTGGCGCGCGCTTCCGCTGTGAGTTTCATGGCTGCCCCTCTTTGGCGCGCTCGGCCGGGTGGCGGAGCATCACGCACTCCCCCGCGTACTCGCACAGGTCCGGCCGTGTCACCAGCCGGCCACACATGCACGGCTGGGGATTCGCGCCCCGCACATCGAAGTGTCATTTCGGAGCGTGAATGGCCCCCACGGCTCATGCAGCACGTAGACGCCGGGATGTAGTGTCACCGCAGCGGTGTCGGTGTCGATGGTGATTGAGGGGTTAGCGGGCATCGTCGTCTCCTGTCATAAGCGCATTGTATGCATTGCGATATGACGCGATTCTGTCGACATAGAACTGACGATCTGGCGCGTAGTAGATCGGGTCCTCGAGAAGTACGGCGGTATCACGTTTGATCTGGAGAAAAAAGAGCTCCTTGAGCGGCAGATCCGCGTAGGTGAGTGCTTTTGGGGCGCCAAAATCAAAAACGTCCTGGTCCATGCCTGAAATCCCCTAAATTGGTTTACCAGATTGGCTTAGGAGCTACGAACAGCTTGTAGCCTGGAGTCTACCATCTACCAATCTGGTCGAGGCTCCTAAGCCAATCTGGACGTTAATCGCGGGGATCCAAAGGATCCAGATCTTTGTAGCTAGGCGCGACTCCGTGCTTTTCTTGTATGCGGGCCACCCCCACCATGCTCGTTAATGTGTAGAGCATCGTTTTGATAGCTCCCGCAAATCCTGCTTTGTCGAGCAACGCTCTCGTCTCGGCTTCTTGTATCGCGCCGAGAATGGCATCATGCTGGGGTTGATCGTTTCCGAGCAACTGCGCAAGATCATAGATCAGCTTGCGGGCTTGCACGAAGTTTTGTAGGGTGATTTTCACAGTTGTTTACCCCGCCTTGAGCAGGCTCAGACGCTGCCGCACCGCTTTGCGGTAATCAGCCGTCTGGACGTGGTAGTGGTCGCCCAGGATCACGGCAATGACCCACGACCGACTAACGCCTGCCATGCGGGCATCGCGCTCGACCATCTGCTTCAGCTCCTTGAGCATCGTTGCGTGAGCGGTTTCGCGGCGCACGCCTGGGATGCGCGGCTGGCTCTGTCTATGCTTTTTCATTCCTGACCTTCTTTCCTGCTGGGCGCCAAAGCGTGTCCTCGAATATGCGGATACACCCGCCCGCGGTGCGGATGTATTCGACCTTGCCATCATCAATCCAGTTGTAGATCGTGCGCCTGCTGACTTGCGCCTTCATGCGTGCGTGCAGGATGGTGAGGAGCTTTCGGTCCGGCGATGGCGGCGTCATAGTCATGGCGCATCGACTCGCTTCGCGTGCACAGACTCGACGGTCCCTGAATTGATGCCCTCGTAGTCGTCGAGCGCGTGCTGGACGTAGGACCCGAGGTGGTGGTCGAAGTATCGACGCACTTTATCAAGGTCAGCAGCGGTTTCGACTTCGACGTGCACGACGATCTTGTAGATGTGCTTACTCAAGCAGGTCTCCTGCGGCAAACGTCTCGGGCAGGCCGATGCTCAGCGAGCGTGCTGCATCGACAACATAGCACGGGCAACCCATACGCTCGATTAACTGCTGATTCATCTCTGCGACATCCTTTGACAGCACGAGCGAACGGTGCCACGCAAAGTTTGAGATGCCGCCCGTGCGGTAGACCACCACGTGGGTGTTCACTCTTGCTCCTCTTTTTCGGGCTGACGCTTGCGCTGCGTACGAATGATACCGCACTTGTCGCACTTCCAACTGGCCTTGATCGGGTCGGTATCTGCAAACGCCGGGCGCTTGCCGAGCGTGTGCACCGCCTCGATGTCTGTGCGTTTGAGCACGCCGCCGCACTTGCAGCTCCGGTTCACAGCGCCCTCCACATCGAGCAAAACCTGCCTGACCCAGCAAGTGACCGATACATGCGGTAGCGTATGCTGGTTGCGGTCACACGTTTCGCTACGCGTGCGCGCAGAATGTGAAACCAGTTGTTTGTCATTGGCCCCTCGCCTCCGCGATGCGTCGATCCCAGTAGAGGTCCTCGGCGATCTCGTCGGCATGAATCAGGCGGTAGCGTTCGTCCTCGTAGGTGCCGAGCACGTCCCGCTCGTCGTCAGTGATGCCGTCTGGCTCGTCAGATTCGAGGCGGTTCGGGTTGCTCAGCGAGGGGCGGGCGTTCGACATGTAGAGCAGCACGTCGTAGGTGAATTCCCAGGCCTCGCGCAGGCCGTCGGGCGTATGCGCAAAGTCTTTCTTCTCGGCCGCAGGCCCGAATGTGACGCGGTAGAAGTCGTTCATCGTGTTGTTCATCATGACTACAGTGTAGCACGCGCTGTAAGAAAAGTCTAGTTTTTCCGCCTGATGTTGCGGGGACCTGGAACAACCAGGATCGTGTCTACGTGCTCGCAGCGCGGGCAGGCGTAGCTTCCGGGGTGCTCGGATAGCGGGTTCAGCAGGGCACCGTCGTGCGGGCAATGCTTGGCGATGATCTCGGAGACCGTGTTGGTTGCTGCTAGCTTCTCGCGTAGTGCGGCGACGGCCGCTCCGCAGGCTGCCTCGCGCTCCATCTGGGTCGACGGCGAGCCTTTGCCATCCGACACGTTGTGCGCATGGCGGATACGCATGTCGTCGAGGGTGTTGATGTGGCGCTCGAGTTGTTCACGGGTGGGCATTGTCATTCTCTTTTTTGAGGTTAACGGACGCGATCTTTTCTATCTCGGCTTCCATCGGGCCATTCGACCCAGACGCCCCGTGCATCAGCCATGAGGTAGCGTCGTGATTCCTGCTCCGCCTCCTTGAGCGAATCAAAAGAAGAGACAATCCGTTCCGAGTGGGATGTCGCAAAGTGCACGACTACTTTGAAAGGCTTCGTCTCAGTGGTTGTCATCATGGCTACAGTGTAGCACGCGCTGAAAGGAAAGTAAAGCGTTATGTACAGCAGAGCTAGAAAAGACGCTAGCTGAGTCTAGGGCCGTCTGGCGCGGTAGATGGCTAGAAAGCCTCTCACGCCCCAGCCCAGACGGCCCTAGACCAGCCAGAGAGCCGCTAGCTACATGTCTGGGCGCTGGGCGTCCATCGCCGCGGTGTTGAACGTGTCCGCGTCGTCTGAACCGGGCTCACGGGTCTCGCTCTTCGACTCGATCTGCTCGGCGCTGATCATCTGCACGGCCTCGAAGCTCTCCTCGCCCAGCTGCGCGTCGGTCTGACTGACCCAGCCGGCGTTCTCGACCCTGAAAATCTGGTGTGGCTTCGGGTCCAGCTTCACGCCAGTGGTGATACGGTAGCGGCCGGCGAACACCGACCGGTTGCGCATCGTGACGAGGCCCCACAAGTCCTTCGCCGTACGAAGGCCCGAGGATTTGAAGCTGAGCGCGATCATCTCGCGCTGCGGCAGAATGACGGCGATGAAGTCGCGGAACAGCGTCGCCTTCGGCTTGTCGTCCTTCTTGTTGCCACTCGAGCCCCACTGCATCGCCGGGTCGTCCATCGGCACGCTCGGACGCTTCACGCCACCGCCGTCGTCGATGGCGTAGAATTCCATCGCACGCAGCGGCATCTTGCGCAGCACCTGGACGATGACCTCGCGGCCGTAGACCTGCCCGGTCACCGAGTTGAACATGTCGCCAACGGTGAGGCCGGGAAGACGCGCCGGGTCGCCCTCGGTGACTTGCGGGCTGAGCGCCTGCGCGAGCGCGAGGCGTGGGATGTTGATGTCCGACTGCGCGGTGTTTTCGAGGCCGCGGTGGTCGCCCTTCGTGAGGTAGTCGGGCGCAGCCTCGAGTGCGGTCGAGGTCGGAACGGGCGCGAGTGCGGTGTTCTTGTCAGCCATTGTCATTTGCTCCTGATACGTGATTGTACGAAAATGGGCCGTTGTTCCTCATCGGCCAAAGGTTGAGACGCTTCCAGGGGGTGGGTTTCTATAAGTCGCTGGCTCGCTTACGCCTAGTGGGTTTTTATCGGCGCCTGACTCGCTTCGCGCTCGTGGGTTTCTTGCGATGCCTGACTCGCTAAGGACTGGTGGGTTTCTTTCTGCTTCTGGCTCGCTAGCGGCCACTGGGTTTCTACTGCCTCATGACTCGCTTCCCCTCATTGGGTTTCTTATCTGGCGTGGCTCGCTTGGGCGTGATGGGTTTCTAGAGGCCATTGGCTCGCTTTGGCTGGTGGGTTTCTTTCTGCTTCTGGCTCGCTAGCGGCCGCTGGATTACTGCTTGATGACTCGCTTCTCTACCTTGGGCGTATTCAACGCATTGACTGGGCTCGCTTGCCATCATTGGATTTCTTATCTGGCGTGGCTCGCTTCCACTTGTTGGGTTTCTACCGAAGGATGGCCCGCTAAAGGGTGATAGGTTTCTCCGCGGGTGTGGCTCGCTTGCAATCAATAGGTTTCTTCGTTCTGCTGACTCGCTTGCGTTCGTTGGGTTTCTTGCGAAGCTTGGCTCGCTTTGGCTCCGTGGGTTTCTACTAGACAATGGCTCGCTTGCTCACATTGGGTTTCTTAGGTGTCGTGGCTCGCTTCAGGTCTTTGGGTTTCTAGGCTGATGTGGCTCGCTTTTCGTTTTTGGGTTTCTTGAACCTGGTGGCTACCCCTCGAACGCCCAACCTCGTTCTTTCGGCGCGATGATGTGCGCGTGCCCGAGCATCGCCTCGGCGTAGAGCGGCGTCGTCCGCAGCCCCGCCATCGTGCGGCCCACCATCCAGTAGTCCGCCAGCAGATGCTTCATGACCGCCCGCAACGCCGCGCCGTGCCGATGCGACGGCTTCGTGTCCTTCCACGCGCACTCCACCAGCGCGCCAGCCGTGTTGCGTGTCTTCACGACCTTCTCCGACACGCTCAGGCGCAGCTTCGTCCTGTCGTAGACGTCCCGGTAGCCGCCTTCGCCCAACTTCATCATCACATTGGCGCTGTTCCACAACACCGTGCGCAGCACCTTGTTTCCGCCCCAGCCCGTCGGCACCTGCGGGTCATCGTCATGCCGCGAGGGGACACTGTAGAAAGCCGGCCCACGCGCCACCCGCCGCGTCTGCTGCGCCGGATTCTTCTCGTAGCGCTCGTGCGACGGCCGGTCCAGGCCGACATACTGCCAGAGGGACGACGGCGTCGGCGCCTTCTCTAGATCGACGTAGGCCGTGAGCGCCGCGACCGTGATGGGGCCGAGCCCCTTGACGGCAATCGCCGCTCTGACGAACGCATCGGGGTAGGACTTGATGGCTGCCGTGAGCGCCTTGTCGATGAGCGCGATCCGCGCCTCGATGGGTTGCAGATGCGCCTCGAGGAACGCGGCGGTCTCCGGGTGCTGATGGTCGATGCGGCGCTTGTATGCTTGGAGTTGGTTGTTCTCCTTCAGCAGCAGCTTCATCATCTGCACGCGGTCATCGAAGAGCGACTTGAGGCCGTCAAGCGCCTCCGTGCGCGTCCGCAGGATGCCGTGATGCGCCATGTGGGCCAACGGCGTGACCACCCGCGTGTTCTTGCGCGTGTAGGTGCCACCCTTCGCCTTGGGCGTAATGCGATCTGGATCATTGAGCGACGGGTCGATGGCGAGTGGCTCGCCGCTCAGGGCGCAGAGCGCATCCTGCTCGACGGCGATGCTGGTTTTCAGTGGGTTTAGTGACATGTGATTCCTCGCTTTGCGATTGTTGATAATGAATAATGGGCCGTTTCTTTCCCACGGCCAAAGTCACCGCTGTCTGGCGATGGCCTTGCGGTTGCGGCCTTGTCTGCTGCCAGATGCATCCGATAGGCGACGCGCCTCCCCTATCGGCTGTGCTCCCGTAGCGCGCTGCACAAAACTTGCTACTTGCTCGCGAGGGCCTCGATGCAGGGTCTGCCGATCTCGAGGCGTTCGTCCCCCGAGAGCGCCTTCACCTCCTGAAGGTCGACCTTGCGCCCGTTGTCCTGCTCGAAAAAGATCTTGATAGCGGCGACATTCGACAGCTCGGGCATTCTGACTATTCCTTACCTGCGGTATAGACCGCCTTGTTGTTGACCCACACTGACGTCCCTGCGGGCTCCGGCTCGCCATCCATTAGGCGTTCTTTGGTAATCGAACTCAGCGACGCCCAGGGAAGTTGAAGCGATTCGAGAAGACCATTATCAATGCACCACTTCTGAAGCGCAGCCCGGTCCTCGACCTTCACGTAGGGCTCGACCTGCACACGCACGCTGCCGCCTGAATCGAGCTTCAGCGACGTGATGCCCTCGACATCGAATTGCTCGACCAACATCTGCGTGATGGCCATAAGTTTGAGGTTTTCTGCTGAGAGGTCCCCCTCGATGTCCTTGATATCATCTCGGATGACCGAATAAGCGTGCGCGAACGTGCTAGCGTACAGGTTTGGCAGCTGGGCACGAAGCTCTTGCTTCATCTTCTCGACGCGGTCCTGATAGCTGGGCTCAGTGCCGAGGTGCACTGGCTTGCCGGCGAGCGCCTTGACGTATTTTCCGACTGAGGGCTTAGCCATGCGGCACGCGCTCGCTTTGCTTCGGCGCTGCGGTCTCGCCGAGGATGTATTCGACGTCGACAACCATGCCGGGCGTTACGAGGAGCCAGTTCTCTTCGAGGAAGTTGTGAACGACCTGGAAGGTGCGTCCGCTCCAGTCGTAGACGTCGGTGTATGCCGTGTGCCCGGTGAGTGGATAGAGCATGATGCTGCTCCCGGCAAATCCGTTTGCGGCTTCATCTGACCAGCCAGCGCGGCGCAGTAGCCACTGCTCCTGTTGGTTATCTGAACTGAGCTTCACCGCAAGCGCCGGAACGAACGTTCCCCGGTCGCGGATTTCGATCATCTTGGACTCCATTATTCCTCCTTCGCTTCGTGAACGAAGACCAGCGTTTCGATGGCGCGGGTGATGGCGACGTATCGGATGTTGAGCTCCTCTTGGTTGTGGTCGCGCAGCGTGTCAGCGAGAATGAAGACGCGCTTGGCTTCGAGGCCTTTGCTGCGGTGGACCGACGAGCAGGTGATAATCCCCGCGTCGCCCAGCCCGTCATCAGTGAAGAGCGTTTCGAGCTTGAGGATCGCGTCGTCGACGCTCGTGCTTTCCTCCGCAATCGAGGCGAGCATCGCGGCCTGGTCGTTGACATTCTCGATGCGAGCGCGCAGGGCATCGTCGCTGCCCGTGAAGCGAGCTTTGATCCGCGTCTCCTCTTTCTTCGCCCAGGCGTTGATGCGCAGCAGCAGGTCGGGCACGCTGCGGGCCTTCAGCTTGCGGATGAGGGCGATGAGCCCTTTTCCAATCTGCTTGCCCGCAATGCGCGTGCGCTTGCCGCTGCGCAGCAGCTTCATCGCCGTGCTGACGAGCGGGGCATTCAGGCGCGAGAGGATGAAGTCGCCGGGGCCGGCCTCGCCCACAAGCCTGGGCATCATCAGGTGGCTCACGTCTCCCGCGCAGTTCCCCGCAGCCGCCTCGAAGTCAGGCACCAGCTGCTGTGCCAGGGCAACAATCGCGTGCCCGCAGCGATAGGTCGTGCGCAGCGGATACTCGACCGCGTTCAGCTTGGCCTTCAGCCGACCGAGCGAGCCCGAGTCAGCTCCGCGAAAGGCGTAGATCGCCTGTCTGTCGTCGCCAATGATAATCATCCGTCCCTTGCAGACGCGTTGTGCAAGCTCAAGCTGCGCAAGGGTCATGTCCTGCGCCTCGTCGACGATGACCGCCTCGTATGCCTTGTGCGTCCAGTTGTTGCGCAGAGGCAGGAAAATCATGTCGCTGTAGTCGATGAACGCGGGCTTCGAGGCAGCGGCGAGCACCATTGCCTGAACAGCCTTGTCACAGACGAAGCTGAGACCGTAGCCCATCTCCTCCCAGGACTCGTCGGGCGCGCACTCGAACTCAAGCGCGAGGTCAGTGAGGTCTGCGCCGTGCATGGCGAACGGCGCCGTTTCGCGGGCCAGCGAGTGCAGCTTCGAGATGAGGCGCTTGATCGCGTCAGGTGCCTTCGGCGCAGCCGCGTGCGTCAGAATATCAGCGCGGCTGACCGGATGCCTCTTGAAGTCGTAGACCCCGACATTGTCCCAGAATTTCACGACGATGCCGAAGCCGACGCCGTGCAGCGTCTTCGCAACCACCTGCTTCGATTCGGGCATGCGGCGCACGCCCTCGAGGGCCGTGGTCGTCTTGCCGGTGCCTGCGCGGGCGACGATGACCACGTTGCTAGTGCCGTGCTCGAATTCGCTGTAGATGTCGAATTGCTCGTCGGACCAGGAGATGCTTGCAGGCGGAGAGCCAGCAAGGGTTTTGAGCCGCTTGTTCAGCTCGTCGGCGATTTTCTTGTTGAATGCGCACATCAGGATTGATGTGGCAGAGGTGGGCGTGCGTTGCGTTGTGTCCATCGGACCTCCAGTTGTGTGGTGCGTCTCATTGCGCACGCGAAACAACTATAGGAATTCTACTTTGAGCTGAAAGGAATGTCTAGCACTATTTATGTCTCATTTTAGCACAGTCCCGGAGTCCTGCCCCCCCGTTTGACGTTGATCGATTATCACTCTTCCTCCAGCGCTCTAACCCACGCACTTGTCGTCCACTCGGCCATGCTCTGTTTCGTGCGTTTCGCCTTCACGATATCGGTGTCGATGGTCTTCTGCCCAGCAGGCCCGACAGCCACAATGTCGTAGTAGCTGATGACATGCGTTTGTCCAGGGCGGTCGACACGCGCCTCTGCCTGCTGTGCCTTCAGCAGCGCGTAGTCGTAGGAGCAGTTGACGACGGTGTGGCAGGCTGAGAAATTGTGGCCCATGCTGCCGGTGCCATAGGTTGCTACGAGAAAAACAGGTCCATCAGGCGCAGTCGAAGGGTGGAGCAAACGGAGCGCAGCCTCGCGCTCTGCACGCTTCTGACCACCGGCAAGGTAATTGATATTTTCATCCGGAATCTGAGGAAACAATTCGAGGACTGCGCGCAGCATCCGGAACAGCTCTGGTCGAAAGCGGCACCACACAAGCAGCTTGAAGTCAGGCTCTGCGGCCAGACGCTCTGTGAAAAACTCGAGAACCCAGTCGAGCTTCTCACGCCCGATAGCCTGCACCGGCTGCACGGTAAGGTGGCGCGTCTCGCCTCCGGCCGCAGCAACCCACTCAGGGGATTCCCCAAACTCAACCTCGTCGTTCTTGATAATCTCCTCGATACCCCCTACGAAGCCACTCGTGATCTGCGCAAGGCGCAGCGCCTTCGTGATGGCTTGCGGCGCAAGCGTGCCGACGTTTTCGCGCAGCATCGTGACCATGTCGTCGCGCATGCTTTTGTAGGCGGTCCAGGTCGTCGGCTTCAGCGTGACCTCGCGGAGCACAGGCGGAAGAGCCTCGGGCAAATCGAGGCAGTCCTTTTTCAGCCTACGCAAGACGTATGGCGCGAAGCGTCGTTGAAGGTCATCCAAATTTACCCAATTTTTCACCTCAGGGAACCCGCGGTAGGTCTCCATGATGGCGTAGCGCGTACGAAACTGCGTCAACCACCGGCATTCGAGGATACCAGGGTGGAGCAAGTTTGCCTGGTTCATCAAATCGATAGGTGTATCGCCGTAGGGCGTGCCATTCATTAGCACAACGCGACCGCACCGCTTGCGCAGCTGCGCAACCGCCTTAGATTGAGCGCTCTGCATGTTTTTCACAAGCGACGATTCGTCGAGCACGAGCAGTGTCTTCGGGCCGCAGTAGGAAAATAGCTTGCTTACGCGTAGCTTGTTTCTCAGAAACTGGTAGTTGCTCACAATGATACGGAGTTGACGCGCCGTGCCTGCCCAGTTGCCGTGCTTCCATTGGCGGATCTTGGCGTGATACTCGGATACCTGTGCGGGAATGGCGGGAAAGAGATGTGCCGCCAGTTCACCTAGATACGGATCATACCATACTGGTCTAACATCAGCAGGGGCAATGACAATGACGCGGTCGATTGTGCCGGCCCGAAAGAGCAGTTGGGCAGCCACGATGACCTGAAGTGTCTTGCCAGCGCCGGGCTCGTCGAACAGACCGACATATGGGTCGTCGATCAGCTTCTTGATTCCAATGACCTGATGAGCAAACGGCGTATATCTGCACTCGTCTAGCCCGAGTGACACACGCAGCGCTTGCACGCGGACCGGTTCGACAGGCGATGCAACAAGGAATAGATCGTCGATGCTGCTCATCTGAACCCTATCAAACGCCACAAGGCATCTAACGCCTCGAATATGAGATCCAGAACAAATATCGCGGTGAAAAAACCGAGGGTGAACCTCCACGAGCTGTTGTTAATCGCTCCCCAAAAGTAATTCCACCCGTCGCGGAAGGTCCTCTTGGGCATCATTGCGCCGCATCCCGGATGACCTGCCGCGCCCTGATGCGGGCCTCCCGCGAGGTCGTCGCGTCGTAGTCGCGGGTGAGTTTCTCGATGGCCTGCTCGCGGATCTTTGCGCGGTCGCCCTCGGTTATAGGGCGAGCATGTCGCACGACGGAGCTCGTGTCGTCTTCGACGGCACACGAAGCAGAAACCGAGGTGAGGCGCCCCAGCGAGGCGAGAATTGCCGCGTTCGTAGTCATTCGTTCTCCTTGCGTCCAGCAGCTTGTGTATGCGGCTGATTCTGCATAGCCTCGATGGCTTTTAGGTCTGCGCACGCCTGATAGAGCATGCGGCGGATCACAGGATTCTGCGTATTCGCAGCAGCTGCCGCGAAGTGATAGGGAGCAAAACGGGCTTTGGGGTTTGCGGCAATAACCGCCGGACTTTTGTTCATGCACTCCTCGTCTTCCAAATGAACCCGTTTCTATTCACGCGCCGCGTTGCGCCCAGCGAGTGTTTTATGTGGTTGGTTGTGTAATAGATATCACCGCCTGCCCACGATGAAACCTCATACCACGGCCCTCCACGACGAAGCTGCACGAGATCGCCGGGCTCGAGGGCTGGGTAGCGGATTCCGGTTGTATAGTCGTCGACCATCTGCGCCGCGTTGACGATGTCCATCGAATCGGCGAGTTTATCAATCAGGTTCTGGCGCGAGACAATGCTGTTCATGCGGTTGGTTCACCTGCGCTGCTCGGAGGTTTCACCGGGTAGACGCCCATCAGTGCAGCCTGTAGGATGTCCTTGACCTCCTTCGGAAACTCGGCACCGATGACCCAGCGCATATAGCCCCGGTCTAGTGTCTTCAGCGATACCGGTCCGTTTTTCGCCCACTTGCCGAAGGCGATGCACGCCTCGCCATTATCATTCCAGACGAGTTTTCCGTCGGCATCGATGGCGTTTGGGTTCTTCGGAAAACAGAGTGCTGAAAGCTCAGCCACCGACCGCGGCATATCAGGCCAGCGGCGCAGCTGGCCCTCAAACACGATTTCAGTTGCCTGCACGTCGACGCCGGCATCGTGCGCATCAACAAGCGGTTCTTTTTCGTAGTCCTCATAGAGGTTGCTCAACGAATTGGGGCGCATAACCCGCTGGATTATCACTGTGTCGATCATATGCCCTTTCCATCTCCAGGGCACGTTGACGCGCTCACACTGCGCACGGAAAAAGTCCACGTCAAAACGCACGTTATGCCCACCGAGATCGATGTTAAGCATGCGAGGTACGAGGGCCGAAGCGATGGCTTGAAATGTCGGCGCGTCCTTGACCATCTCATCGGTGATGTGATGCGCATCGCTGTTCAGAATCGGCACGCCAGGGTTTATGAGCGTCTTCCAGCGCACAGGCTCCTTGTCAGGGTCATGCGCTGTAATGCCGATCTGAATGATTCGGTCCTTCACTGGGTCGAACCCTGTGGTTTCGAGATCGAAGATCCCGAGGGGCCGCGTAAGCGTGAGGATCTTGGCGAGGTTTACGAGGCGCATTAGATGATCCTTCCGCTATCAAGCTCTGTAAGCACACGGTCTCGGTAGAACGTCAGCGCTCGCAGACCGAGATTGAGCGCGAGCATCGCTTCAAGCTGCGCACCGCGTGACTTTGTCCAGCCATCAAGCAGGATGATGCCGTCGCAGGTGACGAGAGAACCGATGTCTGTGCGCATATAGTTCTCCCATGACTCCGCGCCGTCGGGCGGAAAGTTCTCGTGGGGCGAGATGATGGTGAAACCTGAGCTACGCAGAAGCTTTGCGGCGATCTCGAATGCCGGGTAGTTGAAATCCGGTATTCCGCTCATGGGGCCGCAGAGATAGTAGGTCACTCGTCGTCCTCGCTTGTTTCGTCGTCGTCGTCGACATCGTCGACATCGTCGTCCTCGTAAAACTCCTCGTCAAACTCCTCGGCGTGCACCTCGCACAGGTGCAACTTCTTTCCTGTGTCGTGGCGGATTTCAGTGGCAGGGTTGTCGCACCAGTCGCAGGTTGTGGTTGCCATTATCACTCTTTCACGAGGTTATCGAGGGCGTCTGCGGCCATCCGCGAGACAGAGATTCCAGCCTTGATTGCTTTGTCTTCAAGCGCGCCTTTTGTCTTCTCGCTGACAACGACGCCGACGTGGTGCGTCCGGTTTGAACGTTGAAGCGGTACCCAGGCGCCGGCCTTTTTCAAGATCTGGTGAATACGCTGTTTGCTGAGCCCAAACTCTTTTGCACAGGCAACTTGGCTGTTATCTGCGAGGTAGTACGCGACAACTTCCTTATTTCTGTTACTGTGGAATTCCTGCGTCATGAGGTCCCTCGCATCAACATGATTACACTCAGGCAGTTTGTGCCATCTTGAAACAACGCAGCCGTCATTGCGTCCTTCAACAACAACACAACCGTTTGACCGGTTGCAATCTCGAGGAAGTCAAGAACGTATTTGCCGTTCATGCAAACCTTTAACGGAGGTCCTTCGTAGTGAACTGGCAACGTTTCATCAGCAGACCCGACGCCGACACTCGCCGAGTACAACTCGAGATTTCCTTCAGTGAAGTTGAAATACACTGCACTGTTTTCTTCAGCGGCGAGAATGACGCGGCGCAACGCTGCCGTCAGCATTACTCTCTCAAACTGCACCTTGTTCGCGTTATCGCGTGGCACCATGCGTTCGTAGGCAGGATATTTGCCCTCGAGTGTGCGTGACGTGAGAAGTCTGTTGTTGAGAGAAAAAAACAAGTGTCGTGGACCGATTGTTGCCTCTACTGTGCCAGCACCAAGATGTCCATCAAGGAGGTCCATCGTCTTTGTGGGGATTACGACTTGGAGTTCTGGTCCTGCATATGCTGTTGTTGCAAGCACCATGCGTGTCCCATCAGTTGCCACCATTGCAGCACCGCTTTCAGTCAGTTTCAGCAGTGCTCCCTGAAGGATATGCTGTTTTGCAACCGCCGAAGTGGCGTGACGGACTTTGTTGATGAGCCCGTTGAAAGACATTGCATCGAGTGTGTATGTCTCGCCCTCGATAGCATGCTGAATAGGAAAATCCTGAACTGCTTGTGACTGAAGACGCGACTTGAAGGTGCCGCAGCGGATCATGACTTGCTTGTGCTCTAGAGAGATTGTCACGTCAGCATCAGAAAACTGCTCAACCATCGCGAGCAGTTTCGCTATAGGCAACGCGAGTGAACCAGGTTGATCGATGCGCGCCTGACACTGCGTTGACAAACCACATTCGAGATCGGTCGCATATAGCGTCAGCTCCTCATCAGCAGTGAAAAGCACGTGACTGAGGATGGGAATCACTGGCTTTGAGGGGACGATCTTATTCAGCAGTCGCAGTTCTGCAGCCAAGTGTTGCGAGTTTACAACGACATTCATCCGTTCGCCTCATTCCCTAAACACGTCCAACCGGGGCGCTGTCGACGGGCAAATAATTCGCAATACGGCCCGTCGAACAATGTCTCGATTATACCATAAAAAGTCTCTGGTTTCGCTGAATGTTTTCCGACAATAGCACTAATCCCTTCAAGGTCGACGTCAGTCACAAATGTCGAGCGAACAGAGTGGCTCTTGACAATCGGACGACCGCGCATTGCGATCAAGCAAATTTCGTGCTCTGCGCGCACAACACGGCCCATCCCAAACCAACGATTGCCGTTCGAGGTTTTCTTGAGCCACACGACCTCGCGCTGCGGTTGGTCAAAGCCCCACGCATCGATTACGCGTAGTGCCTCGGACTGCATCGATGCGACACGCCACATAAACAGCACGCAATCATCTGCTAGCGGCGGCAGAGGAAGCCGGCAAAGGTCTCGGATCGACAGCAGCGGGTAGTTACTTGCTGCTCCTCGGTTCTTGCCTGGCAGCTTGTCTCTGAATGGCCACGGAGGGTCTGCGCAGAGAACGCGAAAGGGTTCGTTCATACGCGGTGCACCTTGCGCAAATAGTCGATCACGAATTCATTGTCATGACCGTCACTGAATAGTTCTGACTTCGTCGTTGCATTACGCCCGAAGACCACGCTTCCCGGATGTACGATGCACGTGCGCTTGTTGTTTATGCTACGCTCCCAGAAAACAAGATACCGACAGTGCCCCGCGGCGGCGAGGCGGGAAGCTGTGACCACTTGAATACCTCGCGAGGTGAACTCCGGCGTCGCGTGCTTCAATTCCAACCATGACGTAATGCCGTTGCCGGTAATCGACCAATCTGGAATCCCACTCGCGATATCTGTGTGAGAGATGACCACGAAGTGCGGCAGCGCACGTTCGATGGCTTCCTTCAACGATGCCTTCAGCACGCCTTCGCGTTTGCTCACTTCGCCTCCGCCCAGTTCTTCCCCTCGCCGCACTCCCAGATAACCGGTACACGCAGTGGAAAAGATTGCTCGTTCAGGATTGTCTTAACGCGCTCAAGAGTCTCGGGTTGCTGAGCATCGCCACCTACAGCATCGTGGACCGTCATGCGCATAAGAAACCCGGTATCCTTGCGCGCATTGTGAAGCTCGACGAGCTTCTGCTTCATAATGTCTGCACCGCTACCCTGGAGCACGCGGTTGAGACCGATGTAGGTCTTGTAGCTAGTAGGGAATCGCGAGCGTCGGCCGATGATCGTCTTGACATAGCCCCGGTGTGGAAGCTTTTCTCTGTGGAATTTATCACTCTTCCGGCAGTATTTGTCGCACTCAGGTTTTGCGAGATGCGACGCTCGGTCAAGTAGCTCCTCGCCCTCCGGCATCATCTGCTTGTATGCCGCCTCGATCTCGTGAATCTGCTTGAGCCGAGGGTCGTTCCAACGGCTCGCAGCGCGTATCTCATCGCCCTCTGCCTGCGTGATAAATTTCATCATGATAGCAAGCTTCACGGAGCGTGCGCCGTACTGCCGGGCGAAGTTGAAATTTTTCTGATGCCCGTAAAGCATATCTGCTTTGTATTGCTTCATCATCTCCCACGTCATCTTGTGGAATGATAGACCGGGGTCCTCCTTGTATGAAGCAAGCACCTTGGCGTTGCCGGCAAAGTGGGCAAACAGCCGGTATTCAATCTGTGCCGCGTCGGCCTCGAGATAACACCCGCTACGCGGAACAAAGAGACTCCTCGGAAACCACTCATCGCCGAATACGGATGAATGATTATCGTAGTTTGGAACCTGCTGCACGTAGCCAATGCTGAAGCGGCCCGACACGGTGCCGCCCTCGTCGCCGCGAAGCTGGTTAATCTCAAACCGTAGCACGTCGCCGTCAAGCTTGCTGCGGTAGGCTGCGAATGTCTTGCTATTTAGGGAAGCGATTTGCCCAGCGAAAAACGCTTTCTTGATAAGCGGGTGCTCAACAACGCCGACGACACTTTCCGCATGGCTGTCGCCAAGCACTAGATTGCACTTCTCGAACAGACGCTGCCACGCTTTCGACGTATGATCGAATGCGAACCCAGCCTCCTCGATAATCTCGCGCATCAGTTCGCCGTGTCTGACGGTGCATTCACGGCTGTAGCGCTCGAGGAGCTCGACGTCGATGAGGGCCCCGTTCTTCTCCATTTCAACGACGGATGGAATGACCGAATCCTCGAGGGCCTGGACCCTCAGCAAATCCTGCTCGATAAGCTGCGGGGCGAAAACATCAAGCAACCTACCGACCGTTAGCGCGGTGTAGCGTTCGCGTTCAGCCACCTCGGCGGCGTGATAATCCGAGTGCCGTGTTTCGTCGACACGCGGAACCCCGACACTATCTTTCAGGTATTCCGCAGCGAGAATGTCGAGCGCAAACCGCTTGCGGTGGTCGTCGAGAAGCGCGGCGCTATGCTGTATGTCTGAAAACGTGCAGCCCTGCGCCTCGAGGTCTACGCCCCACTCACGTGCGTGGTGGATATCGAACTTCGTCTTTGAGTTCGTGATCTTCTTGCCGCGCACCTGTTCCTGCATCCAACGCTTGATAATGGCCTCATCAAGGTTGCCTCCACCCTTGAACGCGAAGGGAAGGAAGCGCACAAGCCCGCCATCAGGTGTTGCGATTGTTACGCCGACGGGTCTGTGCCCGTGCGCCCAGTTAAGGCCCGAGGTGGCGAAGTTGAGAATGATGTGATCAATGCCGGTGAGGTCAGGTGGAGCATCAGGTGTAACTTCGACGTGGCTTGTAGAAACAGTGTCAAGAAAACTTGCAAGTGATTGAAATGGCACTGTGGCGGTTGGCTGGCACTGTTCTGGTCCACCGTCGTGCACTTTTCCGCACCACGAGCACGGTACGACAGCATCAGCCATCGTCAACAGTATTTCCTTCATCGACTTAACCGAAGCACGCTCTGTATCGGTCAACGCGCTTGAATTATCACTCACGATAAACAAGCGTCCGTCGCGTATGACAAGGCGATGCCCGCGGCGCTCGAGGTCTCGCTTCAACATCTTGGCGTCAGCCAGTAACACATCCTGGCCAGAGAGCGCTGGGCGGCTCTCTGGCCGGCCTAGGGCTGAGTTTTCTATGCTGTCGAGGGCTTCCTCTACCAGGGCGGGAGCCGCGGCTCCTGGGGCTGGGGACAGGGGTTTTGCTATCTCAACAGTAGGACGGGAATCCGAGAGAAAATCGAGGGCCGAGGGACCTGAAGAGATTGCGACTGGCTGTGTTGTCGCTGGAGCTGGAGCTGGAGCTGGAGCTGGAGCTGGAGCTGGAGCTGGAGCTGGAGCTGGAGCTGGAGACGCGCTCATCGAGCCCCACCCATTAGGCATTGCATCCAACGTCATCTCATAATCAGATACATCTGAGATGACAACATTTGGACGAATGATGAGCGCGTTGTTCCGAAAAAGACGGTAGTCGACGCTGTGCTGCCAGCGTCCCCATTTTCGTTCAATCGTCGTGCAGTCTGGATGCTGTTCGGCAAGCGAATCAGCCATCAGCCACCGACCGTCTTTCGCGAGGATCGTGCGTCCGTCTTCACACCGTGCCGTCGCGTCGATCGTACATACATTACAGGCTGTAGTGTGCGCGCCCCACTCTGCGGTAACAGCCTCGGCGCCAGCGTAGAGGTGATCGGTATTCCCGCCCTTCATTGTCAATGTGGGTGTCTTGTAGACAAGAAAGGCATTGAAGAGGGCTGTCGCGTAGTTGCCTCCACGGCCAGCATCGCGTAAGTCAAGACCGTCTTTCAGCACACGCAGCGAGAGGTCCGTATCTTCGTTATAGCGCCCTCTCCAGCGGTATGGGAGTGCGTTATCGATGAGCAGGTTACTGTAGCAACGCGTGTTCATCGTGATCGGCTTGATCTTTGCGCCCTGCTTTCGTGGTGCAAAGTAGTCATAATTGTGTGCGGCGAGCGCAAGGTTTTCGTAGCGGTCGACCCAGTCTTCTATGGCGCAGATCGTGATAGCTGAATCGACTTCAACTTTGACGTTGTCCTGAAAGCGGCAGAATCCCGAAATGTTGTCGTCAAAAATCCAGTGTCTCGCAGCACCGCTTGCGATGGCGTGTTCCCAGCAAAAATTTCGTGCTGGAATGCCGCCCTGGCCGAGGTTACTGAAGGGTGTGACGAGGATTTTGGAGGGATCGATCACCGCGGCGTATTGCTCGTATTCCTGCGGCTCAATGACAATGTAGTACGGCACCTTAATCCACTCGAAACACTTCGCCGTCAACCTCGACTCCCACCTGCTCTTACTGATGATGTAGAGCGGATAGCGCGGAGTATATACCTTCGAGGATGTGTAGACTTTCTCAGCCGCGTGATTGATGGTAGCCTGCGGGTGCCAGATGAACTTTGTGCGCGGTGTTAGTTGCTGGTTGATAAGTCTCGAAAATGCTTCTCGATCTGCGACGGTCTTGAAGTGCACAAGTAACGTTGTATTCGGCATCAGGTCTTGATGCGAATAGTCAGGCATCCCTTGCCAGGTAGCCTTCCAGCTTGGATCGATGTCAAACAATGCTGGCTGGTCCTCTGTACCAGGTAACAGCTCCTCTTCATCAGACATCAAATACTCCTTGCACGACTTCGGGGGTCCCGCTGTTCTAGCGAGAAGGAAACTAAGCTTATACCGACTTGAAAAGATTGTCCAGCTTTATTTTTCTTTTCTGAAAAAAATAAAAATGGCCCCCGCTTCCCACATGGGGGAAAGCTAGGGGCCATCCTGGTCGGCGGCGTTGGGCGGATATTTACAGCGAGGGCTGCGACTCGGTCGCGGCCTTTTCGCGGATCCGCGCCAGCTGCTTTTCGAGTCGCGCGGCCTTCTCGGCGAACGTCGCCTTCGGCTTCGCGGCGTTGGCTGCCTTGCGCTCTTCGGGCGTCATCTTGACGGCGGACTCGGCGAAGATGCCGTCGGGCACCTCGATGCTTTCCGGCGCCTGCTTGTCGGGGAAAACCGAGAGGGCGAACCGGAGAACGGTGGACGCGCCGGTGTAGAAAGCGGTCTTGCCGTTCTTGCTGAGGTTCTTGAGGGTGAGGGTCATGGTCTTAGGCTCCTGAATTGACGGGGTGACGGGTTCTTGAGAAGAGCTTACTACGGGCGCTGAACCTGTGTCCAGCGTTTTCTTCGTGCCCGGCTTCAATTTCTTTGGAGCCGAGATTCCGAGGGGCCTCACGGTGCCAACCGGAGGGGTTTTGCTGCGTCCTGCCATATTCATGAGGTGGCCTCCTAGCCTTTGAGTTTGATCCGTGTCTTGCCGTCGTAGAGCTGTCCGAGCCCGGTGCCGTATTTCACGCCGTTGTCGCGGGCGCAGCCGAGGCACATCAGCGCCCAGGGGCCGAAGGCCGTCTTGCCGTCGACGAAGTTCCTCGTGCCGAGGGGCTGCCGGCAGATGTCGCAATTCGAGTGGCTGCCTGTCCAGGTCACCGTCTTGTTTTTCACCATGACTACAGTGTAGCAGCGGCTGAAAAGAAAGTAAAGCGTTATTTCGTGGCCTGCTCTGCAAACGGGCGCGTAGCCTCTAGGGTGAAGAGAACCTTTGCGTTCTGCGCAAGCTGCCCGGCGAGGCTTGAGAGGGTGGTCGCGACGTTGGCGAGGTTGTGCCCGAGGTGGTCGCTGGGTTTGCGGCTGCCGGCATTTTGGAGCAACACGATGCCGCGCTCTATCTCGATGTTGTAGCTCTCTATGAGAATTTCCGCTTCCCGCCTCAGAGCTTCTACGAGCGCGAATCTGTCGTTTATCATGGCTATGGGTTCTCCTGTGTCTTGTTGATGAAACTTCCCCGTCACTTCACCTTCAGCCCGAAAGTGGTGCGCCAAGAGTTGGCCGAGCCACCGCGGCGTTCGACCTCTACAATGAGCACCTTGGCCTTGCTGCGGACTTCGTTTCTGCGGACTTCGTTCGAGGAGTGGAACAAGTCGATGGCCTCGCCAACGAGGTCCCAACACTGAGTGCATATCCACTCGCATGTGAACCGCTTGCAGTGAGCGCAGGAATAGGTCTTGGGGAGCTTACCCATCACTTCATCTCCAGTCCGTTTTTGCGCGGTGACCCTAAGAATTCCCTTTTGCGGTGAACTTCACGAACCAGTGCGACTGCGCAGCGACTGAGGCTCCGCCCCTGAACGACTTCCAGACCTCGCCGGTCTCGAGGATTGTCACGTTCGGGAACGCAGCGAGCACGCGCTCGGCGAGCATCTCTGCGGTGTAACCGTGGGTGAAGAAAAACCCTTCACGCACGGTGAAGATGTTGGCCTTGACCGACGCGCTGTCGGCGAGCAGCGTCCCCCGTACGATTTTCAGAGTCAGTGTGTCGTCCGTCATGGCTATGGATTCCCCTTGCAGCTAGTGCAGGGAAGTGCGATGCCTGAACGATGGGCAAGCATCTTTTTGCACTTCGGGCAAAGTGTAATTTTAGTCCCAGTGAGTTTGCTGAGGCTATCTGCGAAGGATTTGTCATTCATCATGACTACAGTGTAGCACAGGTTGAAAAGGAAGTCTAGCAACCCGGGAAGTCCAGCAGCGGGCCGGGCTAGAGGAAGAGGGTAGAAGCAGCGCCTTTACGTCTCTGGCGCCCGACTGGAGCGCGAACGGCTCTAGAGCTAGAGCTTCTCCTCTACAGCAAGAGAAGACAGACAGGGTGAGGCTGCTTACGGTAGAGCTGGCCTAGCCTGTCCGGAGCACGAGGATGCGGAGAATGTCGTCGCCGAAGACGAGCAGCCATCTGACGCAGTCGCGTGGTGTGTAGAAGTGCGCGTTGTCGGTCTCGCCGTTGCTGCGGATGAAGGCGATGAAGATGCCTGTCTCTGAGTAGACGGTTGGGTTCATGCCGGCTCCTTCTTGATTAACGAGGCGTTTTTTCTCTGCGTATCTGTGATGAACTTCCAGCCGTCTTCGGTGTGCGTGACAAATCCGGCGACTGTTTTGCTCTGTATGTAGACGCAGGCTGGAATCGTGAAAAAGGTATCAGGCTCGGCGGTCGCTTGTGCAGTCCGGTGGATGCCGTCTTCACAAAGGCAACGCTCGATCTTTGCAATCGAGCTGAACGGTCCGTCGGTGTAGTAGACACGCGAGCCGTTTGGGTCATCTCTGAAGTTTGTTGTCGAGGCGCGGTATTTCATGCCCATGGTTTTTTCCCCACTGTCTCTCTCCCGTGTCTGTCGATACGACTAGCCTTCGGCCACTGCACCACATCGTTGAAGCTGCACAGGCCAAGCGCATCTACACCAACATCGTAGCGCCCTGCTATCTTCCGCCCCTTGCCGTGCACATGCCCGTGGAGGTGAATGCTGCCGGTATCCATGCGGTTCCACAGCTCGATAGGATAGTGGGACAGCACGAGGTTGTGGCTTGGCAATTCGAGGTAGGGCTGCACGCTCGCGAAGACTCCGCTAGTGTGGCAGCGTGCTGGCGTGTCGTGGTTACCGAGGACGAGGTGGACTGTCTTGCAGTTCAGACGCCGCGCGAGTTCCTTGATATTCCCCTCGCCGCCAAACGACCAGTCACCAAGGTGGTAGAGCACGTCATCTGCCTGCACCTCCGCGTTGATGCGGTCAACAACCCAGGTGTCGTGGTCCTCTTGGGATGAAAAGTCCCGACAGCCGGTCTTATCGTTCCAACCGCTTGTACCACGAACGATGTTCTTGTGGCCGTAGTGTGTGTCTGCGATGAACCACATCATGGCGTGAGAATCTCCACGACGTTCCAGAGACCGCTGCGCGCTGTCACCTGGTATTCGAGGCGGACGCGGTCGCCAACCGTTGCGCCCAGCAGCTGCCTCCACGTCAGGATGAGCGAGCGCAGATGCTCGGGCGCATCAGGACAGAGGACCTCGTATTGTCCATAACCGAGGTAGGCCGTGACGTGGCCGATCATTTCCATTTGTACTCCTTCAGCTCGGTGCGACGCCAGTGCTTTTCGTCAAGCTGCGCGATCAGCTTTTCCCGGTGGGCGATGTAGTGCAGCAGCGTCTTCAGTGCCCACGCAGGGCGCGTGACGGGGTTGCGGAAATACTCGCGGTCGATGTAGGTCTCGCACTCGCGGATCGCCTTTTCAATCTTCCGCGTGTGGCGTGTCGTTGCGGTGGTTGACATCGGGCCCTCAGAATGAAAAGTCGTGGTAGGCGCTCCGGCTGTCGAGGCGGATTCGACCTCCCCCGACCTCTTTCCATGAGCCGTCCTTCGCTTTTTTCGCCGCCCGCTGCGGGCCATCGACCGTCTCGAAGCGGTATTCCTGCATCTCGCTCATACCGTTGGTGTCGGTGCGCGTGGCGAGGTCGTCGCTGAACCAGAAGGTCTTGCCGCTAGGCGAGATGCGGCGGATGGTGCCGGCGCTGCGGTCGGTCCAGCTCAGCAGCGTGATGCCCATGCCAACCTCGGGCGTGGGCTGGCCCTTCGTGCCTGACAGGAGGTAGTTGGTCATCGAGGTGGTGTTGGCTTTGCGTTTCATCATGTCTACAGTGTAGCAAAATTCTGAGAAAAAAGCTAGCGTAACATTTTCTGTGCACTCTCCAGACCGCGCCGACCGATAGTCATGGCATCCGCAGCAGCGCGGCCGCGTCGCTGTCCTTCTGTGTGAAAACCTCTGATACGCTGAAGCGGACTTGCACCGCGGCTCTTGAACTTGTCGTCGATATAGTGTTGCACCTTTGCTAACGCTCCACCAAGTCGCACAAGAGCGAGGCTGCTACCGATGCTGACTTCCTCGACTGCAGTCTGTTTTGTTTCCTCAAAGCGTTCGGCGAGTCGCTGAATGAAGGCGGTTGTCCAGCTTTCCTTGAATCCCGGTGTTTTGACTTGCCACTTCCCGGTCTCAGCAATCGATTCCTTCCCGTATTCTCCATACGCCTTGTTACAGAGCACGACGGCCGCCGGCACGAGCGTGCCATATACATATTCGGCGACAGTAGCGTGAGCCTTTGTCCCGACGAAGGTGATGCAGTTCGAGCCTGGGCGGATAAGGAACTTGCAGAGATGCGCGTGCGCGACGACGCTTGCGAGCGTCTCTTGCCACGCAATGCGTGACTTTTTCTCCTCGATACGATAGCGTGAAAGATCCACGAGTATTTGGACGATGGGGTCGTTGTCCGTATTCTTCGCGTAATCCAAGTCGCTCTGGCTGAGCTCGTGTTGGAGCATCATGCGGTTGAAAGCAGCGGCGAAAGCTTCGGCAGCTGCTTCGTTCCCGAGGTGTGCTTCACCGTCGCGGCTGGCCTGCATCTTCAACAACCTATCGATGACTTTCTGTCGGTGGTCTATACGCATGTTTGCGACGGCCTGTTGCATCTCGAGCTCGAAAGTTTGAAATCCGAGTCCATGGTTCATGTGCCTGAGATGCGCAAGCTCATGCGCAGCGGTTCTCCACACATCTTCTGGCGTCCGCGGCGCATCGACAAACTGTCCGTCAACAGTAGCGCGCATCACGAGGCGGATGATGCCGGTGTGTGTGTGCACTCACCAAGGCGGTTTGCCATGCCCTGCGTGGGCATCTGCAGTGCTTCGATCGTCTGAAGCGGAAGCGCGTAGTGCTTCGCGACGCGCCGCATGACGTCGGTGATTTCAGTGAACAAGAGAATGTCATCGGGGTGGAGTGGGAGGTGAGTCATGGGTAGAGTGTAGCACGCATTGAAAAGAAAGTCTAGTATTTCTTGGAAACCCGTAAGTGCTTTAAACAGTAGCAGTTAAAACTACTAGCTAGACCTCTCGTACGCTGCTATACTGGCAGCTTCTCTCTACGGCTTGGTTCGAGCGATATCTGGCTACCCTAGCTCTGATACCGCTCGCACACCAAAGTCTTTGTTAACAGACCTCCAAACTGTTGACAACGAGCCAAGTCCTCTTTTTATTGGATCCCCATGACATTTTACGAGTGGTTGCGTAAGCAAACCACGCGCACCGATGCTGTCGGCCTATTCGCCCGTTATGCGATGAAAGACAAGTTCTTCCCTCGCGAGATGTGTAAGTTGTGCGTTTTTTTACAGCGCTACGAGGGGCTCCCAGAACAACGCAAGTTGGTTATCGTCGCGCACCGTGAGTGGCGCCAGATGCGTGCGCAGCAAAAGCGGGGGCGGGTAGCGTGACGCTGCCAGGCGCTCGTGAGGTGGTCGAATCATACTTAGATCGAGGGTTCCACCTCGTCTTCTGGCCTGCGATTGATGACTGGAAAGGTCCACGCGAAGCCGACTGGCTGAAAAAGGGTATCGCCGGCGACTACACGCTTGACAAATACAAAGACGGTGACCGCGTCGGCATCATGCATGGTGTCGAGGTGTCTGTCGGCAAGTATCTCATCGATGTCGATATTGACTGGGCACCAGGGGCTGTAATCGCCAAAGCAATGTTGCCTGTAACAGGTATGGTCTGGGGACGTACGTCGAAACAGATTAGTCATTGCCTTTACACAGCACCAGATGTCGTGCCGATGCAGGTCTACAAAGACATTGGAAAAAACCCTGTCACACTGATTGAGTTTCGTGCTGATAAGCATCAGTCGATGGCGCCGCCATCTATCTGGCAGAAAGATACGAAGCAAGAACCTCTTGCGTTTGTGTTAAACGGCGTGCCGGCACACCTTTCAGCCGCGCAGATACTCAAAGACCGCACGTGTCTTGCAGCCATCGGAATGATTCTCGCGTTGCATCTCGGGCGTAATGGCTTCGGGCATGCGGTACGTTTGTCCTGGGCAGGGTTCCTTTTACGCGCAGGCATCAGTGCTGAAGATCTTATCGCGATGGGCAATGCGATGTCGCTCGTTTGCAACAACACAGAAATAGGGGACGTTCGAGGGGTTGTTGAATCAACAGTTGACTCGCTCGCGACGAAAGGTAAGAAAACTGCTGGCGGGCCGTCACTTGAAAAATTCATCGGCGACCAAGGGAAAGATGTCACCCGGCGTATCCGAGAGTGGCTTGGGCAAGACGGGTTTGTGATGAACGAGAAAGGCTCGATCATCGCGTCTGATGTTGGTAACATCCAACGTGCCGTCGAGTTGCTCAACTATACGACGACCTACGACATGTTCTCTGGTACGTCGCTCATCAATGGGCAGGAAATGACGACAGACCTGTTCAGAGAGATTCGGTTCAAGATTGAAATCACGCATCGTTTTCAGCCGCCAAAGGAATACCTCTACGAATCCATCGACTATCTCTGCTACGAGAATCGCTTTCATCCCATCAAAGACTACCTCGGTAGTTTGACATGGGATAAGACGCCGAGGATCGAGACTTGGTTAGTCGAAACCGCAGGCACTGAGAACACTGAATACATCCGTGCGGTCAGTGCAATCATGCTCATTGCGGCAGTACGACGTATCACACAACCTGGGTGTAAGTATGACGAGATGGTTGTGCTTGAGAGTCACGCGCAGGGTCTGAACAAATCGACAGCGCTCCGCACTCTCTGTCCTCACGAGAATTGGTTCTCTGATGACTTCCCGCTGAATGCAGACGGGCAACGCGTTATTGAGGCGACGAGTGGGAAGTGGATCATCGAAGCCTCTGAGTTAGTTGGTCGTAGAGCTGAGCGTGAGCACTTAAAATCAATGCTATCGCGACAGACTGACCGCGCACGTCTCGCCTACGCGCATACGCCAATCAATAAGCCGCGGGAGTTTATCATCGTCGGCACAACGAACAGCGACGACTATCTCGGTGACCCGAGTGGGAGCCGACGGTTCTGGCCGATACGCATTAAGGCGTTTGACGTCGTGAAGCTGCGTGAGATCCGCGACCAGCTGTGGGCTGAGGCTGTGCACTACGAGACGAAAGGTGTTTCGATACGGCTTCCAGAGAAACTCTGGCCTGTGGCTGGGGAAGAGCAGTCGCGCCGTAATGAAGAAAACGTGTTTCAGGACTTAGTACGCGAGGTGCTTATTGCACAACCTGTGCTTGGTGGGAGACGACGTCTTTCATCTGAAGTGTTGTGGACGGCGCTTGGTATCGAGTTGAAAGATCGGACGCGGCAATATCGGACGTTCTCTGATGTGATGACGCGTCTTGGGTTTCGGAAAATCACAGTCCGTGAGGACGATAAAGTCAAAGGCGGGTGGATCTCAGTACATATCGGTGATCCTGCACTGATGCAGGCGAATCAAATGGATCGAGAGCCTGACCGCGAGGTTGGAGATGATGATGGAGATGATGAGGGGAATAGTGGAGGGAGGAAGGGAGGAATCGACGATATACCGTTTTAGGAAGCCTCTTGTAATCGCTGTTTAGGAGATTACAAGATTACAATGTACAGAAATGGCACAGTTACCGAGGGTGTAATCTCCGTTGATGCAGTGTAATTACAGGCTAAGTGGTTTAGTTTGTTAGAGTTAGGTCTGGTGTAATCTTGTAAATCTGTAACCCGGGTATCCCAGACCTACATAGGAATGTTGTAGTCCATCCCTTGTAGTAACTCTAAGAGAAATAGAGATTACATAGATTACTAGATTACAACTGTAGGAAGCTTAAGGAATCCAGAGCAAACCTCTGTAATCTCAATTGTAATCACTGTAATCCGCACCTCGGCCACCCGGACCCGAAGCCCCCCCCCCAAAACAAGGCTAGACAAAAGTTTCAGTCTATGCTAGTCATTTTCCTCTGGACTTTTCTTCCACCTCGTACCGAAACAAAAAACTAGACAAAAGTTTCAGTCTATGCTAGTCGTTTTCTTCTAGACACGCGGGTCCAAGAAAAGCTAAACTTGCTCACGGCTATGGCGGAAAAGTTCCAATCCCTTGCGGATCTCCTCGGAACTGGCCAGAATTCTGCTGAACCTGAGCCACCTCAGCTGTTAGACTCCCTCTCCGAGCCGACCACGGCGGAAGACTTTGCGTCGAAGATCTTGAATTCGCAAGTCTTTCGCAGCTACATTATCAACGGTCTCACACTCGGCGAGCTCCCTTCGGCGATCATTTGCAGGCTGATGGATTACGGCTGGGGTAAGCCGGTCGAGCGCATCGTGCATTCTGCCCCTGACGGCGGTCCGATCGTTACGGTCATCGAGCGCGTGATTATCGACGCACGGCCGCAGCAACAGCAGGGCGAAGAAAAGGCGTATACGGTCCAATAATGGCCGAAAACTTCCAATCTCTCGGAGAGGCTCTTGCGCATCTGCGTGAAGTAGACGCGATGACCGCGTCTCTCGTTTCTCTTGCCGTTCCGGACCCGGCTACGGCTGAGCCGGCCCCGGCTGCCGGGCTTGAAGCTAACCAGCCGGCTAGTAGCCGGCCCCGGTTCCGGCACTCGGGCTTACTAGCCGGCTTGTTGGCTGCTGGGGTCTCTAACTTGCTGGCTAGTAACCCAAAGGCTACTGTTGAGATGGCTCAACTAGCCAGCAAGTCAGTGGCTAACTTGCTGGCTAGTAAGCCCGACTCAGCCATAGAGCTGACCCAACTAGCCGGCTGGTTAGCTCCGCTTGACCGCTACTTGCCGGCTAGTGAAACCCCTGAGAATTCTGGCACAATAAGACAGCGCGCAGCCGGCAAAGCTCGTGCAGCGAGCCAAACCCCAGAACGTCGCCGCGAGATCGCCATGCTCGGCGTTGCAGCGCGTAATGCGAAGCGTAGCGAACAACATTCTGGGACTCGTCCATGATCATACACCCATCTGGCAGCCGGAGGACGAGCGGCGATGCCGGCAGGAGTGCTGACGGGTAATAGCGGCGCGAGAACGCCTGGGGCCAATAGAGCACAGAACGGCGTGGCAAGCCGGAGAGACGGCTAACTTCATCAACCGCAATATCAGGAGATTCCATCATGGCCAGCACGAACCCCGACCTCGTCGCCACGCCCACACCGGGGCAGCCCAGCACGCCGGGCACGCCGAGCACGCCAACCCCGTCGCCTGCGCCAACCCCGCCGTCAGTGCCTCAGCCCTCGACGCCCTCGCCCTCCTCGACGCGCTGAAGCATGCCCACTGCCGCGACCACTAAATGAACGCCACCGCTGCCACCACCGACGCAAGGAAGCTGCGCATAGAGACCCCACGGGTCATGCTGCCGCTTCTCGCGCCCGCGAGGTACAAGGCAGCCTATGGTGGTCGCGGCGGCACGAAGAGTTGGTGCTTTGCGGACATGATTATCGAACGCATGGTCATGGACCCTGATTTGCGTGTTGTGTGCGTGCGTGAAATTCAGAAGAGCCTGAAGCAGAGCGTCAAAAACCTCATCGAAAACCGCATCAAGGCCCTCGATGTCGGGTATCTTTTCGAGAGCAGAGAGTCTGAGATCCGCGCTGTGAAGGGGTCGGGCACGATCCTTTTCATCGGCATGCAGCAGCACACCTCCGATTCAGTGCGCTCGCTCGAGGGAATTGATATTGCGTGGGTAGAGGAGGCGGCTGCGCTGTCGCAGAACTCGCTCGATCTGCTGCGTCCGACGATCCGCAAAGAGGGCTCGGAGCTGTACTTTAGCTGGAACCCTGAGTCGCCTGAAAACCCTGTTGACAAATTTTTCAGGGGTCCCGACGGTCCACCGCCCGATTCCGTTGTAGTGCGCACCTCGTTTGAAGACAACCCCTGGCTGCCGAAAACGCTGAGCGACGAAATTGCGTATGACCGCCGTCGCGACCCAGAGAAGTTTCAGCATATCTGGAACGGCGCGTACCTCAGTAAGTCCGAAGCCCGCGTCTTCAAGAACTGGAAAGTTGACGCCTTCGAGAGCCCTAAGGCGAGCGTCGGCGCGGACGGGCAGCCTACCGTGGTGTTCCTCTACGGAGCAGACTGGGGCTTCAGCGTCGACCCGAGCGTGCTTGTGCGCTGCTATGCGGTAGGCCGGACGCTCTATATCGACCAGGAAGCCTACCGCATTGGCGTCGAGGTTGACCACCTACCCGCGTTGTTCGACCAGGTCCCCGGCGCACGCGACTGGACAATCACCGCCGATAGCGCACGCCCTGAGACTATTTCCTATCTCCAGCGGCATGGATTCCCGAAGATGGTCGCTGCGACGAAGGGGAAAGACAGCGTCAAAGAGGGCGTGATCTTTCTTCAGAATTTCGACATCGTCGTGCACCCACGCTGCGTGCATACTGTCGACGAACTGACGCTGTACAGCTTCATCAAAGACAAGCTCACAGGGCTCGTGACGCCGGTGCTCGAAGACAAGAAAAACCACGTCATTGATTCTCTCCGCTATAGCGTCGAGAAACTACGCCGCGAAACCGGCGGCTTTGCGGTCTGGTAACCAATGGCCCTACTAGACACCCTCCGCTCGCTTGTCGCCCCTCGAGAGATGGTCCACCGCGCTGCGGCTGCTAACCCCCTCGACATCATCCGGCGTTTGCGCGAGGCCGGAGTGACCTTCAACGGCGCTCGTGATCTTTACGCCGTGCTCGGCTACGACCGCGATCTCTCGACGGCGGGGTTCTGCGACCGCTATGCACGCGGAGGACTGTCAAAGCGTATTGTTGACGTGTTCCCAAACGCGACTTGGCGTGGCGAGGTCGAGCTAATCGAGGATGAAGACCCTGAGGTCTCGACCGCGTTCGAGCAGACGTGGGATGATCTCGATATCAAGCACCAGATACAGGCAAAGCTGCGGCGCGTTGATACGCTCGCGGGGCTAAGCACGTATGCAGTCCTGCTGATTGGCGCGGCGGGAAAGCTAGACGAGGAGCTTCCGAAGGGCTCGCCCGACAAGCTGCTGTTTCTACAGCCCTATCTTGGTGGTGGCGGTGGCGTCCTCGAGACCACGAGTCGCAGGGCGGTCAGCACAATCGGTCTTGACGCAGCGATCAGCGTTCTGGAATACGACACAGACATCGCCAGCGAGCGCTATGCGATGCCGCTGTACTATCAGTTGCATGGGGCTGATACAACGCACGGCGTGCAACCCCGCGTGCATTGGTCGCGCATCATTCACATCGCTGAGGGCTGTTTGCAGAACGAGGTGTTCGGCATCCCCTCGCTGGAAGCGGTGTGGAATTTGCTCGACGACCTCGACAAGGTCACCGGGGGCGGCAGCGAGGCGTATTGGCTGCGTGCAAACCAAGGCATGCACCTCGATATCGATAAGGACCTAGCCCTCGAGGACGCAAAGAACCAGGTCGAGGCGCTGAAAGCGCAATCCGAGTCCTACAAGCACCAGATGACACGCTGGCTGCGCACGCGAGGCGTTACCGCTACGCCACTCGGGTCCGATGTCTCTGACTTCACGCCCTCGGCCGAGGGAATTCTCACACAGATCGCGGGCACGAAGGGGATTCCGAAGCGCATTCTCACCGGGTCAGAGATGGGCGAGCTGGCGTCATCGCAGGATCGCGAGAACTGGCGCGACCAGATCGTCGGCAGGCAGAAGGGCTATGCTGGCCCCTACATCATGCGGCGCCTCGTCGAGCGTCTCATTGCGTATGGCTATTTGCCTGAGCCAAAGAAGGGTCCACGCGAATATACTGTGCGCTGGCCGAACATTCAGGCGCTCACAGAAACAGAACGCATGGCGGGTGCTGTGTCCTGGGCTAGCACGAAGACGCAGGAGGGCGGCGTGTTCACGAACGCCGAGATCCGCGACAAGTGGTATGAGATGACGCCGCTGACGCCGGAGCAGCAGGAGCTCTCGAAGCCTGCGCCACCGCCGCAGCAGCTCGCGCCCGGCGAGGACCCCCTCGACGAGGATGCTGAGCCTGTCGATGGCGAAGACGAAGACGAAGACGAAGACGAAAGAAAATTCCCTCGCGCCGCACGCGCTACATGGGACATGGACATACCTCGCGGGGCGGAAGAAATGGTCCGCGTCCTCGAAGCCGCGATCATCGCCAAGAACCCCGACGTCATCAGCCGCATTCTCGGGATGGAAGAATAACATGGACCATGTGTGCGTTTTCTGCGGTGCCCTCGGTGACCATGCCATGGTCGGCATTGGTCGCAAAAACCTCGTTGATAACCAGGGCGTCATGGTTGCGCACCCGGTCTGCGGTGTGTGCCACAACAACCCATCGGACCGCCCTGTTTCGTACAAGCTACACTTCCACGGCCGCAGCCATGCGGTTGTGGCGGTAGAGACAGCGCGGCGGCTTGATGTGCTCTCCCGTTCTGGAAAGGACCTCTCGCTGTGAACCCTAACTCGCAGAACCAACGCTGGTCGCTCTGGACCATCCGTGTTACCCCTGCTCATAGCATACGCAGCGACGAGGAGTTCGCGGCGAACACGGCGAGGTTCATGCGTAAAGCCTTTGGCAGCACGACCGAGATGCGTGTCGAGAAGAACTTCTCTGGTTCGAGGGGACGAATCACTGAGGTCTTTATCATCCAGGTCCGCACCGAGGGGCACCCGGCGCACGACCCGGCCTATGTTTCGGTTTTCGCTAAAAGTTTCTTGAATTTTTTCACCGTCGGATTCGGCGTCGGCACTCTCGTGTCGACTGTCGCTGTGTTAGAAGCGGGCTCGGCGCAAGATGGCACGCCGTCCGCTCAATTGGTCATGTTGCCAGGAGTGAACATCTAATGGCGAACCTTCTCTACCCGAAGTTCAAGCAGGCGCTACTCAACAAAACGCACGATCTCGATACCGACGACATTCGTGCGGTGCTCGTCGACGCGGCCGACTACACCTATGGCGCCGCGCACGACTTCCTCGACGACATTGCTGCCGGTGGCCGCGTCGCGGTTTCTACCGCTCTGACGTCACCCACCATCGTTGACGGCGTCTTCGACACCGCAGACTTCTCGTGGGCTACGGTCACCGGCGACCAAAGCGAAATCATCGCGCTCTACAATCACAACGGCAACGGCGCGGCTGCGGATGCAGCGCGTCAGCTCGTGCTCTTCATGGACACTGGCATCACCGGCATGCCGATCACACCCAACGGCGGCAACATCAACGTCACCGTACACGCCAGTGGGTGGTTCGCACTCTAACCTAAGCGGTTCTTCATGGACAACACGGGAGTCATCACGTGGATTACGAAGCTGCTCGAAGGTGGCCCGCTCGCAATATCCGTAGGGGTATTCGTGGCGAGCTACTTTCGTCTTTGGATGTGGCGGACGGATCACGTCGAGGCGATCAAGGTTCAGTCAGATTTCTACGAACGCATCCTGGGGCTACAAACGAAGCGCATCGACGAGCTGACCGCCGAGCGCGGCAAGGGCACGCAGAGTTAGCCATGTGGAAGCGCATCACCGAGTGGGTGCTGAAAACATGGCGAGCGAGGGCCACGTCCCACGGTCTTCCCCCGGTTGAGTCTCTTCACAGCACGGCGTTTCGCGCACGGCTGAAGGTAGGCGAGCGCGAGGCCGACGAGCTGCAAGCAATGGTGGACCAGCTGAATCGCGACTACGCCAAGCAGAAGCATACGCGATGACAGTCAAAACACTCTCTGGCCCAGCCGCGTTCGCGCTAGCCCTGTTCTTGTGGGCCGTCATTCTGGAGCGCCTGCTGCCAAGTCGCTGGGAGACGTCCTTACACCTCTTCACCGGTTTTGCTTTTGTCACGCTGCTCATCAGGGACATCGGTTTGCACCACGCGTCTATGCGCCGGTTGGAACGTAAGTTTGACGATGCGCTGGAGGTAGTTCGACTGGCGAACGAATCCCGCTCGAAAGAGTTCTCCGATGCGCGTCATAGGATTGCGGAAATATCCGCGCAACTGAAGGCCAGAAACATCGAGGTCGACGCGGCACTCAGCGGCCAGACGGCTACGATTGTGGCCAAGATCGATGAGGGCACCGCCGCGTCTAAGAATGCCGCCGAGGTAGCGAATCACTCCAACAAAAAGATCGAAGATCTGAACCAGCGTCTTGTAGACGGACTCCTTCCACGGGCGCAAGCACAAGCGGATCGCATAGAACAGACGACCGAGGAAACCCTGGCCGCAGTAGAAGCTGTGGCAGGGTTAACAATAGCGGCTACGGAGCGCAAATGAATCTTCCGCATATCGGTGACGACGAAAAGGGCGAACTGGCGCAGGGCTTTGCGGTGATCGCCGCGCACGAGCGCGCCTCGCCTGATGGCGCACGCGTGGACCTGTGCATCCGCTACATCGAGGAGCGTCACGCGGGGCAGGGACACCACGCGGCGCTGCGTTCGATGAACGCGCTGCTACAGGCGTGGTACCCCGGCTCGGCGTCGCCCTACGATGTGCCGGCCGAGCCCGAGCCCCCTCCACCCACTCCGCTCCCTGCGCGTGTCGTGCGCCCACTGGTGGGACAGGTGAAGGCCGAGGGGCGCAGCTTCGGCGATGCCTCCGGGCCGCGCCTCGTGCATGGGTATTCGGACTTCGCGCTGCTGCCCAAGTGGCGCGAGAATCCAGACAAGGCCAAGCGCG
>Ga0163150_10001853_pt1 | contig 34381 bp, 30 predicted proteins | sample OliLakLV19P2IB_FD_148628 | JGI IMG/M metagenome (GOLD analysis project Ga0163150, IMG submission 148628) | Freshwater microbial mat bacterial communities from Lake Vanda, McMurdo Dry Valleys, Antarctica - Oligotrophic Lake LV.19.P2.IB | ecosystem: Environmental > Aquatic > Freshwater > Lake >... | reverse complement strand
TCCAGTCCCGCCCCAGCGACGGCGACCCCGGCTGGCTCACCCTCTGGCGCGGCTGGCAGACGCTCATGATCCTGGTACGCGGGTATGAGCTGGCGATCAAGACGTAGGATGTGGGGAAAGATCAGGCCCGTGGTGAACCGCTTTACATCTTGTTCGGCATATGTTAATATATTGAAGCGGCGCGGGATCGCGCCGGGCGAGCAACTGACTCGGGAGGATTGCCATGTCTGCCGGGGTTGTTGGCGTGAAAAATGGTCGAAGTGGTGCGTCAGGCTTTGCGCGGGCGGAGGGTGCGCGCGGCGCGGGCCCAGCACATTCGAATGGGTGCGCTGCTGGCAGGTCGGTCAGTGTCCGGGGGGGCGGACAGCAAGCGGACATTTTCGGACAGAAGCGGACAAAGGCGGACACTCGTGGAGCCCGCGACAATGATCGTTGACATCGGGTTGGCTGTGGTGGGCAGTAACCACCCTACGGGTGGTGCCCGCCCTACCGATCTTTGCAAACGCGTTAAACTCGGATTCCTATGAAATACGTCCTGATCATCCCCGATGGCGCCGCTGATTTTCCGCTCGACGAGTTCGAGGGGCAGACCGCGTTTGAGGCGGCGGAGACGCCCCACATGGACCGGCTCGCCATGATGGGCCGGCTGGGCACCGCGGCGACGACACCGCAGGGCATGCCGTGCGGGAGCGATGTGTGCTGCATGTCGGTGCTGGGTTATGACCCCAAGCGATTTCATAAGGGTCGCGCGCCGCTGGAGGCGGCGGCGCTGGGGATTCCGCTCAACTCGACCGACTGGGTCTTCCGCGTCAACCTCATCACGGTCATCGACGGCCTGATGCAGGACCATTCGGCGGGCCACATCAGCAATGAGGAAGGGCAGCAGTTGCTGACCGATTTTGCGAAGGGGATCGAGGCTTCGGGCGGGTTGCCGGGCATGACGCTTTATCCGGGCGTGAGCTACCGCAACATCATGGTGGACTCGAGCGGGACGCGCGACTGGTCGGAGCTGGTGACGAAGCCGCCGCACGATGTGCCGGGCGAGGCGATGCGGAAGTGGCTGGCGGTGGGCGGCGAGCACGCGGGGCTGCTGAACCGGATGATCGCCGAGAGCGAGGTGATTTTCGCGAAGCACGAGATCAACGAGGCGCGGCGTGAGCAGGGTGTGAACCCGGCGACGCACGTCTGGCCGTGGGGCCAGGGGCAGAAGCCGGACATGCCGAGCTTCGCGTCGCGGTTCGGGCTGCGCGGGGCGATGATCACGGCGGTCGATTTGCTCGCGGGCATCAGCTCGTTCATCGGCTGGGACCGGCTGAGCGTGCCGGGGCAGACGAGCTATCACGACAACGATTATGTGGCGGCCGGTGCGCACGCGATCGCGGCGCTTGATGCGTACGACCTGGTGTGCGTGCACATCGAGGCGCCCGATGAGGCGTCGCACGCCGCCGATGCGAAGACGAAGGTGGCGGCGATCGAGGCGATTGACGAGCACGTGGTGGGGCCGATCCTGCGAGCGCTGGAAGCGCGCGAGGCGGGCGGCGAGAAGGATGGCGGCTGGCGGATTTTGATGATGCCGGACCATTTCACTTCGGTGGCGACGCGGAAGCACGACCCGACGCCGGTGCCGTTCGTGGTGGCGGGGAAGAACGTGCGCTCGGTGGTGGCCAAGCCGTTCACGGAAGCGAACGCGCAGGCGAGCGATCTGCACGTGAAGCACGGGCACGAGCTGATGGAATACTTTTTGTTCAGCGGGCTGGACGGGAAGAGCGGGTGATGATTCCCCTCCCTCTTAGGGAGGGGTTAGGGGAGGGTCGGGTTTACGAATAACAGGGATCCACTGAATTGGAACGAGCGGCACCGGGAGCAGCGCGTTGATTGGACAGCGCGACCCTCCCCCTGCCCCTCCCTAAGAGGGAGGGGAGAAAGCGCTCGCCGCCCCGGGGTTCAATCCACCTGCCCGATGATGCTCACCGTGATCGTGCCCAGCTTCTCGGAGTAGTTCGCGAGGTCATCGACCTGCTCTTCGATGCGTTCGATCGCCTTGTCGAGCAGCACTTCTTTCTTGGTGAGCAGCAGCACATGCTCGTGATAGCGGAACAACCCGCGGGCCTGCTCGATCGAGGAGGCGAGCGTCTTGGTGTAGACCTCCTTGCGGGTCTCCAACTCGGCGACCTCCTTGTCGAGCACCTTGAGGCGGGCCTCGGGCTTGAGCTTCTCGAGCTCCTCGACGCGCTCGATCCAGCGGAGCTTGGCCTCGACCATGCGGGCCTCGGCGGCGTCGCGGTCGTCTTCATCGGTGCCCGCGTTGCCGGCCGCCTCGAGCTGGCGGGCCCGGATGCGCACCAGCTTCTCGAGTTCATCGGCGAGCGGGTCGATCTTCGGCATGGTGTCGGCGGTGCTCGACGAACTCATTTCCTTCTTGGTGGATTCGATGCGGGTCTGCCGCAGCGCCATCTCGACCTCGATGTCGCGGAGGTTATCCTCCATCTCGGCGACGGTGACGCGGTGCCCGTCGACGGAGTGCTCGGCGAGGCCGGCATCCTCGGCAACGCGGACGCGGTTGGTCCAGACTTCAACGTATTTCTTCTCGAGGTAGTTCTTGCGGTCGAGGAGGGCGTCCTGCCGCTTCTCCAAGTTGCGGCGGTCGAGGTTGATCGACTCCTCGAGCGTCACCTGAAGGTGCTTGCGGAGATTCTCGGTGAAGGCGTTGAGGGCGGCCGCGGGGATGCGGCCGTCGGCGCGGCAGCCGACTTCGAGCTTGGCGATGACGGCGCCGATCTTGATCGAGGTGGTGGCCTTGAGGGTGATGTAGGTGGTGTATTCGTCGAGGCTCAGCCCGAAGGTGTCGCTGGCCGCCTTGCCGCTGACGGCCGGGCTGTTGAGCACGGTGGTGAGCGTGTCGGAATCGAAGGGCATGGCCTCGGGGTCGACGCTGATCTTGAGCACGCGCTCGAACTTCTGCTCGAACTTGGTGCGGCCCTTGAAGGGGACATCGGCGAAGGCGGCCTGCCCCTTCTTCACGGGCTCGGCGGGACGCGTCGGCTGGGCGGCGAGCGACACCGCGATGGTGAGGACGACAACGCTGGCGATGATGCGGCTGATTTTGTTCATCACGACTCTCCCTCGGTCGGTTCGTTGAAACGAGTATATGAGATGCAACATTTCCACCATGTCCACCAAGGCCGCGGCGCGGCAGCATCTCCCGGCACCCATTCTCCCATGAATCGGCGGATGGTCAATACGAAAAACACCTACGCGGCGTTCGTTTGGTGCGTCAGTCTGAATGCCCGGTGGCACGGGCAGGCCGCGGTCCGCCGCGGTTTGCCCGTGGCGAGCGTCCTTGTGCTTCACCACGGGCAAACCGCCCAGAGCGGCGGCCTGCCCGTGCCACCCAATTCAGATTGACGCACTACCGGCGTTCGTTCGCCTCGCGGAACGACGTTCTATGATGACTGCCATGAGTGAAGAGCCTGTCAAAATGCTCCGGCCGACGGCGATTGACCTTAAAAAGGATCGCGGGCTGACCATCGCCTGGGAGGATGGCACGAGCAGTTTTTTCTCGATTGCCTATCTGCGGCGCTGGTCTCCCTCGGCCGAGGCCCGGGTCCTGCGCGAGCAGATGGCGAAGAACCCGCTGACCGTGCTGCCCGCGTCGGCGACGTCGAGCGGGCCGCTGACCGCCACCGGCGCCGAGCTCGTCGGGCACTACGCGATCAAGATCCACTTTTCGGATGGGCACGACACGGGCATCTACACGTGGGACTACCTGCGCGAGATTGATCCGCTGCGCAAGGCTGATGCTAAGTGAGTTCATGAACCCACCCACGGGAGTGGGTGGGCTTTGCAGATCGACATTTCCTCATTTCACACTCTGTCACCTCCTGATCCCGTCTTCTGTCTTCTGTCTTCTGTCTTCTGTCTTCTGTCTTCTGTCTTCTGTCTTCTGTCTTCTGTCTTCTGTCCTCTGTCTCCTGTCTCCTGTCTCCTGTCTTCACTTGACCGACCAACCCCGGGCGGAGCCCGGGGCTAATGGGGATCTAACGCGCCGTAGCGCCGCGTTAACACGCACATCACTGCGCGCTCATGGAGCATCTTTACCGTCACGCCCACTTGATCCAGGGAAACCCTTTTACAGGAGCTTTGTGATGATGAAGGTTCAAGCGTGGCTGATGGCGGGTGCGGTGTGCGGGCTTACGTCGCTCGCGCAGGCCGACTCGGCGGCGGAGGCCGAGCTGCGGACGACGGTCGACAGGCTGGAGCGCCGGCTGGCGGAGGTGGAGAACAAGAACGCGTCGGGACAGCTCGACCAGCGCCGTGCGGAGGAGGTGCGGGCGCTGATCCAGGAGGTGCTCGCCGATGCCGACACCCGCGCGAGCATGATGCAGGACGGCCTCGCTGCCGGTCATGATGGCAAGGCGTTCTTCCTCGCGTCGCCCGATGGCAAGTTCCGGATGAACGTCGGCGGGCAGCTCCAGTTCCGTTATCTCTTCAACTTCGAGAATCACATCGATGACGAAGAGGAAAACGACGACAACGAGGACGAGGGATTCCAGTTCCGCCGGATGAAGGTGAGCTTCGGCGGTCACGTGAGCGCCGGCGTCAAGTGGGATTACGAGCTGGTGCTCGCCGGTGAGCGCGACAGCGGCACCGTCCTCGTGGAAGACGCGATCATCGGCACCAAGATCACCGACAACCTCGGCGTGAAGTTCGGCAAGTTCAAGCTGCCGTTCCTGCGCGAGGAACTGAACAGCTCCAAGCGGCTGCTCACGGTGGAGCGGGCATCGGTCACCGAGTATTTCACACTCGACCGCGCCGAGCAGGTGCAACTCACGTTCAGCTCGGACATGGTGAAAGCGATTGTCTCGATCAACGACGGTGCCGACAGCGAGTTCACCGACATCGGATCGGACCAGGTTGAGCTGTCGGTCACCGGCCGCGTGGATATCAAGCTGGCCGGCGACTGGAAGCAGATGGACGACGTCTCCGCGTGGAGCGGTGAACCGCTGGGCCTCTTCGTCGGCGGTGCGGTGCACTACCAGCTCGGCGACTCGAACAACCCCGGCGGCACGCAGGGCGCCGCCTACGCGACCGCCGACTACCTGGCCTGGACCGTCGATGCGTCGCTCGAGACGGGCGGCTTCGGAATCATGGCCGCCATCATGGGCGGGCACATCGAGCCCGACGCCGACGGCGCCACAGACCGCGACATGCTCGGCTTCCTCGTGCAGGCCGGCTTCATGCTCATCCCCGACAAGCTCGAGCCCTTCGTCCGCTTCGAGTGGATCGATGATGACGACGCCGCCGACGTCACCGACGAGGCGATGCTGGTCACCGTTGGCTTCAACTACTATTTCCAGAAGCACAACGCCAAGTTCACCCTCGACGTCGTGTGGTGGCTCGATGGCAACGACCCCTCGGGCAACACCTTCGGCAACAGCGAAGCCGGCACGGGCCTGGGCTTCTCTAGCGGCGACGCGCACGAGGAAGACAGCGTGCTGCTGCGGTTGCAGTTTCAGTTGCTGTTCTAAATTGAACATCGGCGCCGAAAGCGCCTGAGCGCCTGAACGCTTTAGGAACCCCGGGCGGAGCCCGGGGCTAAAGGGCACGGGGCGAACTTGGCGGGAACGCCGGTTCGCCTTTTTTCCTCACACAAGCCAAACATTCGCCGCATAAAGTTAGGCCGGAGGTATCGACCATGCCGACCACCAACGCCGCAACAGGACAAGCCATGAAAGCGCAACGCCGCGAGATCGCACGGCCCGCCAAGGCACACCTGCTGGTCGTCGAGGATGAAGAAGACCTGCGCGAGCTGCTGGTGTACAACCTGGCCCGCGACGGCTTCCGCGTCACCGCCGTCGAGACCGGCGAGCAGGGCCTGCTCAAGGCCGGGCAGGAGCAGCCGGACCTGATCGTGCTCGACCTCATGCTGCCCGGCGTCGACGGGCTCGAGGTCTGCCGGTCGCTCAAGGCCCACCCCGATACGGCTTGGATCCCGATCATCATGCTCACCGCCAAGGGCGAGGAGTCGGACATCGTGTCCGGTCTTGAGCTCGGGTCCGATGACTACATCACGAAGCCGTTCAGCCCGCGCGTGCTCATCGCCCGCATCAAAGCAGTGCTCCGTCGCAAGGCGGACGAGGCCGAGCAGGCGCAGGATGAAGACGCCATCGAGATCAGCGGCATGGTGATCAGCCCCAGCCGGCACGAAGTCGTCATCGGCGACGAGCGCATCGATCTCACGGCCACCGAGTTCAAGCTGCTGCTGCTCCTGGCCCGGCGGCCGGGACGGGTGTTCACCCGGCAGCAGATCATCGAGAACGTGCATGGCGGGATGTCGGCGGTGACGGACCGCAGCGTGGACGTGCAGGTCGTCACCCTCCGCCGCAAGCTCGCCGACCGCGGGGCGGACATTGAGACGGTGCGCGGCGTTGGTTACCGTTTCCGGGATTGATCCCACTGGATTTCAACCATGAGCGTCCACTTCCTCCGCCAGATCGACAAGCTCAAGCGGCAGATCCTCACGCTCGGCGAGCTGGTGCAGGACGCCGTCGATGACGCCATCGTCGCCGTCAGCACGCGTGACCCCGAGCTGGCGGCGAAGGTGCTGCGGGCCGAGGAGCAGATCGACGACATGGAGGTCGACGTCGAGGAGGAGTGCCTGCACACGCTGGCGCTGCACCAGCCGGTCGCCTTCGATCTGCGTTATGTGGTGTCGGTGCTGAAGATCAACAGCGACCTGGAGCGCGTCTCCGACTTGGCGAAGAACATCGCGCAGCAGGCGATTCTTCTGTCGAAGGAGGAGCGGCTGGTGGAGATGCCCTTCGACCTGCCGCACATGGCGCGGCTGGTGAAGGCGATGCTGCGCGATGCGCTCAAGGCCATGGTGAACGTCGACATGGTGCTGGCTCAGAAAGTGATCGATGCCGACGACGCGGTCGATGACATGCACGAGGCGGTGTACGGCATCATCTTTACCAAGCTGCGCGAGATGCCGCAGTTCACCGAGCAGCTCATCCACCTGATGAGCATTTCCCGGCAGCTCGAGCGCATCGCGGATCATGCCGTGAACATCGCCGAGGACGTGCTCTACACCTCCGGCGGCGAGATCGTCCGGCACCGCAAGAACAAGACTGCCCAGCAGCCGGCGAACGAGACGCGGTAAGCCTGCGAGCGCCGCGCCGCCCGACGCGAATGGGCCGGTGGCACGGGCAGTCCGCGGCTTGGCGCGGTTTGCCCGTGACGATCAGTGCAACCACCGTTGAACACGGGCAAACCGCCCTGAGCGGCGGCCTGCCCGTGCCACCCAATTCAAAGCGGCCCACGACCGACGCTTCTCCGCCCTCCTGAATTGCTTCCGGCATCCCCTCGTCCTCACCCCCTTTCTAACGCTGGTTTCGCAATCCTCTAACGCTCTGGTAAAGTCTCCGCGCGTCGGGCGGCCCATGCGCTCACACCTGCAAGGCACCAACCATGCGAACCTTCGCAAAGCTGTTCGGCCGGTCGCCCTTCATGCCGCTCCAGACCCACATGGACAAGGCGGTGGAGTGCGTCCACAAGGCCATCGAGGCCCTGAACCTCTTCCTCGCTGGCGACTTCGACCGCCTCGGCGAGTATGCCGAACTCGTCTCCCGCCTCGAGCACGACGCCGACCGCATCAAGAACGACATCCGCAACCACCTGCCCAAGGGCATGTTCCTCCCGGTCGACCGCACCAACCTGCTCTCGATCCTGTCGAATCAGGATTCCATCGCCGACAAGGCCGAGAACATCGCCATCCTGCTGACGTTCAAGCGCGTGAACATCGCCGACGCCATCAAGGGCGATTTCCGCCTCTTCGTGGATAAGAACGTGCAGGCGGTTCACTCGGTGCAGGCGGTGATCGGGCAACTCGACGAGCTGATGGAAAGCGGCTTCGGCGGCGCCGAGGCCGACCGTGTGAAGCACATGGTCGAAGAGGTCGCGCTTCAGGAGCACGAGGCGGACGTCATCCAGCGCCGGCTGCTGAAGACCATGCTCGCGCGGGAAGGCGATTTCACCTACGGCGAGTTTTTCCTCTGGACCCGCATCATCCAGCAGGTGGCCGACCTGTCGAACCTCGCCGAGAAGCTCGGCAACATGGTGCGGATGACGCTGGAGATCAAGTAGCCGGGGGCTGCGGCGGGAGGGCGAGGCTCCCGCCGAGCCGTTCGTGCCCTCGCTTCGAAGGCGAGGACACGAAACTGGCGCGAATGACCTTTGCACCCTGCGTGAACGTCTCCCGCGCGAGTTTCGCTTGCTCCGGCCCGCGGACGGGCCTCGCAAGCAAGCGGCTCGGCGGGAGCCTCGCCCTCCCCGACCGGACCACTGACCTCTGACCTCTGACACCGACCCCGCCCCGATGGACACCACGACCATACTTCTCGGCCTGACGGTGCTATTCGGCTTCTACATGGCGTGGAACATCGGGGCCAACGATGTCGCCAACGCCATGGGCACCAGCGTCGGGTCAGGCGCGCTGACGCTGCGGCGGGCGGTGATCGTTGCTGCCATCCTCGAGTTCGCCGGCGCCTTCCTTGTCGGCGCGGCGGTCACCGACACACTCCGCGGCAAGCTCTTTGACCCCTCCAGCCTCAGCGCCCAGACGCTCGGCCTCGGCATGCTCGCCGCCTTGCTCGCCGCCGGCGTCTGGCTTCAGATCGCGTCGTATTACGGCTGGCCCGTCTCCACCACGCACTCGATCGTCGGGGCCGTCGTCGGCGTCGGCTGCGTCGCGGTCGGCTTCAGCGAGATCGCCTGGGACGAGGTCGGCATCATCGCCTCCAGTTGGATCGTCTCGCCCATCCTCGCCGGCGCCATCTCGTACATCATCTTCCGCGTCGTGCTGGTGAAGGTCTTCTACAAGAAGAACCCCGTCGCCGCCGCCAAACGCATCACGCCCTACCTCGTGTTCATCACGCTCGTCGTGATGCTCTCGGTCACCGGCGTGAAGGGCCTCAAGGGCATGTGGCCGCGCTGGGGCATGGCGACGCCGTCGCCCTTGATCATCTGGGCCGTCTCCATCGCCATCGGCGCCATCGGCTTCGCCATCGCTTACTGGCGCGTGAAGCGCGTCCACATGGAAGACGACTCGGAAGACAATCACCACCTCACCAGCTACGTCGCCCGCGGCCTGGAGAAAGCCGGCATGCACCTGCGCCGCGTGGCCGACACCGCGCAGGGCGCGGTGCAGACGCGGGCGCTCGAGCTGCTCGATGAAGTCGACACCCTGACCACCGAGGCCCGGCACAACGCGCTGCGCTCGCCGCTGAACGCGGACTTCAAGGAAGTCGAGCGGATCTTCTCGTATCTTCAGATCATGACGGCGTGCTTCGTCGCCTTCGCCCACGGTGCCAACGACGTCGCCAACGCGATCGGGCCGATGGCCGGGGCGTTTGACGCATTCAAAGACGGCGTCGTCAATGCCAAGGCGGTGGTGCCGCTGTGGCTGTTGGCGCTCGGCGGCGTCGGCATCGTCATCGGCCTGGCCACCTGGGGCTGGCGCGTCATCGAAACCATCGGCAAGCGCATCACCGAACTCACCCCCACCCGCGGCTTCTGCGCCGAGTTCGGCGCGGCCGTCACCATCCTCGTCGCCTCCGTCTTCGGCCTGCCCATCTCCACCACCCACACCCTCGTCGGGGCGGTGCTCGGCGTCGGCCTGGCCCGCGGCATCGGGGCCCTCAACCTCTCCACCATGCGCGACATCGCCGCAAGCTGGATCGTCACCATCCCCGCCGGCGCCGGCCTGGCCATCGTCTTCTTCTTCATCCTCCAGGCCATCTTCGGGGCGTGAACCCGCCGCGCGGGGAGCCGTATCTGCTGGGCCGTGCTGTAGAATGTTGCCGGTCCTCGATCTAATCATTCCACCGGCCGAGAAGGGTTCCACCATGCGCCACCGCTGCACGACGTTCTTCCGCTCCGCCCTGTGCGTATTCGCCATGGGAGCCATCATGACCGCCGCCAACGCCGCCGATTTCCCCAAGCCCGCCGCGCTGCCCGCCGTTGCCGACCTGCCCGACCCGCTCACGATGTTCGATGGCACCAAGGTGACGACGAAGGAGCAGTGGCTCGCCAAGCGCAAGCCCGAACTCAAGGAACTTTTCCAGCATTACATGTACGGCTACCTCGCCGATGCCCCGAAGATCACCGCCACCGTCATCAGCACCAACAACAAGTTCCTCGGCGGCAAGGCGGTCATGAAACAGATCGCCATCGACCTGGGCCCCAAGGACTGCCCGAAGATCGAGCTGCTGCTGGTGGTGCCCATCAATCGCAAGATCCAAACCGACAGAGATGCCCCACTTCAAGTGTCACGGCCAGTGCCCGTCATCGTCGGCCTGAACTTCAACGGCAACCACACCGTTCATCCCGACCCGTCGATCGTGCTGCCCAAGGGCTGGATGCGCAACGGCAAGGGCGTCGAGAACAACCGCGCCACCGACGCCGGCCGCGGCAGCGATGCCGGGCGGTGGGAACTGGAGAACACCATCGATCAGGGCTTCGCGGTGGCGACGATTTACTACGGCGACATTTTGCCGGATAAGAACGATCTGAACGACGGAGCGCTGCCGTTCTTCCGCAAGTCCGGCGGGAAAGGTTCCGGGGGGCATGGCCCGACCGACATGCACGCTATCGCCGCCTGGGGCTGGGGCCTGCACCGGGCGGTGGATTATCTGGTGACCGACAAGGACATCGACGCCAAGCGCATCGTGGCGTTCGGCCACTCCCGCAACGGCAAGGCGGCCCTGGTGGCCGGGGCGTTCGACGAACGCATCGCCATCACCATCCCGCACCAGGCGGGCTGCGGCGGCAGCGCCCCCAGCCGAACGACCAACCCCAAGGCCGAGACCGTCAAACGCATCAACACCTCGTTCCCGCACTGGTTCAACGCGAACTTCAAGCAGTTCAACGACGCCGTCGAGAAGCTGCCCTTCGACCAGCACTGCCTCGTCGCGATCTGCGCCCCGCGCCCGGTGCTTTTCACCAACGGCGAAAAAGACCAGTGGGCCAACCCCGGCGGCCAGCTCAACATGCTCATTGCCGCCGGCCCGGTGTACGAACTCCTCGGCGTCAAGGGCATCGACGCCAAGGTCGAGGCGAAGCACAACGAGCTCATCGGCGACAAGCTCGGCTACTTCGTCGACCCCGGCGAGCACACGGTGACGAAGGAACACTGGAACGTGTTCATTCGGTTTGCGAATAAGCATTTCGAGAAGTGAGCCGCGCGTGGCGCGCCCCGATGAAATGCTATGGCCTCCGCCGGATCCGCACCCGTCCCGGCTCCGCGGTAACGATGGCTTGCGCCGTCAAGTCTGCGTGGTAGCGATCCAGCAGCATCAAGCAAACTTCGCCTTGCTGGCGCGCTCGGAACCCGACAAGCCGGATCAACCCGCAGTGCGTCATGCCGCGGAGAAAGATGAGATCGCCGTAGTCGTTGTCAAGCGTGATGAGCACGCGTCCTTCCTGCACCCCAAATGCCAGGATTTCATCATCGCCGGGATCGCGCTCCCACGAGCCGGTCCAGATCACATCGTGGCCTGCGTCGGTGAGGATTCTGACAGCGCCGCCCCACACACAGGTGTCGAGCAAGATTTTCACGGGGCCGCCTCGACCACCAACGGTTCCACCCGATCATTGGCGACGAGGCGCTGAGCGTACAGGAGACAAGCGCGGACATCATCGAGCTCCAGCCACGGATAGCCCTCCAGAATGACCGCCGGATCGTCCCCGGCGGCCAGCATGCCCAGCACGTGCTCGACCGCAAGCCGCCGGCCCCGGATAATCGGCTTGCCATTGAAAATCGACGGGTCGATGGTGATACGCTTCAATAGATTCGTGTCGTCGGCCATGGCGTGTTCCTTCGGCTAATCATAGCCCGCTCCAAAGTCACTTCGCCTTCTCTTCCTTCACCGTCACCAGCTTCTCCTCCGGGAACGTCTCGAGCGTCAGGCCCTTGAAGTGGACCTCCTGCTCGACGTTGTTGGAGTGAAGTTGCAGCGCGATCGGGGCCTCGTTGATGCGCTTGAGGTCGGGCTCGCGCCAGTCGGCGATGAGCGTGCCGTTGATCACGTGGCGGATGCGGTTGCCCTGGGCGAGGATTTCCATGTCGTTCCAGTCGTGCTGCTTGCCGACCTTTTTCGCCGGGGCGGGGTCGACGCCCAGCCAGTTGCGGCCGTAGAGGTCCCAGAAGCCGTAGCCGTTGGGGAACATCACCAGCACGCCGGCGTAGGTGTATTTGTCGCCATTCTCCGGCGCGACCTTGCCCCAGAGCGCGACGCCCGAGTGCATCTCGCTCTCGACGAGCTTGGCGCTGAAGACGAGGCGGAAGTCGGTGAACTTCTGCTTGGTGAGGAGGTACGTCGAAACCTTCGGCGCGTTCTCCTTGGTGTTCTTCGCGATAATGATGCCGTCCTTCACGGACCAGTAGTGCTCGTGCCCCTCCCATCCGGTGAGGTCCTTGCCGTTGAAGAGCTCGATCTTCTCGCTCTTACCCTCGCGCTGCGGGACGAGTGGGGTTTCTTTCTTGTCGTCTCCGGGGGCAGCAAGGCACGCGGAGGCGCAAGCGATCAGGGCGATGGCGGCGACTGCGGCGGTGCGGATGAGGTGCATGAGAGGCTCCGGGTAAATGACGAATGTCTAATCACGAATGTCTAATGAATGACGAATGCATGAATGCCAAATGACCAATGATGAAAAAGGCAGTGTACCGGCCGATGGCTCCCCCGCAGCACCGCAAGCTGCCCCGGACATAATCTTCATTAGGCATTTGCATCATTAGGCATTCGTCATTCATTAGACATTCGTAATTTCGGCATTCGACATTTGCCGCTCCGCAAACGCCCATCTTTGGCCCGAACTGGACTATTCTCGACGAACCCCCTATACTTACCGCGTATCCCGTGGACCTTTCAGCCATTGGATTGCCCGCAGATCGATGGCTTCGCGGACGTAAGATACGTCCGGCCTCTTACGTCCCGGGCCCCCCAAGTTAGAATGATTGCTATGACATTTGCTGACCTTCGGCTCGCCGAGCCGATCCTCCGTGCCGTTGTCGCCGAAGGCTACGACGTCCCTACCCCCATCCAGGCCCAGGCCATCCCCCACGTCCGCGACGGCAAGGACCTGCTCGGCTGCGCCCAGACCGGCACCGGCAAGACCGCCGCGTTCGCCCTGCCGATCCTCCATCGTTTGATGGAGGCGAAGGCCGACGAAAAGGCAGGCACCGGCCACCCCACGGAGGCGAAGCCCAAGCCGGCGAAGCATCATGCCCGCGTGATCCGCGCCCTGATCCTCTCGCCGACCCGCGAGCTCGCCCAGCAGATCGCCGACAGCTTCAAGGCCTACGGCAAGCACGCCGGGCTGCGCGGCACGGTGGTCTACGGCGGCGTCGGGCAACAGCCGCAGACCGCCGCCATCAAGGCCGGCATCGACATCCTCGTCGCCACGCCCGGCCGGCTGCACGACCTCATCGGTCAAGGCTACATCAACCTCTCGCACGTGGAAATCTTCGTCCTCGACGAGGCCGACCGCATGCTCGACATGGGCTTCATCGAGCCGATCCGCAAGGTCATCGCGCTGCTGCCGAAGAAGCGGCAGACGCTGATGTTCTCCGCGACGATGCCCAAGGAGATCCGGCACCTCGCCGAGGCGATTTTGCGCGACCCGGTCCGCATCGAGGTCGCCCCCGTGGAAGCCACGGCCGCGCTGGTCGAGCAGGGCGTTTACTTCGTCGAGAAGTCGAAGAAGCCGGAGCTGCTGCTGCACTTCCTCGAGCACACCTCGATCACCCGCACGCTGATCTTCACCCGCACCAAGCACGGGGCCGACCGCGTGACGAAGTTCCTCGTCCGCGAGGGCTACCGCGCCGAGGCGATCCACGGCGACAAGTCGCAGGGGCAGCGGCAACGGGCCCTGGCCAACTTCAAGGCGGACAAGACGCCGATCCTCGTCGCGACCGATATCGCGGCCCGCGGGCTGGACGTGGACAATATTTCGCACGTGGTGAACTTCGACGTGCCGCACGAGCCGGAGACGTATGTGCACCGCATTGGCCGCACTGGCCGGGCAGGCGCGACGGGCGATGCCGTGTCGTTCTGCATGTACGAGGAGCGCTCGTACTTCGCGCAGATCGAGCGGCTGATGAACAAGCAGGTGAAGGTGATCGAGGACAACCCGTTCAAGGACCACGCCCCGCCGCCGAAGGCGAAGTCGCACCACGGTTCGGGCGGGTCGAAGCCTCACTACGGCAAGCCGCGGTCGCCGAAGCCGTCGCATGCGCGGTCGCATTCGCACGGCAAGGGCTCCGGTGGTGAGAAGAAGCAGAGCCACGCGAAGACGCAAGCGTCGCACGGGAACGTCGGCGGCGCGGGGGCCGGTGCCGGCGCCCGACCCACGACGAAGAAGAAGTGGTCGTTCCGCGGCCAGGGGCGGTGATTTGGTTTTGGCGATGAATTGAGTGAGATGGGTGGCACTGACAAGCGGAGTCCGCGGAGCTTGTCAGTGTTGATTCACCAAAGGTCCAACCACTGACAAGCCCTCCGGTCAGGGCTTGTCAGTGCCACTCGATCACGGCCTACGGCCTACTGCCTACTGCCTACTGGCTACTGGCTACTCTCCTCAGATGTCCCCTCGTGCTCCCCGATCCTTTTTCCGCCGCGACCCGGTGGTGCTCGCCCGCGCGCTGCTTGGCCAGCGGCTGGTGCGCATCGCCGATGATGGCACGCGCCTCGCCGGGATCATCGTCGAGACCGAGGCCTACCTCGGTGAGCTCGACCGCGCCGCCCACACCTTCGGCGGGCGGCGGACGCAGCGCAACGCTTCCATGTGGCGCGACGGCGGGCACGCTTACGTCTACTTCACCTACGGCATGCACTACTGCATGAACGTCGTCGCCGAGCTCGCGGAGAAACCGACCGCGGTGCTGCTGCGGGCGTTGGAACCGGTTGAAGGGATTGATGCGATGCGCCGCAACCGCGGCGCGGCGGGCCGTCCCGATTCACACCTGTGCTCCGGCCCCGCGAAGCTGTGCCAGGCGCTGGCGATCGACCGCTCGCTCGATGGCGTCGACATGGTGGAAAGCGAGATGCTGTTTATCGAGCAGGTCCGCTGCCGCAATTTCCCGAAGACGGCGATCATGACCGGTCCGCGCATCGGCATCGGCTACGCGCAGGAGTGGATCCACAAGCCGCTGCGATTCTGGATCGGCGGCAGCGGGCATGTCAGCCGGTGATCGTTGCGGTTTTGATGCCACTGGCAGTCCGCTGCCAGTGCCTTCGACCCTCGCGACTGGTGGTTGTTGAGGGCACTGGAGCCGAGCCTGCTAGTTGCATCAAGCGCGGCAACACTGACAAGCTCCGCGGACTCCGCTTGTCAGTGCCACCCGTCCTCGCCGCAACGCCTGTGTCGTCTATACCGCCCCTTCGCACCGCAAACGCCCATCATTCGCCCCCTACACTTGCCGCGCATTTCTCCGGTGGCAAAGTGAACGGACCGATTGCCGGACGCGTGCCCGCCGGGCCGCCGGACGATTGGGGGAACGCACGAGAAGGGGGGATTCCATGTTTCGCAATTCGATCGGGTGGATGGGGGCCGCGGCGATCGTTGTCGGTCTCGGCTTCGCTTCGACGGCGAGTGCGGTCACCGTCTACGACAACGGCGGGCCGCAAGCCAGCGGCAACGCCCACGAGCTCGGCTCGTTCGTCGCCGCCAACGATTTCGTGCTCACCGATGAGACCGCGCTCTTGTCGCTGACGTTCTGGTCTTCGGTCGCCGAGGGCGCGACCTTCGCCGGCAGCTTCAATGGCACCATCGGCTGGGCCATCTTCGAGGACAACGGCATCGTCCCCGGCGCGCTCCTGCACTCGGGCCAGGATTCCACCATCGCCACCAGCCCCACCGGATTGATGAACCTCGACGGTGGCGAGATCGTCGAGGTCGATGTCGAATTCACACCCAACCTCACGCTTGCGGCCGGCACCTACTGGCTCGCGCTGCACGAGGGCAACTGGGGATCGACGGGCGACGGCACCGAGATCTTCTGGCAGCGCACCGCCACGCTGCTCAACGACCCCATCCGCATCGACCCGAACGAGACGAACCCCACCAACTGGCCGCTCGTGTCGCAATTCGACGGGGCCTTCAAGCTCGAAGGCCGGCTGACGAATGACCCCAACGACCCGAATGATCCCAACGATCCCAATGATCCGAACGATCCCAACGACCCGAACGACCCGGGCACGCCGGGCGCCGCGATGCCGGAGCCGGCGTCGATGATGATGGGGTTGATGACGGCCGGCGTGCTGGGCCTGCGGCGGCGGAATTGAATGTGCATCGCGTCTTTCTCAGCCGCGGTGTCCGCACCGCGCGTCGGACGACGCGCAGCGAGGACGCTGCGGCTTAGAAAGAGGCACGCGCAGCGAGGACGCTGCGGCTAAGAAGATGCGGCATCGATGCGCCCCCGCTACGCCACCTGTTCCATGAACGCGTAGCAGATCATGTGGAGGATGTGCATCTGCACGTCCTCCACTCTGCCGTAGTGCGTGTCGTCGATCACGATCACCTGTGAGCCGAGCGTCGCCATCTGCCCGCGCTTGCCGCCGACGAGGGCGAGCGTTTCGATCGAATTCGCCGCCGCCCACTGCATCGCCTTCACACAGTTGGGCGAGTTGCCGCTGACGCTCACGGCAAGGAGCAGGTCGCCCGGCTTCGCGTAATTCTGAAGCTGGCGGACGAAGATCTCGTCGTACGAATAATCGTTGCCGATGGCGGTGACCCACGCGAAGTTGTCGGTCAGCGACATGACGCGGAACCGCTTGGGCAGCTTGTCGCTCGAGCCCTTGCCTAAGTCGGTGGCGAAGTGCGACGAGTTGGCGGCGCTGCCGCCGTTGCCGATGCAGAAGATCTGGCGGTCTTCCTTCCACGCCTTCTTCACCGTCTCGATGGCGCGGGCGATCTGATCGGCGGGGACGGTGTCGAGGGCGGCCTTCTGGGCGGCGATGTAGTTTTCGATCCAGGTTTTCATGTCGAGTGGCTCACGCGGGATGACGCATCCTACTCCGCGGATGGATTCGCTTCATGCCGGGATGGATTTTGACCGCGGATAGCGCGGATGGCGCTGATGAGATTGGCACGATGCGAAGCATGCTCCCTTTGTCATCCGCACCATCCGCGCTATCCGCGGTCGATCTTCGGCGGAGGGGCGACGCGGCTCAAACGTGAAACTTCCCGCTCTGCGAGAGGAACGTCACCGGATTGCCGAACGATATCTTCTGCACCGTTTCATCCTTGTGCCCGCGGCGGCGCATCTCCAGCCGGCACTTGGGCACCGCGAGCGGGTCGCTGTTGCCCCAGTCGCCCGCCGAGTTGATCCAGATCCGCTCGTTGCCGTACACCTCGATCACATCCGCCGCCCGCTGCGGCGTCATCTTCGAGTCGGGGTATAGCGTCATGCCCGCCCAGTAGCCGCGGTCGAGCACCGCCTTGACCGTGTGCTCCTCGACATGATCGATGAGCACGCGGCCGGGGTCGATCGCGCCGTTACGCGCAATCGCGTCCATGATGAGGCGCGTGCCCTTGAGCTTGTCCTCCAGGTGCGGCGTATGCACGAGGATGAGCTTGTTGAATTTCGCGGCCAGCGCGATGTGCTCCTCGAGCACCGTGATCTCATTGCGGCTGTTCTTGTTCAGCCCGATTTCGCCAATGCCCAGCACGTTGGGCTTGTCGAGGAACGACGGGATCAGCGCGAGCACCTCGCGGGCCAGGCTGACCTCCTCGGCCTCCTTCGGGTTGATGCAGAGCCACGTAAAATGCTTGATGCCGAACTGCGCGGCGCGGGCGGGCTCGGTGTCGGTGAGCTGCCGGAAATAGTCGGCGAAGCCGGCCGCGCTGCTGCGGTCGAACCCCGCCCAGAACGCGGGCTCGGTGATCGCGACGCAGCCGGCCTGGGCCATGCGCTGGTAGTCGTCGGTGGTGCGACTGACCATGTGGATGTGCGGGTCGATGTAGGGCATGGGAATCAGTCGGCAGGAGCAGACGGCAGTCGGCAGTCGGGAGCACCGTCCCGGCAGGGCGGTGCTGGTGTGTGTACCACTTGTCACCATTTACCGCGACAACATGGAAATCACCGTTGACGCGTGGACGCTTCGGCAGCACCACCCTACCGGGATGGTGCTCTTGCTGTAACAGCACCCGGCCACGCCCCGCTCGCTCCCTTCATCCCCGCGGCCGACGCCAGCGGCTCGTTCGTCGGATCGCTGAGCGATTCAAGGATGCGTTTCGCCCGCTCCGGCTTGCCGTCGATCAGCACGCCGACCGCCCGCTTCAGCGCGGCAACGCGGAAGTCGTCCCCGCCTCCGCCTTCGCTTCCGGGGGCGCTGACCGGGGCGCTTCCGGGGGCCCGCTCGATCCGGTCAAGGAACGCCGCGATATCGATCAGCTTCGCGCGGTGCTCCATGAAATAGAGGTCGATCACCTTCTTGGCCGGCAGCGGACAGGTGGCGAGGGGAGCGCTCATGGCGCCATTGTAGGACCAAGGCGGAAGTGCCGCAGGTCGCGAGGGCGGGGATGCCAGACCGAGCCGAGCCTCACCGTTCAGGCAGGTTGTAACCGCTTGCAACTCATTCTCAATGATGTACCATTGGGTCGTGTTGAGAATCAATCGCAAGGGAACCGAATGAACCGTCAAACCATACCGACCCCGCAGCGAGCGGCACGCTTCACCCGCCGAGGCGCTTTCACCCTCATCGAGCTGCTCGTCGTCATCAGCATCATTGCCCTGCTGATCGGCATCCTGCTGCCCGCCTTGGGCCGGGGCCGCGAAGCCGCCCGCGCCAGCAGCAGCCTGAGCAACCTAAAGCAGCTCGGCCTGGGCGTCTCGTACTACAACGCCGAGAACCGCCAGTATTACCCGAAGCATTCGTCCCCCGGCAGCGCCAGCCCGCGCACCCGCTGGGCCGATTACATCTTCACCTACATGACGAACACCGATGTGTACCTGAGCCCGCTGCTGACCACCGATGAGCTGGCGCGATACAACAAGCCGTTCGCCCACACCGTCCTCAAGCCGCCGGTGGTGAACTACGGCGGCTACGGCTTCAACTTTCAATACCTGGGCAACGCCCGCTTCGACCCCAGCTTCCACGCCCGCAACGACGTCGACGTGATCAAGGCGAGCGACACGGTGGTCATCGGCGACACCGGCGGCTCGCGCAAGGGCAGTTTGAGCAACCCGCCGGGCGTCGGCGGGGAGGCGGTCTACGTCATCGATCCACCGTTCGGCTCCTCGCGCGGCGCGGCCCCCGGCGGCACCCCGTATTACGCCGGCGGCGCCAACGAGACCGGCCCCAACCCCAACGACTACGCCTGGCGCTCCGCGCCGGCCGAACGCAACCTCGGCCAGGCCAATTTCGTCTTCGCCGATGGCCACGGCGCCGCGAAGAAGCTGACCGACATCGACGATTATGATCGCGACGGGACGAAGGACCACGGGTATTGGAATGGGCGCGGGGATGTGAATTGGAAGTGAACAGCGCGGGTGCCACGGGTCGGCTCAGCGACCCGTGACGCTAACCACCCGCGCACGGGTCTCCGAGCCGACCCGTGGCACCGGTATCAAGCCAGCGCCGCGGCGTTGCCGGCCGGAGTCAGGCTCTTGATCGCCTCGCGCATCACGCCGAAGTTGATCTCGTGAACATCGACCGGCTTGCCGATCTCGCGCAGCATGGTGATCGTGAGCCGGCCGCCTAAGTGCTCGCGGAACTCTTCGAGGCCTTGCAAAAGTTCGCCGCCGTCGCCCAGCGCTTCGTCGTACAGCTCGAAGCCCAGCGCCAGCAGCAGGTCCTTCACGCGGTTGGCCTCGCTCTCGGCCATCAGCCCCATCATGGCGGCGTAGGTCACGTCGATGGCGATGCCGATGGCGACGGCCTCGCCGTGGCGCAGGCGGAACCAGGTCATCTGCTCGAGCTTGTGGGCGGCCCAGTGACCGAAGTCGAGCGGCCGGGCGGTGGTCATCTCGAAGGGGTCGCCGCCGGCGGTGATGTGCTTCAGGTGCCAGGCGGCGCTGGTGGCGACAATCGGCATCGCGACGGCGTGGTCGCGCCGATTGATCCCGTCGGCTGCCGCCTCGATCTCCTCAAAATAGGCGCGGTCCTTGATGCACGCGACCTTCACCGCCTCGACGAACCCGCAGCGCCAGTCGCGCTGCGGCAGCGTGCGCAGGAACACGTCGTCGTTGATGACGGCCCAGGGCGGGGCGAACGAGCCCATGTAGTTTTTCTTGCCGAAGCCGTTGATGCCGTTCTTCACGCCGACGCCGGAGTCGGCCTGGGCGAGCGTGGTGGTGGGCAGGCGCACGAGGCGGACGCCGCGGTGGGCGATGGCGGCGGCGAGACCGATGGAGTCGAGCACCGCCCCGCCGCCGATGACGACGACGTAGCTCTGCCGGCAGATGCCCGCGTCGTGGATGTGACGCAGAAAATCCTCGAGCCAGCGCGGGGCGTTTTTGCAATCCTCGCCGCCGGGGATGGTGACGATCTCGCCGGGCATCGACAGCCGGCCGGGGTGGGCGGCGACGTAAGCGTGGATGCGTTCGAGAAGGGGCTCGGGGTGGCACTGACAAGCGGAGTCCGCGAAGCTTGTCAGTGTCTCTGCACCCCTGCTGCCCTCCACTGACAAGGCCGCAGAGCCGTCCTTGTCAGTGCCACCCCGCGTTCCCCCGACCAGCGCATCGTCGACGAAGAACTGCACCTTCGCGGCCTTGCCCGGCACGGCGGCAGGCATCACATCGAGCAGCGTGCGGTTCGACGGGCTGAGCGCATCGTGAGTGAACCGCAGCCGGTGCGTGAATTGGACGGCAAAGTTCACATCGAGATCAGACATCGCGGCTCCAAAACCCCTGACCGGACCGAAATCAGAATATCAGAGGAACACTCCCACCGGCATCCGCTCAAACCTTGTCATTCTAAGCCGGATGGTTTCACATTGCACCCTTTGCACCGGATTCAAGCCGCGAAGCGGCGACATGATGTAGCCGGGGGCGTAAGCCCCCGGTAACAGCGTGGCGATCATCCTAAGCCGCGGAGCGGCGACACAGCCACATGGATGGTACTCGGATCATCAGGGAGGGTGCCGCCGCTTCGCGGCTCGCCGAACGATACGCCCGAAACCGGGGGCTTACGCCCCCGGCTACGTTCTGCCGCCGCTTCGCGGCTGAATCCGTCCGCGGCGTCTTATGATGAGGACATGCCTGCTTACCTCACCGCAATCATCGTAGTTCTTTCCGCGTTTACTTCCCCCCTCCTCGCCGCCCCGCCCAACATCATCATGATCCTCGTCGACGACCTCGGCTGGAGCGACGTGGGTTACGCCGGCGCCCCCGGCAAGCTCTACGAGACGCCGCACCTCGACAAGCTGGCGGCACGCGGCGTGAAGTTCACCAGCGCGTACTCGGCGTGTACCGTTTGCTCACCGACGCGGGCGGCGCTGCTGACGGGCAAGTACCCGGCGCGACTGCACATCACCGATTGGATCGCCGGGCACCAGCGGCCGTTAGCCAGGCTCAAGCCGCCGGCGTGGACGAAATACCTGCCGCGCGAAGAGACGACGATCGCTGAGGTGCTTAAGGCCCAAGGCTACGCGACGGCGAGCATCGGCAAGTGGCACTTGGGCACGAAGGAAGAAGGTTGGCCGGAGGTCCACGGCTTCGACGTGAACCTCGGGGGCACGCACCGTGGGCAGCCGCCGAGCTATTTCGCGCCGTACAAAATCGAGACGCTCAAGGAAGGCCCGGACGGCGAATATCTCACCGATCGCGAGGCCGCCGAGGCGTGCGCGTTCATCGAAGCGAACAAGGCGAAGCCGTTCTTTCTTTACCTGCCCTTCCACACGGTACACACGCCGATCCAGGCGAAGAAGGAGAAGATTGAGAAATACAAAGCGAAGATCGCGAAGCTCGAAGCGGCGGGTGAACTCGGGGCGCAGAAGAGCGCGCCCTACGCCGCGATGGTCGAGAGCCTTGACGAGGCAATCGGCGCGATCGCCGCGAAGCTCGATGCGCTGAAGCTGAGCGAGAACACGGTCATCCTCTTCACCGGCGACAACGGCGGGTTGCTGGGCCCGACGGACAACAAGCCTCTGCGGGCGGGCAAGGGTTCGGCGTACGAGGGCGGCGTGCGCGTGCCGCTGTTCATCGTTTATCCCGCGTTCGTCGAAAGCGGATTGACGTGCGCCGAGCCCGTCATCACGACGGACCTCTTCGCCACGATGCTGGACGTCGCCGGTGTCAAGAATGATCCGCGCGGCGCAGCGAAGCACGACGGTGTCAGCCTCCAGCCGCTGCTGTTGGACCCTCGCGTCCCCCTGTCGGACCGCGACGAAATCTACTGGCACTACCCGCACTACCACCCCGGCGGGGCGACGCCCTACAGCGCGGTGCGCTCGCGCGACTGGAAGCTGATCGAGCACTTCGAGTCCCCCGAAGGCGGGCGCATCGAGCTCTTCAATCTGAAGGATGACATCGGGGAAACGAAAGACCTCGCGACATCGCAACCGGCGAAGGTGAGGGAGCTGCACGCAATGCTCAAGGCGTGGCGCGCATCGGTCGGCGCCCAGATGCCGGTGGCGAATCCGGACTTCGATCCGACAAAGGAAAAGGGGCCGGGGAAGAATAAGCAGAAGTGATCGGTGCCTGGAGGGAGGGCGAGGCTCCCGCCGAGCCGTTCGATGGCGAAGGCCCGTCCGCGGGCCGGAGCCATCGAATATGGCGCGGCGGGCGCGTGATTGAACGGCGGTGGATGATTGCTCAAGTTTCGTCCGCCTCCGCCCGAAGACGGGCGTCGGCGGACGAACGGCTCGGCGGGAGCCTCGCCCTCCCAGCACACCACCCGCTCCCAACACATCGCCCGCTCGCTTACGCGCCGCGGCTCAGTATGACCTTCGCCCGCTCAAACACGTCGCGCAGCATCGCCGGCGTCAGCCGGCCGGTGAACGTGTTCTGCTGGCTCGGATGAAAGCTGCAAAGCAGCACCGGCGGCGTCCGGCCGTTGACCTCCTCAATCCGGTGCTCGACGCCGTGACCGAACGCATGGCCCGCGAGCTTCGTGATCCAGCCGCGCCGTTGATACAGCCGCAGCATCGCATCCAGCGCGATCCGCCCGAGGCACACCACCACGCGCAGCCGGCGGAGCATGTCGAACGTCTCATCGAGAAACGGCGCGCAGGCCGCGAGTTCCTCCGGCAGCGGCTTGTTGTCCGGCGGGGCGCAGTGGCCCGCGGCGGTGATCACCGTGTCGATCAGCTTCAGCCCATCGCCCTCGTGCGTGCCCGTCGGCTGGTTTGCGAAGCCCACCTCGTGCATCGCGCGGTAGAGGAAGTCGCCCGAGCGGTCGCCGGTGAACATCCGCCCGGTGCGGTTGGCCCCGTGCGCCGCCGGGGCGAGGCCGACAACGAGCAGGCGCGCGGCCGCCCCGCTGCCGAAGTTGGGCACCGGCAATCCGTGATAAACCTCATCGCGAAACGCCGCCCGCTTGACCGTCGCCATGTTCTCGCAGTGCCCGCGTAGCCGGGGGCAGCGGGTGCAGGCGACAATCCGCCGGTTAAGGTCCACAAACCGCGCCGCGTCCGCTTTGGCGGGGCTGAACCGGGTGGGCGTTTTGTCCGATGAACTCATAAGCGCTCCCACGGCCCTGGAGTTTGTCATGCGCCGCGTGGTTGACATGTTGATCGTCATGCTGCTCGTGGCCGTCATGGCCGGGCTGGTGTGGCATTATCGCAGCGAGCAGGGCGACCTGCGCGACTACCGGGCGGTACACGACGCGATCTCCAAACTTTACGAGAAGGCGCTGATCCAGGGTTCGGTCGGCGAGCAATCGACCAAGGCCGGCTTCCCGCTGATGATGCACGCCAAGTGGTTCGGCGACAGCCTGCCCATCAATGTCGCGGTGCCCGACTCGCAGCCGTGGATCGACATCGCGCCGCTGGGCGACATGGCGGACCACCCGCCCGACCCCGTCGTGTTCAACGAGGAGCAGGCGGGCTTCTGGTACAACCCCAACCGCGGCCTGTTCCGGGCCCGCGTGCCGATGCAGTTCACCGACGAGGAAACGCTGGAGCTCTACAACCAGCTCAACAACACCGCCCTGAAAAAGCTGCCGCGCGACAGCAAGCCCGAGCGGCAGCCGGTGTCGCTGGCGAAGATCACCGCGGCGGCGGACCAGGCGATCAGCGACGCGGCCGATGGCAAGGTGACGTCGCCGACGATGCGACGGCGGACGCTGATGGATGTGAAGACGCGGCGATGACGGAGCACCATCCCGACAGAGTGGTGCCTGGGCGTTTGGCTCACCAGTCACATCACATAAAGCAGCGCGGATGGATCGTTCGGTCGGGCCGCATGGCGCCACATCGTCTAGCTGTTTCCCCGCCGTTCAATCGGCGTCCAGGCACCACCCTTTCGGGATGGTGCTCCCTACATAAACGGCGGCGCGTTCACATCCGCCTTCACCTCGAACCGCTCGATCGCCGTCGCTCGCCGTGAGTTCTCATCAATCTCAATGAACACCCCGTTGGCCCGCGGGTCGCCCTCGGCCACCTCGTACGGCGCGTGCATCGCCGTGGTCATGTGCGTGATCACCGCGTCGACGCTGCGGCCGAGCACGCTTGTCATCGGGCCGCACATGCCAAGGTCCGTTTGATAAGCCGTGCCTTTGGGCAGGATGCGGGCATCGGCGGTGGCGACGTGCGTGTGCGTGCCGACCACCGCCGCGACCCGGCCATCGAGATACCAGCCCATCGCCTGCTTCTCGCTTGTCGTCTCGGCATGCACCTCCACCAGCACGATCGGGTCCTTGCGCGGCACCTCCGCGAGCACCGCATCGATCGTCGCGAACGGGTCATCGGCGGGCAGGCCCATATAAATCCGGCCCAGCACCGTCATCACGAACACCGGCGGCAGATCAGGGTTGATCTGCCCGTTCTTCCGCGCGTCGATTTTCATCCAGCGCTTGCCCTTGGCGCCGCGCGGCAGGTTGGCGGGACGAATGAGGTTCGCCGCGGTCTCCAGCGTCGAGACGATTTCCTGCTTGCGGTAGACGTGGTCGCCGAGCGTCATGGCGTCGACGCCGCTGGCCGCGATCTTCTTAAAAAGCTCCGGCGTCAAGCCCGACCCGTTCGCCGCATTCTCGGCGTTGGCGAGCACGATGTCGGGCTTGTACTTCTCGCGCAGGATCGGGATCGCCTGCGCCACCGCCCGCCGGCCGGGGCCGCCGACGATGTCGCCGAACATGAGGAGGCGGAGAGGCATTGAGGAAGGGTAGCAGGGTTGAGCGCGGCTGTGTCTTGGGAGGGCGAGGATCCCGCCGAGCCGTTCATTTTCTCGCCTCGAAGGCGAGAAACGAAACTCGAGCAACCGTCCACCGCTTCACAAGACAGACCGTCGCGCAAAATTCGATTCCTCGGCTTTGAGCCTCGCAATCGAACGGCTCGGCGGGAGCCTCGCCCTCCCAACGGACGACCCCCGGTCCCCCGATTCCCGCTATCATGTCGCCCCCGCTTTTGATTCCCGCAGGAGGACTTTGTCATGGCCAAGAAAACGATCGCAGACGTCAACGTCACCGGCAAGCGCGTGTTCATGCGCGTCGACTTCAACGTGCCGATGGAAGACGGCAAGATCACTGATGACCGCCGGATCGTCGCGGCCCTCGACTCGATCAAGTCGGTCTTCTCGCGCGGCGGCCGGCTGATCCTCGCCAGCCACCTCGGCCGGCCCGAGGGTACGGGGTTGGAGCCCGAGTTTTCGCTCGCCCCCTGCGCCAAGCGCCTCGCCGAGCTCATCGGCCGGCCGGTCGCCTTCGCACCGGACTGCATCGGTGAAACCGCGACGTCGATGGCGATGGCGCTCAAGGATGGCGACGTGCTGCTCCTTGAAAACGTCCGCTTCCACAAGGCCGAGAAGAAGGGCGACCCCGCCCACGCCGCCCAGATGGCCGCCCTCGCCGACATCTATTGCAACGACGCGTTCGGCACCGCCCACCGCGATGAGGCCACCATGGTCGCTGTGCCCAAGGCGATGAAGGCCGCGGGCAAGCCCGCCGTCGCCGGCTTCCTGCTCGAAAAGGAAATCAAATACTTGAGCGAGGCGATCACCAAGCCCAAGCGCCCGTTCGTCGCGATCCTCGGCGGCGCGAAGGTCTCCGACAAGATCGTCGTCATCAAGGCCCTGCTCGAGAAGGTCGAATCGATCCTCATCGGCGGCGCGATGGCCTACACGTTCATGCTCGCGCAGGGCAAGGGCGTCGGCGGCAGCCTCGTCGAGAAGGACCGCGTCAATGACGCCAAGGAAATCCTCGACGCCGCCGGCAAGAGCAAGTGCGACCTCGTGCTGCCCGTCGACCACGTCTGCGGCAAGGCCCTGACCTCCAACACCGAGACCACCGTCGCCACGGAAGAGATCGCCCCCGGCTGGCTCGGGCTCGACATCGGCCCCAAGACCGTCAGCAACTTCGCCGCCGTCATCCGCAAGGCACAGACCGTCGTCTGGAACGGCCCGATGGGCGCGTTCGAGACCCGCCCGTTCCACGTCGGCACCCAGCGCATCGCCCAGGCCCTCGTCGACGCCACGAAGAACGGCGCGACCACCATCGTCGGCGGCGGCGACTCCGCGGCCGCCATCGAGCAGATGGGCCTGGCGAATCAGGTCAGCCACGTCTCCACCGGCGGCGGCGCGAGTTTGGAAATGCTTGAGGGGAATAAGTTCAACAGCGTTGAGCTGCTGGATGAGAAGTGAGGGCAGAGGGCCTTGGGATTAGGGCCTAGGGCCTAGTAGAGCGGCCGGCGTCAAGTGATGGATGGTGATGGTGCCACGGGTCGGCTCGGCGACCCGTGTTGTGCCCCATGGGCCTTGATCCGCACGAGTCGAAGAGCCCACACGTGGCACCCATCCGTTGACGCCGGACGAACCACTAGAGAAGAGAAGACGCAAGCGATGGACTGTGCCTTGGCTAGGCCCTAGGCCCTAATCCCTAGACCCTGCTCTTCCCCATTCCCGCAATCACCATCTCCGCCGTCGCGATGTTCGTCGCCAGCGGCACGTTGTGTACGTTGCAGACGCGCATCAAACCTTGAATGTCCGGGTCGTGCGGGTGGGCCGAGAGCGGGTCGGTGAGGAAGATGACCGCCTGCACCTGCCCGACAGCGACGCGGGCGGCGATCTGGGCGTCGCCGCCGAGCGGGCCCGACAGCACGCGCTCGATCTTCGCGCCGGTCGCCTCGGCGATGCGCGAGCCGGTGGTGCCGGTGCCGATCAGCGTGAGTTTCTTCAGCGCCTTCGCGTGCTTGCGGCAGAAGGCGATGATCGCGTCCTTCTTGCCGTCGTGAGCGATGAGGGCGAGGGTGGGCATGGGGCGGATGATATCGCGGCGCGGCGAGTGATATCCTGCCCCAGGGCAATCGCATGTACGGAGGGTGGCACTGACAAGCGGAGTCCGCGGAGCTTGTCAGTGTCGGCGATGCAACGATCAACCCCACTGACAAGGCCTCCGAGCAGTCCTTGTCAGTGCCACCCAAAGGGGTACATGCGATTGCCCTGTATCCTGCCTCCGTGTCCGACACCTGCGACATCGCGATCATCGGCGCCGGCGCGGCCGGTCTCGCCGCGGCGATCTACGCGGCCGAGGCGGACCGTCGGGCGCGCGTCGTGCTGCTCGACGGTGCGAAAAAAGTCGGCGCGAAAATCCTCGTCGCCGGCGGCGGGCGCTGCAACGTCACGCACGACCACGTCACCTCCGATGATTTCAATGGCTCGCGCACCTTCGTCCGTCACGTGCTCGCTGCGTTCAATGAAAAGGATGCCGTGAAGTGGTTCGCCGCGCTCGGCGTCGAGCTCAAACGCGAAGACACCGGCAAGCTCTTCCCCGTCACCGACAGCGCCCGCACCGTGCTCGACGCTTTGCTCCATCGCTGCGCCGAGCTCCGCATCGAGCTGCGCGAAGAGCACCGCGTCAACAGGATCGATCCCGAACCCCGAACCCCGAACCCCGAGCCCCGCTTCCTCATCTCCCACTCCCAAGGCACCCTCGCCGCCCGCCGCGTCATCATGGCCACCGGCGGCAAGTCGCTGCCGCTCACCGGCAGCGACGGCGGCGGCTGGTCGATCGTCCAATCCCTCGGCCACACCGTCACGCCCACCTACCCCGCGCTCGTCCCGCTCGTCCTCGAACCCTCGTTTTTTCATGCGGCAATCTCGGGCTTGTCGCTCGATGTCGAGCTCTCGACCTTCGCCCACGGCAAGCTCGCCGACCGCCGCACCGGCAGCCTGCTCTGGACGCACTTCGGCATCAGCGGGCCGGTCGTCATGGACGCCAGCCGGCACTGGACGCTCGCCGCCGCCACCGGCGCGAAGCCGCGTATGACCTGCTCGTTCCTGCCCGGCCTCGACTTCGCCGCCGCCGAGAAGCTAATCCTCGACCACGCCCAGCGCCACGCCAAGCGCCTGCTCGCGCCGTCGCTCGGCGCGCTGCTCCCGCAGCGCCTCGTCGATGTGCTGCTGCGGCACGCCCGCATCGATGGCGAGGTCCCGCTGAATCAGCTCTCGCGCGACGACCGCCGGTCGCTGGTGCATGCGCTCACCGCGCTCGAGCTGCCCGTGCTGCGCGACCGCGGCTGGAACTACGCCGAGGTCACCGCCGGCGGTGTGCCCCTCAATGAAGTCCATCACCGCGACATGCAATCGCGCCGCGTGCCCGGCCTTTTCCTCGTCGGCGAGATGCTCGACTGTGACGGCCGCATCGGCGGGTTCAATTTTCAATGGGCGTGGTCGACGGGTTACCTTGCGGGCAGAGCGGCGGCGGCCGTGTGATGGGTGGCACTGACAAGGCCGCTCTGGGGCTTGTCAGTGTCGGGTTTCAGTGATCGGTGCCCCGTGAATGATGACCCGACACTGACAAGCTCCGCGGACTACGCTTGTCAGTGCCACCCGTCGGCGGACTGAAGGCGACCACGGAACCCCGGGCGGAGCCCGGGGCTAAAGGGATTGACACCGCGCCCGTCGCGCGTGACCCTTTCAATGTTCGGACCCAACCATGAGCGAGACCGAACTCAACACGGTGGCCTGTCCCGCCTGCCGCAAGCGATTTGTCTGGAAGCCGGACTTCGCGGGCAAGGCGGTGAAGTGTACGTGCGGGAAGGCGTTCATCATCCCGGCGCTGCCGGAGAATCTCCCGCTGCGCGCCGCGGCCGCGCCGGCCTCCACCGTGCCGCTGGGTGCCGGTGATTTTGAAGGGCCGCTCGTTGAAAGGCCGGTGGCCGCGCGAAACTGTCCATCGTGCAACCTGCCGATGAAGCCCGGCGCCGCCGTCTGCCTCAACTGCGGGTTCGATGTCCGACGCGGCGGCAAGGTGCAGACGAAAGTGCTCGACGATGATGGTCCCCCGCCGCTGCCGGCGTCCATCGCCGCCGCGTCTGCGACCGATTTTGTTGCCCAGTCTCCCGACCAAACCCCCGCCCCCACCTCGGCCCGCCGCAGCCGGGTCACCGAAGCGCTCGTCAGGCGGGACGACGACCAGGGCGAAACGCCCTTTGTCGATTTTTACCTGCCCATCATCTTCCTCATCGCCGGCGTGCTGCTCACCGTGCTGCACGCGCTGCAAGAAGACGAAACGATCGGCCGGGGCTTCCTACGGGCCGGCATCAACCTGGTGCTCAAGGTCCCGCTTATGCTCGCGGCCGTCACTCTCACCGCCCACCTCATGGGCATCAGCTACGGCCCGCTCACCACCGGCCTGCTCAAAATTGCGGGCATCGTGATGGGGCCGATGGCACTCGCAGATGTAATCCTGGCCTCGATCCTCTCCGCCACGCTCGGCTTCGGCATCTGGCTGGCGGCGTTCTTCTACATCATCATCGCCGGCATCCCGCTCTCCTACATGTTCGACCTCGAAATGGGTGAGACGCTCATCACGCTCGTCGTCATCGTCGTCCTACAGGTCGTGTTCAGCGTCTTCCTCGGCACAGTGATACTGGGCATGCTGGTGTGAAAGAAGGAGACACGGGACGGGGGGTCAGGGAACATGGGCCGGTGCCGGCCAGCATGGGTGCCACGGACAGCGCAGCGAGTCTTCGAGCGAAGTCGTCCGTGCAGGCCGGCAACCACGGGTTATCGGGCACGGACGACTGCGCTCGCCGGGCCTCGCTTCGCTGTCCGTGGCACCCGGCTTCCGCATCATCCGCGCCATCCGCGCTCAATTTCCTTGCAGCCCCGTACCGACGCCTCTAACCCGTCGATAACACCAGTAGCCTCCGCTTCACTACCATAGTCCCAGCCGCACCCTGGAGGGACCCAAAGCTTGAGCGCGACGAAAAGCGATCGACCTTCCGCGAAGTTTCACGGGCGCAAAACGTTTGTCCTGGACACCAATGTCCTTCTGCACAACCCCGCGTCCCTCTTCATGTTTGACGACAACGACGTCGTCATCCCTTTCACGGTGCTCGGCGAGCTCGACACCTTCAAGAAAACCAACGACGACGTCGGCCGCAATGCCCGCGAAGTAATCCGCCATCTCGATCGCCTGCGCGAGAAGGGCCACCTCTCCGAGGGCGTGCAGTGGAACGGGCACGGCGGCTCCATCCGCGTCGCCTTCGCCGAGGATGTCCGTCCCAAGTGGCTCGACGATGATGCCCCCGACAACCGCATCATCTCCGTCGCCTGGGCCCTGCAGCAGGACCCGACCAAACACGTCGTCTTCATCAGCAAGGACATCAACTGCCGGCTCAAGAGCGATGCCCTGGGCCTGCGCACCGAGGATTTTGAGGCCCAGAAAGTCGACGCCGACCGGCTTTATAACGGCTTCATCTCGCTCAAGGTGCCCAGCGACATCATCGACTCGCTCTACGAAGAGAAGCAGGTCGAGACGATCCGCCTGAAGGAATACCTCAAGACGAAAGACGCCGAGGGCAACACGGTCGATGTCGAGTTGCATGGCAACCAGTTCGTGCAACTGCTCGACATCGCCGACGAGTCGCACTCGGGCCTCTCGCGCCGCCTCGCCGATACCGATCACCTGATCCCCGTGCACGCCCCGCGCCGGCCGACGTTCGGCGTCATGCCGCGCAACGTGCAGCAGACCATGGCCTTCGACCTGCTGCTCGACGACGACGTCAAGCTCGTCACGCTGCTGGGCGGGGCCGGCACCGGCAAGACGCTGCTCGCCCTCGCCGCCGGCATGCACAAAACGCTCAACGAAGAGCGCTACGACAAGTTGCTGGTCGCCCGGCCGATCATGCCGATGGGCCGCGACATCGGTTACCTGCCCGGCACCAAGGACGAGAAGCTTTCCGCCTGGATGCAGCCTATTTTCGACAACATGAGCTACCTGCTCTCCACCCGCGGCGTCGGCTCGCAGCACGCCGAGAGCAAGAAGCCCGAGCAGCGCATCGAGAGCTTCATCAGCAGCGGGCAGGTGGTTCTCGAGCCGCTGACTTACATCCGCGGCCGCAGCATCCCCAACCAATTCATGATCATCGACGAGGCCCAGAACCTCACGCCGCACGAGGTGAAGACCATCGTCTCCCGCGCCGGCGAAGGCACCAAAATCATCCTCACCGGCGACATCGGGCAGATCGACAACCCCTACCTCGACTCCTCCTCGAACGGCCTGTCGTACATGGTCGAGCGCTTGAAGGGCCACGCCATCGTCGGCCACGTCACGCTGGCCAAGAGCGAGCGCAGCGAGCTGGCGAGTCTGGCGGCGGCGAAGCTGTGACCTTGAGAGGGCGAACGACGGAATCCGATTTGAGCCGCAGCGTCCTCGCTGCGCGTGCCTTGAGAACCGCACGACACGCGCGGGGCGGACCCCGCGGCTCAAAATGAGCCAACCATTTTCCGCCCCCCTCACACCACCCCGAACGCGATCGCCTCGATGTGCTCCTCGGCGACGTGCGCCTGCTCCCATGTGATGCCGTTGGCCGAGCGCATCAGCTTCCCCTTCCAGTTCGCGCCGACGAAGACGCTCTTCTTCGCGATGACGCCGTAGGCCACCACCAGCGGCGCGTTGTCGTTCTTGTGCCGCGTCCACTTCACGCCATCCAACGACGTGAACGTGACGCCGGCGCCGACCGCGACGAAGGCACCGCCCGCCCACACGATCGAGTTGAGGTGCTCGCCCTCCTCGCCGACCTGCCGGTCCGTCCACTTCACGCCGTCGGTGCTGCTCATGCGCAGCCCATGCAAACCAACGCCGGCGAAAATCCCGTCGCGGCCCGTAGGCCCAAAGGCGACATCCACCAGCGTATCGATCGCCTTCACCTCGGCCGCATCGGTCCACTTCTTCCCGTCCTCCGACGCCGCCCGCCGGCCGCGATCTCCGACCGCGACAAAAATTCCGTTGCCGTAGGCCGCGCGGCGCAGAATATTCTTCCCGCCGATCGATTCGTTGTCGCTCCACTTCACCCCATCGGCGCTGGTGGTCGTGAACGGCTTCGAGTCCCCCGCGCTGCCGGGATCACCGCCCAACCCGAGAAAAAAATCCTTGCCGAACGCAAGCCCGCGGATGTACGTGACATACTTCGCGTCCTTCTCGGCGACCGTCCACTGCTCGCCATCGCTCGATGAACCGACGATGTTGTTGCCGCCGTACGACCCGACGGCGACGAAACGCTTGTTGCCAAACGCCACCGCCCGCCACGTCTCGCCCTCGCGGCCCTTCTTAATGACATCCCAAGTCTGCCCATCGATCGAATCGAGGATGGTGCCGTGGTGGCCGACGGCGATGAAGAGAGGAGTAGGCATCGGAGGAATGAAGGAGGCAGGAGGCAGTAAGCAGGAGGCAGGTGGGAGGGCGAGGCTCCCGCCGAGCTGTTCGTCCGCTGAGGCCCGTCATCGGGCCGAGGCGGACGAAGCTTGCACGGTGACCATCGTGAATAGATACGTCGCTCACCGCGCGAGTTTCGTCATCTCGCCTTCGAGGCGAGATGACGAACGGCTCGGCGGGAGCCTCGCCCTCCCCCATTCGATCACACCAACCCCGGCAACCTTCCCCCATACGCCGCGTGCTTGCTCGTCCTGCTGTTGCCGAACTCGCCGGACTTCACGCCCATGCGGTCCATCATCTCTACATAAAGATTCGCCGCCGGCGTGTTCTTCTGGAACGTCACCTGCCGGCCGGTCTTGAACGTGCCCTGCGCGTTGCCCACCATCACGCACGGATACCCATCGCGCCCATGCCCGCCGTCCGCCATGTAGCTCGTGTAGAGCAGCATCGTGTTATCAAGCAGCGACGTGCCGCCTTCGTCGATCTCCTTCATCCGCCGCACCATCTCCGCGAACAGCGACGTGTACCAGGCATGAATCTGCCGGCAGGCCTCGCGCGAAATCGGGTCCGCATCCTCCACCCGGCCCGCGTTGCCCTGGTGCTCCAGCGTGTGGCAGTGCCTCTCGTACCCGACGGTCACCACGCCCGGGAACATCGCCTCGTCGCTGCCCGCCGCCAGCGTCGCGACGCGCGTCGTGTCCGTCTGGAACGCGAGCACCATCAGCTCCGCCATCAGCTTGATGTACTCGCCGTGCCTCTCGGGATCGCTCATCACCGGCTTCGTGATCTGCCAGATCGGAATCCCTTCCTTCGGCAGCGCGGGGATCACCAGCCTCGAAGTTCCGCCATGCAGTTCATCGAGCGCCTCGAGCTTCTGCCGGGCCTCGACGCCCGCGATCCGCTGCTCCACCGCCCGCACCGAATCCACATATTCATCGAGCTTCCGCTGATCGCTCTTGCCCAGCGACAGCTTCAGCCGCTTCGCTTCTTCGAGCACGAGATCGACGACGCTCTGCTCCGCCGAGTCAACTTTTGAACTGCTTCGAACCGCCGCCTGCGCCGCGCCGACCCGCTTGCTCCAGTTCGGCACCACCGGCTTGCGCCCGCGGAACATCCGCTCGAACACCAGCCTCGGGTTCGCTTCATACGGCACCGGCGACTCCGGCCCGCGGAACGAATAAATCGTCTCGTGGCTCGACAGCCCCATCTCCATGGACGGCAAAAAAGTCTCGCCCCCCGCCGCCTTCGCCACCACCTGATCCACCGACACCGCCGCGTGAATCTTCCCGCCCTCTTTCTTCACATGCTCCGCCGCCGTCAGGTGCGTGAACGCGCAGTGCTCGTGAGCATTGACGCCCTCCGCCCGCCCCGCCTGCGACAAGCCGTCAATGATCAGCAGGTCATCCTTCGCAAACTCCAGCGGCCGCAAAATCGACGGCAACTTCTCAATCGCCCCCGCCTTCGGCAGCCGCCACGACTCCAAAACCGTCCCCCCCGTCACCGTAAAAATCCCCATCCGCAGCGGCGGCCGCACCAACGCTTGCGTCTTCGCGCCCCCCGCCGCAAAC
>Ga0163150_10001851_pt1 | contig 34408 bp, 56 predicted proteins | sample OliLakLV19P2IB_FD_148628 | JGI IMG/M metagenome (GOLD analysis project Ga0163150, IMG submission 148628) | Freshwater microbial mat bacterial communities from Lake Vanda, McMurdo Dry Valleys, Antarctica - Oligotrophic Lake LV.19.P2.IB | ecosystem: Environmental > Aquatic > Freshwater > Lake >... | reverse complement strand
GCATCAAAAAACAATGACGCAAAAACTGCATTAGCGGCAACGGACTTTATTTATATCCCTAAAGGGACGGCTATTGCTGGGGTTGCGTTGCCAACGAACGAAAATAAAACATACACCATCGTTACGCCAAAAGATGGTTGGTGGATTTCAAAAGAAGGAGATATGAGAATCAATGGGTAATCCAGCGCAGAAAATGAGACAGGTATTTTTAATTGGATGTTTAATCAGTTATGTTTTGATGCAAATATTCTGGGCACTCGGCGGACACTGGGGTTTTTTCTGGGCATTTATATCTATTCTGGCAGCGGTGCTGATCTGGGAGATTATAAACGTCACGATTCTTTACAAAAAAACACTATCGACTGAGGTCACTATCAAAATTCGAGACGGTGGCAAAAAACGCATCTATATGTATTTGGCAACTTTATTCATGAGCGTTGCAATCGCTCTTTTACACCTGCATTTAATATGGCAATAAATTTCAGGGGCATTTCAAAAGACGACTGGCTGACCTGGGGAGCGTGGCAGTTCCCACTGTTATGGCTGATTGAGCCCCATTTCGGGTGGGTGCTGGCGATTGTGTGCGCATCAGCTGTTCTGGGCACGCTGGGGGGCTGGGAGCATGGGCATAAGGCGTTCCGCTGGCTCGCAATCCCGCTCATGGTCTGCACAGCAATTTTCTTTTTAAAGCCCTGCTCGTGGCTGATCTTTTTGGCGGCTCCGTTCATGATCAAGATTGCCCCATCCTATGGTAAAAACTCTTGGCTCTATAAATTCGTCATTAAAAATTTAGTCATTCAAGAGGATTCCAAGGACGCTAATTTCAAAACTCGCCTGATTTGTTTCATATGGTATTGGGGAATAATTAGTTTAACATTATTATTCTAGTCCGCACGTCGGCCCGACTTATCTAAAAAACCTCCGGTTTTCCCTCCGCGTCTCCTTCCCGCGGGGGTTTTTTTTATTGCTAAAATTTCAGTATTTCTAGGGTTGTATAGGGAAAATAATGCTTGCAGGCATCGTATATAGGTTGTAAACTGTATACAGATCAGAGATACGGCGATGCAAACGCCAAACAAAGGAAAAAAGAAAATGAAAATCAAAATTGAACTAGCAAAAAAACAGATTATGGATTTCCGAGCGTCTGAAATTGCACGTGTAGGATTTTATAACACACCAGATTATTATAACAAATTGGAGGAAATTAAATATCGGTTCAAGGATGTTGAAATTTACTCGCCAACTGGTGTATGTCGTGGCGCTGGTAGCGATAAATATAAATCGGTCGTATTTCTCACGGAAATTGAGCGTGACGCAGTTTTTGTTGGATGTACGGTATGTGTCGATAGTAATACAGATTATCAGGGAATCACGTCTAAACGCGTTAATTATAGTAACGGATATTACAATCACATGCAGTTGAAATCGAATGTTGATACTGAAAAAATGTTACGTATTTAATCGCTATGGTTTTACGTGGCGCGTGGATTGGAACAACTAAGGATAAAACAAAATGAAAATATACAGCGGAAATTGGAAAATATACATCGGGAATTGGGTTGCAAATAATTGCTCATCTTATTCGGGATACTATAAATTTACATCCCTTCGGGCCGCCAAAAAATCCATGCGTGCAATGTGTAGTGGAAATGTTTTTGCTGGAAATACTGGCAAATGGCACGTCAGATGCGACGATGATGTAGTAGCGTCCGGGTTTGTTAAAAAATAATAGGAGCATGACAAGAATATGTACAATCAAGCCGAATATCTAAATAAAGTTTTAAAAATGGTCGAGGAGTCAGTTTCTCACCCGAATCTTTATTCCTGTAAATTTTGTGAAGGAGAATTTACTGCTAAAGAATTGACTGATATTGAATTCAGGCGCCGCGACATAAGAGTGTGTGCGCATTGCTTGATCAATTTACCGGATGAATTTCCAGAGGATGAAGATCAATTTCGTGGTGATCGTTGATATGAAGATTTTACTATTAAGCATATTTCTACTTTTAAATGGTGGATTTTTATTGGCGAATAACATTGATCAACAGACAGCTGTTAAGTGCGTATTGGGCGAGTACGAATCGGGAAGCCTGACCGAAATGACAGCTACAGCCGAAGCGTTGCTTAACCGAGGGACTACCAAGGGCGTTTACGGCTGTAATGCCGTGAGTGAGTTGAAGGGTGTTTACACGCGCAAGGGCAGGGTTATACCAAGCTATGCCGTTAAACGTGCAGTAAGAGCGGTAAAAATGGGGTATACAAGCAACTTGACCAACAAGGCAACGCACTGGGAGGCGATAGGCACGTTTAAACGCCCTTATTGGGCTGACAGATTAACAGAAACGGCAAAGGTAGGGCAGCACACATATTTTAGATAATAGTGTCTTAAATAAGGGGAATGACCATGGATTTTAAAGATTTTGAGGATTATTTACAGGATTATTTCATCCGGAACAATTATAACGTTTTAGATGATTCTATTCCTGATGCGATGAATGACTGGCTTGAGGAGTTAGGCGTAGATGAATGGATTAGTTTAGGAGATTCTTATAAAAAAGGGGTGACAAAATGAACAAGGTAAATTTAGACGCGCTTAAAATTTGGGCGGCACGGGCGACAGAGGACGAATTGCTAGTCGCCAGGGCGCAGTATTTGGCAAAATCGAACCTTGCGGAGTTTGTTTTGCTGAAAATTATCAATCCACGATTGGAGTATTTAGAAAAATTTAATGTTAAAAATCTTATCAACGGGATTGCACCCGAAAAGATTATTAAAACTCTAATCATTGATGAGAAAGAATAGACGCGGGAATAGTTTAGCTAGACGCATGATTGATTATGTCGGCATGGTGTACTGGTGCTTGATTTTGAGCGATAAGGAAGTTGAAGCCTTGAGGGTTAAAGACAACAAAGTGAAGGAGTTTAAAAAATGAATATAGGGATTAATATTTTCAAAGAGGTTGAAAAGCATCAAAGAGAAATTGATGAATTAAAAGCACAAGTGGCGGAACTTAGAAAAGTTAAATTTATCATAGAAGAAATACCTCAAATGAAGGGAACATTGGAAGCACTTAACAAATTAACCATGATTTTTAAGGGCGAAGGTTCGTCACCTGTCTAAGTGCCGGGGAACCCCGGCGCATTCGGGAGCGTCAACGGCTCCCTCGCCTGCAATTGTAATTCAATCGGAGACCTTAAGGAGTAGAAATGATAATACAAGCATGTCGCCGAAACGCGGGAGAACCAGACGGATATGCCGCCTGGCATATATGGGCACAAGAAAAAAGCAAGACTAGTGAACAAAAGAAATGTAACCGCTGTTTTTTATGGCATAAATGGAGCAAATTATGAAAATTGAATTTGACGGAAAAAATAATCAGCGATTGGAATATTCAGGACGCTATAGGGGGATTCTTTGGACTGTTTTAGCAAATGCGAGTACTGATGCACGCAGTGATCGTTATTTTGATTTTTGCCACTACATCCATGTTCTTTTGGAGCAGATTCCCGAAGATAGGCGTGAAGATTTTTGGTTAAAATCAAAAGAACATGTGCGCCCAGCAAGTGGGAAAATTGACATTTTTTACAATTACGCAGGCTCAATCATTAACAGTTTGGAGTGGCATGGAGGCTGTACTTTTTACGAAAAACGCGGCGGGATTGACGGTAGGCCGAGATGGATAAAAGCGGGATGTGACTACATGCATTCATGGGATGTTGGCCAGTATTTTGATCTTGATTACGTGATAACCGAAGCAAAATACACAATTGATTCGCTCCATAAATTGATTCCAAATATATCAATTCATTGTTGCGATGGTTATTGTGGAAAAATATTCCACCTCGAAAATGAAGGTGTATATACAGGAGATGAAAGAACATATTTCATATGTATTTTTTGTGATGAAAAACGGAAAAAAGATCAAGAGTTGAAGGAGAAAGTATGAATAACGAAGAAGCTAAAAAACTAGCGAGAGATAAAATTAGACCTAGTGTTGAAATTGAAATCATAGGAAAGGTTTGTTCTTCTTGCGGAAATGGATTAATTGCGTTTGACACAGTTGACAATGGTGGCAGTCCTACAGTTTGGAGTGGATGCAAGCATTGTCAGCTTTTTGATCATGGCGTAAGTCGTGAAAATTTTGAATTAGCAAGAGCTTTGGTTGTTGAGATTAAATACCTACCGTATACCTATGGCGACATGGGCTTGGAACCAAGTGATCCTAAGGAAAAAGAGTATTGGCTTAATAGACAGACAGCAGGTGCTTATAAGATGGTTGGCTTTATAAAATCAGCCATCCTCACAGCGCGCAAAAAAGGCATCGAAGATAGCGCAAATATTGCGGCAGAGCAGGCGACAAGATTAGAAGACGGTGAAGAAAATATCGGAAGAAACATATCTTTAATGATCGCTGTGAATATTAGAAAATTAGCGGGGAAAGTATGAAAGAAGATTTCTTAGAACAAATGGATAATAAAAAGAAAACAGTCCAGTGTTTAGTAACCCTAGAACACACTGACAACTCAGACGATTGGTGTAATTATGTTCGCTTGGCATTAGTTGGAATGATGATTCCCGTTGTTAAAGTTGAGGTGGTGAAATGACCACGCCCTTAATCGGAATAAATAGGAGGATGTATTAAAACCCTAGGAGAATGTATAAAAGCCCTAATTTGTATATTGTTGGTTATAACCGCTGGACTGCATTTGATAAATTGGATGACGAGGCTTGATGGTGGTCGAAACGAACGGGAACAGTTTGAGTTTGAATGTCGAAACGGTGGCAACAATTATGATTTGCGCACAGGGGCGTGTTCAGGGGAATACGGAATTGGATTAACAGAGAAGGAATAACGATCTATGAATAAAGAATTACAATTTACAGACTGGGAAAATAGAGTATTTGGAGCAGGATACGGCTCTGGCGAGCTGCCTATATTAAACGCAGTTAAGGCATTCTTTGATTTAATTGAAGATAAAAGAAATTACTCTTCCGAGGTATTAGAGGAAAAACTAGGAGACACAGTAACTTGGCTTCTCATAAATGCCTTTGAAAAAGGTAGTGTCATTGAATGGGGAACATCTGCTCGTTTTGGTTGGCTTACTTCATCTGGGGAATATGTGAGAGATTTTGTCAAAGACAAAACAGCAGAAGAACTTTATGAGATAGTTGTGGCAAATAATGGTGGACTTTGTCTGTGTGATGGAGAAGTGAAAGAAAAAAGACACGAAGAATGTGGGAAAAACCAAATGGTAAATGAGAAGTATGCTGACAAATTAAAGTTCTCATCCCTAGACAAACCAGATGAACAGGAGAAGTTATGATTGAAACTCATTGGAGTATATTTTGTTTAGGAGTCGCATTCGGGCTTGTGCTTAGTAAAACATTTTCGAGAAGATGAACAGGAGAATTTATGAAAATAACTAAAGAATGGCTACTAGAAAAAAAAGCATGTTCATCGGGCGTTAAATGGTTTGAGAATCAAAAAGAGACCGAGCTTGTTAATGTCGTGCAATCTTTGAACAACGACAACCACTGGGAATGGGCTAGTTGGTTGCTCGTTAAGATTATGAGCTACAAACAATATATTTCATATGCCGCTTATTCTACTGCCGCTTATTCTGCAGCTGCTTATACTGCTTATTATGGTGCTGATGCTGCTGATTCTCCTGTTGTTGATACCGCTTCTCACACTGATGCTTATGTTGCAGCAAAAAAACATATTATGTTAAAAATATTAAACCATGGGATTAAAATTATTGAGGAGGAGTTATGAAAATAACAACGGAATTCTTGAACTCAAAAAAAGCGTGCAAAGAAGGAATAGTTTGGTTTGAGAATCAAAAAGAGACCGAGCTTGTCCGGGTGTTGCAATCGCTAAACAACGACGACCACTGGGAATGGGCTAATTGGCTGATCGTGAGGGCTATGACACGCCGACAATATTTGGCGTACGAGATTTTTGCCGCGGAACAGGTTATTGATATTTGGGAAAAGAAACATCCAGACGATGCTAGACCTAGACAGGCGATTGATGCTACTAAGGCTGTACTAAAAGATGACACGATCGAGAATAGGGAGCTTGCCGCTAATGTCGCCCTTGCCGCCGCCAATGTCGCCTTTGCCGCCTATCACGGTTATGCCGTCGCCTTTGCCGCCCATGCCGCCGCCAACGCCGCCAACGCCGCCTATTCCGCCGGTTCCGCCAAGGCCGCCATGGCCGCCGTCTATTCCGCCAATGCCGCCGATGGAGTCGGCAGAAAAGAGGTTAAGGAGAATATTTTTAACTATGGGATTAAAATTATTGAGGAGAATTTATGATCGAACAAGAACACATTAAAGATTTGGATAATAAAATTGAACAGCTTCAAGCTGAGATTGAACATCTTCAAGCTACGATTGACCGACTATCCAATATTATTCTAGCTAAGAGCTGGTCTATCCAGAAGACATATTACGGATTGGGATTGAGTTATTAAACCAACAGGAGCAACTATGAAAATCGAAACGAAATACAGCCGCAATCAATCAGTTTGGTTAATTTTTGATGATAAAATCAGGGAGTGCTCGATCGATGAAATAATAATTCATGTTACAAGGTTTGAATTATTAACAAAATACATGCTGAAACCGGTAAGGCTGTGCTATGAAAGCGAACTGTTTGCGTCAAAAGCAGACTTGATCAATAGCCTTTAAAACAAACAAAGTTTTATAGGCTCGGAGCGTTTAGTGTGTAATTTGCAAACTGTTAACAAGAGGAGAATATAAAAATGCTAGATGAACTTTTAACCGTGCGCGAGGCGCAGTCGTTTTTAAAAAAAAACGGAATCAGCTGGGGGTGCGTGTGGATCAGGCGGCAGATGGGACGCGGTACAATCAAAATCGAACGCCAGCTCAACAGTGTTGGCATCCGAAAATCAGAACTGCGCCGGGTAATCCGCGAGAAAAAATGATCGAACTGTTTAAACATCAGTCCGCCGGCGTTGAATTCATTCTCAACGGCACGCCAGAAAAGGGCTGCGGTGCGTTATTTTGGGATATCGGGACAGGTAAGACCATCGGGACGCTATCACTGTTTAAGCGCCTGAGAGAGGCAACGCCGGCGCTAAAATTACTGGTGGTTTGCCCAATATCCCTAATCGAGGGGGCATGGGCTGAGGACGTCTCGAAATTTATGCCCGGAATGAAATTCCAAAACCTGCATAAATACCCGAAAATAAAGGGTGCGACGCCAGACATCGTCGCCACAAACTATGAGGAGATGCGCTCACTCCCCAAGCAGCAGGCGATTAAAAGCATGATCGGAAACGACCCTTGGATGTGTGTATTGGATGAATCAAGCAAAATAAAAAATTTCAAGGCGCAGACCACCCGAGCGCTGCTCGAACTGGCGCCGATTTTCAAGCATCGCGTGATCTCAACAGGCACGCCAGCGCCGAACTCAGCCATTGAGTATTGGCCACAGATGCAGTTCGTGCAGCGCGGGATATTTCACCCATCGTTTTTTGCGTTCAGAAACTCTTATTTTTATTTGAAAAACAGGTACACCGGCGCGCAGATGCCACAGGGGATGAAAATTCCGTACGGGATGGCACAGGAAATCATGCGGAAATGCGACTACGACATGACAAACGAAAAACGAGCTGAAATGATGCGAGAAATAAGTAAGTGGGCACATTTTGCCAAGAAAAAAGAGTGCTTAGATCTACCCGAGACGATGGATGAGGTGCGTAAAATAACAATGTCAGGACCGCAACGCTCAGCGTACAAGCAGATGAAACAGCATTTGATCCTTGAACTAAAAGACAGCACCATCACCGCGCAGGTGGCGATTTCAAAAATCTTAAAACTTCGCCAGATCTGCGCGGGTTTTATTTATGACGAGCACGGCACCGCGCTAGACATCCCCGAAGGCAACGCCAAACTTAATGAGCTGGCCGATATTATTGAGCAGGCCGGAGACCAGCAGATCATTGTATGGATCCAATTTCATTGGGAAATGGATAAAATCTGCGCGTACCTAGCCGAGCAAGAGATCAAGTTCTCCACGCTTTATTCCGGCACAAAAGACCGCGACCAATCCGTCCGCGATTTTAAAGACGGATCCGCGCGCATACTCGTGGCGCATCCAAGATCGGCTATGTTTGGGCTTACTTTTGTCGGGTGTCATCTTCAAGTTTTTTTTAGCGTAGATTATAGTTTTGAGGGATTTGAACAAGCCCGCGGTAGAACGGACAGGCCCGGGCAAAAAATGTCAACAACTTACATTTATTTGCAAACTTGTGATAGTATAGACGAAGACATTTATAAGATATTGAATAAAAAAAGTGACAATCAGGAACTACTATGTCAATTCAGATAGGTAAAAAATTCGGACTTTGGACAGTAATTGATAACACGATAAAATCAAAAAACTGGCGCAGTCGATTACTTTGCAAATGTAAATGTGGGGAAATCCGCATAGTTAATTTAACTAATTTGAAAATAGGTTATTCTAAAAGCTGCGGCACAGGGGAATGTACAAAAAAAGGGGTTTTAAAACATGGACTTACTGAATCTCAAGAATACACAGCATGGGCAAACATGATCCAAAGATGCTCAAATATTAAAAATAACGAGTTTAAAAATTATGGCGGGAGGGGGATAAAAGTATGCAAAAGGTGGTTTGATTTTTCAAACTTCATAAAAGATATGGGGAAAAAACCTACTGCTGATTTATCAATGGATAGAATAGATAATAACGGAAACTATACTCCTAAGAATTGCCGTTGGGCAACGGATAAGCAACAGCGAAATAATAAGAGAAACTCTAGTTTTAAAAGCAAATGCAAAAAGTGTAGAAAAGTTTTTCGTTCTAAGAAATCACAGCGAAGAATTTATTGCTCTCAAAAATGCTATTTATTTAAAAAATGGAAAATGAAAGACAACCCAAAGTGGGCTGGTGGTGTTTCAAAAAATTAAATTGACTTTTTGTTTATAAAGTATAAACTGCTCCGCACAACAAAGGATATTGCAAGTGTCCGAATTAAAACTAAAAACAAAAGTACTTAAACTCCTTCGTAAAACATATCCCGATGCGTTCATCTGGAAAATATCCGATAAGTTTTATTCCGGCATTCCTGATATTTTTTTATTAAAAGACGGCTTGTGTTTTTTTATAGAGCTGAAATTTGGGAAAGGCAAGCCTACACAATTACAAGCGCACACGCTGAAACTATTGACCCTGGCAGGCGCCAAGACAGCCGTATGCTATGACTCGGAATCAGTAATTAGTTTTATCTACAACAATCAAAAACCAATAAAGGAGGTGAAATAAAATGGAAATCAAAACAGAACGCGATCTTGTAATTGAACTGCGCGACGCTAGAGCCGAGGAAGAAAAGCTTGAGAATAGCTTGTCTGATGCGAAAGCGCGCACACTCAACGCCGAGATAGCGATCATTGAGCTCATGGAATCACAGGATAAAACCGCGACTGCCAGATATGACGGCATCGGGAACGTTATTCTGAAAAAGCCGAGGCTCTATGCAAGTTTTGACAAGGCTAACGAGCCGCTGCTTTTTCAGTTTTTAAAGGACGAACAGCGCGAAGACTTAATAAAGCCCACTGTCAATTCCGCATCCCTGTCAAGCTATGTCAGGGAACGCATGGAGAGCGCGGAGGCGATACCTGAGTTCATTAAGTTTTACATGAAAGCGTCAATTGCGTTCATGGCAGCGAAGTAAGTCAAATTAAAACTAAAAAGAAGGACAAAATGAAAAATACAAAATCGGAAACGGAGATTGAAACAAAACAAGCAACAGAGGTTGCGATTTCCACGGCGCCACGCCGAGGATTTGAAGAGGATGCGGAACAAGAAGATCTGATCATCCCGCGCGCGAAACTGCTCCAGGCGCTCTCTCCAGAAGTGGAGGAAGACCCGAAACGGTTCCAAGCAGGAATGATCATCAACTCGCTAACGAAAGAGACTTTTCCGCTTGACAACGATGGACGGATTGTCTTTGTTCCAATCCTTAAAAAAACAAACTGGATCAGATTTAATCCTCGCGACAAGAAATCCGCAGATTTCGATCCGGCGTTTGAAACCGGAGCGATCATTTGGCGCAGCACGGATTTGCTCGACCCGCGCGTTCAGGAAGACGGAAAGTTTGGGGCAAACGGCGAACCGCCAAAAGCAACAAAGTTTCTTAACTTCTTAGCGCACATCCCGGGAACGTTCATTCCAGTCTTGATCAGTTTCTCGAAAACAAGTTTTAAGGCCGGCAAAGAATTGCTGTCCTTGACACAGTTTTCGCAGGAGCGGGACATGTTCGCTTGGACATACACCCTCAGAAGCAAGAAAGAAACGGGCGACAATGGCGCCTATTTCGTTTTAAAAATCGATAAGGCAGCCAAGACAAGCGCCGACGATTTCAAGGTCGCTGAGGCGTTGTGGGAACGATTCCACGCGAAGGAGCTAACATCCGACGAAGCCGGAATCAGCGAGGGGGATAAACCAGGAACTGCACGGCCGTATTAAGACAACACAGGGGCGGGGGAAACTCCGCCCCTCTTTTTTAATTGAAGGGGATAGGCATGAGTAATTTTCCAGTTCAACTAAAAGACGCTGGGTTAGGATTTGTAAAGATCCCAACAAGATCAAAAAAACCTTTTGAGCACGCATGGCAAAAAAGACCGCATCCGCTACAAGAAATTCTGAAATGGATAGAAAACGGTGGGAATTTCGGAGTTATGGGAGGATCAAATGGGCTCATCATCATTGATGCAGACAACGCAGAAATAAGCGAAAGCGTCAGAGCCTGGCTCCCAAACACATTCACAGTGAAGACCCCAAGAATGGGCGAGCATTTTTATTATTACTGCAAAGAAATTTCAAGTAAAATAATTCTCACAACCGGAACAGGAGAAAATAAAGTTCATTTCGGAGAGATTATATCGGGAGGAGGGCAAGTTGTTGGCCCCGGATCCATTCACCCCGATACAGGAACGCCCTACATCGTGATCAATGACACGCCTATTTATACCATCTCGAAAGAGGAAATATTCTCAGTCCTCCATAAATATATTCCAGCAACCGAACCAAAAAAAGATATTCAAGTAGAGCTCGGTGATATATCCGTCATGGATATCATTCAAAAAAAAGGAATCGAACTCCAAAAACATGGCGGACAATGGGGCGGTAGCCACCCGGTGCACGGATCAACAGGAAAACAAAACTTTTTTATTAACCCGGAAAAGAATGTATGGAAATGTTTTAGATGCGATTCCGGGGGCGGAGCACTATCGCTTATCGCAGTCATTGAAGGAATCATTGAATGCTCACAAGCAAAACCAGGCGGCATTGCAGGTGAAAAATTCTATGAAACATTATCCGCAGCAAAAAAAAGTGGATTCAGTATAGAAAAATATGAAAAATATGAAAAAAAAGAAACCGCAGGATGGGCTTATACCGATTCTTGGGCGGCCCGGCTTTTCAAGGAATTGTACGGAGAAAAAATCTGCTTCTGCGATGCGCTCGGTGGCTGGCTTGTTTGGAACGAAAAGAAATGGAAGATTGATCAGACATTTGAAATCATGCGTCTAGCCGATAACGTTATTGAGAATATTCATAAGAAATCAGCAGAAACTGAAGATAAAAAACTGCGGGCATTTGCAGTACAACGAGAAGCCATTGGAAAGAAAAAAGCGATGATTGAGACTCTGATCGGGCTTGAAGGAATTTGTGTCCCACACGATATATTTGATAAAGCAAACACGATCAATTGTTTAAACGGAACGCTCGATTTGAATACGCTCCAATTAACAGCCCACGATAAAACACAAAAAAACACACGCTGTGTCGAGGTTAATTATAACCCGGACGCAAAATGCGAAAGATGGCTGCAATTCTTAAAAGAGATCTTTGATGGCAATGATTCACTTATTGAGTACGTCAAAAAGGCAGTTGGATACTCCATCGGGAACGATATCCGAGAACATTGTTTTTTTGTACTTTACGGAAATGGAAGAAATGGAAAATCAACATTCGTAAAACGAATCAATTACATATTAGGAGATTACGCCTCAAACTCTCAATCATCGCTTTTAACCGAAAAGAAAATGTCTTCATCTAACGCCGCATCTTCCGATGTCGCGCGACTCAGAGGATCAAGATTTGTAACAGTAAGCGAATCAAGCCGCGGAAACTCATTCGATGAAGAACAAATAAAAGCACTCACCGGAGGCGAAAAGATTTCAGCGAGATTTATGTATAAAGAACCTTTTGATTTTGATCCAACGTTTAAAATTTGGTTCAGCACAAACCATAGGCCTGACATATCAGGAACCGATGACGGAATATGGTCGAGAGTAAAAGAAATTCCGTTTAATCGATTCTTCGGACCAAACGAGGCGGACAGATACCTTGATGAAAAGCTAGAAGCAGAACACGAGGGAATCTTCGCATGGATGGTTGAGGGCTACAGGAACTGGCAGAAAAATGGCCTTGGAACAGAACAAACCGTTACTAGCTCTACTGAGACGCATAAAGACGATTCCGATGTGTTAGGAACGTTCTTTGAAGAAATGTGCGATATTCCATCACCATTTGACACGACCCTGTCGGTGGGCGTTACCGAGATCGTCATCGCGTTTAGAAATTGGCAAAAAATGACACGATGCCGGTCATTTGGCCGAAACGAAATCGGATCATATATTACTAAGAAATTTGGTATCAATAAAATCAAATCAAATCAACACGACAATAGAGGCTGGTTTTGGCACGGAATGTCACTAAAAGTTTTGGTCGCAAGTTTTGGTCGCAACCAGGATTTTACCTCTTATGACCGCCCTTATTAACATTATTTAACATTATTACCGTCATTATTAAAATTCCTTTAATGTGCGACCAAAACTTGCGACCAAAACAAAACACGCTTAAGTGTTTGAAACTAAAAGGTTTATGAATAATGTCCAATGCGACCAAAAAGTATTTGTGACTTTACTATATTACTATATATAGTAATAATAAAAAAAATGAAGAATTTTGCAGGATGTATAAAAAGTTTTGGTCGCACTTCAAAAACACGTTTTTAAACATGCTTAATAAGTACCTAAAAGCAGTCGAATGGAACCTAAAAAACCTGGATAAATTGACGCCACAAGATTGGCTCGATTTTGAGCAGGTAGAAGCACAATTGCATGAATGGGTAAATGAACAGCCTGAGGAGGCAAGGATGCCCATAGAAGCCCAAATAACCGGGGTTATAGCCGCTTTAAAGATTTTCAAAGGAAGCAGATTTAGGGGTGTATTTTGATAAAACGCTCGGGCCGTTCCGATTTCGCGCTCGGATGTAGACGTTCTCCTCGTCGTCTATTTTGCAAACGATGGAAAAACCATTGCCCGGGTGTTTTTTTAACAATTAACAATTAACAAATGGAAATAATATGATACTAATCGACTTTTTTAAATCAAAAGACTGGCGCGACGCGCGCGATAAATTCGATAAACAAAAAGCAGAACTTCAGGAGGCAAGCGACCGGGCGAAGCAGCTAGAAAAACACGCCGCGATGCTAACGCGTATGCGCGAAGGGCATATGGTCTATCTTTCTAAACTGAGGCAGATCAATAAAGCGCGGAAGAAAAAACCGGCGGTGGTCAGGCATATGGGGGTCGTTGACATTTTAGTCGAGCAAGATTATAGATCCGCAACCGATTTATTTCGGAAGAAATTTTCAAAAAAAATATAGACTTGAAACGGATGGTATTTACAAAACCATAGATATGGTGGTAATCTTGTGGCATAACAAAATGACCAGTTGGTCAAAGGAATGTTTTAAATGACAACGACCGGAGCAATCGCAATGTTGATCGTATCCATAATTATATTATGGGTCATGATGCTTTTTTATTTTATACCAACCCTAATTGGCAACAAAAGAAAAGCGATTCAACGAAAAAGTATATTCATTTTAAACATTTTTTTGGGGTGGACTATTTTCGCGTGGGGCGCGCTCATAGTATGGGCTGTTTTAAATGATACTGAAAAATAAATGACCAAGCGAAAAAAGGAAAGTGAAAAGCTAAAAACGGGTCGCCCAACAAAGCTAACTGAGTTGACTGTAAAAAAACTGGAAGAAGCGTTTGCCATAGGCTGCAATGACACAGAAGCTTGTGCGTATGCAGAAATAACAAGACAAACTTTATTTAACTACTTTGAAGTCAGTCCTTCATTTCTAGACAAAAGGAACGCTCTCAAGGAAAGACCTATTTTAAAAGCTAAGAAAACCATTTACGACGATCTATCAGAACCGCAAACTGCGAAGTGGTATTTGGAGCGAAAAGCAAGAGAAGAATTTGGCAACAGTTTGTCGATTGATAAGTACAAGAAATTCGAGGACGGCGATGACATGTTTAAGATCATGTTGACGCATGATGAACCAAAACAGATCGAAGATGATAACTCTGAAACCCAACCAGAGTAAAATGTTCGCCGATAAAAATCGGTTTTGTGTTGTTGTTACAGCCCGGCGTTTTGGAAAGACTACAACATTCCTCGCAAAGTTGATTGTCAAGGCCCTGGAAGTAAAAGGGCTGTATGCGTATTGCGCGCCGACATATCGCCAGGCGAAAATGATCGCGTGGGAAATTCTGATCAACATGTTACCAATGCGCTACAGGGTGCGCGTAAATTTATCCGAGCTGAGCGTTACCCTGCCAAACGGATCAACTATTCGATTATTTGGTTTGGATAAAGCGCATGGGCTTCTAGGCGTAAAATTACACGGTTGCATTATTGATGAATACGATCATGTTAAAGCCAAAGTTTATGACTCTGTGATCCGCCCGGCTTTATCGGACACCATGGGGTTCTGCTGGTTTCTTGGTAACCCGGACAGGACAAAAAGGCGTCTGCGCCAGCTTTACGACAAGGTCATGATTAGCCGGCCAGCGGGATGGTCGGCGTATAAATTCAAAGCAGTTGAGGGAGGATATATACCCGATGAAGAAATTGAGAATGCGAAGCGAGAGCTCGACGAACGAACATTCCGAGAGCAGTACGAAGGGTCATTCGAGGATGTCAACGGCCAGGTTTATTATGCTTTTTCCCTTGAGCATTCTGTGCGGCGTGATCTTGTTTACCGTTTGGATTTGCCTTTATGCGTTTATTGGGATTTTAACGTTACTCCGTTTACTGTGGGTGTCGCGCAGGTGCACAAGCGCGAAGACGCATTCAGAAACAAATATGACGAAATCCATTGTATAGACGAATTTACTATAGACAACTCGAATACGCCTGAGATGTGTCGAACAATCCTCGCTAAGTACGGGCAGCATAAGTCCGGCATGATAATTTACGGGGACGCGACCGCGAAAGCGCGCAACACAGCATCATCGCTTTCTGATTATCAAATCATCCTTGATCATTTTAAAAACGTCCCGAATTTGCTATTTAGGTTCAAGTCGGCAAACCCTCCAATTAAAGATCGGCTGAACGCTGTAAATTCTTTATTGAAAAATCATTCTGGACAACGCAGACTTTTTATGTTACCAATATGCAAGGCGCTCATCACAGACATGATGACAGTTTCTCGAAAAGAAAATTCGTCGGAGATCGACAAGTCGGATCCACTATTGACGCACGCAGCCGACGGAGCGGGATATTTTATAGAATTCGAATATCCGGTATTAAAAACTTTCGTAAGGAACTGATGCCAAAAAAATACGTTACACGCAGAGAAGAAATTCCTGGAACGGAAATCACTCTAAAAGAAATTCAGGCTAAGATCGCAGCAGACAACACACGCCGAATAAGTTTTTTAAACCGCAAGAAAATACTGCAAGACAACATCTATTCGATCATCGACTCTGAACTTAGAAAGATGTTCACATTCGAATCATATTCTGACATGCGTCCATATATTGATGTGACCAACAACTTGGCAAAACGCATCGTAAAAGAAATCAGCACGGTTTATAAGACTAGCCCCGATCGCGCCGTAACACCAAAAGCAAGTGATAAAAATTATTCACTCCTGACGGGTTGCGAGGAGGGCTTTGATATTGATCAAAAATTTGCTAGGGCGAATTTTTTGCTAAACGGCTTGAATGATTTAATCATACAAGTCGCGATGGTGGGAGAGTTCGTAGACTTAAATATCTACACGCCCGACATGGTCGTTGTTTTCGAGAATCCAGATAATCCGACTGAGGTTGACGCACTTCTGATTGAGGATTCATACCGCGATGAAAGCGGAAACGCAATCAGCCAATGGATTTTCTGGAGTCCGACCCGTCATTTTATTATCGACAAAGATTTCAAGATGCGAACGATCGCTGGGAATGAGGAAGGTATAAATCCTTTTCGTGATGTGAATATTGCTGAGGGTGAATTTTATCCATTCGTTTTTGCGCACTCGGCAGAACGCGAAAATTGTTTCTGGGACATGTTCACCGGCAATGATTTATATGAGGGAACGAAACTTGTCGCGCTTCAAAACACATTCCGAAATTTCATGGTACCGATGCAGTTCAAGCAGATTTCTGTTAAGACGAATAGCGTTGATCAGGGAGAGATGATCAAATCAAATCAGATTAAATCACCGCTTCATGTTTTTCAAAGCAACGGTGATATCTCTGTGCTTGACTGGCAATCGAACATCATGCAGCTCGGCGAGAGCATTCAAAATGTGATGCTCGGCGTGGCAGGGAACTACGGAATTTCTTCTGAGAACTTCAAGCTGCAGGCGCAGGCCACCAGCGGATTCGCACGCCGAATTGCGAAGGAGCGATTAAACGAACTGCGGCAGGAGCAGATCAAAGTCTGGCGATCACTTGAGACACTTGTCTTTGATTGCGTGCAGCAGTTTTCAGATTTATATTCGCTTCCTCCTATTTCAGAGAATGCTAAAATCCAAGTCGATTTCGCAAGCGAGCAAGTGATTGAAGATCCGCAGATTGAAATGGATATTTTAAAGCAGCGTCTTGAACTCGGCTTAATAAGTCTATACGATGTAATCCGTGCGGAGAACAGCGAGATCGAGACGGACGAACAAGCAGAAGAATTTTTAAGCAAGAATTTAGAAGTCAGGAACAGCATCACTCAAAAGTACAAGCTGGATTTCAGTTTCTTAAACAACAGGCAAGGAGAGCAAAGTGGACAAAAGCAAAACAGTTTTGGAAGTTGAAAAAAAGACCGGCAACGTAAATGAGCGTCTCGACGTATTGGAACAAAAGATTGATATGCTTAATGCGAACGTTGTGCGAATGATCGAAAGCATCCGAATTTTTAAATTGAATTTTCAGCAACAGAGTCTTTTAAGATCATGAATCAAGCTGGAGAGATTGAAAAACAAGTTTTATTTCTTGAGGAACGCCAAGCAAAGTTAAAAAAAGAAATCTATTCGCGGAATATAAAATTGAAAGAATTGCAGATTGAGTTAAATGTTTATGAGAAATTAAAACCAAAGCAGGGAGCATAATATGCCAGAAGGCAAAGCAGCAGAAACAATTGAAGAAAATAAAGTCCAAGCAGGCGGAGGCGGCGGCGCTGACGACCGAATTGCTAGGCTCGAAAGGGAGAATTCAGACCTTTTGAAAGAAACGCTCTCTAAAAAAGAGCAGATCCGGACAATGGAAGGTGCGAAAGTTTTAGAGCAGGAGAACTTGCTCAAGGAACAGAACAAGTACAAAGAATTGTATGAGGGCGCGAATGCAAAAGCAAAACGCGCAGAAGAATTAGAACCAATTTTCACAACCTTGCTAGATGCTGAGATCGCGCTCATTCCTGAAGGGAAGCGAGACATGGTCCCGGCGTTTGAAAAGCCCGAGCAAAAGTTGTTGTGGCTGCAGAAAGCGAAAACGATGGGATTTTTTAATGCGGTAGAAACAAACGGAAAAAAAACGACTGTGACAAGCGTCCAGTCGAAAGTTTCAACAGATGGAACACTTCCAGAGTATCTTTCGTATGACCGGAATGACCCGCGAATCGCGCAACTTCCTATTTCTGAATATCAGGCATGGAAGCGGCACAACACAAAGACAACTCACGGCGTGCGCGGTTGGGGAAATTCACAATAACTTTTAAGGAGTATTTATGGCAGGAGAAATGACGTCAACGTCCCTGGTGTCGATGATCACACCCGAGACAATTGTAGAAGCAAGATTAGCGTTTCAGCAAAATGTAAACTTGGTTAACGAATGTCGGTTCGCTGACATTTCGGGAGTGCCGACAAAAGCGGCCTCTTTCCCTGTTTTCATTGCGCCTACGGTTTCAAAAACCGCAGAGGGAACAGATCAAACGACTAACGCAGACATTACCCCAACCGACGTGGTATTGACTGTGGCGCGTCGCATCATCAAGATCACGCCAACTGACTTGGGCTTCGCTTCTAGTGGCGAAAACATGGCAGCTCGGCTTGGACAGATCATCGGTAACGCTCGCGCTAAGCAAGTTGATACTGATATTCTTTCTGTGATGACGACTAACTACACAAATTCCGTTGGTGCGACGAACTCAACAGACATTAGCATTGCTAATATTTTGAGCGCGTTGTTAATTTTGGAAGGTGCTGAATCAAATCAAAATTTGGTTCTTGCGCTTCACCCGAAGCAATGGAATCACATTCGTGGTGATTTAGTATTGACATCTGCTACAAGCACGGCAACAGAGCGTGGAACTGATTTTAGTGGCCAAGGCCAGGGTGTTATGAACAGCGGACTGCTTTCTATTCCGATGTTTGGCGCACGAGTTCTTGTGACTCCACGCGTCACGACTGGAACATCGACTAACGACATTTATCTCGGTATCCTCGGGCAGTTTTCCGAAGGTATCGCGTATGCCGTTAAAAATGTGAACGCCGCCATGGGCTTGCCTGAAATTGAAGTTCAGCGCGATGCATCATTGGGTGCAAATGAGTTTGTGCATAATTACTACGACAGCGCTGCGATCATCCGATCAACGGCTCTAGTTTTAATTAGGTCGCAGACTTACTAAGGCTAACTGGTTTGTCCGTTCCAGCAACAAAAACGGACAACTTTTAAGGGGAGATTATGGCGACAGAAAATTTGACAAAGAAAGTTCCTGGGGCTGGTGGTGCAGATGGTCTAACGATCATTGCAACCGACACTGACAAGCCGACCAATGCGGCCTTGAAGGCGCAGGGCTGGGAGATAACCGTAACAGCAGCGAATGTTCCGGCATCAGATCACACAATTTAACATGGAGAAAATTAAATGACTTCTAACCGTATCAGTGATGCAAAGGCAGTTGTCGCAGGGCATCACAAGGCTGGCTATAAAATGTTAATCGTCGGACAACCCCTAGCAGGGAAAGATGTCCCGAAGGCAACGTACATGAGTTGCTTGAATTTATTTAATCCCATGAATCTTTTGAATTTATTACAAAATAATAAAATCGCAACAACTATTAAAGTCTTGGGCGATTTCCCAATGGATGCAAACCGCAATCGGTTTATTCATGAGGCGATTGAATGTGGCGCGGATTATGTTTTTTTTATGGACATGGATCAAACTTTCCCTTCAAACGCGATTGAACTTTTATTTGAGACAATTTCTGATGAACGTCCCATCGTATCGGGAATGTATTTTTTAAAGCAGCAACCTTATTCGCCGGTCATGGGGCGATATGTGGAATGGGAACATGAAATGCTAGATTATAAATCAGATTATGAAGAGCTCGGATTTGTCCATGAGGACGGACGCCAGCTGTGTATGTGGCGCCCATTCACTTATTTTGACCCTAACGGCAAACCGTTTTTAGCTGATGTTATCGGGCTTGGTTGTGTCTTGATGAAAACATCGGTTTTCAGGGACATGGAAAAACCATACTTTCACTATTCCGGCGACCCGCGCCCTGACACATCGTTTAGGCAGATGGATGAGGTAATGCCATTCTGCGCGCAAGCTAATAAGCTAGGGATTCCGATTTACATCGACCCGCGCGTGCAATGTGGGCACATTATGACGATGGAATCAAACCTTGATTTGTTCCAGAACTATAGGGATTCGTCTTTTGACGCTGCTGAAAAGAGCGATCCTAAAAGATTCGCATCTGAGACTAAACCTAAATTTATTGATACGCGCGAGGAGCAAAAACTATGAGCATGAAATTAGAAAAGTCACAAGTATCCAATCAGCGCGTGAGTCATCTTGTGGACATGAGAATCAAAGCGTTTAAAGATTTTTCAGGCGGTAAACCACCGACCAGTCAACAGCGCGAATCAATGAAAAAGGAAGTCGTGAGCCTAGCTAAACGCGTTAATCAGGATCGCGGGATATTATGAAACAAGAATTACTGCTCAACATAACCGACACAATCGCGATTACGCCCTATATCAATAACCGACCAGCGATTTCTACATCTGCGACCGTCACGATCAAAGGGCCTGGCGGAACAACCCTTGTTGCGGCTGGAACTACTGCGGTAGTTAACGCAACGACAGGCGAGATAACTTATGATTTCAATTTGAGTATTAACACGGCTCTTGGAGAAAATTTTGTTTGTGACTTTAAATATATTATTAGTTCGATCACTTACTACCAAACAGTTTTGTTTGATGTTGTTCTAAATCGTCTTGCGATCTCGGTGATTGATGAAGATTTGCTGAACGAGCAATCGGATATTTTAGGAAGAAACGAAGGCATCGGCGATGTGGTTTCTTCATCGACTTCAACGACATTGGTGGCATTAAATCTCAAAACTTACGCGGATGATTATTGGAATGGTGGGGTTATCGAAGCTAGTGACCCGGCGACAGGTGTTATTCAAAAGCGTGTTGTAACCGATTTTGTTAAATCCACAGGCACTATCACAGTTGACGCGGCATGGGCGACAAACCCGACTAGTTCTTATAATTTCACGCTGCGCCGCGGATTTCAAAAGAAGATCGATCAATCTTTCAATGAAATGATGCTAGATGTAAACGCGCGAGGGTATCGTCCAGCTTTGATTTTGGAAAGTTCTGATCTAAAGGTGCCGTTGATTAAAAAGTCGCTTGCATTGATCTGCAGAGATTTCTCAAAAGAAGTTGATGATAAGTGGTGGGCTTTATCGGAAAGCTACGAAAAGCAATATGACGCTATGTTTTCAAAAGTGAAGTTTCAGTATGACGCGAATCAATCCGGTGGGATAGGCGGGGAAGATGAACAGAACCGCGATGCCGGGTCGGTAAGGTTGTTGCGATGAGTTACGCTACGATCAAGGGTTATTTCAAGCGTCGGCTTGGGTCTTTCAAATTATCTGAAGCGCAGAATGGAATCAATCTTGCGAACGAGAGCGAGAATTTCAATATGAAATATTTCATTGAGAACGCAGAAACGAGTCTAGGCGAGGGGGACAACCTTGCGACGCGTTTTTTTCCTAAGCGTGTGATGACGATTCATCTGGCGTTCAAGACATCGGAATCATTATTTGTGAAAGAGTATGACAACGCCCACAACTTGCTTCAAAACATTTTGCGAGACATTCACTCATCGCAGAATTATCGCGTTGATAACATTAGATATTGCAGGTTTTCGAATATGAAAGTTTCTGTCGAATCGGATTACATTTTAGCAGATTTGGTTTTCATAGCTGAGGATTCTTTGGATTATGTTACCGCGTAAGATCGTTACATTCGGTGATCGGTTTTATGAGATCAAGGGCGAAAACTGGTTCGCGTGTTATCTGCGCGACATATCTACGGGGGTGGTCATGGAAGTTGATAAAGGCAGAGTGGTTGAAGAAAACGGAATGTTGATTTTAAAAGAAGTGGAGTAAGCAAAAATGTTAAATACAATCAAGTTTGACGGCAGAGAATGGAACGTGCTGAAAGATTGCGGTGATTTTGTTGTCGCAAATATCGGCGATGAAGTTCGCAACATCACAAAAGAACAACCAAAAGCAAAGGCGAAGAAGGACGATGGAAAAGACGATTAGTTCTTTAGTCAATAAGGAATTGAAGCTCGAAGCGAAGGTGAAAGCCCAGCTTATCGAAGCGTTTAAGACTATCGACATCGACATGGTTCTTTCAAATCCTCAGGCTGAGTTAATTGATTTCACTGAATTTGTGATTGATCGGATTTTTTTAAAACACATCACTGAGACGGTTTTAATCGGTGTTGAGTTTGCCGACGAAGTGAATAAGAAAAAAGCACCGATTGAAATAGTTGAAGCCGAGGACGTAAAAAATGGCTAATGGCGCAAAGGTGACTGTGCGGCTTGGGGTTTTGGCAAAGACTCTTGATTTGACTGAGCAAATGCTTGAGGCTGGGCGCATTGTGATTAGGCAAATAGCCGGCGACACGCGCGCCGGCATTGATTTTTCTGGGAATGTTTTTATGCCAAACAAAAAAACTTACGCCAAAAAGAAGCTGCTCGCGTTAGGACATCAAAAGCCATTGATCGCAAATCACAGAAGTTTCGTTACCGAAAATAATTACGCTGTCGAAAAGGTGGCTGTGAATCATACGCGCGTCTTTTTGAAAGGATTACATCCTAAAGCGAAGATGCGAATCGGGCAGCTTGGTTATATCCACCAAGAGGGATTGGGGAAGAATCCAAAGCGTGCATTTATGGGCATTTCTGTGGGATCGCGAGCTAAGATTATGGCGTTTCTAAGAGCTGAAATTATAAAGTTTACAAAATCATGAGTTTCGATTCAGAAGTAAATAAAGCGTTGAACAAATCCATTGGGCTTTTAGAGATCAATCTCACGGCGAAGTCGACGCGGACAGCTGTTACGCTTGCAGAATACATTCAGACGCTGAAAGAGGCCGGCATCGCCAATGACGTTATCCGTGGCTTGCTTATAGATGATCTTGAAAATAGCGGAAGAATTTTCGGGGAGTTTTTCAAATCAATCGGCGACGATGTGACGGGACAGCTTGGCGCGCTTGGCCGCAAAGCATCGGGGTTAAGATTCGGATTTACAGACGAAACGAAATTGACATGGATTGCGGTATCGATCCAAGAAGGCAACGAAGCATGTTATGATTGCACTCCAAGACATGGAGAAGTGGATATATTCTCAAACTGGAAGCTACGAGGGCTTCCGAGAACAGGCTGGTCGGTGTGCCGATCAAAGTGTAAGTGCGTCTTATTGAACGAGAGTGACGCAACAGGCGAAACATCTTTAGAGAAACCATTAAAAGTATTAACAGGAGAATAAAATTATGCCGGGTTTATTAGCAAACAGAACAGTCCTATTAGCAAAAATCGAAGCAACTTATGCCACGGATCCAACGCCTGCAGTAAGTGCCAACGAGGTTGAGATTTTTAGTTTGAGCATTAAAGCAGGAAGTGAAAAGATTGAGCGGAAGCCGCTTCGAGCTTCTCTATCATCTTTGGCATCTTCCAGATCAAAAATGGTTTGGGATATATCGTTTGAAACAGAACTGAAGAACGGCGGAACTGCTGGCACTATCGGCAGACTCTCTCCGCTTTTCAGGTCATGCGGAATGACTGAGACTGTAAGTCCCGGAACTTCGGTTGTCTACAATCCTGGTACACCGTCGGGATCATGCACGCTTTGGATTTACAAAGATGGGCATCTTTATAAAGCTACGGGATGCCGCGGGTCGTTTGAAATTGTGGCAGAAGCCGGAAAGATTCCGATGGTGAAGTGGACGTACAAAGGTATTTATCAGATACCTACTGACGTTGCTATGGTTTCACCAACTTACGAAAGCACGATCGGTGTTCCGAGTGAGTCGGTCGCTATGGCGGTTTCTGGATTTGTTGGAGTAACAAAAGATTATTCACTCAACATTAACAATCAGATTGTCGAGCGCCCATCGATAAACTCAGTAAATGCGATGCTGGGTGTGATAATCGGGTCACGCTCCCCAACTGGGAAATTGAAACTTGAGGCTGAACTTGAAGCGACTGAGCCGATGTGGAGCGAATGGCAGTCAGACACCGCAGTCAATTTCACAGCTTCCCATGGATCAGCAGCTGGAAATATTGCGACTATTACTGCTACATCCAAAACGCAATATGACAGCATCGATCCGACCGATGAGAATGGGATTTACATGTACGATATCAGCCTGGGGTTCTTTGGTACAGACAACGAGTTCACGATCACTTTAACATAAGGAGCATGCATGTCGCTTAGTTTGGTTCTTGGTGAAAATTCAAAAAAAATAAAAGTGGGGGAACTAGAATACGAGATATCCCCACTTACACTTTGGGACATTGCCCAAGCTGAGGAAAAGTTCGAGTGCGACCTTGAGAGTTTTCATATTGCATTAAAGAAGCTGCGAAACCTTCTTTTTTTCGTGTACTTATCGCTTAGAAAAAAGACGCCATCGCTTACAATTCAACAAGTTGGGGAGATGTTTAAATTTTCTGATATTGCTGAGCTGGGCAGCTTGTTGAGTGAAGTAATGCTGGTGTCAGGGCTGAAGGGTGAGGAAAAAAAATAGGTAAGGATTCCAGAAGCCGCTCAGGCGGTTCCGAAGAGTCCCCACTAACTTGGGCGACGATGGTTTTTATATTTAAAATCGCGCCGTTCAACATGACATTCGAGGAGATCAAAAACATGACATTTGTCCAAGCCGTGATCTTGCTCAAAGAATTAAATGATCAAACTAGGTCTCGCCAAAAACAATTGAAAAAATCATTGTCGGCACGTAAAGACGTGATGCCGGTTTTTGACATAGCAACAGGTATATTCTGATGAGTAATCCAGAAATTAAAGTTGATGTCATACTAGATGATGCAGGCTTTCAAAACAAAGCTGGCAACGTCCGAAATCAGATTGACCAAACGGCTAAACAGTTCAAAAGCCTCGGACGAGAGATTTCGGAAGTAAGCCGGACTATGATTTTCTTTGGTGGGGCAGTGACGGCTGGTGTTGGCGCTGCTTTTAACAAAGCTGCTAAAGATATCCCGGCATTAGGCAACCAACTAAACCAGGTGAGCAATGCATTTCAGGTGCTCGCAAACAACGTGGCTATCGCCGCAACTCCTTCACTGACTGCATTCACAGATATCTTAAACGGTGTGGTGAATGCTGTATCCAAATTTGTAATTAGACATCAAGTCATGGTCAATCAGTTTATAAAATACTCTGCAATTGCCGTTGTGGTTGGCACATTAGGAATTGCAATAGGTAAGCTACTTCAAACCATGCAGGCTATTATAAAACTGGGAGTGGCGTTTGCTGGAATATTCACACTTGCTAGTCTTCAAATCATTCTTATAACTGCGGCCGTTGTTGCGTTGGTCGTGGCGCTTGCATTCTTGTCAGACAAGTTTCTCGGCACTAATTTTGCAGATGATTTCAACAGAGCAATCGGGAAGATGAAAAGTACAGTTGATAAGTTCATGTCCGACTTTCAAGAGGGTACTGAGAAAGGAGTGGTACGAGCTACACAACTGTGGGGGAAGTTTGCAGAGGGGTTCAAATCAAATTTTGAATCTATGGCCGACAGTATGAAAACTCTCGGTGCTAGTATCGGCGCTGCCATGGAAACAGGACTTTCAACGGCGATCTTTGATGTTTTCAAAGGTAAGGTGGAAAGTTTAAAGTCTGTTCTAATATCATTCTCAGACGACGTGCTAAAGGCATTTTCAAGGATGCTGGCCAACAAAGCACTCGCTGCTTTGTTTGGTGACAAGGATGGCGGAAAAGGAATATTCTCAGCATTAGGAAGTATGCTCGGGTTTGGTGGAGACGGCAAAAGCAAAGTGGCGGAAGAAAATACATTGCTGGTCAAAGACAATTCTATGCAGTTCCGTGACCTCACTGCAAACATGAAATTGTTCGGTCGCGTTAAAGATGAAGTGATTGACAAGTTCAGAAAGTTCAATCGCATTGAATTAACAAAGGGCAAAGGAGCGCCACCAGTTTTGCCCGGCGGTGCCGGCTTTGGGGCAGGTGGGGACACTGCATTATCCGGGCTAGGATCAAGCATTGAAGACGCGCTTGAACCTATCGCGACTTTAAATGAATCCTTAGCCGTCACAACTGCGTTCACAGCCACAATTGGCTCTGGGTTCACCGCAATATCTGGACAGATAAAATTGATGGGTGCAACATATGTTGCCACTCAAGGCTTAATGGTAATTGCGTCAGCTATTGCCGCCACGTTAACGGTTGGCATAGTTGCATTTGCTGCTTCCGCTATCGCGGCTTTATGGGCACCCGCAGCTATCCTAGCATCGATCGCAACACTGGGTGGAGCGGCCGCTATTGGTGTATCAGCTGTTTCCGCTGCTGTTGGCTCGGCTCCAGGAATTTCAAAAATGGGTGGAGTGAGCGGAGGTGGTGGAAGTGACCCAAGTATCACTTTTGCTGACATCCCAAAAATGGCCGATGGCGGAATAGTATCTAAACCGACTATTGCTTTGATTGGCGAAGCAGGACCGGAAGCAGTTGTGCCGTTAAGTAAAAAGGGAATGTTTGGTGGTGGTGGTGGCGGAACCACGGTTCATATTCAAATCAACGAAGCGATTTTAAATAGTCCCTCTAACATGAAAGATTTTGTTCGGGTACTGAAAGAGGAGCTCGCACGCTAATGGCACTTTTAATTGCTCTTGGATCATTAGCACTTGGGAACTCGGTTGATACTTTCGAGATAACAGAACAGTCCAGAGTTGATTCTGTTATCATTCCGCGTCGGCACGGCTTTATTTCTGATGTTGGTTTTAAGTCAGGTCTGACGCTCCGAATTGGTGGGATGATATACAACGATCTCAGCGACAATTCCCGGGCTGAACTAAACAGTATAAAAGGCGCCATGGACAACGGCAAATTTTATCTAACAATTTATGATGACAGACGTCTTTACGTTCAGAAAACATATTTCAGTTCATCTTATGAGGAATCCGACTTAAGACGCATTAAATGGGAAGCCGAACTGGTATCCGATGACTATGGTTTTGAGGCTGTAACTCAAACCGTGACCAACAAAACTATTACAGCAACTCCGCAGACAGATTCGTTCCCCACGGTTGGCAGTCTCGAAACTAATTCTATAATCCGTGTAATGGCGGGAAGCGTTGAGATTGCTTCTGGGCTCCGGATCGACAATCTCACGACTGGCAAGTTTTTTATCTATAATCGCGCAATCCCAGTTACGACCGGGTTTATTGACATTGATACGGATTTGTTGACTGTTGTGGATGAAGGAGCAGTCAATCGGATCTCAAGTTTCTCAGGAGATTTTTTAAAACTAGCTGCGGGTGCAAATTCAGTTAAGTGGACGGGAACGGCGACGGGCTCTCCAATTTTAAGAATGACGTTCAGAGACAAATTCGACGGACACTAAAACATGGGACTAAAATACTCACAATCAAAATACGGAATTTTTAAGTACGGGGCATCCGAGCAAGGCTTCCAGTTTAAAATTCAAATTTCTGATTCGGCTGGTAACGTACTGGCTCTTTTAAACAACCAGGTCAAAGACCTGACATGGGAGTACGACTTAATCGGTGGATGCGGCAATTTTTCAATGACCCTTAAAAGAGCATACGACGTTTTGACAAATCTTACGGCATCAGACTATGCTTCCATTTACGATTTTCAGTTGTTCATCACACCATCGTTTGGGGGTTCTACCACATTATATTATCGCGGATTTATTGAGAGCGTGAGACCGTCCCTGCTGGACGGTGAGGAAGTTGTGGTATCAGGAACGGGGTACGGCAAACGGTTACAGCAAATTCAAATTCAAAATGGATCGGGCGCTCCAAAGACTTACACCGCCAGAACTGTCACTCAGCTGGTTCAAGATATTCACGCTAACTTTTTAGCTGCAAACACGGTCATAACTCTCGGGACGGTTGACACGTTCTCAACGAATGTTGCGAGTATAAACTTCAACGGTACGGCCGAGGAAGCACTCGACAAACTCGCATCATTCGTTGACGCAGAATGGGGTGTGGATCGAAACTTGAATTTATACTTCGTAGCTCGTTCGTTAGTGGCTGGATACAGGTATAGAATTGGAAAAGAGATCGGATCGATTGACGATGAGTTCGATTACAGCGATATCGTCAACCGGGTCTACATTGAGGGTGGCGATATTGCTGGCGTTCCGTATCGATATGTAAAGAGTGACGCCGGCTCGATAGCTATTTACGGACTCAAGGAAAAAAGGATGAGCAATTCGTCCGTGATTGACAGCACGGTTGCGGACAAGCTTGCTTCCTCAATATTAAGCAAGTACTCAACTTTTCAGAGAAACACCCGCATAACATTGCCATTCAATATTGCTTTGATCGAAAGCGCTGTTCCGATTCCGCCTGCAGTTGTTGTACCGGTATCCGTGCCGTTGAAAGTTCAATATGGAGGGTTTAAGTATGGAACTGGAGCTGGCACCGGTAAGTACTGCGGGGACACTCTGTATAAATTTAACAATATCAGATACTCATTAAAGGATGCATCGTTGTACACCGAGATCGAATTCAACGAGGGCAAGCCGGACATCACCGGAGAATTAGAAACTTTATTTTTTGAACTAGAACAAGAGCGTCAAGGCGCAGGGGTATAACATGCCAGCATCGTTTCCAGCAAGTATAAAATCTTTCATAACTAAAGTTGATAACGTCACGGACGTTCTAGCGGCCCACATCAACGATCTTCAAGACGAAGTCGCTGCGATTGAAACGGCATTGGGGGCTGGATTAGCAACGTCCATCGTTCAGATCGTCCATTTCAACAGTGGCACTTATGCAACTGGAAGTTGCACATCGAACCTCGACAACACGCCGCCACTTATCAGTGAAGGTGTAGAAGTCATGACATTAGCCATTACACCAAAAAGCGTATCGAATAAAATTTTAGCTTTGGTTAGTCATCATGGTGTTGGTGGTAATGGGTACTTGGGAAGTTTCCTTTTCTGCCCAACAATTTCAGCAACTGATGCGCTCGCCGGCAACTATACGCTTTCAGGTGGTGCATGGCGTGCTAATACTTCATATATTCACGCTGTCACGTCGGGGTTGATTTTGACTGCTATGACGTTCAGTGTTCGGCAATTTGAAGCCACTGGCTCGCAGACGTTTTACTTTAACGGAGCAAATTCTCCGTCTGGGCAGTTGTTTACAACAGCAGTTAAAACTTCTTCTATAACTTTGATCGAATACAAATAAGGAACAAAAATGGATACCAAGCTTGGCAACGTTGCGTTGTCTCCTGAACAAGTTTCAAATATAAAGTTAATCACTCACCCTAAAATTTTAGGGGTGACTTATTGGCAAGGTGGCGGAGTTGTTTTAGTTTCCAAGGAGACTTTGTCAGATAGTGAAATTGATGAGGTTAAAGTACAGTTACTGGCACTACCAAAAGTGTTCACAAGAACCCAAAAAGAAACAGATCGCGCCACAGAAAAAGGAGCGCTCATGACCAAGTTGGGTTTGACAAAGCAGGAATTAAAAACTATGGCTGACTTGATCCGAAACGGGAACGATGAGTAATGTTTCAGTGTTTAGAAATAGCCCGACAATTGTTATCGCAAACAGAATAACGGCAAGCACCCTAGTTGCAGAAAAGGTGAGGAGCATTTTGGACACGACAAGATTTATCTACGGTGAAACACCGACTCCTGCAGTAAATGGAGTTCAGACAGTTTTCACAACCGCCTATCCATACGTCGCGGGAACACTGGGAGCCGTACGGGCATCACTACGGATGCACCCGACCGCAGATTTCACCGAGACCTCTTCAACGACTTTTACAATGGTGGTTGCGCCAGAAACCGGAGAACCGTTAATCGTGGATTATATAAAATCATGAAAAAAATAATTGCTGTGATTTTGTGCTTAGCTGTTTCGTTTAACGCCTGGGCGATCGACCCGAAAGCTAAAAGGATTCAGACCGACACATCGAGTTTTAATAATAATCTTTCCGGCGCAGATGACGATGTACAAAAAGCTCTGGATACTCTCGACAACATGACGACAGGGGGAGTCACATCAGTTTCCAACTCCGACGGAACTCTCACAATTTCCCCGACGACAGGGGCAGTAGTAGCCTCGTTGAATCTGGGTAGTCCTAATGACTGGACAGGACAGCAGACATTTTCAAACGCTACTTATTCAGCTCTTTTTACTGGTGGGAATGTTGGGATTGGGACAAGTGCCCCTAATAATAAGCTTTCAATTCTTAGTTCAGGAGAGGGAACGCTTTTCGGACTTGGTGCGAATGGTGCACAAGATTTATTAACAATGGGCTACATAGGAGGAACAACTTATATTCATGGTTCGACCTATGGACCTATTCAAATAAGAAGCCAAGGTAATCATAATATTCGTATTACCCCTGCGGGGACAGGAAATACTTTATTTGAAACTGGCAACGTCGGCATTGGGACGGCGAGTCCTCTCTACAAACTCGAAGTCGCTGGTATTGCTTATACTACCCAACTTCAATTGCCGAACACCACCTCTTCAATCTTGGGAGGCATTTACTTTGGTGGCGCAAGAGCAATACACAACACAGGTACCGATAACTTATTCGCAGGTGGTGGATCGGGCAATCTCACAACCTCCGGATTTGGAGGTAATACGGGAGTTGGAGCATCTTCACTAAGTGCCATATCAACAGGATACGCCAATACAGCAATAGGAACCTTAACTATTCCATTCGTATCAACGGGTATTGGTAATACTGCAATTGGATACACGGCTCTATATTCAAACACAGCTAATTACGGTACCGCGTTCGGCATGGAGGCTTCTTACAATAATACCAGCGGCGCGGGAAATACGGGAGTAGGGTATCGAGCTTTATATTTCAACTCAACGGGGGCAAGTAACACCGCAGTAGGATATGGAGCAGGGAATGGTACCGGCTCCAATTCATATTCAAATAATTCGCTGTTTGGCTACCAATCCGGGTTGGCGCTCACTACTGGTTCCAATAATATTCTTTTTGGATATAGAGCAGGAGATAATCTCACTACAGGAGCAAATAATATTGTTTTAGGGTATAACATTGATTCTCCGACAGCCTCCAACTCGAATACTTTAAACATTGGTAACCTCATTTTCGCTACCGGCCTAGATGGCTCTGGTACCACTCTTTCAACCGGCAAAGTCGGGATAGGGACGACGAGTCCGAGTCAAAAATTGACTGTTGAATCTTCAGGAGAGATTCAAATGTATCTCGGTACTACTGGGACTTTCGGCTGGACTTTTGGTAGAAATACAGGCACTGGCGATATGGATATTCTTAGTAATCAGGGGATAGGCTCACTAAATGTTAATTCAGGAGCTAAGTTCACTGGTGCTGTTTATGTCGGAGCAAATGCACTCATACAAAATAATGCAAACAATATCACTTTAGGAGGAACTTTTAGGGCTTCTGGTGGTGATTTTAGATTGGGAGCGAATGGAACTGGGTATAACTTTATCCGCAATCCAGCAACAGGTATATTACAAATAACAGGTGAGCAAACGGGATACACTGGCATAAACATCAGCATGGGGAATAAGGCGGATGCTTTTACTATTACTGACACAGGCAACGTCGGCATTGGGACGACGACGCCAGGGGCAAAACTACAAGTAGACACCACAGCGGCAGTCGTTGGAACAATCATCAAAGGTGCCACTTCTCAAACAGCAGACTTAACTCAGTGGCAGAATAGTGCAGGGACGGTGTTAGCAGTAATAGACGAAAATGGTCGTTTTGGTTTCGGTACAGATACTCCGACAGTTCCAGTAGACATCTTAAGCAACATACAGTCTGGACTAAAAATACGGAGAACAGATGCGACTGCTGCATCATACGAGTTCTATGTCTCAACAGACGGTTCGTTTAATTACTACGACAACACAACCGCATTTAACAGAATGGTTTTGACGAACGCTGGGCTATTGACTATTGGTACTCAAGCACTTGCCCTTGCACAGCTCGGTGTTGTGAACAGTATCTCTACGAACAAAGTTTTGACATTGAGGGCGGCATCTGGTCAGTCTGCACAGATATTGAATGTCCAAAACTCAAGTGGAAATCAAATAGGTTTCAGACTTCGAGCAGATGGAGTTATAGATACAGGTACAGAAAGAAGTAATACCGTATATAATGGCACAAATACTGCAGTCGTCAACATTCAAGGTCCTGACGGTTATTGGGGCATACGCACGAACACCTCGAACGCATTTAATTTAGATGTCTATAATAGCGGGGCACAACTTGCCGCACTAACAGTTCTTCAGAGCGGCAACGTCGGCATTGGCTCTACTACCGTATCCGCAAAACTCCACGTCACTTCAGCAACTGAACAATTACGCGCTGGCTATGACGCATCAAACTATTTCTCAACAACGGTAGGGTCTACTGGCGGTGTAACTTTTGACGCAATAGGCTCAGGCGCGGAATTTGCTTTCGCCGATAAGATTGTTGCCGGCGCATCAACAACCACGAGAGCTTCGCTAAATATGCCGTCGGGAACAGCTCCAACAGCTCCAGTAGATGGGGATATTTGGAGTGACGGGTCAAACGTACTTGTTCGGCTTGGCGGCACGACTTACACATTAACTAAAACTTAACAAAGGAACAAAACAATGATCTTAACTAAAACAATCGGTTGTTCAATAGCATTTTTCTTAATATTGATCGGGTGCTTCTCGATCTATCAAAGAGAGACATTGATTGTAAGGAATCATGAAATTCTTGCGGCCGTGGCAACACAACATGGCCAAGCACTCGGGCAGATAACTCAATTTCTAAACCAGCAGATTCAAAAAACACAGGAGAAACCAGAATGAAAAAAACAGCATTTATCTTAATCGGCCTTCTTTTAATTTCAACAAGCTTGTTCGCAGAAAAAAAAGCAATTGAAGTTGATCTCGCCGCTTTCACCGCTCCTGAGATTCTAGATGGCGCAAAATATCGAGGCTATCAAGAGACACTTCAGGTGGAGACTCCTGTTTATCAACTTGATGATCTGGGTGGATTTGTTCTTACATCAGACGGATCAAAGATTGTGATCGGGCAGACCAGCACGACCGTTCCGAATCTTGAATCGCCAACGGATTATTTGGCGCGTATGGCGAAAAGCATGTTCGATTCATGGTTGGCCGAGAGACTTATAAACGAGATGCGTCGGCAGCAGGATCAGTCAATGCAGGTTATCAGCAATCAGATCAAAGATAAAATTGCATTGTCAACGAAAATTATTAACTCAACAACAACAGCCGAATAATCGGGGCTAATGGAAATAAAATGACACGGCGTGAACATGATCCAGAAAACCTTAACCCGAATGACTTTAGACGAGGAGAATACATCGAGCCTAAAACTGGGATGGTAATTCGATTCGAACTTGTAGGAATTATCATCGCTATTGCCATTCAAACGTTTGGTGTGGTCTGGTGGGGTGGGTCATTTTCATCAATCGTAACGACTAAGATTGATTATCTGCAGCAGTCTATCGCGGCGCTAAAATCTGATGTGAAGGACAATTTGACAGAGCGGTATACTTCAAAAGATGCCGCTAAAGATTTTTTGTCTATTTATCAGCGAGTCGACAGGAATGATTCACGCCTGACCAGAATTGAGCAAGAGCGTAAATCAGTATGACAATTTCAGACGCTCAGGCAAAAATCAATGAACGGATTGCGGGTGACTGTTTGCATATTTTAAAAGATTTTGCCCGGATGGAAAAAGAGCATAAGTCCAGGATTGCAAAAGCTTGTCTGCGAGTCGGCATTGAACTCGACGCCAGAGATCAGGCATTTGCACAATTAGTCGCCCGGATAGACGTACTCGTTTCCAAGGGGGAATGAATCAGTTCGTTCATTGCATCCGTTGCAAACACAAGCCCCTGCGGAGTTGGGGTAGTGACAGTGACGGCATAGAACAACGTAAATTCCTGAAATCGTATTAGTTAGCATTGGTCACTCCTTTTGTTGAGTGAATAGTAATTGAGATGGTCGGGGCTTGGTATCGTGGTTAGTATTATTAACATGTGGGGGTTTGTATGAGCTCTCCAACAATTAACAAACCGCATTGATGCGGGCATAGGGAGATAATATGTTTGAAAAATTAAATGGGTTCAAAACTTACATCATTTTAGGTATTGCCGTAATTCTCGGGGGCATTGATACCTATAACGCGCATTGCCTGGCTAACGCAGTTGTCTGCAAAGCCTTCAGTGTCCCTCCTTTTATTTACTCGATTCTCGCCGGGCTTGGAATTTATACGCGGTCATTAGTAGGCAAATAAATGTGGCTTGGAATCATTGCGTTAATCAATAAAGTTCTTGATCTTATAAACCCGTGGTCTGCGCGGTGGGCGAATAAAGCCACTGAGTCGGATAAGCGTGTTTTGAAAGCTCAAGAGGACATGGTAAAGGAGATTGAAATTGAAGGACAAAAAAGTATGGATGCTTATCTTAATGCTAAGTCTCGCAAGCGCAAGCGTTAGTGGCTGCGCATCAAAAAACAATGACGCAAAAACTGCATTAGCGGCA
>Ga0163150_10001849_pt1 | contig 34414 bp, 28 predicted proteins | sample OliLakLV19P2IB_FD_148628 | JGI IMG/M metagenome (GOLD analysis project Ga0163150, IMG submission 148628) | Freshwater microbial mat bacterial communities from Lake Vanda, McMurdo Dry Valleys, Antarctica - Oligotrophic Lake LV.19.P2.IB | ecosystem: Environmental > Aquatic > Freshwater > Lake >... | reverse complement strand
ATGTTGTTTCCTCTGGACATCCTGAGGCTCGCGCAACGCTGATCCGTCGGCTGCCGCGACGGGGCGAATTTCGGACAGACCGGGCAAAGTGTCGTACACTCCTGCCGTTCATTGAACATCGCGAGGCAAAGCCATGCGCATTGTACGTTTTCTGGATGACAAGGGACAAACACGTCTGGGCCGGGTGCCCATCGGCAACATGCCCGCCGAGGCCGAGATCCTCGACGGCGACCTCTTCGGCAAACTGACGCCGACCGGCAAGAGCACCGCGATCCGCAAGCTACTCGCGCCGTTTTCGCCGGTCAATGTCTTCTGCATCGGGGCCAACTATGCCGAGCACGTGAAAGAGTCCGGCCACCCGATGCCCGACAATCCGGTGATCTTTATGAAGCCGACAACCGCGGTGACGAACCCGGGCGAGCCGGTGCTCATTCCCAAGGCGTGCGAGCACGGGCCGGAGGTCGATTATGAATGCGAGCTCGCGATCGTGATCGGCCGCACCGCCCGCGACGTGTCCGAAGCGGATGCCCTGCGCTTCGTGCTCGGCTACACCGCCGCCAACGACATCTCCGCCCGCAAGTGGCAGAAGCAAGGCGGCGGCGGGCAGTGGATCCGCGGCAAGAGCTTCGACACGTTTTGTCCAATGGGCCCGTCGATCGTCACGGCTGCTTCCGGGGGCGGGCCCGGCGATGACGAGATTGCGGACCCACAGGCGTTGAGCCTCAGCCTGACGCTCAATGGCCAGGTGATGCAGCAGAGCACGACCGGCGACATGATTTTCCCGGTGCGGAAACTGGTGAGCTTCATTAGCCGGGATACGACGCTGCTGCCGGGCACGCTGATCCTGACGGGCACGCCGCCGGGCGTGGGCTTCGCGCGGAGGCCGGAAGTGTTTCTGAAGCCGGGCGATCGGATGGCGGTGGCGATTGAGAAGATCGGGAAGCTGGAGAACCCGGTCGCGGCGGGATGAGTTCACCACAATGGAGCGACTTGAAATGAAAAACCACCGGCGAGATGCTGGTGGCTTTTTTTCGTTGGGTCAGGTTGACCTTCGTGCGGATCACTTGTTCGGATCGGGAGCAGGCTCCGGCGCCTTCGCGTCGTCCGGGGCCGGCACCGGCGCCGGCGCCGGTGCGGGTGCCGGGGCTGGTGCCGGTGCCGGTGCCGGTGCCGGTGCCGGGGCCGGGGCAGGTACTGTGTCGGGAGCCTTGGCATCGGGCTCCGGGGCGGGCACCGGCGCGGGAGCCGGGGCCGGAGCAGGTGCAGGTGCGGGAGCCGCGGCGGTGCGGGCATCGAGCTTGTGGATCTCGAGCCGGGCCATGTGATCGGCGGCGAGTTGCTTCGCCGCCTTGATGGAAGCCTGCCGCGCGGTGGCGACCGGGTCGTTCTCCTTCGCCGCCAGCAGCGGATCGGACGCGAGCTGCGTCAGCTCGGCCGCAGTCTTTCGCGAGTCTTCCACCAGCCCGCTCATCCGCGTCTTGACGCCGTCGACGGTCGCTTGAAACTCGCTCGCGACCTCGGGAAGCGTTGCCCCCGCGCGCCTGAGCACCTGCTCGCCGATGATGCCGTAGCGGTTGGCGGCGACGATCGCGTCGGCCTGCGTGTTGAGCTTGGCGACCAAAGCCTCAACCTGCTCGAACTTCACCATCGGCTTCATGTCGGCCGGGGCAATGGGCTCGGCCTGTCTCAGCGTCTCGATGGCGAGGGCGATCTTGGCCAGGGCGGCATCGAACTTCGCGTCGACGGTTTTCTTGTGGTCGTCGGCGATGCGGTTGAAGTTTTCCTTCAAGCGGGTGACCGTCGCCTTGCGCTCCTCCGTGATCGTGTTCTCGAAAGCGGTCAGCGCCTGCTTCCGCTTGCCGGCATCGCCGAGGCCGGTGGCGAGCGTCTTCGACCACTCCTGCACCATGCCCAGCTCGCCCTGCACGATCGCCTGCTTCGCCTTGGCGAGATTCAGGGAGACGGTGAGCTCATCGATTTTCGTGTTGGCGGTGTTGCCCTGACGATCGGCCTCGATCGCCTTGATGTGAATGTCCAACTGCTCCTGGCCCTTCTTGGGGAAGGCCTCGGCGCGAAGGCCGGACGATCGCTTGAAGGCGTCGTCGCGGGTCTTGGTGTGCTCGTCGATCTGGGCCTGTAAGCCATCGATCTCCTGCTGAAGCGCATCGGCCTCCCCCTTGAGCTTGGCCAGCGCGGCGGTGACCGCGGTCTGGTCCTTGGTCCACTTGTCCACCACGGGCGTGTCGTCGCCGGAGAACCGGCCGATCAGTCCGCCGGCGCGCTCAATGCCGCCAAGGAACGTCTCAACCGACGCCGAGGGCTCGCTGAGCGTGTCGCTGACCTGCATGGCGGCGCGGCGCTCGTAGCCCGCGGACGCCAGGTAAAGGTTCGCCAGCAGCCGGTGCGCGGCCACCCGCTGCGTCGTCTGCCCGCGGCCGGTGAGTTTCTTCAGGTCCTCCTCCGCCTGCTCGATCAGGGCCGCCTGATATCCGCGAAGGTTCCCCTTCTTCATCGCGTCCTTCATCGCGTCGGTGTCGTACTTGATCGAGGCTGATTTGTAGTCGCCCAGCGCCTTGAGGCCCCGCTCCGAAGGCACGTAGCCGCGTTCGATCTGTTGCACCATGGCGACGACGCGCTCGAACTCGGCGCGGGCGTCGCGCGATTCCTTGGCGACCTGGTTTTCACCGCAACCGGCGGCGACGATCGATGCAACGAGCAGCAGGGGAAGGTATCGGGACACGGGAAAAAACTCCTGTGGTGGAACGCGGCGGTTCAAACGTGCGGTGCAAAGAAAACGGGACGGTCACCCTCCTGCTATCAAGACCCGGCACCCTTGGGCGCCGCGTCCTTCGCCGGGTCCGCCTTGGCGGGTTCGACCTTGGCGGGGTCCTTCGCGGGGACCGCCGGCTTTACCAGCGAAGGCAGCTTGTAGTTGAGCTCGTATTTGGGCTCGGGGCGGTAGAGCGACTTGCCGATCCATTCCAGAAGCATCTGGTAGGTGCGGTCCTTCTCGCCGGTGACCATCGGGGCCTTGAAACCGGGCACGGCGGGGTGCGGGTTATTCGACTTGTCGATGGGCAGGCCGTACTGCACGATCAGCGACTTCGACGGGTAATCGCGGTCCACCATGTAGGCAGTGGGCGTCTTCGTCTGGGTCAGGATGTAAAAATTGGTATGGATCGTCTCGTTGGTGGTCGGGGCGGTGTTGAAGAGGAAGAACTTGCCGGCCTTGGCGCCGCCGTGGCAGTCGTTGGTGGCGCAGAACGAGAGCACGTAGTTGCGATGGATCACGCGGAAGTCGCGGATCGCCGGCGGGTCCTCGTGAACGACGATGTCATCGAAGAACTTGCGGCCGCCCACCTCCATGATCAGCTTCAGTTTCTCCAGTCCCTTCTGGGCCCGAACCTTCCCCTTGGCCGACGCCCCCTTGGGCACCCGTTCGTCGTCCGCGAACTCCGCGAAAAACTTCTCCAGCACGTCCGGTGGCACCGTCACCTTGTCAGGCCGGATGTTGACCTCGTCGATCTCCAGCACGCGGATGCGGTTGATCTGCTTCTGATCGAGACGGTCCTTCGGGAGATCGGCCGTGGTCGTCGTCGGGACCGGCGTCGTATCGGTGGTGCCCGGAGTCGTCGTACCCGGCGTCGTTGTTCCAGGCGTGGTCGTGCCCGGGGTCACAGGGTTCGTCTTCACCTTCTCGTCGATGATGCGCTTGAGCAGTTGCACCTGATCGTTCTTCGGGTCGCGCTTGGCGAGGTCGTCGATCTCCTTCTTGGCGAGGCCGTACGCCTTGCGGTCGTACAGCCAGCGGGCAAGCTGGAAGCGATCGCCAATGGCGTCATCGGCGACCTTCGCGCGGCGCTCGGCGTACTCCTCCTCCGTCGTCTTGGTGAACTCGATGCTCTTGATCAGGTCGCGGGCGTACGGCGTCTTGATCCCCGAGATGAGCAGGGTCACCGCATCATCATTCTCCTCCACCACCTCGCCCTTGACCGTCCGGCCATCCTTTAAAGTGATGACCGCGTCACGGGCCGCCCATGCCGACGAAGCGGCCAGGAGCGAAGCGATCACGATTGCAGTGAGGAACGACAGACGGCGGATGTGCATGGGGAAGCCTCCGGCACAGATCGAATTACGGCGCGATGCGGACCTTGCCCTGTTAATGCAAGTATAGGCAAAAGCGAAGGCAAACGAAAGTCACGTGCAAACACCCTCGGCGGACTTAAGCGCTGGCTCGTCGATCCACTCGACGCGCCTGTCGACGGAGGGAATTCGCCGCCGTCGGCCCCGGCCCCACCCGCCGAATGCGGTTTAGCGGCCCCACTCGCACCGGCCGCCGCCCTCGCCATCTGCATCCAATCACATGTCGTTTTCCATCCCGACCAGCGCCGGCTTGATGATCTCGAGCAACTCGGGCTTCTCTTCCAGCTTGGCGCGGGCCTTGAACAATGTCTCCATCACCTCCGCCTGCTCGTTGCCGATGGCGGCGTGAACCTGCGCCTCCTCCGCCTTGGTGACCTTGACCTTTCTGGCCCGGCCGGCAATGTCGCGCATCTTGGCCCGCGACGCCTCGATCTTCGGAATCGCCGCCTTGGCGCTCACCTCGTCGGTGATGCCCTCAAAGATGCCCGCCATCACCTTCATGTTCGCCATGATCTCCCGGCTGATGCTCTCGCCCGTGTCGACCGCCGGCTTCGCATTGGGCGTCACGACCGGCGGCCCACCGTCAACAGCTTTGCCATCGGCCGCCTTGTCCTTCGCATCACCACAACCGCACACCAGGGCGAGGACCGTCAACAGGACCGAGCAAGTCAATGCTTTCATGGGGAACTCCTGATTTTGGGGAATGGCAGAGTGTACGGTGTGGCGGCGCTTTAGGGAGGCCGCCCATTCCGATCCGATGCGAAATCGGTGGCCGGCGCCACCGCCCTTGAAACCGTGGCCTCGCGCGTCATGCCCTCCGCCGCCATACTGCGAGTGCAACGTCGAGCTTCAATTGATGGGTGGCACTGACAAGCGGAGTCTTCGGAGCTTGTCAGTGGGAATGCACAAGTAAGTTTCGCCACTGACAAGGCCCAGAGCGGCCTTGTCAGTGCCACCCATCAGATCAACTTGGCTGCTCTACTAGAGCATTCCCAATCCATACGTAGCGGGTCCAATACGAGCCGCGACCGTCAGGGAGTGGTTTCCGGCTTCCTGGCCGCTTCAAGGCAACCCCTCCCTGACGGTCGTGGCTCGTCGCGCTAACGCTACGATTGGATTCGGCCTGCTCTAGCTATACTATGGCACAGCCCCGCGCCGCATCGAGTGGCTTCATATCGGCGCACCACATCCCATGGCAGACCCCCGCCTCCGCCGGCAGATCGCCCGCCGCGCCGCACAGTTGATGTACCACCGCGAAGAGTCCGAATACTTCACCGCCAAACGCAAGGCCGCCCGTGAACTGGGCGTCGATTACAAGTACCGCCCGCGCGACCTGCCCAGCAACGCCGAGATCCGCGACGAGGTGCAGATGTTCGCCAGCCTCGTCGAGGGCGACACGCGGCACGAAAACCTCTTAGACATGCGCATCGATGCGCTGCGCCTCATGCGCAAGCTCCACCCGTTCCATCCGCACCTCATCGGCAGCGTCCTCACCGGCCACGTCCGCGAAGGCTCCGACATCGACATCCACGTCTTCTCCGACACCACCGCCGCCGTCACCGGCGTGCTCGACGAGGAGGGCCTGCCCTACGACGTGCAGCGCAAGCGCATCTACAAGCACCACGAGGAACGCATCTTCACCCACATCCATGTGAAGGACCGCTTCGAGTACGAGCTGACGCTCTACGCGGCTGACAAAGTGAACTACCCCTTCCGCAGCTCGATCACCGCCAAACCGATCGAACGCGCAACCACCGCCCAGCTCGAAGCGCTGCTGTGCGAACTGGACCCTTCACTTGACCTCGACGCCGCCGTCGAGCGCCTCGAGGACCACGTCGACCCGTTTGATCTCTACCGCCTGCTGCTGCTCCCGCTCGAGAACGTCAAACAGAACCCGGCCTATCACCCCGAAGGCGATGCCCTGTACCACAGCCTCCAGGTCTTCGACCTCGCCCGGCAGGCGCGGCCCTACGACGAAGAGTTCCTGCTCGCAGCCCTGCTGCACGACGTCGGCAAAGCGATCGACCCGAGCGACCACGTCGCCGCCGCAATGGCCGCCCTCGAAGGCGCCGTCACCGACCGCACGATGTTCCTCATCGCCCACCACATGGACGCCCATGCCCTCCGCGACGGCACGCTGGGCGCACGGGCCCGCCGCCGGCTCACCGAAAGCGACGACGCGGAAGACCTAATGCTGCTCTCCGAACTGGATCGCGGCGGCCGCGAGCGCGGCGTCGTGGTGCCGGACGTGGAGGAGGCACTGGCGTTCGTGCGGGAGTTGGCTGAAAGTTCCGGATGACCGCCGATGATGCCACTGGCAGTCCGCTGCCAGTGCCGGGTGTGAACGGACGCCGGTGTATCAACCCACTGGCCGCAGACTGCCCACCGCCGTCCTTGGCGGCGTCTGCACCACCGGCAACCGCACGCCCACCTTCACCGGTGTCACCCGCTTCTCGAAATCTCCCCAGAACTTATTCAAGATCGTGCGCACCGCCCAGTTGGCGCCATCACTCAACCCGCAGATGGTGGTGCCGGGCATGATGCCCATCGAGCCGGAGATTTCCAGCAGCAGATCGAGGTCGGCGGTGGTGCCTTGACCCGCTTCGATCCGGCAGAGCATCTTGTAGAGCCAGGTGGTGCCCTCGCGGCACGGGGTGCACTGGCCGCAGGACTCGTGGGAGAAGAAGCGGACGATGTTGCGGGTCATGGCGATCATGTCGGTGTCCTCGTCCATGACGATGACGCCGGCGGTGCCCAGGCCCAGGACGCCGTACTTGCGGCCGATGTCGAAGTCGAGCTCGGCGTGATACTGGTCGGTGCCGAGGATGCCCATCGAGATGCCGCCGGGGATCGCGGCCTTGAACTTCTTGCCGCGGCGCATGCCCTTGCAGTGCTGCTCGATGAGGGTGGAGACTTTCACGCCGAGGTCGTCTTCGTAGACGCCGGGACGGTTGACGTGGCCGGAGGCGCCGAAGAGCTTGGGGCCGTAGCTGGCGGGGGCGGTGGGCGGGGCGCCGGGTGGCCTGGGGACGCCCATGGTCTTGAACCAGTCGGCGCCGCGCTCGACGATGAAGGGGACCTTGGCGAGGGTTTCGACGTTGTTGATGACGGTGGGCCTGCCGAAGGCGCCGGCGACGGCGGGGAACGGCGGCTTGATGCGCGGCCAGCCGCGCTTGCCTTCGAGCGATTCGAGCAGGCCGGTTTCCTCGCCGCAGATGTAGGCACCGGCGCCGCGGTGAACGTAGCACTGCGGGTCGCGGCCGTTGATCTGGCCGAGCATCGAGCCGGGGCCGAACACCTTGTTGGCGTAGGCTTCCTTGATGGCGGCTTCGAGCACCTCGCGCTGGTGGTGGTATTCGCCGCGGATGTAGATGTAGGCGGTGTCGAGGTTGCACGCGAACATGCAGATGGCCATGCCCTCGAGCATCATGTGCGGGTCGAAGTCGATGATCATCCGGTCCTTGAAGGTGCCGGGCTCGGACTCGTCGGCGTTGACGGCGAGGAACCGCTGCTTGCCATCGGGCGGCGGGAGGAACGACCACTTCATGCCGGCCGGAAACCCCGCGCCGCCGCGACCGCGCAGCTCGGCTGCCTTGACGACATCGACGACCTCGGCGGGCTTCATGCCCAGCGCCTTGCGCAGGCCGACGTAGCCGCCGGTGTTGACATACTCGTCGTAGCGGACGATGTGCCGGTCCTTGGGATCGCCCCAGGGCCAAGTCGGGATACGCTTGCAGAGGACGGGTTCTTTGAGCATGGTGTTTGGAGTAGGCAGGAGGCAGTCGGCAGTATCAAGGCAAGCCCGATGATGAGGCTTTGCGAATCGTCGGGGTCGCGGCGGGACGACTGACGTTGAGAATACCCCAACGATTCGCAGAGCCTCATCATTGGGCTTGGGTCATTTGTTGTGCGGTCATTTCTTCTCGTCGTTCTTTCTGATCTCGATCTCTTCAATCGTCGTGCGCCGCAGGATCGTCGTTTCGTTGACCTTCTCTTCCTCCACCGTCTTCTTCAGCACGGTCTTTTTGCGCTTCCGCAGCGGCTCGATTGCGTTGTGGATCATCAGGCCGGTGTTGCGGCAGAGTCGTTGGAACCAATTCATGGTTCACCTCTGATCTAAAACAGTCGCCGCAGGCGCAGCGGGTTGTATTTGTCCCAGAACAGCGCGAGCAGCACGCCGAGGATCAGGCCGGCGATGAGCCAGGGCACGATCCACGCGGAGACGACGATGTAGAGCGGCAGCCAGATGAGCATCGCGATGGCGACGCCGGTGAGGACTTTGGTGAGGAAGGCGAGGATGAGGTCGAGGCGGGATTTCATATTCGTGTTGTTTCAGTTGATTGCGTGCCTTACCCTCACCCGGCTCGCGGACTCGCCGACCTCTCCCTCGGAGGGAGAGGTGGAGAATCAAGGCAGCGCATCCAGCACACGGTCGAAGTTTTCCATCGTGATGTCTTCGTGCAGGTCGTGATTCACGAGGGCGCACGGGCCGCTGCCGCAGGAGCCGAGGCACTCGCACGGCCGCAGCGTGAACTTGCCGTCCGGCGTCGTCTCGAACGGCTCGATGCCGAGCTTCGCGGCGATCTTCTCCTGAAGCTCCGGCTGGCCCATCAGCTCGCAACTGATCGACTGGCAGAGCATGATCAGGTAACGCCCCTGCTCTTCGACGGTGAACTCGTCGTAGAACGATGCGGTGTCGAACACCTCCGACGGCGACAGGCCGAGGAACGCCGCGATCTCCTCGCACGCCTGGTACGGCACGCAGCGGTACGCGTCCTGCACGAGGTGCAGCGCGGGGATCGTCGCCGCCTGCTTGCGCGGGAAGCGCGGCAGGTAAACCTCGTCAAGCTCGCGGCGCATCTCGGCGGTGAGATACGGCTCCTCACGGCGCGGGAAGGTTTGCGTTGCGGAAGGTTTGAGGATCCAGGCCATAGATCAAGTTCCGAGTTCCGAGTTCGGAGTTCCGAGTTGAAGACAACATCACGGAGCCGATTCCGACGACTCGGAACTCGGAACTCCGAACTCGGAACTATCTGTCTAACTCCGCCGCAATAATATTCAGGCTGCCGAGAACGGAGACGACGTCCGCGAGCAGGTGACCTTCGATCAGCTTGGGGAAGATCTGAAAGTGGATGAAGGAGGGCGGCCGGACCGCGGTGCGCCACGAGCACGGGCCGCCGTCGCTGACGATGAAGAAGCCCAGCTCGCCGTTGGCGTTTTCCTGCGCGGCGTACACCTCCGCGAGCGGGGCCTCCCACTTGCGGTTGGTCATGATCAACTCGAAGTGCTGGATAAGGCCCTCGATCGAGCCGTACACGGACGACTTGGGCGGCTTGACCATCTTGCCATCGTCATCGGTGTTCATCGGGCCGCCGGGAATGTCGTCGATGAGCTGCTCGATGATGTGGACCGACTGCTTCATCTCCTCCATGCGCACGAGGTAGCGGGCGTAGACGTCGCCGGTGTGCATGATCGGCACCTTAAACTTCACGGCGCTCGAACCCTGTCCATCCCAGTTGTCGGCGAAGCAGAGATACGGCTCATCCTTGCGCAGGTCGCGGCGCACGCCGGCCGAGCGCGCCAGCGGCCCGGTGAGCGACCAGGCGGTGGCGTCGGCCTTGCTGATGACGCCGATGCCTTCGGTGCGGTCGCGGAAGATGCGGTTGCGGTTGAGCAGGTTCTCAAGGTCGCCGATGGCGCGGGGAAGCTGGTCGCCGATGAACTTCTTCACCATCCGCTTGAACACCGCTTCATCGGGCAGGTCCTGCGAGGTGCCGCCGACGCGGGTGTAATCGGGGTGAAAGCGCTGCCCGCTGATGAAGTCCATGATGTCGTAGATCGCCTCGCGCTCGTTGAAGCCGTAGAGGAACGCGGTGATCCCGCCGAGGTCGAGCGCCGCCGCGCCGCAGCAGAGCAGGTGATTGGAGATGCGGCCGAGCTCGGCGAGGATCGTTCGCACCACCTTGCAGCGCGGCGTCAGGTCGATGCCGAACAGCTTCTCCACCGCGTGGTGCCAGGCGATGTCGTTGCTGATCGGCGAGATGTAGTCCATCCGGCTGCAGGTGCAGACGTACTGGTTGTAGTCGTGGTGCTCGGCCAGCTTCTCGAAGCCCGAGTGCAGGTAGCCGATGTGCGGCACGGCCCGCACGACGCGCTCGCCGTCGAGCTCGAGCACCAGGCGCAGCGTGGTGTGCGTCGCCGGGTGCTGCGGGCCGAAGTTCAGCGTCCAGCGGTCGGCATCGGCACTGCCCTTGCGCTGGTCGTCGAGGTAGGGCGTGGTCTCGATGTCCACGTCGAAGGGTTGCAGTTGGTACGGCATGGGAACAGCTATTGTCGGCGATCGGGGCAGGTCATCAACGGCCACTACTGGGAGCGGGATTGTAGGGAAAAGGACGAAGGAGGGCGAGTGCGGCGAGGGAGCCGCGAGTTGATGCCACTGGCAGTCCGCTGCCAGTGCGGTCAACCCCTCTCCCTCCGGGAGAGGACAGACGCCATTCGCCGCGCAGCCGCGAATGGCGTCAGGTGAGGGAGAGATCGACGAATGATCAGAATCGTGCGTCCGCTGGCGAGCGTCTAACCAATCCCTGTGAGATTGAGTGCAGCAGATGGAAGTCCACCGTGTCCCGTGGTCGCTCCCCTCACCTGCCTCATCCGCCCCGCTCACGCGGCGGATGAGGCTGTCCTCTCCCGAAGGAGAGGGGTCGCGATAGACTTCCCGCATGCCCACGACCGATGCATCCGCCCTCTCGCCCCGCGCCGCACTCGTGCATCGACTCGCGTCGTCGCTCGGCTTCGCCCTCGTGGGCATCGCGCCGGCCCTGCCCAGCGATCACGCCGATGACCTGCGCCACTGGCTCGACGCCGGCAAGCACGGCGAGATGGATTACCTCGCCCGCTACGCCCACATCGCCATCGACCCGCAGCTCGCACTGCCCGGCGCCAAGGCGATCATCTGCGTCGCGGATTGGTATGGCGGAAGGCAGGAAGGCAGAGAGGCATTGAGGCACGAAGGCATCGAGGCACGAAGGCCTCAGCGATCAGGCTTTGACGACTCCGCGCTCGGCACTCCGCACTCCGCGATTCCGCCAACCCCGAACTCCGAACTCCGAACCCCGAACTCGGAACTCGGAACTCGCAACTCGGAACTTCCCCTCGCCCGCATCGCCCGCTACGCGCAGGGCGATGACTATCACTGGGTGATGAAGGACCGCCTGCACGAGCTGTGCGACAGCCTGCGCGAGCGGTTCCCCGATCACCTCTTCCGCGCTGCCGTCGACACCGCGCCGATCATGGAGCGCGAGCACGCCGCCCGCGCCGGCCTCGGCTGGATCGGCAAGCACACCCTGCTCATCCATCCGCAGATCGGCTCCTGGTTCCTGCTCGGCGAGGTCCTCACCACGCTGCCCTTGGAGACCAGCGCCGACGCCGGCTTCCCGCCGCCGACCGCGCCGCCGGCCGACCGCTGCGGCACCTGCACGCGCTGCCTCGACGCCTGCCCGACGCAGTGCATCACCCCGCACTCGGTCGACGCCTCGCGCTGCATCAGCTACCTCACCATCGAGCACCGCAGCGCCATCGATCCCGCCCTGCACCCGCTGATGGGCGACTGGCTCGCGGGATGCGATGTGTGTCAGGAGGTGTGTCCGTACAACGAGGGCGGAGAGTTGCGGGTTCGGGGTTCGCAGTTCGGAGCTGAAGGCCAAGGCCTGCATCCGCCCGCTCCGTCAACTCCGAACTCCAAACTCCGAACTCCGAACTTGGCCGCGGCGGCCGCGTACGCCCCGCGCCTTCCCGCCCTGCCGCTGCTCGAGGTGCTCGGCTGGAGCGAAGACGATCGCCGGGCGGCTTTCAAAGGCACGGCGCTCAAGCGGATCAAGCTCGACATGGTGCGCCGCAACGCCCTGATCGCGCTGGGGAATTGGCTCGCCGGGCAACCGGATGATTCCATTGCCGGGCTTGACGATGTTCGCGAGCGCATCACCGCCATCGCCGCTGATGACCGTGAGCCCGCGCTGGTGCGCACCACCGCGCAGCAGGTGCTGGACCGGCCGCGAGCCGCGACGTAACACGTCGCGGACGGGTCGGGCCGTGCCACGGCGTCGCCGCACGCAAGCGTCGATGATGAAGCGTTGGGGCGGGCGACGACCGAGCAAGTCGGTGGCCTCCGCGACGTGTTACGTCGCGGCTCGATGCCCGCCGCCGCCGAACCTCATTCGCTGTCCGTGATCTTCCGCACCGCCGCTTCCGCCGCGGCGCGGACCGTGGCGTCCTCATCCTTTTCCGCCGTGCGTCGCAGCACCGGCAGCGCCTCCTCGACCGGCCCGAGCCAATCGCCGAGCAGCCCGACCATCCCCATCCGCACCTTCACATCCTTCGACGTCAGCCGCGTGTCGATCATCGGCAGCGCCTGCGTCTGCTTCAGGTCCACCGCCGCCAGCGCCGACCGCGCCGCGTCGCGCACCGCCTCATCGTCGGCGCTCAACGCATCGAGCAGCACGGCGAGCAGCTCCGGCTTCGCCGGGCCGATGTACGCCACCATCTCCGCCATCGTGTACTTGAACCGCTTCGGGTCGCGCAGCATCGACTTCACCAGCGGCGTGGCGACCTCGGCCGCATCCTTCGCGAGGAAGATCACGAACTGGGCGCACTCGTCGTGGATGTCCATGTCGTCCTGCCGGACCGCCCAGCGGAGGATGGGCAGCATCTCGGTGCCCCAGTTGATAAAGATGTCGCGGGTCTGCCGCTGGAGCGGTTTGTCGGCGCTCCGCAGCGCGGTGAACAATTTGCGCAGGGCGGCGTCGTGTTCCGGGGTGTCGCGCACCTTCACGCCGACGGAGTCGAGCGCGAGGTAGGCGTTGAGGTAGTAGCGGTCCTCGTCGATCACGATATCGACGAGATGCACCCACACGTCCGCGCCGTCCTTCGCCAGACGCTTGAGCGCCGCCATAGCCCACTCGCGCGTCCGTTCGTTATCCGCGTTTAGCAACGGCACGAGCGGCCCGGGTTCGGTCGGATTAATCTTGATGATCGCCCGCATCGCGGCAGCGGCAATGGATTCTTCGCGGAACATCCGATCGCGGTCGATCGTCGTCACCGTTCCCTCATTTGCATGGTCGCGCAGCAGCAGCGCCAACCGCGGCGCGGCCTTGCCTGCCCGTGGACCGAGGAGCGCCAGCCCGCTGCACGCGGCTTCGCGCACCGACGGCGACGGATCATCCAGCGCCTTGATGAGCGCCTCGACGATCTCATCCACCGGTTTCGCTTCGGGCTGATCGCCAAGCGCCAACGCCGCGTCGGCCCGCAGCGATTCTTCTTCGAAGGGCGGTTGAAGGATGGACATGAGCTCGTCGCTGACGTCCATCGCGTGCCGCAACCCGATGACCCAGCGGACCAGCGCGAAGCGCGCCGTGAACGTCCAGCCGAAAATTCCTGTATTCGCTTGCAACACCGGCGGCGGCGCCGTCGGCCGCGACGCCTCCAGCTTCTTCATCGCCGCGCGGACCAGTAGCGGCGCCTGCCATGAAGGAATCTGATCCGTGGCGTCGATCGGCAAGCGCACATCATCGAACGGGTCGTAGTCACTGTCGTCGCCGAACAGCGTGGTGGCGGAGCCGCCCGACGTCCCGCCTCCCTTCGGACCCACATCGATCTGCGCCGGCCACACCCTGCGATCCAAAAACTCAACCCGCTCATCCTCCAAACTCGGCAGCAGCACGATCCACACCGTCGTCGGCACGATCGATTCCCACCACTTCTCGCCGAGCACGCCGCGGCGGTATTGCACCTGCGGGCCGGTGTGGCAGTAGAGGGCGAGCATGAAGAGCAGTGCGCCAAAGACGAATCGCTTGTAGTACCGGCGGGTCTTGAAGAGCACCGTCCGCGACTTGTTGACGTGGCCGCACTCGGGGCAGGTGAGGCCTTCGGTGCCGGTCATCTCATACCGGCACTTCCAGCAGTGCGGCCGGCCGCGGGCGCGGTCGCCGAACAGCCCGCGCAGGGCGAGCGCCAGGCCGATGAGGCCGATCAGCACCGTCAATATCCAGAGGACCCAGTCGGAGAGGTACCAACTGCCGCTCGATGATCCCGATACCGAAGTGATCGCGAAGAGCGGCATGGTGGAATTGTACCCGTAGGTCAGGCTTTCCAGCCTGACACTTCGCCCTCCCAAACCCGCTAGCGTTTGCGTTCTACCCGTCCAGCCGCAGATGTCAGCCTGGAAAGGCTGACCTACGCCGGCTTCGGCGGGTTGAAGCGCGAGCCTTCCAGCGCGATGCGGCGATTGACCGGCGGGCCCTTGGGCATCAGTGGGCCGATCACCATCACGCCGGCGAAGGTCAAAATATTCGCGGCCAGCATCGTCCAGTTCCAGTGGTGCTTGGGCACGTTCTCGGGGCGCAGCGCGGTGAGAATGCCGGTGAGCATCAGCAGCACGAGGGTCACGGGGATCATTGAGCGCCAGGCGAGCTTCATGAGCTGGTCGAAGCGGAAGCGCGGCAGCGTCCAGCGGATCCACATGGTGATGCAGACCATCACGAAGATCTTCCCGCCAAAGATCGCCGCCTTCAAGAGCACCAGGCCGATGCCGCCGATGAGCGGCAGCTCGTCGATGAAGGGCACCGCGTCCCAGCCGCCGAGGAAGATCAGCGCGAAGAACGCGCTGCCGGTCATGACGTGCAGGTACTCGCCCAGGAGCAGCAGGCCGAGCTTCATCGAGGAGTATTCGGTGTGGAATCCGCCGACGAGCTCCTGCTCGGCTTCGGCGAGGTCGAAGGGGGCGCGATTCGCCTCGGCGAGCAGGCAGGTGAAGAAGATGATGGCGAGCAACGGCTGCTGGAAGATGTACCAGGTGTGCTGGGCCTGCGTGTTGGCGATCATGTCGGCCCGCAGCGTGCCGGCCATGAGCAGGATGCAGAGCACCGCGAGGCCCATGGGGATTTCGTAGGAAAGCATCTGGGCGGTGGCGCGGAGGCCGCCGAGGAAGGAGTATTTGTTGTTCGATGAGTAGCCGGCGACGACGACGCCGTACACCGCAACGGAGCCAATGGCGAGGATGTAGACGATGCCGACGCTGATGGGGGCGGCGGCAACGATGGCGGTGAACGGCTCGACGACGGTGCCGCCGATGAACGGCAGCCAGGACCAGACGGTGAACCCGTCGCAGGCGAGATAGCCGCCCCAGGGGATCACGGCCCAGCCGATGAGCGCCGGCACGGCGGTGAGAATCGGGGCGAGGATGTAGAGCGATTTATTGACGTAGGGCGGGTTGTAATCTTCCTTCAGCAGCATCTTCGCGCCGTCAGCGAGCGCCTGCCCGAGGCCCCACTGCTTGCCTTTGAAGGGGAGGATGCCGAAGGAGAGGTTGGTGCGGTTGGGGCCGATGCGGTCCTGGATCCACGCGGAGATTTTCCGCTCGGCCATGACCGCGTAGGCGGCCGACAGCAGCAGGACGTGGATGACGACGAGGATGGTGACGAGGCTGACGACGATTTGGGCCATGGCGGGGCGTGGGTCGGGGTGGGATCAGCGGGTCAAACGGCGGTGGATATTAGCACTTTTTGGTCGGTGGTGGGATCACCACGGAGACACGGAGGCAGGGAGGCAGCGAGGGTTTTGAGCGTACTACGGAGGAGGAGATACAAGCACGGATCACACGGATGGCACGGATGAGACAAAGGCATCAGCATCCATACTTCATCGGTGATCATCCGTGTGATCCGTGCAATCCGTGGTCAAGCATCGCTCTCTTAACGCCAGTTCCATCTATTCATCATCTCGTTCATCTCTCCGTGTCTCCGTGGCTTCGTGGTGATCATCATCGGCAGACGACCCGGTTGACGCTCGGCGCCCCCCCCCCGATCATGCGCCGATGGCGCGTGAGGCGATGCGTGTGGATGTGCTCATCTTCGGCGGCGGCGCAGCCGGGCTGTGGCTGCTTGATGACCTCGTGCGCGATGGGTACTCGGCGGTGCTGCTTGAGGCGCACGCGCTGGGCTCGGGGCAGACCGTCGCGTCGCAGGGCATCATCCACGGCGGGCTGAAGTACACGCTCAGCGGGATGCTCACCTCGTCGGCTGATGCGATCAAACACCTGCCCGGCTTGTGGCGGCAGTGCCTTGCGGGGCAGGCGAAGCCGGACCTTTCGGGCACGCCACTGCGCAGCGACTTCTGCTACCTGTGGTCGACCGATTCGCTCTGGTCGAAGCTCGGCAAGCTGGGCGCGTCGATGGCGCTGCAGGTGAAACCGGTGTCGCTGCCGCGCGGGGAGTGGCCGCAGTTGCTGGCGGGATGTCCGGGCAGCGTAAGCAGGCTCGATGAGCAGGTGATCGATCCGCACGGGTTGATCGCCGTGCTCGCGATGCGGCACGCGGAGCGCCTGCTGAAGATCGACGCTGACAACCGCGAAGTCATGGGCGTCACGTTTGACATCGCGGCTTCCGGGGTCGTGACGCGGGTCCTGCTCCGCGACGCTACCACGCAGAACACTCTTGAGTTCGAGCCCGCAAAGATCGTCTTGACCGCCGGCGAAGGCAATGCCGCGCTGCGCGCGCAAGTCGGTCTCTCCACCGACGCCATGCAGCGCAGGCCGCTGCACGTGACGATGGCCCGCGGCCCGCTGCCGGTCTTCAACGGCCACTGCACCGACGGCAGCAAGACGCGCGTCACGATCACCACCGACACCGACTCCGCCGGCCGCACCGTCTGGCAGATCGGCGGGCAGGTCTCGGAAGACGGCGTTGCGATGGAGCGGGTCGCGCTGATCGCGCACGTAAAAAAGGAATTGCTCGCGACGCTGCCGGGGTTGAAGGAGGAGATGCTGCGCGGCGTGGAGTGGTCGACCTACCGCGTGAACCGCGCCGAGGGCACGACGCGCGGCGGGCAGCGCCCCAGCGACGCCGTGGTGCTCCACGAGGGCAACGTGATCACCTGCTGGCCGACGAAGCTAGTGCTCGCCCCGCAGGCGTCGAACCGGATTCGACGAGAGCTACCGAAGGCTGAGCATCCGTTTGATTGGCACGCGTTGAGCGCGTGGACTCGGGAGCTCGATGTCGCGCAGCCGCCTTGGGAGCGCGAGCGGGAGTGGCTGCCTTAACCCCTCTCCCTCGGGGAGAGGACAGCCGCAATCGCCGCGCAGCAGCGATTGCGGCAGGTGAGGGAGAAACCGTCCAATCTACGTTGAACTCCGCGTTTGAACCCTGCCGGGCGAATGCTGCGATGAACGGTTTCATTGCGCCGTGCGGTCTCTCCCTCACCTGACTCAAATCGCGGCTGCGCGGCGATTTGAGTCGGTCCTCTCCCGGAGGGAGAGGGGGTCGATGCCGCCCGCATCTCACCTCCACTTGCCGCATCACATCTTCAGCAACTTCTCATACCGGCCGTACTGATCGTCGAAGCTCGCCTTGCCGGTTGGGTGATAGGTCTCCAACTCGAATGAGTCGCGGACCACCTGACGGATCTCCGCGAGGTTCTTAATCGCCCCGCGGCCCATCGCCTGCACCAAGGCATTGCCGATCGCGGTGGCCTCGTGCGGGCCGACGATCACGGGCAGGCCGCAGGCGTCGGCCGTCATCTGATTCAGCAGCTTGTTCTGCCCGCCGCCGCCGACGATGTGCAGCACATCGAATTTCGTGCCGAGCAGTCGCTCCAGCAACCCAAGCGTCCGGCGGTACGCCATCGCAAGACTTTCGAGGCAGCAGCGCACGAACTGCCCCGGCGTCGTCGGCGCGGGTTGGCCCGTGGCCTGCGCGAAAGCCGCGATCTTCTTCGGCATGTCGCCGGGCGCGACGAAGGGCTCGTGGTCCGGGTTCACCAGCGTGCGCATCGGCTCGGCCTCGGCGGCGAGGCGCGTCAGTTCCGCATATTCGAGCTCGCTGCCGTGCTTCTGAAAATCGCGCCGGCACTCCTGCACCAGCCACAGGCCCGCGATGTTTTTAAGAAAGCGGATCTTGTTCCCGACGCCGCGCTCGTGCGTCACGCTCGCTTCGCAGGCCGCATCGCTGATCATCGGGGCATCGAGCTCGACGCCCATCAGCGACCACGTGCCGCTCGACAGGTACGCCCAGCGCGGCGTCTTGCTCACATCGACCGGCACCGCCGCGACGGCGGCGGCCGTGTCGTGCGTGCCGGGAGCGATCACGTCTACGTTGCTCAAGCCCGCCTGCGCGAGCTCATCGATCACGCCGCCGCGCAGCTTGCCGATCACGCTGCCGGCCGGAACGGTGTCGCCGAGGAAGTGCGTCGGGATGCCGAGCTGATTCAAGAGCGGCTTCGCCCATTTGCCGGTGCGCGGGTCGATCATCTGCGTGGTCGAGATGTCGGTCGCCTCGTTGGTGATGTTGCCGGTGAACCAGTAGTGGAAGAGGTCGGGGATCATCACGAGGCGCGTCGCCATGTCGAGCAGGCCGGGCTCGCGCTCCTTCTGGGCGACGACCTGGTAGAGCGTGTTCAAGTACATGAACTGGATGCCGGTCGCGTCGTAGATCGCCTTCTTGCCGAGGTTGTCGATCGCCTTGTGATACGCGGCCAGGTGCTTGTCGTCGCGGTAGCAGTACGGCATGCCGAGCACCTGCCCGCTCTTGCCGAGCAGCGCGTAGTCGACGCCCCATGTGTCGCAGCCGAGGCTGACGAGTTCGACGTTGCGCTGCTTCGCGGCGGCGGCGGTCTTGCCGAGGCCGGCCATGAGCTGGGCCCACAGCTCGGTGAGGTTCCAGTGCAGGCCGCTGGGCAATTTCGCGGGCAGGTGGCGGAAGCGGTGCAGTTCTTCGATGGCGAGCCTGCCGCCGTTGAAGGTGGCGAGGATGGCGCGGCCGGACTCGGCGCCGAGGTCGAGGGCGAGATGGCCTTGAGTGGTCATGCGTGCTCCCGTGATGGAGCGCGACAGTGTAGCGAAGGAGCGGGGACGCGCAGCGAGGACGCTGCGGCTGAAAAGAAACTCGGTTTAAGCGCCCTTCATCTCGCGCATCTGCCGCATCGCCCCCGTCACGTACGGCACGCCGCTCATCACGCTCACGAACACCGTGATGTAGACCAGCGCATTGCGGATGATCGCGAGCACGGCGCGGGCCTCGCGGTCGCCGGCGGCGGTGTAGCGCGAGAAGAGGAAGATGATCAGCAGCACGAGCGGCACCACGCACGCCTGCAAGACCATCTTCGCCTTGCCCCAGATGTTCGCCCCGAACTTCACGCCCTTGGCTTCGAGCTCGCCGCGGATGCCGGTGACGAGCAACTCGCGGGCAAGGATCAGCGCGACCATCCACGGATAAATCCCGCTGACCATGTTGCCCTTCAAGATGTGGAACGCGAGCTCTTGCGGCTCTTTGATGGCGATGGGGTCGACGAAGCGCGGGCCGGCGAGGTAGATGAACGCGCCGAGGATAAGCACCTTGTCGCAGAACGGGTCCATGATGCGGCCGAACTGGCTTTCGACGTGCCAACGGCGGGCGAGGTAGCCGTCCAGAAAATCGGTTCCGGCCGCGACTATGAAGAGGATCGTCGCGGTCCACAGCGCCCAGTTCGGGCCGTCGTCGTAGCGGTAGACGCCGAGGATCAGAAAAAAGACGAACGCCAGAATCAGTCTGGCGATCGTGAGGAGGTTGGGCAGGTTGCGGTACATGGGCGGCGGCTCAAAGCTTCAGGTCGCGCAGGCCCATGCCCAGCGCCCCGCTCTTGCCGAGCCCGCCGACGCCCGAGTTCGGTCGCGGCTTTTTCGGCATTGCTTTGGGGGCCGAGCCGCTGGCCGCTGAAGCGGCCGCGGCCTTTTCGTCCTGCGCCGCGCGGGCCAGCGCCTGCGACTCCTCCGTCAGCATCGCCACCTGCTTGAGTGACAAACTGATCCGGTGGTTGTCCTCATCGACCGTCAGCACGCGGAACTGCTTCACATCGCCCGGCTTGATCACATCGGTGACCTTGTTCACGCGCTTGTTGTCGAGCTCGCTGATGTGCACGAGGCCCTCGATGCCGGGCTTGAGCTCGACGAACGCGCCGAACTCGGTGCAACTGAGCACCGTGCCCTCGACGATCGACTTGGCCTCGAACGTGACTGTCGCGCCGATCCACGGGTCGCCGGCCGCTTGCTTGAGGCTCAGGGCCAGGCGGCGCTTGCCCGGGTCGATTTCGAGGATCTTAAATAGATGGACCTGATCGGCCTGGAGCACATCCTCCACTTTGCCGACGCGCTTCCAAGCCAGTTCGCTGATGGGGCACAAACCTTCGAGACCCTTGTCGACCTCGACGAAGGCGCCGAACGGCGCGGTGCGGGTGACGCGGCCGCTGACCTGATCGCCGACGAACAGGCTCTGCCCGGCGAGCTGCCAGGGGTCGGGCTCGATCTGCTTGAGGCCGAGGCTGATGCGGCCCTTCTCCGGGTCGATCTTCAGCACCTTCACGTTGACCTTGTCGCCGACCTTCAAATGATCGGCGGGGTTCTCGACGCGCGAGTAGCTGATGTCGCTGACGTGGATGAGGCCGTCGACGCCGCCGAGGTCGACGAACGCCCCGTACTCCATCACGCTGCTGATGACGCCCTCGCGGATCTGGTTGAGTTCCAGCGTGGCGAGCGTCTTGCCTTTCTGCTGCTCGCGCTGCTTCTCGAGATACTGCCGGCGGGAAAGGACGACGCGCTTGGCCTTGCGGTCGAGCTCCTGCACGATGGCCTGGACCTTCTGGCCGACCATGGTGGAGAGGTCTTCGACGCGGCCGATGTCGACCTGGCTGGCGGGCATGAAGGCCCGCACGCTGCCGACCATTTCGAGCTCGAGGCCGCCCTTGTTGGCGCCGACCACGCGGGCTTCGACAGCCGAGCCCTTGGTGATCTGATCCCAGGTGGCCCGACCGACCGCGCCTTCGCGCGAGAGGTGGTACATGCCTTCCTTGTCGTCGAAGCGGGTGACGACGAAGTCCATGATCGAGCCGATGCGGGGCGGGCGCTCGAACTGTTGGAGGGAGACGATGCCCTGCGTCTTGCCGATGCCCGAGAGCTCGACGAAGACGTCGTCGCCGCGCACCGCGGCGATCCGGCCGCGCTTCAATTCGTGGGCGAGCGTGTCGTCCTGGGCTTCCCCACCTTTGCCCGCGGCATCGCCGGCGCCGGCCTTGTCCGGCGGCGGGACCGCATCGGCCATCATCTGCTCGATCGACTGACCCTCCAGGGCCGCGTCGATCTCACGTTGCAATGCCTCGTCGACCGTGTTCGGTGTCGACGTTCCGTCGGCCTGGTTCTGGTTCATGTCTGCTGACTTCCGTCCGTTGATTCCCCGACCACTCGCGCGTCGCCCAGTGAAAACCCACCACAAGGCGACAAGCTTACCTTGGAACGATTCGGGGGCCAAGTCAAGATCATGTGGCGCTCTGCTCGCGGTCTGGGCGGGCGCATTTGGGAGGGCGAGGCTCCCGCCGAGCCATTCGATTGCGAGGCTCAATGCCGAGCGATCGAAACTCGCGCGGCGGGCGGTCAAAGTTCAACGGACGACCGTCGCGCGAGTTTCGTTTTGCCGGCCTTGAGCCGGCAAAACGAACGGCTCGGCGGGAGCCTCGCCCTCCCACGTCTCCAGATGCGCCTGAGTGATCGCGAACTCTTCTACCCTTCAATCGCTTTCACAGCTTCGTCAATCGTGAACGCGCCTTCATAAAGCGCACGCCCCACAATCGCTCCCTGGATCGGCAGCGTGCGCAGGGCGCGTAAATGCTCAAGCGTGCCGACGCCGCCGGAGGCGACGATGGGGGTGTGCGTGGCCTCGGCGATCTGGCGGGTCGCTTCGATGTTGGGGCCCTGCATCGTGCCGTCGGTGGCGATGTCGGTGTAGACGATGGCGGCGAGCGGCCAGTCGCTGACCTTGCGGGCGATGTCGATCGCGGCGACGTCCGTCGTCTGCTCCCAGCCGCTGACGGCGAGCTTGCCTTCGCGGGCATCAAGCCCGAGCACCAGCCGGCCGCGATAGGTCGGGTTGCCCATCAGACTCTCAAACCACTGCCAGCGCTGAAGCGCCGCAGTGCCGAGGATGACGCGCGTCACGCCGGCGTTGAGCAGCGCATCGATCTGCGGCTCGCCGCGCACGCCGCCGCCGACTTCGACCTTCAGCTTCGTCTCCTTGCAGATCCGGCGGATCACATCGAGATGCACCATGTGCCCGCTGCGGGCGCCGTCGAGATCGACGACGTGCAGCCAGCTCGCGCCGGCCGCGGCGAAGGCCTGGGCCTGCTCGACGGGATCGGCGCCGTAGGTGGTCTGCTTGCCGTAATCGCCCTGGTGCAGACGGACGACCTGGTTGCTTCGGAGATCGATGGCGGGGAAGAGGTGCATGGCTGGTGGTCAGGAGTAGGCAGTCGGCAGGAGGCAGTCGGCAGGAAGAATACAAGGTAGTCGACCGCGTGTGAGCCGGGGCGATCGCACGTCACGCGTACGGAGGTGCCACGGGTCGGCTTTGCGACCCGTGCCGTCTTCACACGGGTCGCCGAGCCGACCCGTGGCACCCGTGCATACGAGCGCCCCGAGACGTGCGCAACTCGTCTTGATCCCCTTGAACACGCACGCTACGCTTTTGCGACCGAACAACCGAGTCGAGCAGGAGTTTTTTGCCATGTCGGACAATCAGAATCATGCCAGTGTCGAGTCGGGCGGGGCCGTTGCCGTCGAGACGAAAGCGGTGCCGAAGAAGCGGCCGCCGCAGCTTTTGCCGCCGTTCAAGGTGCTGCTGCACAACGATGATGTGAACGACATCCTGTTCGTCGTCGAGTCGATCGTGATGTTGACGCCGCTCAATGAGCAGGACGCGGTCGAGCGCATGAAGGAGGCGCACGAGACCGGCGTTGCCCTTCTGATGACGACGCACCGCGAGCGGGCCGAGCTGATTCAGCAGCAGTTCTCCAGCCGGGGGCTGACGGTGACGATTGAGCCAGCGTAGCCCGCGGCGGGAAATTCCAAACTTCAAAATTCAAATTCCAAGCAAGCTCCAAAGTCCAATGGGAGCGAACCGCTATCGCTCGGCGACCCGCGATTCCGGATGGAGGCAAGCACGCTTCGCTCCGTTTGGATTTTGGAGCTTGTTTGGATTTTGGAATTTGAGATTTGGAGCTTTGCACTACCCCGCCGCGACCCGCCCCGCCGGCACCACCATCTCGCCGCCCTTCGGCGGCTGTGAATCCTCGATAAACACGCGAACCGCTTCGATCAGCACCAGCACCGCCAGCGCGATCAGCACCGTCGCGGCCCACGGCACCGGGTTGCTGGTCACGGCGAACGCGCCGTCCTTGAAGAAGCCGTTCTTCACGAAGATGCACAGGGCCCACATGCTCACGATGTACATCCACACGGCGGGCAGGCCGGTCACCAGCCAGACCCATTTCTGCCGGCGGGTGCGCCAGAGCCAGACGGTGATGCCCACGAGCGCGAGGGCGGCGAGCAGTTGATTCGATGCGCCGAAGAGGTCCCAGAACACGCGCCAGGCGGGGATCGGTTTGCCGTTCGCGTTGATCTGCGGCGGGAGCAAGAGGAAAATGAGCGGGACGATGGCCGTGATGCCGGTGCCGACCCAGGCGCCGACCTTGCCCTTGAGCCCGGTGAGTTCCTCAATGATGTACCGGCCGAGGCGGGTGCAGACGTCGAGCGTGTCGTAGACGAAGGTGGTGAACGCGAGCAGGCCGAAGCTATAGCCGAGCGACATGGGGATGCCCAGCTCGCCGAGGAAGGTGCCGAGCCCGTTAGCATAGATGGCGCCGGGGGCGAGCTTCGCGGTGGCGCTGTCGGTCATGAGGATCATGACGCAGCCGAGCGACACGATGGCCACGATGCCCTCCATCAGCATCGCGCCGTAGCCGATGAGCTTGGCGTCGCCCTCGTGGCGGAGTTGCTTGCTGGTGGTGCCGGAGGCGATGAGGCAGTGGAAGCCGGAGCAGGCGCCGCAGGCGATGGTGATGAAGAGCATGGGGACGAGCGCCTTGCCATCGTCGCTGGTCCAGCCCTTGAAGTTGCTGAAGTTGATGGTGGCGACGCTGCTCTCGCCGGTGACCCAGCCCTTGACGCCGCCGATGAGGATGCCGAGCATCGCGGCGCCCATGGCGATGAAGAGGAAGTAGCCGCCCAAGTGTCCGCGGGGCTGGAGGAGCATCCATACGGGGACGACGGCGGCGATGAGGCAGTAAACGAGCAGCAGCACGTCCCATGTCTTCACCGCGGCGGCGTTGCTCATGCCAAAGGTCGCCGCCAGGTCGAACGGGATGAGCGGGCCGACGTAGATCGCGGCGAGGACCAGCGGGAGGAAGATGATCGTCGCCCAGCCGACGGTGAGCTTCGTGTAGCGCAGCAGCAGGCCCATGATGATGGGCAGCGCGAGGTAGAGCAGCGAAGAGGTGGCGGTGCCGCCACCGCGGATGATGCTGCCATCGGCGAGTTCCTGCTCGCCGACGAAGCTGCCGGCGACGACGTCGGTGAACGCGACGATGATGTAGACGAGGGCGACCCAGATGAAGGTGAGGAAGAGGAGGTAACTACGCTTGGTCATGTACTGCGCGACGACCTCGGCGATGGAGCGGGCCTTGTGTCGGACGGAGGCGATGAGGGCGGTGATGTCGTGGACGCCGCCGATGAACACGCTGCCGACGAGGATCCAGATGAGGGCCGGCGCCCAGCCGAACATGACGCCGGCGAGGATCGGGCCGACGATGGGGCCGGCGGCGGCGATGGCGGAAAAATGCTGGCTCAAGAGGAACTTCGGCTCGATGGGCATGTAATCGTTGTCGTCGCGCATGGTCACGGCCGGGACCGGCGTCGTCGGATCGAGCTTGAGCAGGCGGGCGAGCAGGTTGCCGTAAATGCGGTAGGCGAGAAGCAGGACGACGGCGGAGATGAGGAGGATGGTGAGGAGGTTCATGATTGGACCCGTGCCGATGTCTGCGAGATTGTAACGCGGGGCATCACGCGGGTTTTGCCGCTGCGACCATCGCCGCCACCTTGTCGCGCAGCAGCGCCAGCGCCGCGGTTTCATCCATCGCGAGCAGTTCCTCCGCCGGCACCGGCGGACCGAACCGGGCGGTGATGCGGCCAAACAGCCTGGGCAGCTTGCGGTCGCGCGGCCAAGCCTCGAAGCTGCCGCTGATCGCCAAGGGGACCACCACCGGCTTGCCGCGCTTCACCAGCATCATCGTGCCGGCGCGAAACTCGCCGACCGCGCCCGTTTCGGTACGTGTGCCCTCGGGAAAAATCATCAGGCCCATGCCGTCGCGCAGCACCTCGACGCAGCGGCGCATCGCGGTGAGGTCGGCCACCCCGCGTTCGACGGGGATGCCGTTGACCGAGCGGATCAGCCAGCCGAGCACATGGCGAAACAGCGAGCGCCGGGCGAGCGAGTACACCGGCCGCCGGCCCACCGCGATGCCCATGATGATCGAGTCGAGGAACGACTGATGGTTGGCGACGATCAGCACCGGGCCGGTGAGCGGTAGATGCTCGCGGCCCTCGACCTTGAGGCGGTAAAACAGCTTGAACCAGGTGACGCAGACCACGCGAAGGAACTGAAACCAGAGCCAGCGCACGACCGACCGTCCGGGGCAGCCGCGGATCAGCTCACGGAAGCTCACGCGCTTCACCGGGTCATCTCCACCCGCTGCGCCGTTGCCTTCACCCCTCCCTCGAAGGGAGGGGTCGGGGGAGGGATTTCCGTCTTCATCCGCGCCCGGACCCGCTGCTCGAGCAGGTCGAGCACCTGCTCCAGCGACATCGATGAGGTGTCGATTTCCTCCGCGTCGGCGGGTTTGATCAGCGGGCCATCCTTGCGCGAGCTGTCGCGCTGGTCCCGGCTGACGATCTGCTGGAGGATCTGCCGCTCATCCGCGTCGCGTCCGGCGTCGCGCAGCTGCTGGGCCCGCCGGGCGGCGCGGACCTGCGGCGACGCGGTCAGAAAAAACTTCACCTGCGCTAACGGGAACACCACCGAGCCCTGGTCGCGCCCCTCGGTGACCAGCCGCGGGTGCAGCCGCCCGATGTGCCGCTGCTCCTGCACCAGCACGCGGCGGACCTCGCTGATCGCCGCGACTTCGCTGACGCAGCCGGTCACGTCGCTGTCGCGCAGCCGGTGCGTCACGTCGCGGTTGTTGATGAACAACCTCGGCGGGTCGGTTTTCCAGTCGAAGCGGATGGTGCAGTCGCGGGCGAACTCCTCGACGACCGCCGCGCTCAAGCGCGGATCGATGCCATCGTCGAGACACTGCGCGGTGATGCCGCGGTACATCGCGCCGGTGTCGAGGAACTCGAGCCCCAGCCGCTGCGCGAGGCTGCGCGCGATGCTGGATTTGCCCGAGCCGGCCGGTCCGTCGAGGGTGATAATCAGCGGGTCCATCGCTGCTGAAGTCTAGCAGATTCGCGCACACCGGCTATCGTGATCACCATGACGGCAACCCATCACGATGTGCGGGCGGTCGAGCAGCGGACGCGGCAGATCGGCGGCGACCTTCTCAAGCAGGCCCGCACTGCCGGCAAGAGTTTTTTCGGTGCCACCTCGTGGTCCGATCGCCTGATGGACTGGGCGACGCGCGACGAGAATTTCAAGGTGCAGCTCTTCCGCTTTGTCGACGTCTTCCCGACGCTGCGCACGTCGAAGCAGATCTACAGCCACCTGATGGAATACCTCACGCAGCCCGGCGTGCAGGCCCCGCGCGGGCTCGGCCTGGCGCTGAGCGCGGGCGGGCTGCTCAAGGGGCTCACCGCCGACATCATCGCCAGGCAGGTGCGCACCATGGCGCGGCGATTCATCGCTGGTGAGGACGCCGCCTCCGCGATGCCCACGCTGCGCAAGCTTTGGCTCAACGGCGCGGCGTTCTCCGTCGACCTGCTCGGCGAGGCGTGCGTCAGCGCCGTCGAGGCCGATGCGTATGTCCGGCGATACCTCAACCTCGTCACCGAGCTGCCGCAGCTCGTCGCGAGCTTCGCGCCGAACCCGCGGCTTGAGAGCGATCACCTCGGGGCCATCCCGCGCACCAACGTGTCGATCAAGATCACCTCGCTCGACCCGCAGCCGAGCCCGATCGACTTTGACCGCACGCTCGACCGGCTGACCGCCGCGCTCACCCCCATTCTCGAATCGGCCAAGGCCAACGGCGTCTTCGTCAACTTCGACATGGAGCAGTTCCGCTTCAAGGACCTCACCCTCGCCCTCTTCATGCGCTGCTGCGAGCGCGTCGATTTCGCGGCCGGCCTGGCGATGCAGGCGTACCTCCAAACCGGTGACGACGACGCCTCCCGCATGATCGAGTGGTCGCGCAAGAGCGGCAGGCAGGTGACGGTGCGACTCGTCAAGGGCGCGTACTGGGATTACGAAACGATCCACGCCGAGCAGCAGGGCTGGCCGGTGCCGGTCTGGCCGACGAAGAGCGAGACGGACGCGTGCTTCGAGCGGATGACGTCGGCGTTCGTCGATGCGATCCCAAAGGCGCGCGGCGAGGGCGGCGTGAAGCTCGCGCTCGGCTCGCACAACGTGCGCTCGATCGCCTACGCGCTGGCAAGCATCGAGTCGCGCGGGCTGCCGCACAGCGCGCTGGAGCTCCAGATGCTGCACGGCATGGCGGGGCAACTGAAGGACGGCGTGATCCGCCGGGGACTGCGGCTGCGCGAGTACCTGCCGGTGGGCGAAACGATCCCGGGCATGGCGTACCTCGTTCGTCGGCTGCTGGAGAACACGTCGAACAACTCGTGGCTCAAGTCCAGCTTCTACGACAACGCATCGGAGGAATTGCTGCTGGCCGCGCCGCGCGGGGAGCGGGTGAAATGGAAATCGGCACCGTCGCCGCAGCGGCTGGCGGAGTTGGCGCAGCGGCAGCATTTGAGCCCGGCCGACAGCGGCGTCGGCGACGGGTTGCCGTTCATCAACGAGCCGCTGCGCGATTTTTCAGATGCGGGGCAGCGGTCGCGCTTCGCAGAGGCGCTCGGACGCGCGGCCGTGCTGCCGGTGGCGAACGACGGCACGGTGGAAGAGGCGAAGCAGGCGGTGACGACCGCCGCGGCTGCGTTTGCGATGTGGCGCGACCTTGATCCTTATAGACGGGCCGCCGTGCTCACGCGCACGGCCAAGCTGATGCGCGAGCGGCGCGATGAACTGTCGGGCATCGTGCTGCGCGAGTCGAGCAAGCCGTGGCGCGAGGCGGACGCGGATGTGTGCGAGGCGATCGACTTCTGCGAGTACTACGCCCGCTGCGCCATCGGCCTGTTCCAGCCGCGGCGACTCGGGCGGTACATCGGAGAGCTTGATGAGACGTGGTGCCAGCCGCGCGGCGTCGCGGTGGTGATCAGCCCGTGGAACTTCCCGCTGGCGATCTGCTGCGGGATGACGGTGGCGGCGCTGGTGACCGGCAACCCGGTGATCGTGAAGCCCGCCGAGCAGTCGCCTGCCATCGCCAAGATGATGTGCGAGATCTTCTGGCAAGCGGGCGCGCCGCGCGATGTGCTGCACTTTCTCCCCGGGCAAGGCGAGACCGTCGGCGCCGCGCTGGTGCGCGACCCGCGCATCGCCATCATCGCGTTCACCGGATCGAAAACCGTCGGCCTCGACATCCTCGCCGCCGCGGCGCAGACGCCCGACGGGCAGCACCACGTCAAGCGCGTGATCTGCGAGATGGGCGGCAAGAACGCGATCATCGTCGACAGCTCGGCCGACCTCGACGAGGCGGTGGTCGGCGTGCGCGATTCGGCGTTTGGCTACGCGGGGCAGAAGTGCTCGGCGTGCAGCCGGGCGATCGTCCTGGCGGACGTGCATGACCTGTTCGTTGAGCGGTTGGTCGAAGCGACGCGGGCGCTGAAGGTCGGCGATCCGATGGACCCCGGAACCGATGTCCCGCCCGTGATTGATGAGCCGTCCGCCAAGCGCATCCGCGAGTACATCGACATCGGCACCGCGGAAGGCACGCCGGTGCTGCGTGATCCCAATCCACAGCCGAATGCAGAGGTCAGCGGTCAGAGGCCAGGGGTCAGTGGACATCGCCTCATCCCCCCGCACATCTTCACGAACATCAAGCCGCACCACCGGCTTGCGACCGAGGAGATCTTCGGCCCGGTGCTCGCGGTGATCAAGGCGGAGAACTTCGACGAGGCGCTGCGCATCGCTAACAGCTCGCACTACAAGCTCACCGGCGGTGTCTTCACGCGCACGCCTTCGCACCTCGCCCACGCCCGCCGGCACTTCCGCGTCGGCAACCTCTACATCAATCGCGGCTGCACCGGCGCCCTCGTCGCCCGCCAGCCCTTCGGCGGGTTCGGGCTATCCGGCGGCGGCACCAAGGCCGGCGGCGAGGACTACCTCATGCACTTCGTCGAGCCCCGCGCGGTGTGCGAGAACACGCTGCGGCATGGCTTCGCGCCGGGGTTGGGCGATTTCAACCCGGGCATCGGAATGCCCGAGCTTTGATGGGGTGATTGGTCGAGGCATTGGCAGCGGACTGCCAGTGGCATCAATCCGCCGCGTCAGATCTGCTGGATCTCTTTCGTCTTGCTGTCGACCAGCTCATCCACCGTCGCCTCGTACTTCTTCAGCAGCGTCTGCACCTCTTCCTTGGCCTTCTCGACCTCGTCCTCGCTGACGTGCTGCGTCTTGTCCTTGCCGAGCGTCTCGATGTGCTTGTTGGCGTCCCGGCGGGCGTTGCGGACGGTGACCTTCGCCTCCTCGCCCATCTTCTTCACGGACGCGATGAACTGCGTCCGTCGGTCGCCCGAGAGCGGCGGGATCGACACGCGGATCTGTTTGCCCTCGGAGACCGGGTTGAGCCCGAGGTTCGCTGCCTGGATCGCCTTGACGATCGCCTGCAGCGACGACGCGTCGAACGGCTTGATGAGCAGTTGCGTCGGCTCCGGCACGTTGACCAGCGCGATGCTGCGCAGGTCGGTCATCGAGCCGTAGTAGTCCACCTTCACGAACTCGACCAGCGCCGGCGAAGCCCGCCCGGTGCGCACCCCGCGCAGCTCGGACTTCAAATAATTGACCGACTTTTCCATGTGCTCTTCGGCTTCGAGAAGAATGGTGTCGATGTCCATCATGGTGGAATCCAGAAGGGGCTAGGGATTAGGGCCTAGGGCCTAGAAAACAGGGCGGAATCAGGGCCTAGGAATTAGGGGCCTAGGGCCTGGCAAGAACAGCAATACGCATCCGCAACGTCATGATCCGTCTCCCCCTAGGCCCAAGGCCCTAATCCCTAGGCCCTTTCACGCCGCCCTCTCATTCCGCCACGACCTTCGTGCCATGCGCCTTGCCGCTGACCACCTCGGCGATGTGGCCGCGGTGTTTCATGTTGAACACGATGATCGGGATGTTCCGGCTGCGGCACATGTCGAACGCGGTGACGTCCATGACCTCAAGCCGGCGGTCAAGGGCCTCGGTGAAGGTGAGCTTGTCGTATCTCTTCGCGTCCGGGTGCTTCATCGGGTCCTTGTCGTAGATGCCGTCGACCTTGGTGGCCTTGAGCACCGCCTCGGCGCCGATCTCGGCGGCCCGCAGGGCGGCGGCGGAGTCGGTGGTGAAGAACGGGTTGCCGGTGCCCGCGACGAAGATGACGACGCGGCCCTTCTCCAAGTGCCGGATGGCCCGGCCGCGGATGAAGGTCTCGGCGACGGCGGAGAGATTCAGGGCGCTGAGCACGCGGGCGGGCTGGCCGATTTTTTCCAGCCGCTCCTTGAGGGCCAGGCCGTTAATCGCGGTGCCGAGCATGCCCATGTAGTCGGCCGTGGCCTGCTCGATGTGCCCTTCCCTGGCGAGGCGGGCCCCGCGGATCATGTTCCCGCCGCCGACGACGACCGCGAGTTCGACGCCGGTCCGGGCCGCCGCGGCGATCTCGTTGGCCATGACCTCGAGCTCTTCGCCGTCGATCCCGAACCCGCCGGGCTTGCAGAACGCCTCGCCGCTGACTTTGAGCAGCACGCGGCGATACGGCGCTTTGCCGGGTTTCGCTTTGGAAGGATCGGCGGAAGCAGTGGTCATAAGGGTTCCCGACGCGACGAATCGAACAAATGCGAACGATCGGTGATTCTCGGCTTTATGGGGAGCGCGTCAAGCCGTGCAAGGCGCGAGCTATGCAGCGACAGCGGCGATTGCAGTCCGAGCCGGGTTCTGCGAACCCGGTCGGCTCGCCGACGCGCGTGCAAGGCGAGGCGTTTCGTGCGGGGCGCACGTGAGATCGTTTTGCGTCGGCCGCGCGAAGCGCGTTTGTTCAGCCCGCGGACGGGCTTCACAAACGCGACCGGACTCGCAGAGTCCGGCTCTGAAATGGCATGTGCCGGACTCGCAGAGTCCGGCTCTGACTGCCTCCTGCCTGCTGCCGACTCCCCCCTACTCCCACCACTCCTTCTCATGCTCGCGCGGGTCGATCGGTTCATCCGGGGCCACGCCGAACTCCTTGAGCCAGCGGGCCACCTCCGCGTCATCGATCGCGAACTCCTCGCGCGGCGGGGCTGGCGGCGGCTCGTGCTCGATGGGAGCGCGGCGCGGGTCGGCGGCGCGCGGGTCATCGGCGGCGACCGCTTCGAGGGTCGCGTCGTTCGCATCGATGCCGAACTCCTTGAGCCACTGGTTCACCTCGCCCTCGGGCAGCGCAGGGCGGTGACGGGTGACGGAATCGATCTTCGCCGAAGCCGGCCGGCTGGCGGCGAGGGCGCGGATGAACGCGCCGGTGGAAATCACCTGCGCCCGCCGGCGTTTCACGGCCTTTTGAATCTCGCGGTCGTTGGTGACGACGTACACGCGGCGGGGCGCGCTATTGGCGTCGACCATGTCGATGATCACGTCGTCGGCGCTGCGCTGTGTGCCGGAATAGATGAGCTCGACCGATGCCACCGGCGACGAAGGCACGCCCGGCTTCGCCATCCCGTCGCACACCACCACCATCCGGTCCCCCGCCCACGGCGACGACGCCAGCACCCTGCACAGCGCATCCTCATCGAGGCCGGCGAGCGACGGCGGCATCGGGGCGTGCAGCAGGTTGTAGCAGTCGATGAAGAGCGGCATTGGGTGGGCAATGACGAATGACGAATCTACGAATGTCTAATGAATGAGGAAGCACGAATGCATGAATGCCGAATGACGGAGAAAGCGATTGAAGCTGTGTTGGGATGTCTAAGCCCAGGGAAGCCGCCCCGGGAGCCTTCCGTCATTTGACATTTCGGCCTTCGTCATTCGACATTCATTAAGGCCCACTGAAAAACCGGGTTGCCTCTAAGGAAGGCAAGAATGCAGGAAGGAAACAGCATGAAAACAAGGCGTTTTTCCTGCTTTCCTGCCTTCCTTAGAGGCCCCTCTGGATTGGCAAAGGTTATTCAGGGGCCCCATTCGTCATTCGTCATTCGTCATTAGGCATTAGCAGCACACCGCGCGCTATTTCTTCGTCAGCTCCACAATCCTGATGTCCTTGTACCACGCCTCGCTGGGCGGGCCGCCGTGGATCTGCACCGCGATGACGCCAGTGGCGGCGATGTCTTTGTCTTCCTCGGTGTAGTCCACGGTCTGCACGCCGTTGACCCAGAGTTGGATGCGCTTGCCCTCGGCGCGGATCACGTAATCGTTCCAGTCGCCGACCTTCACGACGTCCTTCATCTTCGCCTGGTCGGGGCCCTTGAGGATCTTGTTGCGGCGCGACTCGTCGTACAGCGCGCCCCACCAGCCCTTGCCCATGTCGGCCTGGTAGCCGATCACCTCATGGTGCTTGGGGATGCGCTTGGTGCGGAACTGGATGCCGGCGTTGGCGCCGTCGCCGCCGAGCAGTTTCACCTTGAGGCGCAGCTCGAAGTCGCCGTATTCCTTGGTGGTGCAGAGGAACTCGTTGCGAGCGATCTTTTCCTTGAGGTTGCCGCCGACGATGGCGCCGTCCTCGATGCGGAAGATGCGGAGGTCGCCTTCCCAGCCCTCGAAAGTCTTGCCGTCGAAGAGGGAAACGGGCTTGGTTTCGGGATTGTCGGCTTTCTTGTCCTCGGCGAAGACGAAGGACGCAATAACGATGAGCGCGACGAAGGTTGCAATGTATTTCATGTCGTAGAACTCCTGCGTTCTTATTTGAGCCGCAGCGTCCTCGCTGCGCGTGTCTTTAAGGCACGCGCAGCGAGGACGCTGCGGCTCACAATACAGCACGAACGACTGCCAGCTTAACCCAGCACCTTATCCATCTGCTCCTTGATCGTCTGCATGCGTTTGCGGTCGCCGCCGCCGACCTCCGCGGAGCACCAGCCGTGGTAGCCGATCTCGCCCAAGGCCTTGCGGACCTCGGGCCAGTTGACGTCGCCCTGGCCGATCTCGGTGAAGCCCTTGGTCAGGCTGAAGTCCTTGGTGTCGGTCTTGACGATGCGCTTGCCGAGCGTGCGGATCCAGTCCTCGCTCTTGCCGTACTTGCGGTGGTTGGAGAAATCGAAGTACATGCCGATGTTCGGGTTGTTGAACTCATCAACGTACTTCGCCCACAGCTCGGCCGTCTGGTCGCCCGGGCCGTCGTGGACGTAGTTGAAGCGGTTCCAGACGTTCTCCATGCAGATGCGCACGCCGAGCATCGCGGCCAGCGGGATGGCCTTGCGGATGTTCTCAATCGAGCGCGTCCAGGCTACCTCCTGCGGCGTGTCCTTGGTGACGACGGCGGGGACGAGCAGCACGGTGGTGCCGCCCACATAATGCGTGTCGCGGATCGCCAGCTCGAGGTCGGCCAGCGCCTTGGCCCGCACCTCGGCGCTGGGGTCGCTGTGGTGCGTGCCCCAGTGGGTGGAGCAGACGATGCCGTGGCAGAGCAGGCCGGTCTCCTCGCTGGCCTTGCGGCACTCCTTCTTGTCGTGCCCGCCGGGGCTGTCGAGCTCGACGCCGTCGTAGCCCAGGCCCTTGAGGACCTTGAACTTCTCGATGATGGGCAGCTTCTCGTTGAACATCCCGAGCTTGATCGATTTGTAGATCACCGGCTTCACGGCCTGCGGCGCGGGAGGCACCGGCGGCACGGCAGGAATCGTCCCCGGCCGGGCAATGCGGGCCTCGGTGCTCGACGACATCGCAAGCATCCCGGTGGCAGCGGCGGCGGCGGACTTCAGGAGCGTTCGGCGGGCGATGGGCTTGGACATGTGAAACTCCGATGAGGGTCGGTGCAATGGGTGGTGGACGGCAGGCGATACTCGAACGGACATGATATCGCCGGCGACAGAATCCGTGTCGATCGTGTGCCGGTTCGTTATACTGCACGGCCCGCGGCCGTCACAGGCGTGGGTGCAAAACCTGCGTCATGTTCCCATCGTTGACGTATTTACAAAAGCAGCGGGCGACATCCGCCCCGCGCCCCTTTTGGA
>Ga0163150_10001847_pt1 | contig 34458 bp, 26 predicted proteins | sample OliLakLV19P2IB_FD_148628 | JGI IMG/M metagenome (GOLD analysis project Ga0163150, IMG submission 148628) | Freshwater microbial mat bacterial communities from Lake Vanda, McMurdo Dry Valleys, Antarctica - Oligotrophic Lake LV.19.P2.IB | ecosystem: Environmental > Aquatic > Freshwater > Lake >... | reverse complement strand
CAGCTGCACCTGTTGGTGAGCCAACTCGACGTGCTCGATACGAAGACCATTGACGCCGAGCAGAAGTCCGCGTGATATTGTGAACGTCGGTGGAACCGGCTTTTCAACTAACGGAGGGACATTCTCAGAATTGTTCGCAAAACATTTAAGTAAGAAGGTGCAACATGAAGAAATGGACAATAAGCGGGATCGTGGCGGTGTTCGCCGTGACTACCCTGGCCGCGTCGGCCTCGGCCCAATATGTCAAGCTGGCCTCTCTCGCCGAGGTTGGTGGAGGCGCGGGGAATACTTTCCTGGCTGGATTTGCGATTGATGGGACTGCGGGGACCTTTCTTCTCTCAACCGGAGTGAATGCACGTATTACTCAGCTTGCCGATCTTGGCGGTGCCAATACTTTCTCCACGCTCGTGAGTCCCACCGCCTACACCGCAGCATCGGGTAGAACCACAATCGCCGCGGCCTATGCAGGAATCTCTGGCACAACACTTGTCTTTGGAGAAACGGGCGGTGATCAACTTTACAATGCCAGCACGGTTGTGGCGGACACGATCAGCGTCACCGGTACCAATGCAAGTCTTGATGCTTTTGCCGGTAGCGCGACTTCGAACATAGCATTTGGCACGGTCAGCCCAAGTTCAGGCGCGCCCTATTTCTACGAATCGTTCTCGGATGACATCATTACCAATACTGGCACAAACACTTATGCAACAGCAGTCGATATGGCTGTCTTGACCAGCATTTCGGGTGGCAGCGTCATTAATGGCTTGGCGATTCAGGGCAACACGCTTTATTTTGGAAATAATGCTTTCGACGGCCTCTATTCCTATAACCTCACCACAAACAGTGGGGGAACTGTTCTGAGCGCCGCAGCCATAAATGCTGCTTTGGGGATTGGTACCGGAGCCACTGTCAACAACACTGGCATGTTTGGCGCGCCAAATGGACTTGTCTATTATTTCGACACTGCATTGGATTCGATCATCTCTTTTGACCCCGCCGATGCGGCCAACACGATTGATGTTGTGCTCTCGAATGCCGATTTGATCGCTGGTCCTGGTGGTGGTGCTGGAATAACTCAACTTGGTTGGTTTAACGGCCGCCTAGCCTTCATCTTGGGCACGACAGCCGGTGGTCAGGCTCCAGGCGTTTACGCGATCCCCGAACCGAGCAGCCTAGCTCTCTTGGGATTGTGTGGGCTGACCTTACTGGGACGTCGCCGCAGTTAGGTTGATCTGTAAAACTTGGGTCACTTGCGAGAAACTCCCACAATGTTGTGGGAGCTTCTGCATTGATCGTGGAAAACTTTTATCTCTTGAGTCCCGAGGGATCCGGCCATGTGCGGACCAGTTTTACGAACCGCGCTTGTACTTGTTATTCCATTGAGCCTGCTTGCTCAAGTTTCCCAAGCTGCTCCCCTGTTTGAACAGCTCTTTGTTGAAGGGCAAGTGCTTGCTGGGGCGAGCACGCTGCCGGGCTTTTTGCTATTAGACACCGTGAGACACAACGGGCATCGCACGATATCCCTCTCACCCAAGGGAAATTTCGTAACGGTGGTCAATACGGATCCGTCGCAAGGCAACGCGGGCTTTGCTGGTACCTTCTACCAATTTGGCTCGGCCACCCAAGGCACGTTGCCAAAAGCCTTACGACGCGAATCAACAATTAGTGGCCAGCAACAAGAAACTTTTGGTTCTCTCGGCATTGATAACTCCGGGAATATTACATACACGGCCACACTTGTTAATCCCAGCGCTCCCCCCACTCGATTCGCGAGTCTCTGGGAGAACGACACCATGATGTTTCGTGAAGGGAACGCCATCCCAGCCGGTCCACTCGCGGGGAACTTCTTTGGCTCGATAAGTGCCGCGGCTCGTTCACCAAGTGGTACTTCCAGTTGGATCAGCTCCTACTCGACAACCTCCTTGGGAAGTACTGCGGGAATTGCGTTGTTACGTAACACCACCGGTTTTGATGTTCTGCTCAAGTCAGGTGATACGATTACGGGGCAAGGAGCAATTGCTAATGAATCGGGGGCGATTAGTGCGAACATCCGTTGGTCTGATGCTGGCACGAACCACTTGACGGTTGTTGACTTGGAAATTGGTTTTACCGACACGGACGAAATTCCTGTGATCAATGGCTTACCACTGACAACGGGCAGTGGGGCGATCATCCGTGAAGGCGCGGCGATCCCGGCGCTTGATGGCGGTCTACCCGGTGAAATATGGGATAGCTTCGCCGAGTTTGACGTCAATGATGCCGGCGATTACATCATGGGGACATTCAATGACAATGTCATTAACGATTCGGTACTGATGGTCAACGGTGTCATCCAACACCGTGAAAATGATATTGTCGATGGTGTCACGCTCGCCGGACAAGTCCAAGCCGTGGCCATTAATGATCTTGGGGATCGGGCCTATGTGTGGAACGACACCTTGTTTGTCAATGACCAAGTCGTTGCTGGGATCGGAACACTGGTTGACACCAATGCCGATGGGCTGGGTGATACAGCGATTTCCAATCAAGCTGTTCGCAAGCTGGAGATTTCGAACTTACCCGCTGCTGGTGGTGATCTGCCGATCGTTTACCTCGGGCTAGAAATTGGTGGTTCTCTGACGGCTCAATTGCGGCTTGTTCCCGCCTATGCGGACTTTGATGATGACGACGACGTCGACGGGCGGGACTTTCTCATTTGGCAGCGAGGCGTTGGCACGGGCAGCACCCGCAGTCAAGGAGACGCCAACGGAGACGGCTCCGTCGATGCGGAAGATTTGGCCATCTGGCAAGCCAGTTATGGCTTACCGCTGCCCAGCAGTACCTTGATTGCAGACAGCATCGTAAGTGTACCGGAACCCACGACCTTTTCTTTGTCGTTCGTTGCACTATATTTGCTAGGTGGGCGTTGCTGGCTGCGGCGGTGAACGATCTGTTTTCCTGTCAACTTTTCAGCGGTTGAGTGAATCCCGTCACAACGCCCAGAATTCGAATTTGGCAAATGATTTCCATCCCCTGCCGGCATGTTATGAAATTGTTTTTCTATTGTGTGGCCGGTGTGTTTCTTTTGGAGTTAGCCACGGTTGTTGCCGAACGCCCTGAACCGCGCGAGTCCATGCTTCCCGAACAACGGGTCGCTTACATTTCCGAGCTGCGCAAGTTGTATGCCAGCGCGCCCAGCACTTGGCCTGCTCCGCATGTTGATGACGATGTCGAGTGGCACGAACTGGGCCCGATTCCTGAAGTGGTTCCTCCTGAGGACAACCCGAGTACCAAGGAGAAAATTGAACTAGGGCGTTTGCTTTTCTTCGACCCACGGATTTCGGGGAGTGGACAGATTGCTTGTGCTTCTTGCCACGAGCCTGACATGTACTGGAGTGATGGGCGAGCCGTCTCTTTTGGGCACAACCGCAAGCAGTTGACGCGCAATGCCCCTTCATTGCTTAACGCGGGTCTGCGCAAGTCCTTCTTCTGGGATGGCAGGGCTGAAAGTCTTGAATCACAGGCTCATGCCGTAATCACTAATCCGGATGAAATGCACTCCTTAGAAGCAACGGCCGTGGAAAATCTCTCCCACCTGCCCGAATATACGAAGCGATTCAAACAGGTCTTCGGCGATCCCCAGCCTTCGCTAGATCGCGTCACCCAAGCCCTCGCCGCCTTCGAGCGGACCCTCGTTGGCGGTCAGAGTCGGTTCGATTATTTTCTTAATGGTCGCTCGGGGGCGCTGACTGACGAAGAACTCGCCGGACTGCATCTGTTTCGCACGGAAGCCCGCTGCATGAACTGCCATCATGGGCCCTTGATGACAGACGATCGGTTTCACAATGTTGGTCTCAGTAATTATGGAAGACGCTATGAAGATTTAGGCCGCTACCAGATTTCCAAAGACCCCCAAGACGTTGGTGCTTTTCGCACGCCTTCCCTGCGCAACGTGGCTCATACCGCTCCCTACATGCACAACGGGATGTTTACGCTGGAGGAATTGCTGACACTCTACAACAGTGGCATGCCGTCTCCGCGCCGCACGAAAAAACAAGTCGATGATCCATTATTTCCTACGACTTCTAAAAGGCTCAAGGCTCTGCACCTCAATGATCAAGACCTGAGCGACTTGACCGACTTTTTGAATGCTCTCTCAGAGCCGCCGCGCCGTATCGAACCGCCAAAACTACCTGCCTTGCATTGATTTTTTGTGAAGTCCACGAAGAGCCTGAAACAGCGTCTTCGTTATTTCAGAGCACCAGCGAAATTAGACCTTGAGATGCAATATCATCAGGGAAATTTTCTTCTTGGGTTCCTGCCGTTCTGGTCACGCTTTGACCACCACTTGATCGTCCGACATGAAGTTGACCGGCCCTCGGCGCTGAAATATAATCCTGGAAATTGACTTTTGTCTCAAGTTTTTCCCCAAGATCGCGATGATCCCGTCGGTGCCAACTTTTGCTTTGCAGCGTCTTCATGAACGTATCGGGCGGTGGGTCTCATGCTGGGTCATCCTCCTGCAGTTTCCCATTCCTCTGCTGCATTGCCACGGTTTGGAGCTTTCCTTGGACGGAGCGCCGACCGATCATGTGCGACGGCACCACACAGCTGGTGACCTCGAATTAGGTCACTGGCATTGGCATTTCGTCATGCCCTACGAACTCGACGAGGAAGATCCGAATCACGAAGAGCGCGAACGATCGCCGATCCGCGGCGTTTGTTCGGGACAAGACGTCGCGTTAGCTAAAATTCTCGTAACAGTTGTTACGTCGGTTCACTTACTGCCGGCTGTGTTCGACTACTCAGCGCGGTCCCAATCCCCACTTGATTTTCCGCGTACTTCCAGCCGCAGCGCTGGATTCTTGCAAACATTTGTCAATGTGCCCCTCCGCGCGCTGCTCTGCGTATCTTTGCGATGAGCAACGCATTTATCGTCGATAGAGCTTTCGCTCACACTCGACGATGATCCTTGGCGGCCTCTGCTAACGCTGCAAATGTCAGTTTTTTTTGCGAAGTTCTTCTCGACCGATGCGCAGCACATTCGAGAGGTTGTTTTTTCGCTCAACCCCAGGCGACTGAGGGGATATTCGTACGAAAAGTAAACTTCTCTATGCAATCCTAGGTGGTGTCGCGTGCGTGGGCTTTTTACTGAGTTTCTGGAAGAAACCCGATGTTGCGAGCCAAGCTACTGTCACGTCGAACGCGGCTGAGATCACTCCCTTGACGACCGTCACGTTGTCCCCAGAGCAACTGGCGCACTCAGGCATCACGACGTCCACGGCAAGCATAAAAACTTTACAGCCAACAAGAACATTGTCCGGGCGACTCGCTTACGACCAAGATCGGCACGTCGCCGTCAAGGCCGTCTTCAACTGAGTGATTACGGAATTTCTCGTGCATCCCGGTGACACCGTCTCGGCTGGCCAAACCTTGGCCGTTGTGAGCAGTCCAGAAGTCGGCGCGGCGCGCGCTGAAATTAAGCGTCGCGAAACCGAGTTACAACTCGCGCAACGGCAAACAGATTGGCAGACTCGAATTCGAGAGGGCGTGTCGGCTCTCGTCGAAATGATTCGCGACCAAAAAGATCCCGGCGCGATTGATGCTACCCTGCAATATCAAACCTTGGGTGAATATCGTGAGCGTTTGATTTCAGCCTATACTCGTGCCCGACTGGCAGACAGGATGTCGCGAAACATTCATGAAGCAGCGGCCTCGGGAGCCGTTTCGGGAAAAGTTTTCCAAGAACGCGAAAGTGAGAGGCAGGCCGCCGAAGCGGCTTTGAAAGCGGCTATCGAACAGTCGCACTTTGAGATCGAGCAAGCCACGCGAGAGTCCACAGCTCGATCCGACGACGCTCGGCGACAGTTGGAAGTCAGTCTCCAAAACCTCTTGTCGTTGTTAGGGCCTGCCGCGGAAAAACTCGATGAAGCCTCCACCAGCGCCGCGGGGCGTTCGCTCTCGGAAGTGAATATTGTCGCACCCATCGACGGTGCGGTCGAGGAGCGCACGCTCGCCGTCACCGAGCGCGTGGCAGCCGGTGAGCCAATCGCGGTGATCGCCAATACAAGTCAGCTCTGGGCCGTGGCAGACATTCGCGAGCAAGACTGGTCGACGATTGACGTCGACGTGGGTGAAGACGTCGTGATCACGACGCCCGCCTTGCCCAACGAGAGCTTTGCGGGCCAAGTCTTGACTGTGGGTCGTAGTGTGAACACTACCACGGGGGCCGCTTCCCTGATCGCGCGATTGCCAGTTGCGGACCGCCGCCTACTGCCAGGTCTGTTTATCCGCATGAGGATTCCAGCAGGAGCTTCTCATAGCGCCGTGATGGTTCCCGAATCAGCGATCGCAGTCCACGAGGGACAGTCATTCGTGTTCGTTCCCGAGGAAACGTCGCAATTTCGTCGCGTGGACGTGCAAATCGGAGAGCTGGAAGGCGATCAGGTGGAGATTTTGGCAGGGTTGTCTGGCGGTACGTCGGTGGTCAGCGAGGGAACCTTCTTTCTCAAAAGCGCTTTACTCATGGTGGGTGCTGAAGAGTGACGCCTCAGGCTGCCAGATGCGCCGTGTACCAGCTATGTCATCGAGTCAACTATGCTGCAAAAACTGATCGAATTCTCGCTCACCAATCGGTTTCTCGTGTTCGCCTTAACGACGATGATGGCGTTGGCCGGAGCCCGCTGCGCATTGCTGCTGCCGATCGATGCGGTGCCGGACATGACGAACGTGCAGGTTGCAGTCATTACCGACGCCGGCTCGCTTTCGCCCGTGGAAGTTGAGCAGTATGTCACTTACCCGGTCGAATCGACGATGAGTGGACTCCCCGACGTGGAAGAGCTCCGCAGCGTTTCCAAATTCGGCATCTCGGTCGTGACCATAGTTTTTGAAGAGGGCGCGGATCTCTATCGCGCGCGTCAGCTTGTTTCGGAACGTCTGCCCGTCGCGGCGGCGGCAATTCCCGGTGGCTATGGCACGCCTGAAATGGGCCCACTTACCACGGCTCTTGGAGAAATTCTCCAGTTCGAGGTCCGTGGCCAAAGTTATACGTCGATGCAACTCCGTACGATGCTCGAATGGGAGATCGCTCCCAAGCTGCGCGAAGTGGCTGGCGTTACCGAGATCAATTCTCACGGCGGTGCCTACAAGACATTCGAGGTCCGGCCCGATCCTGATCGTCTGGCCAGCAACGGCGTCAGCTTCGACGAGATTTTCAATCGCTTGGAAGATAATAACGGCTCGATCGGCGGGGGATACGTCGTTCACAACGGGGAACAGCGGTTCGTCCGCGGCGAAGCATTGTTAACGGGAAAAGACGATATTCTCGACGTTGTAATCCGTCGCAATGTTCAGGGAAACTCGATCTTGCTCCGCGACCTGGCCGAGGTAGAGATCGCGCCGCTGACGCGACAAGGAGCGGTAACTCGCGACGGGCGCGGAGAAGCGGTCACGGGACTCGTGATGATGTTGATTGGCGAGAACTCGCGCGAGGTCGTCGAGCGAGTCAAAGAGCGCCTCACGGCGATACAGTCGACCCTGCCCACGGGAGTTACGCTCGAAATCATCTACGACCGATCGGAGTTGATTGGACGCACACTAGAGACGGTACTCAAAAATTTACTCGAAGGGGGTCTCCTGGTCATTCTGGTGCTGCTCTTTATGTTAGGCAGCGTCCGCGCTGGGCTGATCGTCGCGCTCGCCATACCGTTGTCGATGCTCTTTGCCGCCAATCTCATGTACGCGACGGCCATCTCGGCCAGTCTGATGAGCTTGGGGGCCATCGACTTTGGTTTGATTGTCGATTCCTCGGTGATTATGGTCGAGAACTGTATGCATCGACTGTCCGAGAATCAGGGAGCGCGGTCACGATTGGCTATCATTCGCGATGCATGCATCGAAGTCCGCAAACCAACCATGTTCGGAGAACTGATTATCGCCGTTGTTTACCTGCCCGTGTTGATGCTAGAGGGCACCGAAGGGAAGCTGTTTCGCCCGATGGCGTTAACTGTTTTATTTGCGTTGCTTGGCTCGCTGATTCTTTCGATGACACTCATGCCGGCTCTTGCTTCAATAGCCCTCCCCCGCAAACTGCCCAACCAAGACGTCTGGCTCTTGCGGATGATCAAGGTCATCTATCGGCCCTTGGTGAAGGCCGCCATTGCGCTACCGCGGGTCACCGTGTCCATGGCTTTGATCGTGTTCGTCTTGAGCATTCCCGTGGCGCTGAACTTGGGAGCGGAATTCATGCCGCGGCTGGAGGAAGGTGACCTCCTGATTGAGGCTGTGCGACTCCCCAGCGCGACCATCGAAGGGGCCACCGCGATGAGTACTCAGATAGAGCAGTTGTTGCTCAAGTTTCCCGAAGTACAGACGGTGTTCTCAAAAACCGGAAGACCGGAAATTGCCAATGATGTGATGGGGGTCCATCAAACGGACGTTTGGGTGATTCTCAAATCGAATGACCAATGGCGCGAGGGTATCACGCGGAACGATTTGATTGCTGAGTTCGATGCTCTTCTTCACCAAAACATCGTTGGCGTGGCATTCGGTTTCACGCAACCGATTGAAATGCGCGTTGATGAGTTGGTGGCAGGCGTCAAATCAGATGTTGCCGTGCTGCTCTACGGTGACGACCTGGACGTGCTCGCCACCAAGTCGAAGGAAATTGAACGAGTTCTCCAAGGAATCGCTGGAGCAGCCGACGTGAAAGCCGATCTGCAAGCCAATCTGCAAACATTGACGATTCACCCGCGACGCGACACCTTGGCGCGTTATGGTATTGATGCTTCCCAGGTCTTCGACGTGATCGAATCCTTGGGGGGTCGGAAGGTTGGTTTCATCATGGCAGGCCGCGCGCGGTATCCCATCATGGTGCGGATCCCCGCCGCTTGGCGCGAGGATCTGCACTTGCTCGCGCAGTTGCCTGTCGGAGAATCAGGCGGGAAAACGGTGCCCTTGGGCGAACTCGCGGAGATCTCGCTCGAAGAAACTCCGGCAAACGTCGAGCATGACGCAGTGCGTCGGAGAACCTTCATTGCCGCCAATGTTCGCGGTCGAGACGTGGCTAGCTTTGTCGGCGAAGCCCAAGCAGCCGTCGCCAAGAACATCGACCTGCCGGCCGGGTACGAGATCCGCTGGGGTGGTGACTTTGAAAACCTCCAAACAGCGAGTCAACGATTGGCGTTGATCACACCGTTGGTGTTAATACTGATCTTTCTGCTGTTGTATACTAGCTTGCAATCGGTCTCCCTTGCACTACTCATTTTTCTGGCCGTGCCGATGGCAGCCAGCGGAGGGATATTCGCGCTCGCCTTGCGGGAAATGCCGTTCAGTATTTCCGCAGGTGTCGGGTTTATTGCTTTGTTCGGCGTTGCGGTGCTTAACGGACTCGTTTGGGTTAACGCTGCGGAACATTCGCGGAGACGGGGACTTGAACTGCGCGAGGTGACTGAGCAAACCGCTCTTTCACGGCTTCGACCTGTTCTGATGACAGCCCTGGTCGCTAGTTTCGGGTTTGTCCCCATGGCATTTTCTCAGAGCGACGGGGCCGAAATGCAGCGCCCATTGGCGACGGTTGTGATTGGCGGACTGCTTACCAGTACTCTGCTAACGAGTCTTGTTGTACCAGCCATTTACCCTTGGTTTGCGCCCAGCACCGCGACAGAGAGTTAATTGCTAAATCACTCTCAGGGTACCTGGGAGTTGCTCGCTGCAAACTCGACATCGTCGATGTAGATCGTGCCCGGTTGGTTTTCAAGTTGAGCAAAAACAAGGGAAAGTCGGGCCTCGACGGCTCCTGACGGCGCAAGGATCGAAAGTTCATGCTTTTGCCATTCATCGACGGCAGACGAATGATCGCCGATCACAATCTCTTTGACGGCGAGCATCGCGGGGCCGCCAAAGTAATCGCCAATTTGATTGTAGAATTCAATCTTCATGGTGGCCCGATTGTCGGTTCCCGACAGGCTGCTGTCTGAACTGATCCGCGCGTAAAGTTTGGCTTGCACGAGTTGGCCTGGGGAAACGCTGATTCCCTGTGACACACCCGAGTAGTTTTCGTCGTCACTCGATTGGCCAGACAAGTCGAGGGACCAAGTTCCGTGCCGCGAATGCTGCCAGCTTGGCAAGACATTGGGCTCGTCTGTGAGTCGATTGCCAAAGACATGCCAGCCCGCCAAGCTTCCGCCCTGCTTCTCAAAGTTGCCGTTGACCAAGCGGCGACTTGTTGAGCTGGAATCGGGTTCGTAAACGCGCACCCAATCAATCAGCAATTCTTGGGAAGGCATTTTCGTTTCTTTCGATGGCGTAGCACCATCGCCCGCATTCCCATCGATTGACAAATGCATGGGTAAAACAAGTTTTGGCAAGAAATCGCCGACTTCGTCGCTATAAAACGTGGTGTGATGCACGTCGTCCACAAAGAAGCGGAGCTGGTCTGGTGTCCATTCGACGGCATACGTGTGAAATCCCGCTGGAAACGAAATAAGTTGCCCGCCCTGGGACGCTTGCTGCGGAATCACACGGTTGGCATGTGAGTGGGGATCGTTCGAGCCCCACTGAAATTCGCTATTGGTCATTGTTGGCTGACTGCCCTGGTTCGTCATGATGTCGATTTCTCCTCGACTGGGCCAAGGAGCCTCGGGCAGCAACCGAATCATGGAACTGATTCCTGTTCCCGAGGGAATCTGAGCACGGATTTCCCAGCGACCAAATTGCTGGGCCTGTTTGCTGACGACTCGGTTGAGCCGATATACCGAATTGTCACTCTCTGCATCCGAATGAGACTCAAGCATCAAGTTGCCGTCCTTCACGGAGACGCTGGCGGAAACCACTTTGTGTTGGTCACGAATAGGCAAGAGAAAATCATCCCCCACATGCCATTTTCCTTGATCGAGCTGATCGAATTCGTCGCTCCACACAAGCTGCCAACCGGGAGGAGTGGTAGGAAGGGGCGTGAGATGTACCAAGGCACCCCCTGCCTTGGCAAGGGAAATTGAGAGTGTACTCGCCGCTGAGACGTCACTGACGGTTCGTGAAAACTGTTGAGGTGCCGTCAAGTCGTCTTGATAAATTTCCGCGCGATAGTTCTCTTCATCTAGAAAGTCGAGCGGAAGTTCCAGATCGCGCGGTTCGCTATCTGTCATGACACCGATCCACCATTCGTCGCCCGCACGGCGAGCGATGGCGACATATTGACCGACTTCACCAACAATGGCCCGCGTCTCATCCCAAGTCGCGGGTATTTCAGTCAAGACTCGGGTTAAGGGATGACGGCGATAAGCACTGGGGTAATCGGCCAACATCGGCAAGTGATTCTGCAAGACCACATAGCTGGCGAGCGTGCGGCAGGGCGTGCCTATAACTAAGGGAGCCGCTTCTTGAGGTCGGAATTTTTCGAGAGTTACTGTTCGCAGCGAACCCTGGTGATAGTCCAAGGGACCGGCGATCATGCGGGTGAACGGCACCGTCACATCGTGCTCTGGAGGAATCCCGTGCTGATCCCATTTGTTGTATTCAAGATTCATCACCGCTTCGGTATTGAGCAAATTGGGAAAGGTTCGCTCCAATCCCGTCGGCGGAGCCGCGCCATGCAAGTTCACGGTCAGTTGATTGTCGGCAGCCAACTGCAAGAGTTCGCGCTGGAAATTGATCATCTCCTGGTCGTTGCGATCCATGAAATCGATCATGACGCCTTCGATGCCCAATTGGTGATAGAGCGGAAAGGCGCGCTTCATGTGTGCTTGAGCTGCCTGCCAATGCATCCAAAGCCGCAGCTTCACTCCCTTTTTCTCGGCGTAGGCGAGCACTTCGGCGAGATCAAGCCCCTCAACGGCCGTGGTGGGATCATCACCCTCGTAGGGAACAATGGGCCCGCCATACCATGCCGTATTGCCGAGTCCGTCGAGAGAATGATAGGGAATGCCATACTCCGCGCAGAAGTCGATGTAATGCTTCGCCGTCGCTGTGTTGACTCCTGGCTTAAAAGAAACTCCTTCCTCGAAATACCCATTCCACCAAGGAAACGTCGTTTGGCCGGGTTTGATCCAAGACACGTTATCAATGACCGAGGGAGCATTCACCTTGAGCAGCAAATCCGACTCGATGAGGCTCTTGGCGTCCTTGGCAAACAACAGCACCCGCCAGGGCGTTTCCATGGGCAGTGCGGACTGAACGGCAATCTCGGGGCGATCAACGCGCGGCGAGAGAGTGCTCACCAAAGTTGTGTCACCTTCCGCGCGAGACAAGAACATGCCGGCATAATTGGTGAGGTTGGCTTCGGCGACTGCTGCCCAACCGATGCCGGGAAGTTCGACCAGAAAGGGTACATCCAACAACTGCTTAGCAGGAATCTCAGCGAGTGGCTTTCGCTGGTAGTGGTTTTCGTGCGAGGTCAAAAACCCCGGCAACGGCAAGAACACTGCGCTGGCGTTGGCGGGAAAAGCAAAATGTGTGTTTTCGCTGGCCAGCTCAAATTCCTGCCAATGAGTCTGCTTGGGAAAAACATAGCGGAGTGCGATCCCATCGTCATAAGCCCGCACGATCACTTGCCAATCTCGGGCAGGTTCAACATTTTCTGTCAAAGTCAGAATTAACTCGTTACAGCGGTCCTCGACAAATTGACTTTTACCAGGAAATTGACGAAAGCGATCCGAAATCTCGCGCGATTCACTTTTCACAAGTTTGCATTGCCTGCCGAGGGTCGTTCCGTCCGCCAACTTCAATTCCAGTGCAGAAGGAAGTACCACGAACTTACCTTGAAAGAAAACTTCGTACACAAGTACGGAATCATGATTAGCCGTCGTTTGCAATGTAACTGTTGCCCTGAGTCTGCCATCAGGAGATGTTACGGACGCGCTTTTGGATTCGGCAGCGTATGCCCATTCTGTTTGAACACAGTACAGCAGCAAGGTGCTTACCAAAAATAACTCTATCCGCAACCGGGAATGTCTGGGCATGATGGGGTGATCTTGTGGCATCTTGTCTCCGTGGCAGTTTACTTACGGCTAACGGTCAATCGCTCACCGCATTGCAAAACTTTGTAACCTTGCTGGAGACGCTCGCAGGATTCCATAAAGAGTGCGGGCGATTCCGTATTGAATTCAAACATGTCATAGTGGCAGGGTATCACAAGTCGAGCACCGATTTCCTTGGCTAATTCCGCGGCTTCGTCGCCGAAGAGATTGCCCGCTACGCGCCGTTCGGGACGGTTGCCGTTAATAGGTAGCAGCGCTACATCAATCGCGAAAGGCCGCAAGAGATCGGCCATACCCTCGTAATAAAGCGTGTCGCCACTGTGATAGAAGCTAAAACCGTCGACTTGCACAACGTAACCGAGATGGTGGCAACGTCCGTGTTCATCTCTATCGATGGTGTTGTGTGCCGCCGGCACCGCGTAAATAATAATTTTCCCACAGGCAAGCGATTCACCGTCCGACAATCCACGTGGCCAGGTATGATCGCAACCCAGACGCTCCGCGACGAATTTGCGATTGGCTTCTGGGATAACAAACGAAGCCGCAGGATTTGAGGCAAAGACACCGACGAGAGTTTCGGCATCGAGATGATCGGTGTGATTGTGACTCGATGTAACGACGTCGATCGCGTGCAAATCGGCTGGGGCGATTGCGAGTCGTGTCAGGCGCACGTGCGGTTTGTCGGTTTCAGTGTATTTTTTGGTGAGAGAATCGGATAAATAGGGATCAAACAGCACTCGACCAGACGCGGATTTGAGCAGAAAGCCACTTTGGCCAAGCCACCAGATCAGCAGATCATCGCCGGGGTCAGCGTTGTCGATCTCTGACTGCAACTCCCGGCCGGAGCAGAATGGTTCGATGAGCTTCACAATTTGAGTTCCCTGCGAACCTGCTTGACTCCCGCGACCATATTGCCGAGTTTTTTGCGTGCTGCCCAGCGCGCGGTTTGGCTCAAACCACAATCGGGCGCGAAAACCAATCGCTCGGGGGGCGCGTACTTCAAACACGCGCGGACCCGCTCGGCGATGTCATCCGGAGTTTCGACGTAGTAACTCTTGACATCAACGATACCCACCGCCGCGTCAATCCCAGCCTGTGCGATTTGCTCGATCAATTCCAGCGGGAGAAAATTGAGAGTGGCCATTTCTAGATGCATTTCATTGACATGTAGTTGCAAAAAGTCGGGAAACATACAGGCCGGTTTCTTGTTGCCGATGCTGCGTCCCTTGTAGTTGCCAAAGCACATGTGCATGCAGATGCGCGTCTTGCCGACAATCGGTTCGATCGTACGATTGAAAATGTCAACAAACCGTTTGGTGTCTTCTTTATGCGCGTAGCAACTCATGGATGGCTCATCGACGCAGACTTCCCGACAGCCATTCTCGACAAGGTGGATCAATTCCTCTCGCACGAACGGCAGCAGCGCCTCGGTAATGGCATAGCGATCTCGATATTGCGAATTGGGATTGAGACGACCCGCCAGCGTGAAGGGCCCGGGAATGCTCGCTTTTAAGGTTACCCCTGACGGAACCATTGTGGTGGCGACTGCTTGCAGTCGTTGAAACTCTTCGACGACTCCCAACCCGCGCGGTGCCGCTAACTCTCCCAGAATCTCATGTTTGCCGCGTTGGTCATGCGCGGGTGGGCCCCAACGGCGCGGTGATTCCGGTTCCAGCGAGATTCCCTGGAGATAGCCGTAAAAGGAAAGATTGAAATCGAGCCGGCTTTGTTCGCCGTCCGTAATGACGTCGAGACCCGCCGCGACTTGATCGCGCACTGCCGCCACGGTCGCGTCTTCTTGTATTTCCTCTCGATCCGCCGCACCGAATTCGCTCAGATGCATGGCTGCAAATTCCAGCCAGCCTGGAAATGGGTAGCTACCGATCACTGACGTACGAAGTGGTTGTTCAATCATGAAATCCTCGATCTCGCAAAAAACAATACGATTTACTTTCTCTCGGAGAGATTATCGCTTCCCAAATTGGCGTACAATTTGGCCAGTCGTCGGCCATGCTCATCATAAGCCGCTTCAAACAACTGCTTGGCTTCCTCGGCTCCGATCACAGCGGCGGCGGTCAGCACTCGCGGCGGCTTGCCAGCTTGAACAAGTCGTTCAGCGATCTCCGCCTTCAAGCAATTCACGACCATGCAGCCCCCCACGGTGGAACCAGGAGCAACCGGCGTGCGCAAGCCCTCGATATGAACCATGGAATCGCCGACTGGCGCGCCTGTATCCAACACCACGTCGGCAAAGTCGGTCAGCTTCTTGCCATCTGCCCGCTGAGAACGACTTGCATCGCTATGCGCGCAGCTAACCAGCGCGGCCACAAAAATGCCACGTGCTTGAAACTCTTCGGCGATTTCGATCGGTACTATGTTGCAGCCGCTCGAGCTGACAACCAAAGCGCTGTCTTGCGGCGAGAGATCGAAGTTGCGCAGAATTCGGCTGGCCAATCCGGGAACATTCTCCAGAAACATGGCTTGCCGCTGTCCATTACTGCCAACCACCGGATGGTGAAACGAGAGCGAGAGTTCCACCAAGGGGTTGAATCCTGGAAACGAACCATAGCGGGGCCACATTTCTTCGACCATGATTCGACTGTGGCCGCTGCCAAAGACGTGAACCATGCGATCAGCCAAGATCGTCTCGGCGAAACGGTCGGAGACTTGAGAGATCGCTTCCTGCTGCCAGCAAACCGCTTCAAGTAATCCGCGGCATTGTTCGAGATATTGTTCCATGACAGTCATCAAAGCGATTTCTCCACAAATCTTAAAGCGGCAAACCGTGCTGCCCCGATGGCACCGGCGAGTTCTCCTAACTTTGCCGGAACGACCGGCACTCCCACACCATGGGGTCGCCATTCGAATCGATCGAGATACTGTTGCAACGGATCAAACAGTAGAGATTGTGCCACCGAGACACCGCCACCCAAGACCACAAGTTCTGGGTCAAAACAATTGACAAGCGATGCGATTCCCACAGCCAGGCCACGGACAGATTTTTCCCAGCACTCGCGGGCCTGTGCATCACCTGCCTGCATGGCTTCAAGCAACTTGGTTGTGGAAGAAAAGCGGTGACCACTCCGCTCATAGATATTGTGATTGCCGATGCAATCTTCAAGACTGCCCGGGATCCCGACAATATCTGGAGAAGCATTTTGGTCGAGCGCAATGTGCCCCAGATGGCCCGCACGTCCCGTGGCTCCTTGCAGGAGTTGGCCGTTAAGAATCACGCCGCCTCCGACACCTGTCCCCAAGGTGAGCAGCAAAACATTGGAGTGCCCGCGTGCGGCCCCAATACAAGCTTCCGCCAACGTGGCAGCGTGGGCATCATTGAGCACCCAAACATCGCGTCCCAGATGCTCGCACCACTTCAAACCTTCGACCGCTTGCATTCTCCCGCGCATCCAGGCGATGGAACGGTTATCTCGCGAAGCAATTCCCGGGGCACTGATTCCCAGAGGAACCTCGCCAAGATCAAAGCTGTTCACTAACTCTGTGACGATCTCGATCAAGGCTGGCACATTACTTACGGACCCTTCCACGCGTTGATCAACGAGTGTGCCATCGGTTTGGGTAGCGACCGCCTTAATGCGGGTGCCTCCAATATCAATGCCTAGAGAGAGGTTCGCTTCACTCATCGCGGCTGACTCCTTCGCTCACGGACCAACCTCCGTCCACCGCGAGAACTTGCCCCGTAACGTAGCGCGAAGAATCACTCAAGAAGAACACGACCGCCGCGTCGAGATCTTCGGGCAGACCCATTCTCCCGCCGGCCAGCGGTTGTTTATGTCGAATAAATCCTTGAATTGCTTCGTTTTCAGCAGCGCGGCGCGCCATGGGCGTTTCCACCAAACCGGGCGTAACGACGTTGAAACGGATGTTTTGGTTGGCGTAGTAAGCGGCACAGCTTTTGGTGAAGCCAACGATGGCTGACTTGGCCGCGGTATAAATGTGGGTGGCGAAATGCTTGGGCGAGGGGCTTTCAGCCAAAACACTGCCCATATTGAGCACGGAACCCGCGATACCGAAATTGAGAAATTCCTTCACCGCCGCACGATTGGAATAAATCATTGAGATCAAATTCAGCCGCAGAGTTTCCTCGATCGCTTCATCAGTGACTTGATGCAGGGGACCATCCCCAAATTGTCTGCCGCTCCCACCCGCGACGTGATAGAGAGCATCAAATCGGCCGAAAGCGCTGACTGAAAGTTGGATGGCCGCCTGAGCCGTAACGGAACTGGTGGCGTCACCTACCAGAGCACGATGGGGCGTACCCAAAAGATTTTCAGCTTGTTGCGCCGACTCGGGATTACGACCACAAACGACAACTCTACCGCCAGCGCGCGCGCAAGCTCTAGCGGCGGACAATCCCAGACCAGTCGTGCCGCCAATGATCACGATGGCTCGATCTTCTAGCGAATTGAAATTCATTGTTTGATTTCGTTATCCTGACGCTTGGCAAGAATTCGACCCGTGCCGATAATTGTAATTGAACAATTACTCTTTCCTCTTCACCGACTTTGATTTCGTTTGCCTGTAGCTAATTTCAAATACGTTAACCGTGGAGATAGGCGATGTGTGCGTTGGAACTTGACCGTCGTTGTTTTTTGGAGCGAACAGTGAGTCGCGGAGCCGCCGTAACGCTTGCCGGAATCACTACCGCAGCTTCCACCTTTGCCGCCGAGGAGGTCACAAGTCCACGGCGAATTCGTGTCGGCATCATTGGTTGTGGCAGTGTTTCGCACAGTTATTTGCCTCATCTTGAGAAGTGTCCCCATGCGGAACTGGTCAGCGCTTGCGATATCATTCCCGAGCGTGCCGCGAATCAAGCCAAGCAACACAAGATCCCGCATCAGTATCCCAACATCGAACAGATGCTCGCGGGGGCAGACTTCGATTTGTTGGTCAATTTGACCGACATGCAAGAACACGAACATCTCAATCGCCAAGCCATCGCCGCGGGAAAACATGTCTGGAGCGAGAAACCTATCGCCAACTCGCTCGGCGCTGGCCAAGAGATTTTGGAACAAGCGAAAGCCAAGGGCGTGCGCGTGTGGGGAGCGCCGGTTGTGGTGAGCAGTCCGCAATTTACCTTCATGAGCGAGCAACTTGCGAAAGGCACCTTGGGCAAGGTGGCTTGTGCGCATGCCCATTACGGCCACACGGGACCGACTTGGTCCTCCTTCTTTTACGAAAAAGGGGGCGGCAGTATGCCTGATTTGGGAGTCTACAATCTCACGAGCCTGACAGGTCTGTTCGGACCGGCACGTTCGGTCGTTGCCATGGTGAATGTGATTACGCCGACTCGAAAAATCGATATCAAGGGTGAAATTCAAGTCGCCGAAGAAGACAACGCCATGATTCTCCTCGAACATGATCACGGCGTGCTGTCGCATATTCAGTGTGGATTCAATTATTTCAATCCCCATGGCCATGGCGGGGGCAAGGAAACGAGGCACACCATTGCGATTTTGGGTACACATGGTTACATGGGCTTGGTCGGCTACGATTGGGAACCCTTGGGTGTCGACGTGGCAACTGACAAAACTCCGGAATCTACGCGACATGTTACCGATCCTCAGAGTTACGTTTGGCCACAGGGAGCGTCGCTCGTTGCCGAATGTTTGGCGACCGGTAAAGAGCCGTTGTTTACACCGGAACACGCCTTGCACGTCGTCGAAATCATGAGTGCAGCGCGCGAGTCGCAAGCGACAGGACGCCGAATTGATCTGAAGTCTAAGTTTCGCTGGCCGCTCATTGTGTAAACTTTTCTGGGCATAAACCTGGCTGGGAAAGGAACGCTAGGAAACTGCGATCAGAGTACGCTGACGCGACAAAGAATTGAGATGGACCAAAAGTTCTACCCATTCTTCAAGCTGCTCGCCGTAGTCGCTCTGTAATCGTTCGTTAACCAGGGTTGTCTGTTGAGTTGGGAATAATTGTGGCCCATAAAGAGCGCCAATGAATGCCCCCAAGAGCTGCGCGTAGGAGTCCGTGTCGTGCCCCCATTCCATGCTCAGTTGCAAGGCAGCGAGAGGGTCGTATTCGCATAGCTCCAGAGCAGAAAACATGACGACAAAGGGGACATGCGCTTCCCATTTTGTCGTATTGCTAAATTCTTCATCGAGTCGCGCAAAGCATTGGGCTGGGCGGTGTTGGGCATCCTTGGCGGTATCGAGGCCGAATTTCAACCAACGCTCCAGTGGACGCTGCGACCAGGGAACTTGCGAATATCGGTAAGGATCGGTATTTCGCATACCATCAATGATACTGTTCCATAAATCACGCGGGCTTTTTCCTTCCGCATCAAGCACGAGTGCCTGAGCAAGTCCAGCAACCAATGCGGCATTAAGATCGCGTCCCCAACTGTTATCAAAAAAGGCGAGGTGATAGGCAGCCAGATACGCAGCCTCGGGTTGCCCCGCATAGATGATCGCTAATGGCAGCAGGCCCATTTGTCCACAGCAGGTGGGCAATCCCACCCACATTCTTTCGAGGGGCAAGGCCTTGCTGGGATCGCGCTCTCCTAATAGCCAACGTGCGGAGAAGCCATATTCTTGCAACCATTCCTCGGAAATCTCGCGGTAGTCAGCGTGAGATTCTTCATCCCACTTACGAGACCAGGCGAGATAGGTGCGAGCTAAATCTTGGTCCGTCATTGGCCACGAGTTTGCCTGATCTGCTTTTCTTAGCGCTTCAAGCAATACCATTTTGTGCCGGCTGTCGTCGGTGACCGTACCGGCCGCGGCGTTCTTGCTCCACTGTCCGTATGGCTCGGGCGTGGGTCGCAACTCACGATAGGTACGCAATTGAATTCTTTGCGCGGCGGCATCCCTGGCGGCTTGATCGAGCACTTCATTGGCCAGCCATTTTTTGGGCGGATTAGCCAGCAATTGAACCTTCACGGGATCTTGAAACTCAATCGGTCCACCGAGTGCATCGCCCAACAAGGTACCAATCAATAAGCCTTTGGCACGATCAGATAACTGTCTGTTGGGAGTCTCGACCTGATCGGCAAAAAGTATGCCTTTGTCATGAATGGCAACCATGCCAAGCATCAGGGATTGCAAGATTTTTCGCCGCGAGAACAAAGAACTCCCCCGGCCAAGGGAATTACTGGTAAATGCGTTTGTTGTGTTGCCAACCTTCATTCCAGTCGTTCCTCTAAGTTCGTCAATGCACTTTGGCCAGATGGATTTTCGCGACTTCACGAATAACGAAACTCATGGCCAACAAAGCCTATTATCGCCTTGATCGCTTTAGTTCGGGAAGACTTGCACACAATTTTATCTTGGGGCGAATAGCTCGCTTAATGCTTGATATTTCTCTCATGCAGCAGTTAAAATGAAATCTTGATACCGAGAGCTCCAGCGGCGCACAGCAAAAGTTAATTGCCACAGTGCGTGGAGTATGAATTCCGCCCATGTAGGATGACTGTCATTACGAATCTTTTCAAAACTGTCGAGTCGCATCCCATGCACCGCATTAGCTTGTTGGGGACGGGCCTGATTGGCATGTTTTACACGATGGCGCTTCACGGCCAGCGGGGACGTGACCGAGTCAGTCTCGCTTACTCGCGTTCCGACGAACGTGCGCGCGAGTTTGCCGAAAAGTGGGATATTCCACGGCACACCACCGATCTGCGAGCCGCGATTGAAGACGCCGAATGCGACGTCGTGGTGGTGGCTTTGCCGAATCACCTTCATTGCGAAGCAGTCCTGGCGGCGGCCGCCGCGGGCAAGTCCATACTTTGCACCAAACCCCTCGGACGCAATGCCGCTGAAGCTCTGCAGATGTTGGAGGCCGTGGAAAAAGCAGGCGTTTTTCACGGCTACCTGGAAGACCTGTGCTACACGGCCAAGACTCTTAAAGCGCTGGCTGACGTTGGTCAGGGTGCGATTGGCAAAGTGAATTGGGTTCGTTCGCGCGAAACCCATTCGGGACCCCATAGCGACTGGTTTTGGAATAAAGAATTCTCGGGTGGTGGCGCGATGATCGATTTGGGATGTCATTGCGTCGAAATCGCCCGCAGCTTTATTGGCAAAGACGTGCGACCGGTCGAGGTGGTGTGTTGGGGCGATACTCAGGTCCATCCGATCGATGCCGAGGATCACGCAATTGGCTTGGTGCGTTACGAGAATGGGGCCATCGGCCAATTTGAGGTCAGTTGGTCTTTTCGGGGTGGAATGGACCTGCGCGATGAAGTCTCGGGCACTGAGGGCGTGATCTGGCTCAATCACTGGTTGCGAACCGGCATGGAGATGTTTTCGGCGAATGGCCATAACAATTATGTTGCTGAAAAAGCGGAATCCAACGCTGGCTGGCTCTTTCCGGTGGGTGATGAAGTGGCTGCTCTGGGTTACCGCGATATGTTCGACGATATGTTCAATTCCATGGATACGAAGGTTCAGCCGCGCGAGACGTTTTACGATGGTTATGTGGTCAATGCGATTATCGATGCCGCCTACGAATCCATGCGTACCAAAAAGTGGGAAGCGGTAAACCTACCCCTATGGCGCGGCCGCGAACTGGCGGCCACGACAACCACCAAACCTGAATCCAATGGCGAATTTTTGCTGATCAAGGAAGAGCTCATGTCTGACGGTAGCAGAAAACAAATCGTACGGCACAAGCAGACTGGCCAGATCACTCAGCGAACTCTGTAATCTCGCCGGGTTTCAAGTGACTGGTCTATTCGTCTACTCTTCAGTTGGCACGGTCTGGCCATCCTCCCTATGCCCCAAGAGGTTAAAAGTTTCCACGTTGACATCGTAGCCTAGACTCCGCACGGAACCGTCAGCAAAAAGTGTGTTGATCCCTCCCGGATGAGCGGAGCCAAACTGGAAATTCTCCTTCACGGAACTATTAGCTGAAAGTGCCTTGGCTTCATCACCATTGCCATCGTTCTGAGGCGCGAACATGCAGGATCGCAGACTATCGTAGTCCCAGCCATCGGCCCAGCCAAAGTCGTCGCCGCTTTTCCAGGGATGCTGCGGGCTCGTATCGGGAGGACCACCGGAGTAGATTTGGCTGACCCACTTTTCTGAAGCGAGCAACGTGTTGCTAGTGCCGTCGGCAATTCTAGGAATCGTCATTTTTTGGGTGAAGCCCAAGTGAGTCCCAGTTTGCGGATCCCAATCGGTCCGTTGAATAATCCCGCGAAACACAAACCCCCTACCTTGGCCTGCCAAGAATCTGACCAGAGGTTCATCCGGCAACCCACTTTCGCCCTCTCTACAACCCCAAAAGACATCACCTACACTCTCTTGAGTAAGAGGATTCTCCACGAAGTCGTTCAAGTAGCCATCGAACGCCGCGTTGCCGATTTCCGTTCGAGTAGGTCCAGCGGTTGTGGCGGCATAGTCCACTAACGAAACTTCAGCATCTCGACCAGGGTTGTAATACATGGTTACTGACCTACGTGAAGGGCAGTTATAAAGTGAGATCGGGTTTTTGCCTAAATCGCGTTGGCGGATGAGGTTTTTCACCGCGCCCTGCTCCAAATAGGGAAGGATTTGATAAAGCCAACCCACTCCTTGCTCCAACGGACCGTTGGCCGGACCTCGTCGGTTCGCCGGATTGGACACCGTCAACGTATCTTTCAGAAAGTCATCAATCGCAGCCTGTGGGCTAGTTCCTCCCGTGGGAAATTGCTTGTTCGTGCTCTCGAAATTAAGCACGGCCAAGCCAATGTTCTTGAGATTGTTTCTACACTGAGTCCGCCGCGCGGCCTCACGGGCGGCTTGGATCGCTGGTAAAAGCAACGCTACCAAAATGCCGATGATGGCGATCACCACCAAGAGCTCGACCAGGGTAAATCCACGACGATCAGGGGATAAAGAAGTCGACATCGTGTTCTGCTCCCTAAAGTACGGCCCCGTGGCATCAGCCACGAACAGGCCACTCTAAAATCATTTGCCAAGTAATCGTCTCGTCATTCGCATTCCAACACAGCAGAAACCAAGAGCGAGGCAAGCGAGGCTTGTCGGCTCGGGCACCGAATTCAAGGCCCCCAAAGCGCCGCCGTTGTAGGCACCTTGCCACTCGGCTAAGTCACCGGCAGTAAACGGGTTTGGAGAGCCGCCCCGCTGCCATGTCAAAAAGTCCCGGCCATCCACGTCACCATCGCCATCGAAGTCACCCGGGGTCGAGGGTGCTTCCGCTGCAGTGAGCGAAAAGGCATCGACAAAGAGGGATTGCGGGTCGGCATTGGGATTCCAGACCCCGTCGGTCATGGACGCGCGAACACGAACCTGCGTTGTCCCCGCGGGAGCAATGCCAGTGAGCGTATATTGACGCCACACGGCGTTATTCCAGTTGCTGACAGTGCTGTTCACCAAACCGCCCTCCTTAAGCTCCACTTCCTCGGAATCCAACACAATGTCGGCTGCGTCCAAAAACTCCAAGGCAAAGAAAGCATCCGTCGGCGAGAGAGGCCCATCGGTAAAGTTCATGGGATCAGGACTGGGCATGCCTGGATCGCCGGTCTGCCAATTCAAATTAGTCACCCCTCCGGCAAAATGGGCTTCAGCCGCCGCGTAACCTGTCATCGTGTATTCCAAGCCCGGCGTACCAACTACGTCTTGAAACAAATGGGCGAAATTGTCTTCGGCATTTGGGACACCTCCAAACTCTTGAGTGAAGGTGCCGACATAGGGCTTGAACCACATGTTCCAATACCTGCCAATATCGTTCCCGCCATCCCCTTGATAGCGACGATGACCGTAGAAAGCTCCTTCCGCCAAGGTTTCGTTACCGTTGGCAGCATTCTGCACAATCGATTCGTTCATTTCCCAACCAACCGGTATCGCGTCGTCGCCGGCACCGGCAATACCACAAAATTCTATGCCGGGATTGGTGAGCAAATTGCCAACGGGGTTGGAGGCGACGGGGCAATCAATCGCCGAAGCCTGCTGTGACAAACCTAAGACGGTCGCACTTGCCATAAGTATCGATAAGATTTTCATCGGTTCCTTCTCTTTCCAAACAATTGTCGTAGTTACAGGCGGCTCGCCTGTCAATTTCTTCGAGCAACATTCAACAGGCGAGCCGCCCGTCGCTACGAAAGGTAGTGCCGGGAGTCTCCAAAGCCTGACCACTTTGGAGACCCCGCCGCACATTTTTTCGATCACTAACTTTCAATCTCTCAACTAGCGTGAACGCCGTCCCGCGCCCAGGAAAGCCAATCCCATCAGGCCCATGACGATGGAACCTGGCTCGGGCACGCAGGTCAACGAGAAATCGTCCATAAACACGCTTTGGTTGGGGGCATCGATGTTGAACTCGCCATCGACCATGCCGGCCCGCACTAGCACACTGACGGTCCCCGCGGGAGCCACGGCAGAAAGCGTATGCTGAATCCAAGTGCGTCCATCAAACTGATTGTCGTTTTGTTGACCAGCATCATCATGGAGCTCGATCTCGATCGAACCGGGCAGCACGGCACCCATGCCATCAAGAAACTCGAGAGCAAAAATCGTCTCGGTCAAGGATGCGACGGGGACACCCGGGTTAACTGCCTGGGCATCTTGATTTCTCTGATTCGGAGAAAGGAGATCCAAGAAGTCGACACCACCCGAATAACCACCTTCAAAATGAGCCCAACCGGAAAACGTATACGTTTTTCCAACCACGCCAGCCACCTCTTGCGAAATTTCTATATCGACGGGTCCCGTGATTTCGAACGGGTAATGCCCCTCGAACGAAGTACCGATCAAACCATGATCGCCCGCATTCGGATTGAGGCGATCTGCAAATTGTGCGGGATACCCGGCATACGGCGTATAGACCCCACCCGGCACGTAAGGCAGGATTGGGCACGGGCTGTACGAGCACGGGTCGGTGGTGATTGTCCAGTCCACAAATTCTGGATAATAAAGAGCCGATGGTCCAACCTGAACGGTCGCGTTCAAACCCCCGTTGGAAAGCAATTCCATGGCCTGCGAAACACTCGCCGACATGGCAAAAACAACAATCAGTAAAATCAATCGTTTCATTAGTCAGTCTCCCAAACGTGTACACTCAAAGCAGTCACCACCAGATGACAGTACGCCTGCCATCGAGAAAACTTCGCGCGACTCCCGTCATACCTCCTGAGTCGTTGCCCCTGCTGCTGCCAGCAGCGAGCCATTCAAACTCCACAAAATGTTTCACTCTTCAAAGTTGGCTTCCCTCATCCGCCCACATATATATCCCAGACCTAATTAGCCGTGACCTTCAATGCCCTGGACTGGATGGCTCCATCAACAGGCGACCAGATCAAGTCCATTCCGAGCAGGAACGATTGTCGATCAATGGGCTCCCAATAAAAAGTATTGCGAGAAATGCTCCCTTGGCAGAGCGACATGTTCGCTTCCATCCAAGCTTAACGGGAATTCAGAAAAGAAAAAGCAAGTTAAAAGTCAGCGGTTGAGGGTGCCGCTAAAACTGTATCCCCCCTCGGAACTCGACTGGCACAACCATTATCCATGGTAGTTGCGACATTGCCGAAGTCATCTCACCGGGGTGAGCTACTATCTCGGGCCAATTCGCGGTCATGTCTCTACTTCACGAGTTATGAGCGGGATTAATCCACTCAGACTCTTACCTTAAGTATGGAAAGATGTTCTGCCATCGTCTTGTACGAACGAGAGGAGCTTTTGGTACAATTTTTCCATGCCTCAATTTGGTCCCAGGGAGGGCTCGACGGGCAAAAAACCTTAAATATTCGGTCTGAATCTGGTTTTTTTGACGGCAACCGTGTATCTAACGGGTATCCGGCAAGGTACGATTCCACTTTCGAGCCGATCTTTTCGAGGTGCGCGTCGAGGTACGAGGCACATGGCAGAGCAGTTATTTGGCAAGGCTTTTCAGCAACAGTTTTTTGAACGACATGCAAGCCTGCAGCCGCTGATGGACTTATTCGAGCTGGCCCCGGGTGTGTACTTCTATGCCAAGGATCGAAAAAGTCGCTTCGTGCGTCTTAACAAAGCCAACTTGGCGGTCTATGGAGTCAATGACGAGGAATCGCTCCTGGGTAAAACCGATCGAGATTTCCATCCTCCCGCGTTGGCAGAGGGATATATCGCTGAAGACCACCGAGTGATGGAGGGAGGAAAACCAATTGTCAACAAGACTTGGCTCGTGCCCTTCCTGAATGGTTCCATGCAATGGTTCGTGTCAAGCAAACTACCCTTATTGGGATCACGAGGAGAATGTATTGGCATCTGCGGCGTGATGCATACCATTGCCACGCCGAAGGAACAGCTCGACCGCTTTCAGAAGCTCGCGCCCGCGGTAAGATATTTAGAACAACGATTCCGCGAGCATGTGCAAATGACCGAAATTGCGGAATTTTGCGGGCTGTCTTCCACTCATGTCCATCGGCTGTTCCGCCGGTTGTTGCGGATGTCGCCCACCGAATACTTATTGGCTCTGCGTCTGCAGGAAGCGCGGCGCTTGCTGGTTACCACGGATCATCCTTTATCGGTGATTGCCGTCGATACGGGATTTTTCGACCAGAGCCATTTTAGCAAGCGTTTTCGCAAGATGACCGGCATGACCCCCACACAGTTCCGCAAGACGTTTCAGTGAATGGTTGCTTTCTCAGCTAGAATCAAATTTTTTAGCAAAAGTGAAACCATGAACCCAAATCCCGCCACGGCGTCGAAAGCGAAATCTTGAACAACAATTCCGTGAGATCGATAGTGCGACATGCCTAAATGGATCGTTTACACATTGCTGACCGTTCTGCTCTGGGGATTCTGGGGAGTCACCTGCAAAGCCGTTTCCGCCGATCTCCCGGCGTGGCAACTGCAAGTCATGTCGCTGCTAGGCGTTTTGCCGGTGGTGGCGGTCCTGATGGGATTGGTTCGCGTTGACGATGCTCCGATAAACCGCCGCATGATGAGTCTTTCCTTTGGCGCGGGACTGCTCGGATGCGTGGGTAATCTTGCTTGTTTTGAAGCGATGTCCGCGGGAGGCAAGGCAGCGGCCGTGATTCCTCTGACTTCTCTGTACCCCATTACCACGGTGATCCTGGCATTTCTGTTTCTCAAGGAACGCCCCACTCTGATTCAGGCGATTGGAATCGGGCTCTCACTGGTGGCGATTTGGCTGTTCAACGTCGCTCAAGGTTCAGAATTCTTGAATTCGTGGTTACTATTTTCACTACTGCCGATTGTGTGTTGGGGCATCGGTGGGTTTATTCAAAAGCTGGCCACCTCGCATATCACCGGAGAGCAATGCGCGTTGGCGTTTTTGCTCGGTTTTTTTCCAATGGTGTTCATGGCCTTCTTCCAAGAGTCCGCTTGGGGCAACATTCCTCCTCAGACTTGGGCATTAGCCATTTTGTCTGGGTTGCTTTTCGCCCTCGGCAATCTGACCGTCATTTACGCTTACCACTACGGTGGCCCTGCCGTAATCGTCACTCCTGCGGCTGGGCTCTACATGCTCATTGCCGTTCCCTTGGCGGTACTACTTTTGAACGAAAAAATCACATCTCGCGAGGGGTTGGGAATTGTGTTTTCAGTCCTCGCTGTGATCGCACTTTGCTGGGAAAGCAACGCCACCAAAGTCGCGGCCGAATCGACATCGTCCTAGAAGGGCTCAACCTTGGTGAATCGCTCTGAGACCAAATTGGAAGAATGCACCTTGGGCCTGGACGTCGGCGGCACCAAAATGGCTGGTTGTGTGTTAACTGCCGCAGGTGAAGTCGTTGCTTCGCGCCTGTCAGAGACTCTGCCGGCGAGAGGCGGCGAGGTGGTCGTTGCTGATGCGCTGGTGTTGGTCGAAAGTTTGCTCAAGGAATCGCGCGAACTAAAATTGCAGCCCGTGGCCTTGGGAATTTCCGTTTGCGAGTTGGTGGACCGCGCTGGCAACATCGTGAGCGATTTTACGTTACCCTGGCGCGATCCTAGCAGCTTGGATTCCGTCAGACGCTTACTGCCAGTTACTGTGGAGGCTGATTCGCGTGCAGCCGCATTGGCCGAAGCAACGTACGGCGCTGGGCAGGAGTTTTCGAGCTTTCTGTATGTCACGATTGGCACGGGCATCAGTTGCAGCTTGGTCCTTGATGGAGTTCCCTACCAGGGTGCCCGTGGTTGTACTGGTACGATGGCCACTGGAGCTCTTTCAACACTATGCGGTGAATGCGGAACAATCTCGCTTTCTTGCCTCGAACAAATAGCCTCCGGTTCGGGCATTGAGAAACGCTATTCGCAACAAGTCGAGTCCGTGAGGCTGACTGCTAAAGATGTGCTCCAGGCTTCGGCACGGGGGGACATAGTTGCCCAAAAAGTTATCCTTGAAGCGGGCGAATGTATTGGATCAGCCATTAGCCTGTTGGTGAATGTGCTCGATCCTTACGCCGTCGTCGTGGGGGGTGGGCTCGGAAGTTCGCCGGGAGAATATTGGGAGACCCTGGTGCAAACGGCGAGAAAGCAGATTTGGTCTGACATTCATCGCTCTCTACCCCTCGTCCAGGGAAGCCTCGGAATCAATGCGGGTGCGATTGGAGCGGCTCTCAGGGCACGGCAAAGTTTGGCCGCGGGATAAATGCGTGTTTCCTGGAGGGCTGCATCGGTGCTAATAATCTAAGTTAAGGAATATTTCGCCAGCGCGTATCGCGGCAATTATACTAGAGGATTGGCGGAACTGATTGGCTGATCCCTAGATTGACGCTTGCCTCCATGAAACTTAATCCCTTCTCTTGGCTGAGCAACTCGCTCGACGGTGGGAATCAACGCGCGCCGCACATGACGTTCGCCACCAGCAACGTCGGTCGGACGATCTCGCGCACCAAGCTCTTTTTGCGCAAGCAGATTTGGATCTGGCCGATTATTGCCGTGATGCTGTTGTCGCTGATCGGGCTGATGGTGCGTAGTGCCATTGAAACGACGATGCGCGAAAGCCTCGAATCGCAACTGGGCACGATCCTCCATTTGCAAACTTCCATGTTGGAAACGTGGTTCAAGGTGCAAAAATCGAATGCCGAGTCCTCGGCCAACAGCCTCGAAATCCGCAAGCTGGCGTATCCCTTGATCGAAGCCGACGGAACGCCGCAAGACTCTGCCGAGTCGAACGCCGAACTTCGTATCAATCTCGGCAAAGCGTTGGGCCCCGCTCTGACGGCGCACGACTACGATGGTTTTCTGCTCGTTAACAAGGCCAGTACCATCGTCGCCGCAAACAGAACTGAACTCGTAGGGCGAGAGCTCCCTCCCGAGTATGAAGACTTTGTCTCCCAAGCGATGAGTGGAATGTCTGGCCTTTCGCCACCGTTTGCGAGCATCATGGCATTGAAGGATAACGAGGGGGAAATCCGCACGGGCGTGCCAACGATGTTCGTTGCGGCTCCGATCCGGGATGAGAGCTTTCAGGTTGTCGGGGTGCTCGCGTTTCGCATTCAACCCGAGAAAGACTTCTCGCGCATCTTGGAGCTTGGTCAGTTCGGCGAGTCGGGCGAATCTTACGCCTTTGATAAAAATGCCCGTATGGTTTCGAATAGCCGTTTTGATAAAAGCCTGATTCTGAATGGGTTGATTCCCGATGAAGAAGATTCACGTTCGATTCTGAGGTTGTTGATTCGCGATCCGGGAGGAGATGTGACCCGCGGTTTTCAGCCTACCAAGCGTCGTCATGAACTGCCTCTCACATTCATGGCCGAAGAGGCGATTGCCGGAAGGCCGGGAATCAATGTGGAGGGGTATCGTGGTTATCGAGGAGTGAACAAGGTCGGGGCTTGGACGTGGCTCCCCGAGGCGAACATCGGCGTGGCTACCGAGATGGACTACTCCGAGGCGTTTCGCCCGCTGACGATTTTGCGCTGGACCTTCTGGGCGCTGTTTGCGCTGTTGGCCTTAAGTGCCCTCGCTATCTTTGCCTTCACACTGGTCGTCGCTCGTCTGCGACGCGAAGCACAAAAGGCGGCCATCGATGCGCAGCAGATTGGCCAGTACACGCTCGAACAAAAGCTCGGTGCCGGCGGGATGGGGGTTGTTTACAAAGGCCAACATGCGATGCTCCGCCGACCCACGGCGATCAAGATGCTCGACATCGACAAGGTGAATGAAGCCTCGATGGAACGATTCGAGCGCGAAGTGCAGATTACCAGCCAGCTCAACAATCCGCATACGGTGGCCATCTACGATTACGGCCGCACGCCCGAAGGGGTGTTTTACTATGCGATGGAATATCTCGACGGCATTGATTTGCAAACGCTCGTGGAGCGTTATGGCCCGCAATCGGCCCCGCGCGTGATTCATATCCTCGAGCAAATCTGCAGTTCGCTGTACGAAGCTCATTCGCTGGGGCTCGTGCATCGCGACATCAAGCCGGCGAACATCATGCTCAACCGTCGTGGCGGCGAGCCGGATGTAGTGAAAGTTCTGGATTTTGGTCTGGTGAAAGCGCTCGACGATGGCAAGCAAAACTCCATGACCCAGCAAAGCGCGCTCACGGGGACGCCGCTCTACATGTCGCCGGAAGCGATTCAGATGCCCAATTCGGTCGACTCTCGAAGCGACATTTATGCGGTGGGAGCGGTGGGTTATTTTCTGCTCACGGGTGGCCCGGTATTTGACGCGGATAATGTCATGGACCTCTGCCGCAAGCATGTCGACACGCCCCCCCTGCCCCCTTCAGAACGCACCCGACTGGCGATTCCGGCCGCATTGGAAAACGCACTCCTGTCGTGCCTGGAAAAATCGCGGGCCAAACGGCCGCAGACGGCTCGTGATCTGGCGGAGATGATCACGAATTGCCCGGAAGCGAGCGTATGGTCGGTCGAAGAAGCCGACGCTTGGTGGGGCCGACACGAGCGTGGACTGGTCAATGCCGCGAACCATGGTGCTCCCACAGCCACGCGTGGTCATGATGTGACCATCGATCTGAGCTAAGTCTTAGCCGAATCGGAAGTATGCACTAAACAAAGCTGGTAAATCTGAACCTTAAAGCCGCCCTAGTGTCTGCGGCTAAATCAGATTTTCTAATTTTACACCCATCGCCTTAGCGAATTTCCGTAGAGTACCGATCCGTGGATCGCCACTTTTTACAAACTGGAATACAGCCTGTCGGGCTGACGCAGCCGGGTAGCCCATGCTCACCCCTATCTCTTGCTGCGTTTTGCCGGAAGCCTCAATCAGCTTGCGGACCTTCCGCATAGTTGGGTCTTCGGTCGTTTCTTTGCTCATAAAGAAATCTTAGTTTTCCAGGTTTTTTCTGTCAATATACCATTTACATACGCGAATGATGTATATATAGTATATACAGACACGTAACAAAGGGTTTGACCATGAATCTGCTAGAAGTTGCCAGCCTGACCGAAGACCAAAGCCGCGAATACTTTGAGGCGATTCGCTGGCCGGAAGGTGCTGTTTGCCCCCATTGCAAGGAAGCGGACTGCAAGCGGATGGAAGGCAAGAAACACCGCAAGGGCTGCTTTCAGTGCAACAACAAAGAGTGCCGTGGCCAGTTCACCGTTCGCAATGGCTCGGTTCTGGAAAGCAGCAAGGTTCCCTACAAAAAATGGGTTCTCGCCTTCCACCTACTTTGCAGCAGCAAAAAGGGATTTGCCGCCAAGCAATTGCAGCGTGAATTGGACCTGGGTAGCTACAGGACGGCTTGGTTCATGCTCCACAGAATCCGTCACGCGATGGAAACTCAATCGCTCGAAAAGCCTCTGGTAGGGATCGTGGAAGTTGATGAAACCTTTGTTGGCGGGAAGCCTCGCAATCCTGGGGAAAGTGGACGCGGGCGCGGAACGAATAAGCAGCCGGTCATGGTACTTGTTGAGCGCGATGGCCGTGCTGTCTGTGGCCCCATTCAACGGCTTACAGCCGATCAACTCAAAGCCCCGATTCGCAAGTACGTTGGCCGTCGTGCCATGATTATGACCGATGAGCTAAATGCCTACGGTGGTCTGTACGCTGAATTCGGTGGCCATGAAACCGTAAACCACAGCCAGAAGCAATACGCTCGTAAGCGTACAGATGGCCTTGTGGTCCACAGCAACACCGCTGAGAGTTTCTTCGCTCTTGTTAAGCGCGGCCACTACGGCGTTTATCACTTAATGAGCAAGCCACACATTCACCGCTACTGTGCGGAGTTCGCTTTCCGCTGGAATTATCGAAAGCAGAATGATGGCGTTCGGCGTGATGCCTTAATTAAGCAGATCAGCGGCAAGCGACTCAAGTACGCCTAGCCTAATGCGGCTTGGGTTGCCGAACCGGAAGGCGTTTAGAAGCTATCTTTAATAGCTGATCGACGGCATCTTTTTTGGAAATATCAATCACAGGCGCTACGTTCAACAGCAGTTCGTAGTTGTCTTGAGAGGCATCGGAATCTATGTCCTCACCGTTCACGATAATACCGCACCGTTCCTTACGTATAATCGCTGCTTCAATCACGGTATGGACCTTGAGTGCCGTGCTGTAAACGCTTTGTTCACGCTTGAGAGCCGCTTCCTGGAAGATTGCGTTTGGCTTGCCGTTGCCAAGTGCATGGCTAAATTTTATTTCCCGCTTTGACCCATAAACGGCGCACTCGACTTTATAACCGGTGTGATAGTCGCCACGATTCACAATACCTGAAGTTTCAAAGATACTCTTAATGCCTTGCTGCAAGGCTGAACCGGCCTTTTCAACATCCGTTGAGGATGACTTAAACGCCACCAAGTCCTGAAATAGAAATTGAACCGCTTCTTGAATTTGGCTCTTGCGAATATCTTCCAGCAATTCACCGGCATCGACGAGCAGAAATTGCCCCTCCTGTAGCGATAATATTGCATCCATAGACTCAGGACTTTTTTTAGATACAGGCTTACCTCGCAGTGGCCTAACTTCGCTACTGGCTACCGCTTTGAGCCATGAATTGATCCACCACTGATAGCCGTCTACGTCGGCTATGAAATCAGCACTTTCGACGGGTAGGAATTTGGATGCGATCTCTCCCTTTGCCCAGAGTATTACCCCGATGTTCCTTGGCTCCATACGGTTTAGCTGAGGAACATATTTGGCTAGAATGAATCGTGGCATCATAGAAACAGTTGCCATTGTTTAATCTTTGGAAAGCGTTCCTTGTTTTGAAAAACCAGTTCCGAAATTTTGTCACGCCTTCGTTTCAGGAAAGCGCAGACGGCAGTGCGTTCAGCTTTGTTGATTGTAAAACTAGGTAAAGTTAAGCAAATTTCATCTATAAACCAGTCCGGTAAATCTTGGATTTTTTCAATCCACCTAAGTACATGATCTATTGAATCCAGTTCGCCAATCAAGCAATGGAATTCATCGTCGGAAAATGTGCCGTCCGTAATCCCAAGACGATCTTCAGCCGCCGCCAATTGATTGGCACCATCTTCCGGGTACAAGTAAAAAAGTGACCGTTCGTGGTCGATGATGTAAAATCGCTTTGGTTTGTCAGGCTTGTCTACTTTAATGTTACGCGAGTTACGATCTTTGTTTGCAATCAAAATGTCAAATAGGACAATTCCAGTGCACGTGTCTGGAAATCTTTGGTAAAGTACACTTCCGTCAGATGGGACAAGTACTTTCTTGTCCCCATCGTAGCGATACGAACCAAACATCAATTTGTCGCGGCGTTTCTCACCCATCAACGTGAAAGGTGGGATTGGCAGTCGCAAAAACCACGCGATGTTAGCTGCTATCCATTCATTGGCGACTAGGTAAGGCGATACGTCACTTGGAGACTTAGCAATCGCATCACATTCGACGTACCACGAATCGTCAGCGTTGATCCCGTCCGATTCGGAATACTTGCGCTTGGTTTTGTAAGGAAACGATATTGCCATATGGAGCGCAAGTACTGTTTATGTGTACACTATATAGATTTGGGCATCTATCGTCCATTATCGGTACTCGACTTTCATACCTGGGGAATACCACAGTGAGTCAGGATAGACAGCAAAGCCAGAACAACCGGCCACCCAAAGCCGACCAAGACAAGCCGCTCTCACTCCACGGCATGACCCCCGAGGAAGCGATACGGAAGGCACTGGCCACCCCGCCGCCCAAGACCGACAAGAAACCGGCTAAGCCGGATGGCCGGGACACGGCTCGCTAGCGGGAATCGGGCAGCTTTGTTTAGTGCATACTTCCGGAAAACTATGAAGCCATCAAGACGAAGGAAAAACGCTGGACCGATACCTGGGATCCTGATTCCCCGTTTTATCAAACGGGGATTAGCCATTACCGCAGTGAGATTACTCCCACGCACATCACGGACGGATTGTCCAAAACCTATTTGGCAGGCGAGAAGTCTCTAAATCCCTCGCTCTACGAGGATGTGAATTCCGTGGAGCACAAGGGGCTAATGGGAGATAACGGTTCCGCCTGGGTGGGATTTGACTGGGATAACCATCGCGTGGCTTGGCAGCCGAAATCTCGAGAATGTCCCTCCGTTAGTTGAAAAGCCGGTTCCACCGACGTTCACAATATCACGCGGACTTCTGCTCGGCGTCAATGGTCTTCGTATCGAGCACGTCGAGTTGGCTCACCAACAGGTGCAGCTG
>Ga0163150_10001843_pt1 | contig 34519 bp, 37 predicted proteins | sample OliLakLV19P2IB_FD_148628 | JGI IMG/M metagenome (GOLD analysis project Ga0163150, IMG submission 148628) | Freshwater microbial mat bacterial communities from Lake Vanda, McMurdo Dry Valleys, Antarctica - Oligotrophic Lake LV.19.P2.IB | ecosystem: Environmental > Aquatic > Freshwater > Lake >... | reverse complement strand
ATCAAAATCCGATGTACACGAGCGGGAATTCGCCTTGCCGGGTCATGTCGTGTCCGAACGCCGAAGGGTATATCGGCGACGCGTTCTGGATCGGATTTCGAGCGCTTATGGGGGATGAGGCGACGACGCGCGCGGTGGCTCGATATAGTAGGTGACCGGGGAGGAACACGTAAATGGACAACGGCCATTGTTATCGGGCGGTTATGTTGGCCGCGATGATGGCCGGATGCCATTTGGCTCCAGCGGCGGAACTGATGCCGGTGCCACACCAGAATGCGCTGGTGTGGCAGTATTGCGCCGTGTGCCACACCGACGCGGCGAGGAACGGTGGCCTTTCACTCGAACATTTCGATGCCGCGCACGCAGCGCCGAGCCTGCTGGCAATGATGTTGAGCAAACTAACCGGCGGAGTGACGCTCGACATGGCGCGAGCGGCTGGCGCCAACGCCAAGGCGACGGCGTTGGTGGACATGAAGATGAGGTCCGGAGCGATGGGCGCCGCGGGCATTCCGATACCGGACAAAGCGACCATCGACGCCTTCATTCACGCATTTGCCGTGGGATCGATTGTGGCGACGGAATGGACCGTCGAACGCGCCAAGGAAGGAACCGGGCTGACAGCGAGCATCCTGCGGGAAGCCCCCTCAACCACTAACGCGGGCGAAGCTGAGGTTTACCGTTTGATCGCGTCTTGCAACGCGGCGACTCGGGAGGGCGCCGTGCAACTGGCCTGGTCGCCGGTGCCTCAGAGCGGAACCTTCACCGCTTCCGTTGATGGAAACGCCGCAGTGACGTTGCGAGCGGAGGGGAGTGAGAAGATGGGCAATGGCAGCGGAGTTGTCCTCCATGGCCTGGCTGCACTGATGCTTTCCGAAACCAAACGCGGCTTACCGCTGCCTGCCGAGTCATTGACGATCAGCGATCTGTTTCCAGGCGAGACAATCACGTTCCCATTCGCGAACCTGCCGCGGGACGCGCGACGGGAACTGGCGGCGTGTTTCCTCCGCGGGCGGTAGCTCGGTGACTTGTGCGACGCCCCTCGCTAGTCCAGAAGGAAGGCGCGCAACTTAGCAAAATGCGATAATCGGTGCGTGAAGGTCACCAGCGGCTACAATGTTCTCAAAGCAGCGAGGCGTCACCCGAACTCGATGGCGCCGGTCGCGCGGTGGCTGACCGTGATTACCCCCGCGGATTGCGGCGGCCTGATGGACCTGAGGAAGTTCTACCCCAGCGCCGATCAGGTTGGCAAGACACTGATCTTCAACGTGGGTGGAAACAACTACCGATTGCTTTGCTGCGTCAGTTGGGAGTTGCGACGGCTATTCTTCCGTGCGTTGTTGACGCACTCCGAGTATGACCGGGTGAATCTGGAGGCACTATGCCCGTGATCGATACGATCGACAAGAAGAAGTTTGGACAATTATTGGCTCAGTACCTGCCGGCAGTCATACACAGCGACGATGAGCATGACCGGCTCGCTGGACTTTTGATGACGCTCGCGCTTGCGGAAGAGAGGACGGCCGAAGAGGAGCGGCTGATTGAGCTGCTTGAGCGCCTTTTAGACGACTACGACGAGCGGCGCATGAAGGGCCGTCTTGAAACGCTGGAACCGCTGGCCCTGTTAGTGCATTTGATGGAGGAAGGCGGCCTGAAACAGGTGGATCTCGTGGATTGTTTCGGCTCGCAATCGGTGGTATCCGCGGTGATGGCAGGCAAACGGCAAATCAACGGAGAGCACGCGCGACGGCTATCGCGGCGCTTCGGATTGCCGCTCGCCATGTTCATGCGCTAACGGCTGAAAGGCTGAACTTCTGAACGGGAGTACTACGGGGCAGCCAGGAATCGAATCATTTCGCGGGTCAAGCGCTCGGCTTGATCTGTTTCGAAGAGGAACTGGGCATGGGCGGCGCCGTCGAGGACGAGGATTTCCTTTGGGTCGGGCGCCTGATCGTATTGCGCTTGAATGCGGGTTAGCCGAGGAACGTTGCTGGGACCCATGTCGTCGCGGGCGACGATGAAAAGTTTGCGAACTTTGAGCGCCTGGGGCGGGCCATAGGCTCCATGAGCAAGAAAGACGATGCGGTCGATCTCGCCCGGGTTGGCCAGGCGCAGGGCGTCTTCGGCGAGATTGCCGCCCATGCTGGCGCCGACGATGGAGACCGCTTTTGCGCCGTTGCCTTGCAGATAGCGAATAGCGGCGAGAAGATCGAGGGGCATGGCGATGTCGTTGCGTTTGTCTGGCGGACCTTCCTTGGAAAGGCCGTGGCCGCGGAGATCAATGGCGAGGACCGTGAATCCGGATTGGGCGATAGCTTGGGCTTGTTTAGCCCAGTTGGCTTTGTCACGACGCCCGCCGTGGACGAGGAGGGCGGCGCGTGGGCCTTTACCGTAAAGATCGCCGTATATCACCCATCCATCCTTGGCAGTGAAATGGACGGGTTCCTGGGCAGGGGCGAGGAGGGCGAAAACAATGAGGAGGAGTATGGGCATGATGGGTTATCTCGATGCGGGAGCGACTTTTTCGAGAGCTTTTGCAAAGTCGGCTGGCGTGAGAAGTTGCTTGACGGTGCCGTTGGCGGACTTAACGACTTGCGCGACGAGATTGTCGGGCAAGCCGGGGAACCGCGTCAGGCCGAGATAATGGGGCCGGGGAAGAGTCTGGGCGAGTTCGCGAATCTTCGGCGTTACTTTGCCCTGCCAGCCCCAGACGGGGCCGAGAAAGACGACGGCTTCCGATTTCGCGGCGGAATCCTGGGCCGCCGCCAGCACTGTTTCCATGAATGTGGTGGCGTTGGGGCCGCGGAGTGTTTCCAATGAGACAACGCCGAGGTTAACGCCGGCGACCGCGCGCGCGAGACGGCCGAGTTCGTGAGGCGTGAAATTGTCAGTGGAGTAGATGATTTTGCGATTGCGGGGATCGACGGCGATGACAGTGGCGGAGGTGGCTTTAGTTTGATCGAGGAGCGTTGTGAGGCTGGTCAGCAAAATACTGCGGTCGTACGACGAGAGGCGGACCATGCTGCGGCGCGGGCTGAGCGGAGAGGCTTCGACGATCACGGTGAGGCGGTTGGCGGGCGCGTCTTTGCTGAGGCCGCGCCACCGTTCTTCTCCGACGGCGGTCACTTGATTGGCCTCCATGCGCGGAACGATTTTGCCGGCTTTGACTTTGATGTTCCAGTCTTTGCGGCAGTCGGCGTTGCGGTTGTCACCCGCGTAAAAACGGATGCGATACTCACCGGGGCCGATGTAATAGCCGCCCATGTAAGAGATTTCGGCGCCTTTCGGCACGGATTGGCCTTCGGGGATTTTTTGCAGGCTGAAGCGCTCGCCGAGATAGGTAGGCTGACCGCCCTTTGGAGTGACTTCGATGGCGATGGCGAATTCGGGGGCGGGGCCGTCAAGCGAGAGTTGCTTGACAGGGATATTGAGACTGAAACCGGACCAGTGCATGAGGGAGAAGCCGAGGCGCGGGGCCATGGTTTCGATCCGGCATTCGAGCGTGTTCTTTGGTGGCGTGCCTTCGAAAATCTTGCGGACGGTCTGCATGGACCGCGCGTCCGGAGCGATAAGGAATTGGGCTAGCAGGAGCACGAACATGCGCTTTCCTATTCTGACGCTAATTTTTGTTTGGTATGCTGCGGGTTATGTTACGTCTCTCGATTGGGTTTTTCCTGACGCTGCCTTTGCTGGCTGGCGATTTACAGGTGGGCGTGGGGAAGATCAAAATCACGCCGGAACGGCCGATCTTCCTATCGGGCTATGCGGCGCGAAAGAAACCGTCGGAGGGTGTGAAACTGGACATTTGGGCGAAGGCGCTGGCGTTTTCGGATAAGAAGAACGGGCGGGTCGTCATTGTCACCACGGATTTGATTGGGATGTCGCGCTCGATTTCGGAGCGCGTTGGGGCGGAGGTGGAAAAGAAGTACCGGCTCCGGCGGGCGCAGTTGATGATCAACTCCTCGCACACCCATAGCGCGCCGGCGGTGCGGGACAACCTCGATTCGATGTTCGATCTGACCCCGGAACAGCGGCAGGTGATTGTGGAGTACGGGAATGGGCTGGTTTCGAAATTGGTGACGGTGGTGGGGGCGGCGCTTGGCGATTTGCAGGCGGCGGAGGTTTCGGTGGGGCATGGGACGGGGACGTTTGCGATTAACCGGCGCCAGGGCGCGTCGGGTTCGGTGAAGATCGGGCTGAATCCGGCGGGGCCTGTCGATCAGGATGTGCCGGTGTTTCGGATTACGACGCCGGACGGGAAGTTGCGGGCTGTCCTGTTCGGATATGCGTGCCATAACACGACGCTGGGCGGGGATTTGTTCCTGGTGAACGGGGATTACGCGGGGTATGCGCAACAGGAGTTGGAAACAAAGAATCCGGGGGTGACGGCGCTATTCATGCTGCTGTGCGGCGGGGATGCGAATCCCAATCCGCGGGGAACGTATGAGTTGGCGGAGAAGCACGGATTGAGTTTGGCTGCTGAGGTTTCGCGGGTGGTTGCGGGTTCGATGAAGACGGTTGACGGGCCGGTGCGGTCGGCTTGGCAGACGACGGATTTGGCGTTCGCACCGCATACGCGAGCGCACTTTGAAGAAGAGTTGAAGGGGACGAATTGGTACAAACAGCGCCGGGCGGAGGCGATGTTGCGGGCTTACGACAAAGGCCGTCCGGTGACGACGATACCGTATCCGGTGCAGGCGTTCCGGTTCGGGAAATCAGTGACTTTGGTGGGGTTGGGCGGGGAGGTGGTGGTGGATTATGCGCTGCGGGTGAAGAAGGAGTTCGACGCGGAAGATACGATTGTGGCGGGCTATACGAATGACGTTATGGGTTATATCGTGTCGAAGCGGGTTTTGAAAGAGGGCGGGTATGAGCCGGTGGACAGCCAGATTTATTATGGAAATCCGGGGCCGTATACGGAGGATGTGGAGGCGACGGTGATGGCGGCGGTGAAGCGGGCGATGGAGAAGGTGGGTCGAAAGCGGTAGAACTCACCGCATCCGCACGCCATCGATAACTACGATCCGTTCCGTCTGAAACTCCCGCAATTGGCGCGCCCGTTGCACTAGAATATCAAGATCGGGAATTGCGGCGCCCAACATCAGAACGGCGATGGCGAGCAGCAGATAACGGGAAACCGGGAATTGATTGGGCATACTAACCTCGCCGTATTTATCGCAACTCCGCGACCAATATTCATCGCCTAGAAAACACAACACTTACCGATGAATCGGCGAGACCAAACTGTCCTTGCACGGAACGCATTGTCCGCTTCCGCACAGTGAACCCCTGCCAGACTATGGGCAACGCGGTTCAAGGTCGGCCTTAAGACTTTCCCACGAAACTCCTTCAGCCCGGTCCTTGTCGAGAGTCGCCAAGCGGCGATCGAGTTTCGCTTCCCGTGCGGTCGCCAACGGTAGCTGAGCGTCGGAGGTCATCTGCATTACGAAGCACTCCCCTTCCCCTTCGCCGCCATCTTCTCCGCAACCACCAGCGGCGGCAATCCCAGCTTTGCGCGAAGATCCGTATCCAGCTTCGCCGTCATGTCCACATGCTCCTTCAAAAACTGCTTCGAATTCTCCCGGCCCTGTCCGATCCGCTCCCCGTTGAAGCTATACCAAGACCCCGATTTCTCCACCAGATTATGCGTCACGCCAAGGTCGATCAAGTCGCCCTCGCGCGAAATCCCCTCCCCGTACATTATGTCGAACTCAGCCTCCCGGAACGGCGCCGCCACTTTGTTCTTAACAACCTTCACCCGCGTCCGGTTGCCCGTCACCACGTCGCCTTCTTTAATCGCCGCAATCCGGCGAATATCGATGCGCACGCTTGAATAGAACTTCAGCGCCCGCCCGCCCGAAGTCGTCTCCGGACTGCCAAACATCACGCCAATCTTCTCGCGAATCTGGTTGATAAAGATAAGGCACGTATTGCTTTTCGCGACCACGCCCGTCAACTTCCGCATCGCCTGGGACATCAACCGCGCCTGAATGCCGACGAACGCATCGCCCATCTCGCCGTCGAGTTCGGCCTTCGGCACCAGTGCCGCCACCGAGTCCACCACCAACACGTCAATCGCGTTCGACGCGATCAGCGTATTGGCAATCTCCAACGCCTGCTCTGCGTAGTCCGGCTGCGAAACCAGCATGTTGTCGATATCCACACCCAGTTTCTGCGCGTATCCAGGGTCCAACGCATGTTCCACATCGACATACGCCGCAATCCCGCCGGCCTTCTGCGCCTGCGCCACCACTTGCAGCGCCAGCGTCGTTTTGCCCGAAGATTCCGGCCCGAAGATCTCGCAAATCCGGCCTCGCGGCAATCCACCCACACCCAGCGCATAGTCTACCGAGATCGAGCCCGACGAAATCGATGAAATCGGGACTACGGGTTCATTCGACCCCAGCCGCAATACCGATCCCTTGCCGAACTGTTTTTCAATGGCGCCAAGCGTGGCCTGCAGGGCGCGGAGTTTTTCTTTATCGTCGAGCATCGGTAAGTCTCAATTATAGAGTGCCGCTTCGACCGGATTATTCTCAGCAATCGATTTATCTTGGCCGAAGCACCGGCGCCGGACAACAATCCAGCGGACATTCCGGCGGCCGGGCCGGCAAATTCCCCACCACCCTCGCCGCCGCGCCATGCGTATACTCCTCCACCAACTCCCGAATCATCTGAATAAATCGCGGATGCGTCCCCGCTGTCGCCGCCCGCGTGAACCCCAGCCCCAGTTCATCCGCCAAATGCTTCGCCTCATAGTCCAGGTCGTACATCACTTCCATGTGGTCGCTCAAGAAGCCAATGGGCTGCACCACCACGTCCGTCGTCCCGGCCGCCTTTTCTTCCCGCAACACATCCAAAATGTCAGGCTCCAGCCACGGAATCTGCGGCGGCCCGCTGCGGCTCTGAAAAGCCAACCGATGCGGAGCGTCCCCGGCCACCAAGCGCGCCGTTTCCAGCAATTGCTCGACGTAAGCGCTCGAATTCGCCATGGACATCGGCACGCTATGCGCCGTGAAAATCACCCTCGCACCTGGCCGTGCGGCCAGTCCCGTGCGCAGCGATTCCGCCATCACCTCAATGAATAACGGATGGTTGAAAAACCGCCGCACAGTCACCACTTCCGGTGCGGCCGGCCCAACCTCAAGCCGCGCCCGCGCAATGTCTTCGCGATACTGCCGGCACCCGCTGTAGCTGCTGAACGCCGAGGTGGGAAAGGCCAATACTCTCTTCCGTCCATGAGCCGCCATCCGCTGTATCGTATCAGTCAGGAATGGATGCCAGTTCCGGTTTCCCCAGTAGATCGGCAGATCCAAATGGAGTTCAGCCAATAGCGCCCGGCACTGGTTGTTGATCGGGCTGATGCCGTCGAAATGATAGTAGTGCTCCGCCACTTCCAACAGCCGCTCCGGAGGCACGTTGCGGCCACGCGTAACATTCTCCAGGAACGGCATCACGTCTTCGCGTTTTTCCGGACCGCCAAACGACAACAGCAGGAAGGCATCAAAGTCGGCCATAGTTCTCCTTAGGATGACGCAGCCAACGCCGCGGGTACACCAAATCGATAGCTCGGATAGCGCAGCGTCACGCCCAGCAGTCGCCGCACTTCACTCCCATCCACCCGCCGGTCGGCTCGCCGCGTCTCGTCCAAAGCATCGACGGGCGCGCTCGGCGGGATTGCGACTCCCATCAGATCACAGCAAAATCGCGTAATCTCCGCATTCGTACAGGGCTCTTCATCCGCCACTGGCCACGCTCCGGCGAGCTCACCCAGTACGGCCGCCGACGCCATCGCCGCCAAATCGTCCACATGAATCCGCGATGTGTAATTCGACCCGTCGCCCGCCACGCGCCACCGTCCAAGGCGAATCGACTCGTGCGCGCCGCGCCCCGGCCCATAAATCGCCGCGGGCCGCAACACGCACGCCGACCAGGGCCCCGCAAGGACAACGTCTTCCGCCTCCAACCGCAACCGCGTTCGCTCCGTCGTTGGGGCCGCCAGCGTCAAAGCATCCACCAATTTCGCGTTTCCGTAAACGCCCGTCGTTGACAAATAAATCACCCGCTCCGCCATTCCCTCCAGGGCCGAAATCCCCTCCACCGATGGCGCGCTCCATAGCACCCGCCAATCGGTCCCTTCCAATGATCGCAGCGCCCCGGTATCCGGAAGTACCAACGGCAAGTCCCCGCCCGCGCGCCGCGTCGTCACAACGGAATGCCCCGCGGTACGCAGCAACGCAGCCACGCGGCCGCCCGTATAACCCGCACCTAAGATCAATATCGGCGCCATGCTAAAAATGCTCGGGAATTCGCGCCTGCGCAGCCGCCAGCCGATCCATCAAAGCGGGCGAAGGCCCCTTCCGCAACGCAATCCGCACTTCCATATCCGCCTCCTCCCACCGCCGTCTTGAAACCAAATGTTCCGCCATCATCACATGCGGCTCCGCGTCCCGCTCGTCCACCCGCTGCGCCTCATGCAGCCAGTTGATGAACGCCCGCACTTCGTTCGCCAGCAACGACAGCCGCGCCAGTTCCTTACAAGCCAAACCGTGGTCCGGATCCAGCGTCACGCACTCTTCCAGCGCCACAAACGCGTCGCCCAGTTTGTCCTCCCTGGCCAATTGCAATCCCATTTGGAAAAACTCTTCCGCCGTCATCACATCACGCCGTACGTGCGAAACGCTTCCACCGTGGACATCCCATTCTCAATGGCCGCACGCACTGAATTCTCCCCCTCCAGTTTCTCAAAGGCCCGAGTAAGCGCCTCCTCCTCCGCCTCTCGGGGCACAACCAGCACCCCATCCCGGTCCCCATAAATCAGATCCCCCGGCCGTATCGAAACGCCCCCTATTTCCAATGGAATCCGAAAGTCCCGCACCTCGCCCCGAGGCCCCTGGTCCTGCGCATAGCTCCCATGCGCGAACACCGGAAAACCCAGCCGCAATATGCCCGCCGTATCCCTGGCCCACCCGTCCATCACCGCCCCCGCCGCGCCGAGTTTCATCGCCCGCGTCGACATCAATTCGCCCCACAACGCATACGTCGCCGAAGCCCCCGCCGCCACATAAACCTCATGCGTTTTCAAATCGTCCAGCGCCTCCAGCATCAATCCGAACGGCTTTCTTTCCGCCTCCGCATCCGGGCCCAAATCCACTTCCAAAACCGGCATCGCCCTGCCAGCAAGAATCATGTCTTCCCGCAACGCCCGCACCCGAGGCGGCAAAAAGCAGTGCAGGTACCCCATCTTGTCCAGCACGTCGCCAATGATCGCGCTAAACAACTCTCGCTTGATCAACGGCAGCAACTCTTCATCCGGCAAATTCTGATATGTAGCCATCGTGGAAATCTTAGCGCAATAGCTCCGCGACGTCCGTGTGACTGTTCTCCAGCGCCGCCTCCCGCGGCAACTTCCCGTCCTTATTTCGAATCAGCTTTCCCGCCCCTTTCTCCAACAAAAACTCCACCATCTGCGTCCTGCCCCAGGAGGCCGCCAGATACAACGCCGTCGCCCCATGCGCCGCGTCTCGCGCATCAATCAACGCCCCCCTCCCCAACAACAAACCCGCCGCCGCCGTTTGCCCGGCCAGCGCCGCGTCATGCAACGGCGTCGCCCCATCCGGATTCAAGGCCGTCACTTTAGCGCCATGCTCCAGCAATACCTGCATACTCTCCAAATGGCCTTTCAGCGCGGCGTCATGCAGCATAGTTGGCTCTACCGACGCCCCATGCCGCAACAGCCACGCGATCATCTCCGCATGACCGTTCGTCACCGCCGCCGCCAGTAACTTTCGCGGATCCTGGAGCTTCGCCCCGCTCTTTAACAACACCTCCGCGACTCCCACAAACCGCATCCGCAGCGCCGTCTCCAATGGCCGCACGCCATCCCCGTCCAAAGCATTCACATCTGCCCCCGCCGCCAACAGGAGCGCCGCCACATCCGCCGCCCCTTTCTGCGCCGCCACATGAAGCGGCTGCAACCCCGACCGCGGATGCCTGCGCTGGGCATTCGCCCCGCGTGCGAGAAGGATCTTCACAATCCCCGCCTGCCCCCGCCAGCACGCCTCATCCAAAGGAGTCGAACCAGCCGCGTCCGCCACATCCGGCCCCTCAAATTTCCCCAACAGATCCACGAAAAGCTCTTCATATCCCCGGTTGGCCGCCAAGTGCAAAACCGTCGCCCCCGCACGGTCCCGCGCCAGTAAATCCGCGCTTTTGGCGAGCAACACATTCACCACGTCCCGCCGGTTCGTGATCACCGCATAGTGCAGCGGAGTCGACCCGCCCTCCACGTGCCGCGCGTTCACATCCGCTCCCGCCGCCAACAACACCCGCACCACTTCCACATACCCGGACCACGCCGCGTCATGCAGCGCCGTTCCGCCCAGCGTATCCGGCGCGCTCACCGGGACCCCCGCTTTCAACAGTGCCCGCACACGCTCCACATCACCCGCGCGGGCGGCGGTGTGCAACTCGCTGGCCGCGGCCTGCGAGACCACCAACAAACTACTTGCGATCAGCCAACGGAACGTAGTCGCGCTTCCCTTCGCCCAAATAGATCTGCCGCGGACGACCGATCTTCTGATCCTCATCACACATCAGTTCTTCCCATTGCGACAGCCATCCGCTGACCCGTGGAATCGCGAACAACACCGTGAACATCTCCGCCGGAAAGCCCAGCGCTTCATAAATCAGTCCCGAGTAGAAATCGACGTTCGGATACAACTTCCGCTTCACGAAATAATCATCGTGCAGCGCGATTCGTTCCAACTCTGAAGCCACCTCCAGCAGCGGATTCTTCCCCGTCACCGCGAACACTTCCTCCGCCGCGTGTTTGATTATCCGCGCCCGCGGATCGTAGTTTTTGTAGACGCGATGGCCGAAGCCCATCAGCCGCCCCTCGCCTGCTTTCACTTTCTCAATGAACGCTGGGATATTTTCAACTGAGCCGATGTGCCGCAGCATTCGCAGCACGGCTTCATTCGCGCCTCCATGCAGCGGGCCATACAGCGCCGCCGAAGCCGCCGCCAATGAGGAATACGGATCCGCCTGCGAACTTCCCACCAGCCGCATCGTCGAAGTCGAGCAGTTCTGCTCGTGATCGGCGTGAAGAATGAACAGGGTGTCCACCGCATGAACCAACCGCGGATCCGCTTCTTTCTCAAACAGCATGTACAGGAAGTTGGCGGCGAAGGACAAGTCCGGTCGCGGCGCCACCATCGGCAGCCCTTTGCGGTACCGGTATCCCCAAGCGCCCAGCGTCATTGCCTGCGCCAAACCGCGGAAAATCTGCCTCGCGCGGGTCTCTTTGTCCAGGACTTTCTTGCACTCCGGATATGCCGACGCCATCGCCGCGAATCCCGCCATCAACAGCGACATCGGATGCGCGTCGCGTCCAAATCCGTCATAAAGCCGGCCGAAATTCTCCGGCAGCGCCAAGTTCGCATTCACTTCCGCGGTGAAAGCGGCCAACTGCTCCGCCGTCGGCAACTGACCATGCCACAGCAAATAAGCCGTTTCCAGATAGCTGCCGTCTTCGGCCAACTGTTCAATCGGGTAGCCCCGATAGTTCAATATGCCCTTGTCGCCGTCAATGAACGTGATCGTGCTCTTGCAAGCGGCCGTGTTCATGTAAGCCGGATCATAGGTCATCAGACCAAAATCCTCAGCGTCGACTTTGATCTGGCGGAGGTCTACCGCGCGGATCGTTTCGTCTTGAATCGGAACTTCGTAGGACTTACCGGTCCTGTTATCGGTGATGGTGAGTGTTTCGGCAGGCATGATCTTATTTCGTGGCCTTTTTGGCGGCCGAACCGCTCAGCAATTTCTCTACCTCGGCGCCCAGGCCGTCGCCTTCTAGCAGCCCTTTGGTAGTGTCGTTATAGGCAAAATCATTGCGGATCATGCCCTGCTGATCAATGATGAAAACGTGGGGAATGGCGATGGACGGGTTCTTCGGCGTGACCTTCAAGTACACCGCCGAAACCTGCCCGCAGTCAAAGAGCACTGGCGTTGTCAGCTTGTTCTCCACTAGAAATTTGGAGACCGCGGCCTGATTATCGGGGGGATTGACGATGCTCATGATGGCCACCCGCGACCCATACTTGGCTTTGATCTTTTCCAGATTCTTCGACACCATCAGGCAGTGCGGGCAGGCAGTCCGCATGATGTCGACGATGACGACTTTTCCCCGGTGATCCTGAACATCGTGATAATTCAGGTTCAAGTCCGGAAGGGCAAAACCGGGGGCGCGCCGCCCGGAGAGTTCGCCAGCCGCAAACAAGACAGACAGCGACCCGGCCGCCAGGAGCAGTAAAAACTTTCTCATAATCCATTCTCAGTGTACACGCCCGGTGATACCTTTGGCACCAGGAATGCGACTGATCGTCTGCTTGCTGTGCGCGTCGCTCACCCGCGCCGCGACGCTTGAATCCACTGCCAGGCCGGCAAGTTTAAACATCGTCCTGACGCCCAATGGCGAAGCCTCCGCCGGACTCCTTTCTCTAAGTTGCAAAGGATATTCCTACGTCGGCGGTTATAAGCCGGATGTCGATGTCAACCTGGAGCCGCCGCTGCCCCGTCCCCGCGTCACGACCGAATTTCTGGGCGCTGATCCCGGCTGCCTTGTCCGAACCGGGCCCGTTCTCCCGGGAACCAGAAACTTCTACGCTGGCCCCGGCCTCACCCAACGCCAGGAAGGCGCCGCCCGCTACGCCCGTGTCGATTTCCAGAATGTCTGGCCCGGAGTGGACGTCACGCTGGAAGTGGAAGGCCGCCGCGCCCGCATGATTTACTCATTGGATTCGCCGGACCGCGCCAGTGCCATCCGTCTGCGTCATTCGTCCGAAAAATTCCTTGACGCCAGCGGTAAAGAATCGTCCATTGACGACATTCGCTTCTTCGGTCACGATACGCTCGCCAAAGTCCGTGCCGATGAGATGACGCTTCACGGCCTCAACCCCATCGCGCTCGATATTCGCTACGACGATCCGACGCCTTTCCGCATGCGGCAATTTAGTTCCAACCCCGTCCGCATCACGCTTGAAGGCGAATTTCCCGAACAGCCGATTGGCCCAACCGCCTCGCTGTTGGGTCCGCGCGGCAGTTTCTTCGAGACCACCGGCCCGGTCATCCGCAAATATGGTCACGATGGCGTCCTGCTCTTTGAAACCGAACTCGCCGGCGGCGACTTCACCGAATTGGTGGCCGCCCCCGACGGCAGTCTCTACGCTATCGGCAACACGCTTACCGGCGACTTCCCCTCCACCCCAGGCGCGGCCCAGACTCGCTTCAGCGGCGTTTTTCTTTACCAGCATCCGCGCGGGAACCTGCAACTCGGCGACCTAAACGTAACCTGCCTCGACGGCGGCACCGGCCGAATCGTCTATTCCACCTACCTCGGCGGCGCCTTTGAGGAAACTGGCCGCTTTCGCGGCATCGACGCCTCCGGCAACCTCCACCTCTTCGTTACTTCAACTTCGCCCGATTTCCTCCGTAAAGGCAATGCCATCGCTGGCGGATGCACGCCCCGGATGCCAGTTGGCTTCGGCGGCTCGGGTCTCCCCTGTCCCTACGTGGTCCTCCTCTCCGCCGAGGACGGGTCTGTCGTCTACTCAAAACCGCTGCCCGCCACCACCATTGACGCCCATCGGGCTCCCGACGGGACACTCTATACGCTGCGTCATTCCGGAACGCCGACGCTTCTCGGTATCGCCGCGGTCGAAGTTTTTGACCCATCTGGCCAATCAGTCCCCGGACTCGCCTTCGTTCTCCCCGAAAGATTGTCTTCCGTCGACGCTCGCCTCACCGTCGATACCACACAAGGATTTTGGGTCTCTGCCCGATCCGAGATCGAAGGCCGCCTTTTCCATCGCGGAACGGATGCCGTCGGCCCCTGTCCAATCGTGGAATTCGGCTTCAAGGGACATCTCTTTCCCCTCCCCAATGGCGGTATCCTCTTTTCCTCGCAGGCATCGGCGTCCCGCGACGGCGAGGACCGCCATGACCAGACCGCCCTCATGCGCCGGACTTGTCCCTTCGGCTCCGGCGAAATCGCGGTCGTCGACGCAGCCGGTAACGTCAACTACAGCACCTTTATCCCCGATACCATCGAACCGCCTTCGCCCTCCGCGCCGCCTCAACTTCAAGGCCGCGCAATCCTTTGGGGACGCCATCGCCTCGACCTCGATGCTCCCCCCAAACCGGCGCTGATATGCGCTGGCGGCGTTGGCGTCAGTCCAGGGTCCATATTTCGATTGACGGTTCGCGGAGTCCAGGACGAGTCTCCCTTCGTTGGTGCTATGCGGCCCGTTGAGATTTACCCTACCGAAGTTAGAGGCCTCTCGATCAGCATTGATGGCACTCCCGCCGCCATCGTCGGACTCGATCGGGAATACCTCACCGCCATCGTCCCCGCCGGTCTGCCCACCAACAACCTCCCGCGTTCGGTACAACTGTCCGTTTCCTATCGTGGACGCAAGGAAGTGACGATGCCGCTGATCGTATGGTTTTTTGGGCGGAGGATCGAAACATCGTCACTCGGTGCGTACCTAACCCCGGTTCAACCCGTCTTGCTTCAAGGCCGGTACGGAACGCACACGTACGCCAGTTCCAACAATGAGCAAGACCCCGCCCGCGCCGGCGACGAAGTAAAAGTGTTCCTCACCGGCGTCGGACCAACCAACCCGCCACTTCCCGACTTTCAAATCCCCGCCAACGCCGACGCTACCCCAACCCTGCCGTTCCACTTAACCTACAACACCGGCCAGGAAGTTCCCATTACCTATTTCCCCCAAGTTCCCGGCCATCCGCCTGGCGTCTTCGAACTTCGCTTCCGTCTGCCCGCCCCCGCGCCCGGAACGAGGGAAATCTACATCAGCATAGGGCCAGGGCCTGGCCCGACCATTGCTACCTTCCCGATTTACTACCAACGCTAACGAAGCTCCAACCGGTAAGGCATCAACCGCAAAATCGCCCCCTGCCGGAAAAGCTCTATCGGCATTCCCCCCATCCATTCCCTGATTTCCCGCCGTACGGCGGTGTCCATTGAAACATTGCCCTCCTGCCCCCGCGCCATCAACTGTTCAAACAGCGTCTGCTTCGGCGGATACACAATCAGCCGGATCTTGTCCGTCTTCGCCAGCTTTGCCCGTTCTTTCACCAGCTCAATCGCCTTGTCCAACCCGCCCATCGCGTCCACCAAATTCCTCTCCTTCGCATGTTCACCCAGCCATACCCGCCCTTGCGCCAACTCCTGAATTTCATCGAACTTCTTCTTCCGGCTCTCCGCCACCAGTCCGACAAAGGTCTTATAAACCGAATCCACCCCGTCTCTCAGCTTCTGACGCCCTTGCTCGTCCAGCGGGTAATACTCGGAATCAATCGTCGCGTTCCGCCCCCGCTTTACGACATCCTTGGTCAGTCCCAACTTGTCATACAAACCCATCAAATTCACTTTCCCGTAAATCACCCCGATCGACCCTGTGATCGTATTCGAATACGCCACCACCGGATCGCCCGTCATCGCAATGTAATACCCGCCCGACGCCGCCACGTCCGACATCGAAATCACCATCGGCTTCTTCTTGCTCAACAGCTTCGCTTCGCGCAAAATTTCATCGGACGCCACCGCGTCGCCCCCCGGCGAATCCACGCGCAGAATAACGCCTTTGATGCTGGTATCTTCGGCCACCTGACGGAACAACTTCGTCATCTGCGACACCGTCATCTGCCCGCCGTCCTCCAGCGGATTCGCCGCCGATCCGCCGCGCACAATCGCCCCATCGCCGACAATCATCGCGATCTTGTTCCGTCCCTCAAAACCGTCGACACTCGTGCGTGAATACTCGCCCAGCCCTACCCGTTTCACTTCGCCGCCAATCTTCTGCCTCACTTCATCAAAGAACTGATCTTCAAAGCTCAGCGCGTCCACCAGCCCCGCCGCCACGGCCTGATCCGCCAAAAATGGTCCGTCGTCCAGCATCTTCCGCACATCGGCGCCGGACTTCTTCCGCGCGGCGCCGATCGTTTCGGAAAGGTGCGCAAACAAGCCATCGATCAGCAGGTCCAGCGCCTCCCGGCTCTCCGGCGCCATGTTTGTCCTGGTAAACGAATCCATCGCGTCCTTGTATTTGCCGGCGTGTTCCACTTCCATCTTCACGCCCATCTTGTCCAACGCGCCTTTGTAATACGTGATCTCCGCCCGCAACCCCTTCATGTCCAGAAAGTCTTCCGGAACCATGTGGATCCTGTCCGCCGCCGTGGCCAAATAGTACTCGGGAGTGCGCGGCGCCCGCAAAAATACGAATAACGGCTTCCCCGAAGCCTTGTATTCGACCAGCGCGCCTCGGATCTCCTGCAGCTTCGCCCAGCCGACGGAAAGCCCCCGCGGCATCAGCACGACGGCTTTGATCTTCGGATCGATGGCGGCTTTTTTCAACGATTTCCAAACGTCGGTGACCGTCGGCGGCGCCGCGCCACCCAGAAACCCGAACGGCATGTCCGCCGCGGCCTTCTCGGAGATCGAGCCCTCCAGCCGCAGCACGAGCGTAGAATCTCTACCGACGCTTTTTTCCGTGCTGCCAAGCTTGACTACCACCAGCACCGCGACAAACCCAAATAGGCCCGCCATCAGCACACCGGCCAAAACACCGAGCAAAAACTTTTTCATTCGTGGACGCTCCGCTAAAGACCATTGTCGAACGGAATCGTCCGCGCCGCGCCGGCGCTACGCCCCATTCAGGATCTTGTCCACCCGGCCACTCAAATCCCGGAGATACTTCTCATCGCCGCCCCGCAGTTCCACGGTTGCATAACCCTTGTAGCCAATCTCTGTAAACGCGGCGTGAACTTCCTTCCAGTCCAGATCGCCATCCCAAAGATTTACAAACTCCGGCACGTTGGCACGGACAAGCTGGTTCCGCCGATTGTGGAAATCCTTCAAATGAACTTTCACGATTCGTTCTTTACCCAGCGTCCGAATCCAGTCCTGCGGGTAGCCGTAAAGCAAGATGTTCCCGACATCGAAGTAAGCCTTCACCCAAGGAGTTTGAAACGAATCGACGTAGCCGGCAAACTCCATGGGCGAAAGCAGAAACTTATTCCAAACGTTTTCGACGGCGATGATGATCTTGTTCTTCTCCGCCAGCGGAATCAACTTCCGGATCTGAACCTGCGATCGCTTATAGGCGTCGGCGTATCCCGTCTGCGGATTCACCACGCCCGGAACCAGCAACACCGTCGTGCCGCCCCACGCCACCGCGTTGCGAACGCTCGTCTCCATGCCCTTCATGCTTTTCTCGACGGCCGCCGGGTCCGAAGACGACAACGGAAACTGCCAGTGCGCCATGTTCATCACCGAATGAATCGGCATACCGGACGCCTCGGAGGCTTTCCGCATTTCCGCTTCCACGGCGCTATCTTCCTCGGTCTGGCCTTCCACAGCTTCAAAGCCCACGTCTTTGGCAAGCTGAAACCTATCCTTCCACGTCATCTCCTTCGGGAGCATGGACGTCAGGACGGCTTTTTTGATTGGCAACCTGTTAGGGACGGCCGAAGCCGCGGCGGCAAATGCCGAGGCGGTAGCGGTGATTGCGGTTCTGCGCGTCATGGAATTCAAACACCTCGGTTCGATGATAGCCCAACGGGCCGGTGCCGCCAAAAAATGGCCGGAATTCCGGCAGTTCTTAGCTGCTGAAATCCGGCCAGGAGTGCGCATTTGGGCGTCAGAAACTTGGGTCGGCTACGCGGCGAACGGAAGGACCGCGCGTTTGTTGGGGGCTCAGGCGTCCCTGAGATCTAAGCCAGGTTGGGAATCTTGATGATCTTCTTTTGGATCGCGTATTGCACAAGCTGTGCCTTGTTATGGATGTCCAGCTTGCGCATAAGGTTGAACTTGTGGGCTTCGACCGTCTTGACGCTCAGGTTGAGGTCGCAGGCGATCTCTTTTACCGATTGCCCTTCCGCCAGCATCTTCAACACTTCCCGTTCACGCGTGGTAAGCGTGGCGAAACGCGGCAGCCGGTTGGCCGATTTGATGCGGGAGCGGAAGTCGTCGACGAGTTGCGACAACATTCGGGGGCTCAGGTAGCTGCCGCCGCGCATTACGTCGCGGACGGCGGCGATTAATTGTTGCGCCGGGCTATCTTTCAGCACGTAGCCGGCGGCGCCGACTTCCATGCCCTCTACCAGATAATCCTCGTCGTCGTACATTGTGAGAAAGAGAACCTTGGTCTCGGGCCGGTTCTTCTTGATCTGCCTTGTCGCCTCAAAACTGCTAAGTCCGGGCATGCCGATGTCCATCAGGACAACTTCGGGCTTCAGTTCGTTGGCGCGGTCGACCGAGTCACCACCGTTTGCGGCCTCGCCCACCACTTCCATGTCCGCTTCCGCGGCGATTAGTGTGCGAATTCCCTGGCGAAATAGCGTATGGTCGTCAGCGAGTAGGATGCGAATCTTTGCCATGTCTTTTTCCGTCTTCCGTTGCTTGGTTTCCAATGCTTCTGCGTACCCTGCCGCTTGAATGCCTCAGGCCCCTGGCTGATAGCTATCGATTGCGGTCTCCTGGTTCTTTCGGTGCGGTTGCATAAGCCCGGCTAGCGAACACGGAGTTTCCGTGTCGCATATTCCCGCGCGTCGGCCGAAGCCCCGCGCAAGTCAGCCTCTCTAGGTAATGGCAACGCGATCACGATCTTAGTTCCCCTGCCTCTAGTGTTTCTCCGGTGTGGCGCTTGCGGGCCAACCGTTTCCGCGGACGCAGTCTGCAACCGCTTCGTCGAAACACCCGGGTTACTTTCGACCTGAAAAGTCCCTCCAAGAAGTGCTACCCGCTCGCGCATTCCGGATAATCCGAAAGAATCGCGGCGTGCTAGCGCCTCTTCCACATTGAAGCCGATTCCGTTGTCGTCAACGATCAGCTTCAAGTATCCATCGGCCGTTTTAACCGAAAGGTTTACGGCCTTCGCATTCGAATGTTTTCCGATATTGTTGAAACATTCCTGCACCAGTCTGTAAACGATCATCTCGGTCTTTTTCGGCAGCGCGCCCAGGCGGTAAAACACCAGTCGAACGCGTGCCGAACTCACTTGCCGGAACCGATTGACTAGCTGACGCAGCGCCGCGCCCAGCCCGAGTTGTTCCAACACAGCCGGGCTCAACGCGGCGATCAGCCGTCGAATTTCTAAAATTGTGTGCTCTGTCGTCTTGCGCACTTCCTGCAACTGTTGCCGCTGTTCCGCCATGGAATCCGGCAGCGCTGTTTCGAGCATTTCCATCTGCAGACGGATACAAAGCATCGACTGGCCGGCTTCGTCGTGTAACTCCCGGCTGATCCGCCGCCGTTCCGCTTCTTCGACGTGCAGCATGTGCTCGGCCAACTGCCGGACCTGCTCTTCCCGCGCCGCCAAACCTTCCACCAGCCGCGCCTTCTCAATCGCCATCCAGCAGCGTTCCGCCGCCGCCGCCAGTAACTCCCGCTCGCGCGGCAGCCATTCAAAGTCTTTGTCGAATAGAAACTGCAGGACGCCCCAAGTCTCGTTCCCGCTCGTCAACGGCACCGACCATAGCGTGATTCCGCGCCCGCTCCAAACGGCGTCCGGCGCGCAGTCCGCGGTCGGGTTGCCGATCACGCATCGGGGTTCACTCAGCTCCCGCCGCAGCGGCACGCTATTGGCGATCCGCCACGAAGCCCGTCGCGCCATTCGCTCCTGTGTTCTCCCCCGGTTCACCGAGGCGCCGAGCGTCCAGACGCTGGCTTCTTCATCCAAAAGGTACAGACGCGCCCGGGTCGCATTTGAAAATTCGGCCAGCGTACCCAGGAACCGCTGCAACAGGTCGTCGAGCGACCGGGACTCAAGCTCCACGCGAAACAGGTCGTAGAACGTCTTCGTCTCCGCTTCCCGAACCTGATAGAACGCATTGTTGAGCGTCAAAATGACACAAAAAAGCAGTTGTTGCCGAACCCAACGGATATTTTCAACCTGCTGCGGGACCAGAACTTCCAGCACTCCAGCCTGGAGCTGGTCATACTTTTCCAACGCGTCCACGATTGCACTCGGGGGCAGGTGCATCTTCGCCAGCCGTCGCCCGTTATATTCCACCTGTTCAAAAAATTCGCTAATCGGCCGCCCCTCGCCCAGCGCTCGCAGCGCCGCGCCGGGCGTAATCGCCCGCAGTGCCGCCGCCTGCCGGTCGTCCAACGGACGAAGCTGGTCTTTTCCCGAATGTATGGCGTCCAGGAATCGCTTTTCCAACTGCGACGCTCTCGGCCGCAGGAGTTTTGCGAGTTCTTCCAGTTTCTCGCGAAGTTGATCGCTCAAAACATCGGCTGCCGCCGCCAGGACCGTAGGTTGAGTCGATTTTGCCACTCCCTCTACTCTTCGGTCATAAGGTAGAGATTCTTTAGATCTAAGGAAAAACAAAACCTAGTCGTCCGAGTCGCCTTGGCTCACTTTGAGCACCGCCAGGAAGGCTTCCTGCGGGATCTCAACGCGCCCCACCCGCTTCATCCGTTTCTTCCCTTCCTTCTGCTTTTCCAACAACTTACGCTTACGGGAGATGTCGCCGCCATAGCACTTGGCGAGTACGTTTTTACGGATCGCGGAGATCGTTTCACGGGCGACAATCTTATTTCCGATGGCGGCCTGCAACGCGATCTCAAACATCTGCCTCGGAATCAACTTGCGCAACCGTTCGATAAGGCCCTTCCCCCGCTCGTAAGCCACATCGCGGTGTACGATGATCGAGAGCGCGTCAACAGGCTCGGACGCGACCAGCACATCGAGCTTCACCATCGGCGAGACGCGGTACCCGGCCAAATGATAATCAAGCGAAGCGTATCCGCGGCTGGCGGACTTTAACCGGTCGTAAAAATCCAGAACAATCTCATTCAATGGGAGTTCATAACCGAGCAGCACACGGGAACCGCCGATGTATTCAAACTTCTTCTGTTTACCGCGCTTCTCTTCGACGAGCGCTAGGATTTCTCCTAGGTATTCCTCACGGGTAATAACCGTTGCGTCAATAATCGGCTCTTCAATCGACTCGACGGCGGCCGGATCGGGCCATTTGGAGGGGTTTTCGACCTCCACGACATCCCCGCCACGCAGGGTGACCTTATAGCGAACGCCGGGGGCCGTCGTTATCAGATTGATGTTGAACTCGCGTTCCAAGCGTTCCTGGACAATCTCGAGGTGCAGCAAACCCAGGAAACCACAGCGGAAACCGAAGCCTAGCGCGACTGAGTGCTCGGCCTCAAAATTGAAAGCGGAATCGTTCAACCGGAGTTTTTCCAGCGCGTCCCGGAGCAGGCCATGTTCACTGCTTTCAACGGGATACAAACCAGCGAAGACCATTGGATTGACGGGCTGGAAGCCCGGCAGCGGCTCCGTGGCCAAGTCGGAGGCATCCATGATGGTGTCGCCGATCTGGGCGTCGCTCACCTTTTTGATGTTGGCCATAACGAACCCGACTTCACCGGCGGCCAACTCATCGCAGGCGACGGGTTTGGGCGACTGGTAACCGAGGCCTTCCACCTCATAAGCCGAATTGTTGGACCAAAGACGGAGTTTTTGGCCGCGTCGCATCCGGCCGTCGATCACGCGCATCAGGATGATAACGCCGCGATAGGGGTCGAACCAGGAATCGAAAATAAGGGCGCGGAGCGGGGCGTTAACATCGCCTTTGGGCGGCGGAACCTTTTGCACGACCTGTTCCAGGATGGCTTCGATGCCGATGCCCTGTTTCGCGCTGCAAAGGACGGCTTCGGTCGCGTCAAGCCCGATGACCTGTTCGATCTGCTCCATGATTCGTTCCGGTTCAGCGGATGGCAGATCTATCTTGTTGATAACAGGGAGTATTTCCAGATTCAGCCCGAGCGCCAAATAGGTGTTGGCAAGCGTCTGGGCCTCGACGCCCTGGCTGGCGTCAACAACTAGCAGCGCGCCTTCGCAGGCCTGCAGCGAGCGGGAGACTTCGTAGGAAAAGTCAACGTGACCAGGCGTGTCGATCAGGTTTAGCTGGTACATTTCGCCGTCTTTAGCCTTATAGTTCAGCCGGACGGCGTGCGCTTTGATGGTAATGCCGCGCTCGCGTTCAAGGTCCATCGAGTCGAGGACCTGCTCCATCATCTCGCGCTGCGAAAGCGCTCCGGTGAACTCCAGCAGGCGGTCGGCCAGCGTGGATTTGCCGTGATCGATGTGGGCGATAATTGAGAAATTCCGAATGCGGGAAGGATCCATGGGATAATGCGGAGACGCCCTGCCCTATTATCCCATACGGTTTGCCAGGGTCCGCAGAATCGGGAAAAAGCCATGCCGCACATAGAGATCGAAGGGGCCCTGCGGGGCGAGGGACTACGGGTGGCGATCGCCGTCGCCCGATTCAACAGTTTTATTACCGACCGCCTGTTGGCTGGCGCTCTGGACGGATTGCACCGCCATGGCGTGGCGGACGACGGAATTACCGTAGTTCGCGTCCCTGGCGCCTGGGAGTTGCCGGTTACGGTGAAGGCGTTGGCGGAATCGGGTAAATACGACGCGATTATCAGCTTGGGCGCGGTGATACGCGGCGATACGCCGCATTTCGACTATGTAGCGGGCGAAGCCGCGAAGGGCGTTGGACAGGTTATGATCTCGACAGGGGTGCCGGTGGCATTCGGCGTGTTGACCACTAACACTTTGGAGCAGGCGATTGACAGGGCCGGGGCCAAGAGCGGGAACAAGGGTTTCGACGCCGCCGCGACCGTGATCGAGATGGTTGGCGTACTGCGGCGGATTCGCGGAACTTAGCGAATGCCTTCCCGCCATCTCAGTCGACGCCGCGCGCTACAATTGCTATACGAATGCGACGTGCGCAAGATTGAGCCCGAAGACGCGATGCGGGACTACTACCAGACGCTGTACACCGAGGAAAATGAGGGTCTTCCCGAACCGGACGCTTTCATGGAGTTGCTGCTGCGCGGAACATTTCAGGAGCAAGAGTTGCTCGACGCGTTGATAACGCGACGGTCTGAACATTGGAAACTGGAGCGGATGCCCCTGGTTGACCGGAACCTGCTGCGGCTGGCGGCGTTTGAGCTTTTGCGGACGGAAACGCCGGCGGCGGTGGTTATCGACGAGGCGATTGAACTGGCCCGGCGCTTTTCGGGTGACGAGTCGGCACGATTCGTGAACGGCGTTCTGGACGCGATGCGCAAGGGAGATGAGATAGTGAACCGCGCGGAGCGGTCCGAGAGCTAATTGCGGCCGGCTCGCTTAAAACGCCGCGCTGGAACGGATGCCCGCATCCTGAAGAACGACCGCCATTTTCTCAAGGGCCGTTTTGTGGATCTGGGAGACACGGCTCTCATTGATGCCCAACATGCCGCCAATTTCCTTCATGGTCAGCTCGTTCGTGTAATACAGCGCCACCACCTTCTGATAACGCTCCGGCAGCGCTTTCATCGCGCCGGCCAAAGCGCTGCGCAGTTGCTGCTGCGAGCACATACTATCGGGCTGCAGCTCGGCCGAGGCCGGAAAATCCGGTGCCGGAAGGTCATCCTGATCCGCCGGACGCTGCGAGGCGCTGACCAAGCCGACATTGCGGAGATCCACCATCATCTGTCGCCAACGGTCTACATCCACACCCATTTTTTTGGCCAATTCGGCTTCCGACGGCGCGCGGTGCAACTCGCCGGCCAGTTCGCGGGTGGCCGCCTCCAACTGCTTGTGCCGGCGGCGCAGGTCGCGGCTGGCCCAATCCAATTGACGCAAGCTGTCTAATATGGCGCCCTTAATCCGGTGCTTGGCGTAGCTCGAGAAGCTCACCATTTTTTCCGGATCGTATTTTGTCGCGGCGTCGAACAAACCCAGAATTCCGGCATGAACCAAATCGTCGAGATCGACATGGACCGGAAGATTTTCATGCACCCGGACGGCGATCGCCTTCACCAACGGCAGGTTTTCGAGGACAATCCGGTCCCGCTGCGCCTGACGGGCGGCGGCGGTACGGGACGCCGAGACGCGATCCGTGTTCTTTGTGGAGCGCTCGCGTCGCAAACGGTCTGCGGGGTATGGCTCCAGGACCGGAGCGTTGACTAATAATGTGGCGGTGGCGTGCATGATAGCAGACTCCTCAGCGGATTTCGTTTCCGATCTTGCCGCTGTACCCGCCGTAATTGGCGTGATCGATGCCCGGCGTCCAACCCCCTTCATCACTCGTATCGCCAGTAGTCCTTGCTCAGGCTGGGGCCGTCGCTCGGGCCGGGATTCAAATGCGATAGCGGGTGGTTTGGTTCGTCCGTCTCCATTCGGCTCTCTGGCCGGGTCAGCGTTAGCCGCCGTTTCTGGCGGGTTGCCCTTAGTAGTGCAACCGGCTGCCCAATTCCGAAATGACTTTTCTCCGCGCACCAGTGGAAGCATCGAGATCTCCGTTAAACGCTTTTCCTGAAACAACTTAGCTGAGCAGCGGACCGGCCGGACGGATATCCTTCGGGGTCTGGGCCTTAGGCGAAACACCTGAGATTTGTGCCAGTCCCGAACGGCCTCCGCCGATGCGAGTTCCAACTTGAAACGTGACGTGTTCCAAAGCGGGAATTCCACCGTGTCAGCAGTTGTTGTTCATTTGTCTTATCGGTCGATGCTAACATCCCTCTAAGCATTTGTTAGTAAGTAAGGCTCCCACTCCTTGGTCGGCATTTCACCTTACCCAAACAACCTCATTTAGGGGGAGGAATACGAGAATAGGGGGACCGCGCCTTTGATCCGCGGAACTTCAGTTCCGGTTTCCGGAGTTTTCCTATCCTGGAACTCCTTACTACTCCTGAGGTTTGCCGGATTCAGCGGATGTCCCGGAATCCATAGTACTGCCATCCGGCCCTAGCGTAGTACCCGATTGTTTCCGTTGTCCGATCCAGGTCTTTAAAGCAAGGCCCCCGAGCAAAATAAGAACGGCCGAAAGAAAATCTCCGCGCAGCGACGACACAGCGATGGCGGCGAGTGCGAGATATAAGAGGAACGGGACATAGGTTCGCGGCATCCTTCCGCCGATTCTGGCATGTATCGACGCAACATGGGGCAAGTTGCCGGGTTCATTTGAAAACAGGAGATGGAAACGATGAAGAATTTCTTAACAACCGCGCTGGTAGTGGTGGCTCTTACGGCTCCGGCCGCGTTGAGTCAGCGTGTTGAGAACCGTAAAGACCGTCAGGAAGCCCGCGTGGAAGCGGGCAAGAAAACCGGCGAACTGAACAAGAAAGAAGCGGCCCGCATCAAGGCCCGGCAGCGCGGCCTGAACAAGCAGATCCGTGAGGATCGGAAAGATGGGGGCGGGCTGACGGCGGTTGAACGCGCCAAGATCGAAAAGCGGCAGGACAACATCAGCGGCGACCTATACAAGCAAAAGCATGACGCGCAGAAAGCGGCGCCGAAGCCTTAATGGCGTTAAGGCTGGTTAGCGCGGCGCCATGTTGTACGAAAAAGTGAACTGAAGCCGGATCTGCTCGCCTTTGAATTCCGCGGGCAGTGGCGGGAAGGGGTTCGATGCGCTGATACCCGCCACGGCCGCCCGGTCCAGCGGTTGATCGCCGGATGGCACGCTGATCACCAGTTTCGGCACTTTGCCCGATCTATCGATGGCAAACTGCACCATCACCCGTCCGCGCTGCGTGCCCAGCCGGGCGCTTTCCGGAATAACAGCGAACCAGTTCTTGCGGACGGCGGCCAGGACACGGATCAGATAAGGGCGGAAATCGACGCCTTGCGGATCGCTGAGCAATTCGAGATTTGAACCCGTCTTGCCGGGAGTCGGCGGCAGATTCAACCCCTCGCCCATGCCGCCGATCCCGTCTCCGGCGTCGCCCACCATCAGCCCGCCGGACTGGCGACTGCGGGCGACGGCGGCGGTGGCCTCACTGACACTGGCGGTGGGCAGCGGCACGCGGCGCGGTCCCTGAGCGGGTTGATTGCCATAGCCGCCGGCGCCGACCGGCTCAAAGGCCAGTTTTGGCTTTTCCAGGGGCTGAATCTGGGGCGGGGGAGGGACGTCCGGCACGCCCATTTGCGGCGGCGTGATAATGCGGGCCTGCAAGGTCGTGTCGACGCGCGGCGGTTCGTCGAGCGGCTTGGGCGGCGTCTCGGCGCGGGGCTCCGGGATAGGGACGGGGTTCCGCGCGGCTTGCCGGGTAGTGGACGGCGGGCCATCGGGGATCTGGACGGCGGGGCGCGGTTTCAGGCTATCGACATCGAAGTCGCGGTTCACTTTGGCCTTGTTGGGCTCATTCTGCGTCGGTTCCAGGACGGGCGCGTAGATGGGAGTTACGGTACGGGCGACAGTGATTTCCGCCGCGCTCCGGAACCGCCGCGCCTCGAATACAGGCACCTGCCACAGTAGAATGGCGACGAGCAGATGGATCCCCGCGGACGCACCGGCAATCGCACGCCAAGGTCGAGGCGGAAATTGTTCTTCGACGCCGAACAGACTGCGGAGTTCTTCGTGTTCGTTAATCACTGCTGCGCGGCAAGGGTGGCCGAGATGATGGCCGCATGGGCCTCGATCTTCTCCAGGATATCCAGAGCCACCGCTAATGCGCGGCGCGCCTCTAATCCATCGACGCGCGGACTCGTGCGTTGCGTTACACAATCTACAAAGTGGGCGACCTCGCGGCGGAGCGGCTCGTCCTTCTGGATGACGAACGGCTCGAAGCCGATCTGCTTCTGCGGCGAGACGCGGAAGGCGATGCCTTTTTGATCGGCGTAATCGATGGAGATGTATTCGTGGGGCTGGAAGAGACGGACTTTACGCACCTTCTCCGTGGAGACGCGGCTGGCGGTCAGGTTGGCGACGCAGCCGCCGGGGAAGGCTAGGCGCACGTTGGCGATATCGACCTTTTTGGACAGAATGGAGATGCCGGCGGCGCGCACTTCCTCGGGCATCATTTTCGTCAGCGCCAGGACGATGTCGATATCGTGAATCATCAGATCGAGCACCACATCCACGTCCAGGCTGCGCGGCGTGAAGAGACTGAGGCGATGAATTTCGAAGAAGAGCGGGACGGTGATTTTCGCCGCCAGCGCCTCCACGGCGGGGTTGAACCGTTCCAGGTGGCCGACCTGGATGAGTTTATTGTTCCGCGCGGCGGCTGCTAACAGCCGGTCGGCTTCTTCGAGCGTCGGAGCGATGGGCTTTTCGACCAGGACGTCGAGTCCGGCGTTGAGCAGGTGGCAGCCGGTGGAGGCGTGGGCCGTGGTGGGAACCGCGACTATCGCCGCGTCCGCATTCGCGGCCAGCGCTTCCAACGAGTCGAACGTCTGTACGCCATGTTCGGCGGCGGCTTGAGCCGCGCGAGCCGAGTCGATGTCAAAAACACCGGTGAGTTCGGCGGTATCCAGCGTCCGCAGGACGCGCATGTGGTGGCGGCCGAAGACGCCGGCGCCGGCGACGGCAACGCGCAATTTCATGGTGCGGATTCCTCCAGCGGCGATTCTTCCAGCGGCGATTCTTCCAGCGGTAGATGGCCGACGATGCATAGGCCATATTCATTGGCCTTTTCGAGCAGTTCTTCTTTGTCGAGGAACAGCGTCCGGCCGGCGTCGCAGGCCAGGATCGTCGTAAGGGTCTCGCGCATGACGTCAATGGTTTGCAAACCGGCAACGGGCACATCCCACAGCATATGCCGGCGGCGGCGCGACGATTTGACGAGCCGCATTTCACGGCCATTGACTAACGACGCGGCACGGCGGAGCATGGCGTCCGTTCCCTCCATGGCTTCCACGGCGACGCAGGCCCGATCACAGATGACGACGGACTGCCCCACGTCGAAATCCGCCAGGGCGTTGGCGATATCGCGGCCGTAGCGAATTTCTTTCACTTCATCGGCGTTGGGCTTGCGCTTGGTTTGCACGCCGGCGCCGCACAACAGGGGCTTCAAGAGCAGTGTGGAATCGACCAGATTGATACCCTCCTCCGCGAGGATTTTCGCCACTCCTCCGATAAGGGCGTCCGTGTTTTTCTCTTTCAGTGAGAAAAGAAGTTTGGCCAGACGCCAATCGGGCCGGATGGACGAGAAGATCGACACATGCTTCACCTGGCCCGCCATCATCAGTTCGGTGATGCCTTCGCTTTTGCAGATATCGATCAGCTTTCCAAGCGCGCCAAGCGATATCCAGTGCGTCTTTACCGCCAGGTCCTCAATCTCCTTCGACGCTTCCTCCTGAATGCCCAGCGCGACCACCTCCACGCCCAATTTCCGCGCAGTCTCCAGCGCCAGGACGGGGAAGCGGCCATTGCCGGCGATGAGTCCGTACCGCATGGCTACTTAATCACGCCGCGTTCGGAAGTTTGAATGAATTCGATCAGCTCTTCAACTTCGGCGCAGACGGGAATTTCCTCGCGGATTTTATGTATCGCTTGCGAAGTGTTCAGCTTGCCGCGGGTCAATAGGCGCAGGGCGTTTTGCAGATTTTCGACGACAGCGGCGTCGAAACCGCGCCGCTCCAGGCCGATCGCATTCGCGCCGAAGGCTTTGGATTCGCGCGGGGTGACGATGGTCGCGAATGGCATCACGTCCTGCGTGATAACGCTGTAGCCGCCGATCATGGAATGGCGGCCGATGCGGCAGAACTGGTGGACTCCGGTGAAGGCGCCGATAACGGCCCAATCGCCGATAATAACATGGCCGGCGAGCGTCGTGCCGTTCGCCAGAACGCAATGGGAACCGAGTTGAACATCGTGGGCGACATGCGTATATGCCATCAATAGATTGTCGTCGCCGATGGATGTTCTAAGTCCGCCGCCTTGGGTGCCGCGATGGATGGTGACGAACTCGCGGATCTTGTTGCGCGCTCCGATGCGGGTTTCGGCACGCTCGCCTTTGTACTTCAAGTCCTGCGAGGCGACGCCGATGCTCGAGTAGGGATAGAAGATATTATCTTCACCTATCCACGTCGCGCCTTCGCAATAGACGTGCGCCTTCAGTTCCGTGCGCGCGCCGATCTTCACTTCCGCGCCAATCACGCAGAAAGGCCCGACAATCGCCGTATCTTCGACCCGTGCGGCGGGATCGATAATGGCGGTCGGGTGAATCATTTAGTTCACAACGCGGTCGCGGATGACGCACATCAGCGTGGCTTCGGCGACGACGACGCCATCGACGGTGACAATGCCCGACATCTTGCAGATGGTTGCCTTCTTGCTGATCATCGTCATTTCAATGCGAAGCTGGTCACCGGGGCGGACAGGCCTGCGAAACTTGGCTCCGTCAACGGAGGCGAGCAAGACTAGTTTCTGATGACGGTCGGGGATTTCTTTCAGCACCAGAATGCCGGCGACTTGCGCCATGCTTTCCGTGATAAGGACGCCGGGCATGACGGGAAAGTCGGGAAAATGGCCCATGAAGTAGGGCTCATTGGCGGTGACGTTTTTGATGCCGACGATGCGATGCGGCTCCATCTCGACGATCCGGTCGACCAACAAAAACGGGTAGCGGTGCGGCAGAATGTCGCGAATGGCGTCGATATCCAAAATAGCCATGTAAACTAGCGATTGTAACAGAGCATGGACCAAATCCTCGCGTTTGCACAGGCGCAACAAGGCGCCATTATTGAGACGATTCGGCGGATGGTGGAGTGTGAATCGCCCAGCGACGACCGCGCGGCGGTGAACCGGCATGTCGAGCAGCTTTGCGACATGCTGAGCGGCGAGGCGAAGTTGACCCGCAAGAAGGGCGGCTCGTATGGGGACCATCTGCTCGTCGAGTTCGCGCTGCCGGGGCGGAAAAAGAGCGGACAAATTCTGGCGCTTGGGCACACGGATACGGTGTACCCATTGGGGATTTTGAAGACCATGCCGTGGCGCGTGGCGGAGGGCCGGCTGTGGGGGCCGGGCGTGCTGGATATGAAGGGCGGAGTGGCGTTTTTCATCTATGCCATGCGCGCGTTGCGGGCGCTGGATATTCCGGTTCCTTCGAAGGTCGTTTTGCAGTTGAATTCGGATGAGGAAGTGGGCAGCCATTCATCGCGGGCGTTGACGGAGTCAATGGCGTTGCAATCGAAGTGCGTGCTGGTGCTGGAACCGGGCACGGGATTGACGGGGAAGTTGAAAACGGCGCGGAAAGGCGTGGGCGGGTATGACGTCACGGTGCATGGGCGGGCGGCGCATGCGGGAGTGGACTTTTCGAATGGGGCGAACGCGATTATTGAACTGGCGCGGCAGATTGACGCGATTGCGGGGTTCACGGATTTGACAAAGGGCATGACGGTGAACCCGGGCGTGATTCGCGGCGGGACGCGGACGAACGTGGTGCCGGCTGTCGCTTGTGTTGAAGTCGATTTGCGAGTGGCGCGGCTGCGGGATGCCGCCGTGTTGGAAAAGAAGTTTCGCGGGTTGAAGGTTTTTGACAAGCGTTGCCGATTGGAAGTGACGGGCGGGTTGAACCGGCCGCCGATGGAGCGGACGCGCGCGATCGGGGAGTTGTTCGCGAAGGCGCGTTTATTGGCGGCGGAACTGGGCGTGGTGTTGGAGGAATCGTCGACGGGCGGCGGCTCCGACGGGAATTTTTCGGCGGCGCTGGGCGTGCCGACGCTGGATGGGTTGGGGACAGTCGGCGAGGGCGCGCACGCGGTGAATGAGAGTATTTTGATCGACCGGATTGCGGACCGGACGGCGTTGCTGGCCAAGCTGGTGGCGGCTTTATGAGAGTGCTGTGGGTGCTTCCGGCGGTTCATGCGTTGTCGTCAGCTCTTTCGGACTATTACTACGGACGGCACATGTTTGTGCTGGCGCGGCTGCAGCCGCTGACATTACGCGCAAGACTACGTCATTGACGGCTGCGGCGCCAAAATTCGCGGGACGGGGTGGTCCTTGAATTCCGTGACAGGGCGCCATATATCCGGTAATGCGGAAAGAGAAGGAGGCGTCGCATTATGGCATCAGCTTTGCTTGACTGGTCACAATGTCCGATCGTGGAGAGCGTTCCAGGCCGTCTGAGTGGCGCCTGGGTTCTGCGCGATACACGGATGCCCGTCTCCGTCATCTTCGAAAATCTTGAATACGGCTCCAGCATTGAGGAGATCATCGAAAACTATGGAGTGACCCGCGAGCAAATTCAGTCGGTCCTGGATTTTGCCGCACGAAGTGCAGCCCCACCTCCGGCTGATCCTGCGCACGCAATTGATGCGCATACTTTTTGATAAAAGCGCCCCCTACGGTCTTGTTCGTCACCTTGTAGGGCACTCGATCACCACGGCTGAAGAGCATGGGTGGGGTCGCCTTGAGAATGGCGTTCTTTTAGCCACCGCCGAAGAAGCCGGTTTTGAGGTGTTTTTGACAGCTGACAAGAACCTTCGCTACCAGCAGAACCTATCGGGCCGCAGCACATCACCGGGATCGTAGCAGCGGTTAACGCGGCGCTTCCTGGTAGCTACGTTGAAGTGGACATTCCTCTGCCACCTAAGGCTCCATTTCTACGTTCCTAAAAGGCGTAGTCTCAGAAAACGGAATTTAGAGTACGTTAAGGTGGAAGCTACTGGTGGAAGCCTAGGCCCTCTCCCTCCGAGGGAGACGAAGCGCAGGACGCCACGGCGCTACATGTTGGCGATGGCATCTCTCAAGGGTATCGTTATGAGCACGATAATTGTATTTTATCGTGCTTAAAAGCAAGGCTCAAAACTGGCGATTTTTCCCATGCTTGAGCGTTTCAACCATCGGCTCCGTCGAATCCAGCGCCGGACCGATAGTTATCGGAATTCGACGCTTCGTGTAATTGACGACACGAAGTTCAAGTCTGCGAACTGGAACCCGGGTAGGTTAAAGTTCACTGTCTTAACGGTGTTCACGACGCTAACTGTACCGGATGGGACACCAGCTGTGGTGACCGTGGCCGGCAGGTAGAGCAGGAGTTGCGCCGGAATTCGGAAACGGCCGGCGCTGGCCGGAACGCGGCAGCTCCAGCTACGGGCATTGTTACGCGGATTGCAGGACAATTCGTGGCATCTCGACAGGGAAACAGCTTCAGCGGAGACGGAGGACCCGCTCTGCAGTCAAAAATGTGGTCGCCGCAGGGACTTGCGTTTGACAAAGAGAGTCGTCTGGTCGTGGCTGACACTTCAAACCATCGAATTCGTAGAATCACAAATCCGGGCAGTCCATCCGCGGCGATTGAGACGATTGCGGGAAATGGGACGGCGACGGACACGGGGGATGGCGGACCGGCAGCGAATGCGACCTTCGCGGTGCCGTTTCAGCTTTCGTACACTGCCGACGGCACCCTGTTCGTTGCGTGCGCCTTTAATTTTCGCCTACGTACAATTCTACCCAACGGGATCATGGGCTCCGGTTGGGGGCCAGGAATCAGGTCCTGCAAGCTTGAGGATCAGGTTTGCTATGCGTATAGCCTCGCCGGAGATTCAGCTGACAATATGTTGGTGGGTGATATTTCCAATCAAATCTACGCGATCAGTCCGCAGGGCAAGTTCACGGACATCGCCGGCAAAGTCCGGTATTCCACCGGATCCTTTTCAGGGGACGGCGGCCCGGCGACGCAGGCGAGCTTTTGGGACATTATGGGTTTGGGGATCGACGCTCAAAAAAACACGTTCGTCTCTGATTCCTCCAACCAGCGCATCCGCCGGATTACGCCCGACGGGATCATCCGCACAATCACCGGCACCGGCAAAGGAGGCAAGGGTGGCGCCTTTGGAGGCGACGACGGACCTGCCCTGGAAGCAGACCTCGCATTTCCAACCGGCATCGCTGTAAACGCTCAAGGCAAGGTCTACTTCATCGATTCGGCGAACTTCCGAATTCGCGTCCTGGTGCCATGTGCTTTCGAGCTGAAGGCGGAATCATCAACATTTGATTCTCTCGGAGGCACGGGAGATGTCTCCTTAAGCTCGAATGAACGCGGTTGCCGGTGGAGTGCTGCGTCCGATGCCCCATGGCTCACCCTGATTTCCAGGCCCAGCGGCATGGGATCGGAGAAACTGAGCATCCGGGTGGCTCCCAATACTTCGAATGCGGGCCGTACTGGATCGATCCGTGTCGGCGCGAAGTCTGTTTCGATTACTCAGTTGGCCGCGGGGGTTGTCTTCCCTCAACTGTCGACGGCGAATCATCGAGCAAGTTTTTCCTCCGGAGTGCCGGCCGGGTCGTGGGTAACGTTGACTGGTACGAATCTCTGGACTTGGACCGATGCGGACTTCGTTGGCAACCGGTTGCCCTCCGTTCTCGATGGCGTGAGTGTCAAGATCGGAGGGCGGGATGCATCGATCTATTTCATCTCGCCCACTCAACTAAATGTGCTCGCGCCAAGCAACCTGCCGCCGGGACCAGCGGCAATAGAAGTTACAAATCGTATGGGGAAGGGGAGTCTGATGTCTACCATCATTCCCATCGCCCCAGGGTTTTTCCTTGTCACCGCGCCCAAAGACGGAGTTTCATTGGCTGCGGCCCTTCACACCGATGGGGTTCTGGCCGGCGAGACCGGGGCCATCCCGGGCGTGGCCACGAGGCCTGCGAAACCCGGTGATTCGATCGCGCTGTTCGGCACCGGCTTTGGCCCAACCATCTCGCCAATCCCAGACGGCGAAGCGCCTGCCGCGCCCACCGCCCTTGCGAACGAATTGACGGTTTTCGTTGGCGGACAACGGGCACTGGTGGATTACGCAGGCGTCGTTAGCCCTGGACTGGTCCAGGTCAATATTCGTGTGCCGGAATTTCTGCCTGGCGCCCGCCACTCCATAGTCGCCGCGATAGGCGGAGTTGAGTCGCCGCCGATCGCGGCCATCGCTGTTGAATGACGGCGTCTTCACAGCACCGTCGAGTGGCACTGTTTAGGGGTCTGGCGCAAGTTTGGTGCCAGGGGGTGACGGTCGACATCACTTTGTGTTGCGCGCAATCCATCGTAGCGTGTCCTTTCGGCCGGAAGGACACAGTGCTGTTGTGGCTTGCCTACTCTTTCTTGTTCTTTTCGACGCCTCTGATGTTGAGTGCGGCGAGGCCGATTTGTAGTGCGATGAGTGCGTACGCGTGGTCGATGATGCCCCAGGTGATCCAGAGTGTGTTGCTCAGGAGGAACGTCCAGAAACCCCATTTTCTTTTCTTATCTGATGTTGACGCGACGAGCCAGGAGGCGGCGAGGGTGACGAGCATTGCTGGCCACTGGATGTGCTTGAGCGCTTCGTGATCCATGTCCCTGCTTGCGCTTGCACCTACGTGGCCGTTCGCGGAGAAGGATTCACATTGCTGAAAAAAGCCCGCCGGCATTACCGCTACCGGCGGCACGGCCGAAGTCTTGCGTCACGCGAAAAGACGGCCGTCTTGGTCCAACAATCCGCAACGCGGCGCGATAAGAAAGTAACGGCGAGACCTGCTAAGGAGTTACACTGGCGCCAGTCAAGCGGAAGCCGAGACGAACCCGCAAACAGGCTCGAATGAGGGCTTTTTAGACACGCTCTTAGCTCGACTTTATCCAATTTCGGGCGAGCCTCGCGAGGCGGACGCTGAGCAAATCCGATCGGAAGTCAGGCTAATCTATCAACGCTGGACAGATAACCAA
>Ga0163150_10001840_pt1 | contig 34551 bp, 38 predicted proteins | sample OliLakLV19P2IB_FD_148628 | JGI IMG/M metagenome (GOLD analysis project Ga0163150, IMG submission 148628) | Freshwater microbial mat bacterial communities from Lake Vanda, McMurdo Dry Valleys, Antarctica - Oligotrophic Lake LV.19.P2.IB | ecosystem: Environmental > Aquatic > Freshwater > Lake >... | reverse complement strand
CCCCAGAGTAAACTCGAAACCGCCTATTACAAAGCTGATGCCTCCATCCGCAACATCATTGAACTCCTGGAGGCCGCGTGAACTTTGTTGAACTGTTCTTGTTGATCATTGAAGAGGTAAGAATCTAAAAGTGATTTTGCTGATGGGCTGAGGGTTGTGTCCAACAAAGCGGAACAATGGATCGACCTTGCCGAAAGGGCTGTTCTCGTGACTCCCATACCAGACAGGCGCGGTTGGCCGGTTATGGGTGTTCTGATAATCGATGCATTGCTGGACTTTCTCCTTAAGTGCGGGATCGAAGTAGGGAATGACCTGGAGCACCTTTCGCCGGATGTTTTTGTCGCCCGAGATCACGAATCCGTCTTTGCCGAGCACTTTGTTCTTGTCCAGGTAGCGGGCTTGGATATCGCGAATGCCGGTTTCCAAGCGCATCAGCAGATAGGTTGGAAAGGTGGGGTTAGGCACCTCGATTCGTTTCCCGGAGGCGTCCTGGAACCGTTCGGTGACATGGACCGGGTCCTCAAGGATCAGGCTGCGAAGTCCTTTCCAACAGTGGGTGGTTAGAGCCGGTCGGTGACTCTTTCTTGATTGCGGGAGGACCGGCAGATCGAAATCGTCGACCGGGACGGCGAGGTTCAGGTCCTCGTTCCGAATGATCCAGGCGAAGAACTGTCGCAGTAGAATCAGATTGGACCACACGAGTCCTTTTCCCACACCCTTGTCTCTTTCCCAGGCAGTGAAGGACGGGAAGGGGCTGACCCAACCGGGTCCAGGCAGCCGGATATGGAGCCGGTTCGTGAGTTCAGACATCGAGCCAGGCGCCTGGCCGGTTCGGTCGAGGTCGCAGACATAGTCCAGCCAGCTCGCCATAGCCTTGTTGACAGGATCGAACTGTTGTCTTTGACCCTGGTCTTTTTCGAATCGATAGAAGTGGCTGGCCTGGTTCCACCAGTATCGAATGACCGGACTCTGTTGGGCGGTCGCTTGAAGATAGTCAAACTCGGGGCCGTTTCGGCCCCGCTGTCGGGCTTTGGACACTTTCTCACCGCGGGTCTCATAAATGAGCGGATTGCCCAGCTCCCGCGCCTTGCGCACGATGTGGTTCAAGGTCGTCGCGTAGGAAGCTGATATGTCCCTTTGCTCCGAAAACTTTTCCCTCAACCGGACAATATCCTCATTGGTAATGTCCTTCCAGCTCGACCAGGTTGTAGCTCGCAGAGTGCGCAGCAGGAGCATCTTTTGCTGATCGCGAAGGTGGGCAGTGCCGGCAAACGGGAGCAGGAGCCATCGGCCAAAAGGAAAGCCGTAGTCGATGGGAAACTTTGACCACCGCTGCTCGCCTTCAATCGGCCAAAGCGGCCACAAAAAGCGTTCCTTCTCGAGCAAGTAGCCGGCCAGCATTCTCAAGCCCGTAATCGAGATTTTCCCCCTGGGTCCTTCCAGATACTTATCCGGACCATTCAGCGCCCGAAGGTACTCTTCCATGCTGAAGGGCTTTTCCAGCATCGACAGGAAAGAAGCCACGTGAAAATGCTCTCGGGCGTTCTTGTTGAGCAGGTCCCCCAGACTGGAGAACGAGTCAACGGCGGCAAACAGTTGGCGAGCAATCGTTCTCTGTCCTGCAAGGGCCTGCGGAAGGGGAAAGTAGGTGGCGAGTTTTCGTGTTCGCAAGTACCGGGCAGCGCGGCGACCCTGGAACAGGTAGAGGCGGTTGTGGGTGGAGCCGCGGAGTGCTCGAGGGAGAAAGTATGTTTTCAGGTACATCGGGAAGAACTGCTCGATGTCTGTCTGAAAGTGCCGCGCAGCCTCGGGAGTGGTCAGGATGACATCCTGCAGATTTAGTCTGGGCAGACACTCGACCCACAGGACGCGTGGAGCTTTGATCTTATTCATGACGAATCGTGGCATCGCCTAATGCCAAGGCCTGCTGTTGTCTGTCAGTCAGGGGGTCGCAGGGGTTCATCAGTCTCTCCAAAGCCTGCTGAAAGGCCCGCTCCGCGTCTCCTGACGGAATCTGGGTATAGACCTGAGTAGAAGCAAGGTCTCGATGGCCCATACAGTGCTGGATGATCGCCATGTCCATCTTGAGCACGACCGCCGAGAAGTAGCCGTACAGATGTCGCAGACTGTGTGGCGTCAGGCCATCGAGACCAAGCTTCCCGGTCAGCCTGCGAAACTGTTCGTTAATCTGCCGCTTGGAAAGCCGCTGGCCACTGCGCGTCACAAAGAAGTATGGATGCGGGCAGGACCGGTTGCTTTCGGGGATGAACTCCCGCTCTCGATAAAGCATCGCCTGATCAAAGAACGCTTCTCGCAGCGGCGGAAGAAAGACCCCGGGTAAGGGACCCTTGTTCTGAATGGCCGGGTCAGGCCGCAATCGGTAGTGTTCCCAGAGCCACTGGCGCCGATGCTCGTTCTTATTGGGATCCACAAAAACCACTCTTCTCTCATCGAAGAGAATGTCCCGCTGGCATAAGTTCAGGATCTGTCCGATGCGAGCACTCGTCCCAGCCATTCCCAGATAGAGCGTTTTATCGCGGTGAGACGGCGCCAGTTCGATCAGATCGAACAGCCTGTCGGGCGGAAAGTAACGGACTGGCAGAGGCCCCTGGAGTGTGCCTACCCTCACATTCCTTTGCCTCTGGAAGCGGGCCAGGAGAGCGGCCTTGCCTGGCTTAATGTGGCCGAGAAAGCTTCTCTTCTTTTTGGCCATCTGAACGAACCGACCGAGACCCTGATGCGAACAGGACACTTCGCGCAGATCGACATAGTCCAAGTAGAGATTGATGGCAGTCAGCACCTGTGAGACATAGGAAGCGGAATGAGCTTCCCATCCCAATCGAGGATCGCCGTTTAACAACGCCCTTTTGAACTCCGTCAGGATCTTTTCCAGATGCCGGACGTCCGTGTCCCAGTAGCTGAAACGGGACACGAACTCGAACACAAGCGAGACGGCTTGGAGATAAGCCTTCACCGTGCCTGCACTTCGATGCCGCGTTTCCGACAGGCAGTAGGCCCAATCGACCGCTGAAGACTCAATCCTTCCATCTTCATCCACCAAGACCGGAAAGTTGTTAAAGGTGACTAACACCTGTCAGCTCTTTTTCTGAGCCTGCGCAGCACTGATTTTGCGACGCAGGTATCGCACATAGGAGGAAGGAAGTTGCGTGCGCCGAACTTCATCGAGGATAGGCAAAAAGTAATGAAGCGATCGAATAGGACCTAGCGGACCAGCTGTCTGATTGCGAACCAGGCGGCGGGTTGAAGCCAGAAGAAAAGCGGTTTCCACCGCCGCTAGCGGAATCTTTTGCTGGTACCAGTCGAGGGCCAGATGACGATCAAGCCGACTGTACCGGCTAGGTGTTTCCGGAAGCTGAAGGTAGAGATCTAAAACTGTGTGGACGTATTCCTCAGACTCGGCGGACACTCAGCTTCCTCCACCTTCGTGGAATACTGACGCCCGTTCGAAGCCGCGTCCTTTTGATAGGCCAGGACTGAAAGCCCCCCAACAACCGCACACACAGCAGAAGACCCGGACCGAGTTCCAATGTTCCGATTCGACCCCAGGTCTCTCTAGACTGAACATCGAGCGCTCCGTCAGCGCGGGAATCCTGCCAGAGCCTGCCCGAGGCCGTCTACCCTGATCCGTCACGGAGGCTATGGCGCATCGTTGACGATAGGCCCGCTGACGATCCCGATGGTCGAGCCGGCCTTCGAGACTCGGCTGGTGACGACGATTGGCCCGACGGTGTTGCTCCCGTCGAGCGTGTTGCCGGCAGCACTGGCCGCAATAACGCTGCCCACGATCACAGGAGCGGCAGATCCAGAACTCCATTCCACATCCGGTCGCTTTGCAGAAACCATGACGGAAAACCGGTTCCGGCATCGCATCGACTCTCTCGGTGTGGGCAGCATGCTCCTGGCCGCTCGGGATGGGGAACACCCAACAACAAAAAACCCTGGTTGCCGAAACAACCAGGGTTGACTGTACATAACAATCTTTCGCGTCGAAAAACGCCCGCAGCAATGACTTTTAGCGTCTACATGTTCCCGTGCTCTAAGTTTCCTCCCGACCCATTGGACGATTGTCTTCGGGGCCTGGACGGAATGCATCAAGCAGCATGTTTGCTTTCCAAAGCGATGATGTGTGCAACTTCCCGCCGCGATGCACCCAGGACTAGCAAGGCGCGTATCAGGAGGTCTAAAGAAACGGAGGCGTCGGCCGCTTCCATTTTTGCAACCCGTGACTGACTCGAGTTGATGAGCTTGGCCAACTGGCTTTGGGTGAGATCCCGGAGCATCCGTCTTGTCCGGATGCTCCTTGCCAGAGCCAGCTTCATCTCAATGAACGCCACCTCGTCCGGGCTAAGACGGAGAAACTCTGCGGTAGACCCCACCTTCCAGCCGGCTGCTTCCAGTCGGTGTCTCTTTCCCTTCTTCATGGTTTTACCCGCTTATCTCGTCGTATGCCTTCAATCGTCTTTTGCATCGTTCGATGACCATGGCAGGAGTCTTCTGCGTCTTTTTGGCGAAAATCTCCACAATCACAACGCCGTCCGGGTCGACGCGATAGATGAGGCGCCAGGTCGTGCTCTCATCCTGTATCCTCAACTCGTGACACCGGCGTCCAATCGAGGGCATCGGCCGCTACTGCGGCAAGGAAAGCATCTCGCCAAGTTGGAGCCGTCGCAGCAAGAAGCCGGCTTCGAGTCGAGCCGCTCAGCTGAAGGGTGGTGTCTTGATCTCACCCTCGAGCCAGACCAGGGGCTTGACCGAGTTAGCCATGAGCGACAGACTATGTCAGAAGTGACATATTGTCAAGCGCGACAACACCCCTCGCGACAGGTAGTCGTTCACCAAAACAGTATCAGTAGTGAGAGCCGCCCTCGTGCGTGCCGCTGAGTCCACGGTCGTTTCGCCTGCTTGAAAAAACGCCTGCGGCGATGATGTCATTGGTCAATTCTCTCTATACTCTAAACTTTCCCCAAGGCCGATTTACCGCATGTTTCGCCGACCACAATAGTCCACCCCTTCGAACTTCGTTACTGTGTGGCTCTCTGTTGGTTAACTGGGCACAAATAGGACACTCCTTCTTGTTCTCTAAACTGGCCAAACTGGTCGACCAAACGCACAGTTGGATCGTCCAGAAACAGCAGGAGCCGGAATAGCCGGCTTCTCCCGCGATTCTCTTCAGACCGCCCGGCGCGACCGGGCGGTCTCCCCTCCCTTCAGGCCAAAGTCATTCCCGCTTTTCAACCTTCGTTAAGCGGTCCTGATCCTGTACAATCCCCATCGCCACAGGCAGCTTTTCCCAATCGATTCTCTTACGGATGTCGTCGAACCCACCGCGACCCGTTTTGTTCACCATCGCATCATGGCGAGCCCTGGCAAAAATCTAGTGGGCCAGTGTGGTCGTATGAAAGTACCGATGCATCCCTCACACGCACAGCGAGTCTCAAGGCAGAAAGGCGAGAACAACGCCACAAGCGGCTGTCGCGAGGGCGTTCCGGCAGCTATAGGTTCAGACTCCGAACGAAGCTGAACATGTCCAACGCTTTCTTCGACCACCCCATCCTCAATTCTCCCTACGATTACCCGGCTCGATACTGGGAACTCGATGCGACCGGGCAGCCTACCCAAAGGATTATCGAGAGCCGCCGCCGGGCTGAGTTCATCACCCCGATCCCAAAGCCGAAGAAACGGAGGGCATCGGCCACCCAGCAGGAAATGGTATTCGATGAAGGAAAAGGTCTTTCGACCGCCGCGCAGCAATACGATCCAACCTCCATCATCAACGATGTGCGCCAGAACGTGGATTCCTGGCGCGCCTTGCCCAGCCCCAGCCAGTGGCAGGTCAGCCCGGAGACCGCGCGGCTGCTCCAGCACTGGCGTTACCACAAGTTCGGCGGCGTCCGCCCGTTCTTCTGTCAGGTGGAAGCTGTCGAAACCGCCATCTGGCTGACCGAGGTCGCGCCCCAATCAAAGAGTGGCAAGCGATTGCTCGACCACTTGGCGAGCGCCAACAGGGACGCCAATCCCGAACTCATGCGCTTCGCGCTGAAGCTGGCCACCGGCGCGGGCAAAACCACCGTCATGGCCATGCTGATCGCCTGGCAAACCATCAACGCCGTCCGCCGCCCCGGCAGCAAACATTTCAGCCGCGGCTTCCTCGTCGTCGCTCCCGGTCTGACCATCAAGGATCGTCTGCGCGTCCTCCAGCCGAACGACCCGGACAGTTACTACAAGGACCGCGAATTAGTGCCGAGCGACATGCTGGACTACGTCAAGGACGCCAAGATCGTCATCACCAACTACCACGTCTTCAAGTTGCGCGAGCGCATCGAACTCTCTGCCGGCGGACGCGCCTTGCTCACAGGGCGCACCGGCGACGAACTGAACACCAAGGAGACCGAAGGCCAGATGATCCAGCGTGTCATGCCCGAACTCATGGGCATGAAGAACATCCTCGTCCTCAACGACGAAGCGCACCATTGCTACCGCGAAAAGCCGCACGAGGCAGACGACGAGGACCTGAAGGGAGATGAAAAGAAGGAGGCTGAAAAGAACAACGAAGCCGCACGCCTTTGGATTTCCGGCTTGGAAGCGGTCAACAGAAAACTCGGGCTGGCCTGCGTCATTGACCTCTCTGCCACTCCATTCTTCCTGCGCGGTTCGGGCTACGCGGAAGGCGTGCTCTTCCACTGGACGGTGAGTGACTTCTCGCTCATGGACGCCATCGAATGTGGCATCGTCAAACTGCCGCGCGTCCCGGTGGCCGAAAACATTCCCGGCGATGAAATGCCGGTTTACCGCAATCTCTGGGAGAACATCCGCAAGGACATGCCGAAGAAAGGCCGCGGCCAGGGTGAGGAACTCGATCCCCTCAAACTCCCCACCCGCCTGCAAACCGCTCTCCTGGCTCTCTACGGCCACTACGAGAAAACCTTCAATCTCTGGAAGGAAAAGGGCATTCGTGTGCCGCCCTGTTTCATCGTCGTCTGCCAGAACACCGCCATCTCGAAGCTGGTCTATGACTTCATTTCCGGCTTCCACCGGAAAAACGAAGACGACACCACCACTCTGCAAAACGGATGCCTCGCCCTCTTCCGCAACTTCGACGAAACCACGGCAACCCGCTCCCGCGTCCCAACACCCTGCTCATCGACAGCGAGCAACTCGAAGCCGGCGACGCCCTCGACGACAACTTTCGCCGCATGGCCACCGACGAAATCGATCGCTTTCGCCGCGAGATCGTCGAGCGCACCGGAGACGCCCGCTCAGCGGAAAACATCACCGACCAGGAATTGCTCCGCGAGGTCATGAACACTGTTGGCAAGCCGGGCCAGCTCGGCGGCGCCATCCGCTGCGTGGTCTCCGTTTCCATGCTCACGGAAGGCTGGGATGCGAATACCGTCACTCACGTCCTCGGCATCCGCGCCTTTGGCACGCAGCTCCTGTGCGAACAGGTTATCGGGCGCGCTCTGCGGCGCCAGTCCTACGAACTGAACGAAGACGGCCCGGACAAAGGTCTTTTCAATGTCGAATATGCCGACGTCTTCGGCATTCCCTTCGACTTCACCGCCAAGCCGGTCATCGCCCCGCCGCAGCCGCCGCGTGAGACGGTTCAGGTCAAAGCCATGCGGCCCGAGCGCGATGCGCTCGAAATCCGCTTCCCCCGCGTCGAAGGCTACCGGGTTGAGCTGCCAGAGGAACGCCTCACGGCCAGATTCAACGACGATTCCATCCTCGAACTCAGCCCCGACCTCGTCGGCCCCTCCATCACGCATAATTCCGGCATCATCGGCGAAGGCGTGGACATGAACCTCCAGCATCTGGGCGACATGCGCCCTTCCACACTGCTCTTCCACGTTACGCAGCGCCTGCTCTATACGAAATGGCGCGACCCCGGCCAGGAGCCGAAGCTCCATCTCTTCGGCCAGCTCAAGCGCATCACCAAGCAATGGCTCGACACCTGTCTCGTCTGCAAGGGTGGCACCTATCCCGCCCAGCTCATGTATCAGGAACTGGCGGACATCGCGTGCAACCGCATCACGGACGGTATCTCCCGCGCTTGGGAAGGCCAGCGACCCATCAAGGCTCTGCTCGATCCCTACAATCCCACCGGCTCCACGGCCCACGTTCGCTTTAACACCTCCCGCACCGACCGCTGGGAAACCAGTTCCAAGAGCTGCCACATCAACTGGGTTGTGCTCGACAGCGACTGGGAAGGCGAGTTCTGCCGCGTGGCGGAGTCGCACCCCAAAGTCCGGGCCTACGTCAAGAATCACAACCTCGGTCTCGAAGTGCCCTACCGCTATGGCTCAGAGTCACGAAAGTATCTTCCGGACTTCATCGTGCTCGTGGACGACGGCCACGGCCCCGATGACCTCCTGCACCTCGTCGTCGAGATCAAAGGCTACCGGCGCGAGGACGCCAAGGAGAAGAAGTCCACCATGGAAACCTACTGGGTGCCCGGCGTGAACAACCTCAAGCAATACGGCCGCTGGGCTTTCGCCGAGTTCACCGAGGTTTACCAGATCGAGACTGACTTCGCCGCCAAGGTCGAAAGCGAGTTCAACAAAATGATTGATAAGGCAGTCGTTCTGCTATCTTCTCCATAGTCGCATTGCAGGATGAACGATGTTCGGAGGCCCACATGAGCATCACTAAACCGTTGGCAGAGATGTCGGTGGCAGAGAAGATCCAAATGATGGAGTCTCTCTGGGACGAGTTATGCCACAAGGCAGACAGTATCGAATCTCCAGCTTGGCACCAGGATGTATTGGCTCAAAGAGAAGAATCCCTCGAAAAAGGGGAAGATGCATTTGAAGACTGGGATAGCGCCAAGAGAACCATCCGAAAACTGGTCCCATGAGAATCCCCCTTAAGAAAGGGGGAAAGAAGGCGAAGCCTTCAAGGGGGTTGTCTTGATAGATCTGGGAATGCCGGACGGACAACCCCGTGATCCTGCGCGACCGCTGACGCTGTGCTACCGCTGACGCTGCGCGACCACTGTCCCTTCGGTGAAGGCCTCTCAAACCTTCATCCTCTTTTTTTTAACGGGGAATATTATCACTAGTCGTGGCACCGCACGGCGGCATGAAAACTCCCATGACAATCCAAATACTGGCCTCCGCCAGCCAGGACTTGCTCGATGGTTACCGGTTTTATGAAAAACAGGCCGAAGGCGTAGGGGCATACTTTCTCGATACGCTCTTCTCGGATATTGATTCTTTGATGATCAACGCCGGCATTCATCCCATCCATTTCGGGAAGTACCATCGTCTGTTATCGAAGCGATTTCCCTTCGCTGTTTATTATCGTGTTGAAGACCACACAGCCCGCATCTACGCCGTGCTCGATTGCCGAAGAAGCCCGGCATGGATCAGAAAGAAGCTGGGTTCGCCAAAGCTGAAGAGTGAAAAAGAGTGAATAGTGAAGGGTGAAATGGAGCACCCGAAACGTGATTTGCCGGAGCGGACGTTCGAATTTGCGCGACGTCTGGTCAAACTATGCCAAGTGTTGGACCAGACACCAGGCGTGAGTCGGACGTTAGCAAACCAACTGCTCCGGTCGGGGACGTCTGTGGGTGCGAACGTCGAAGAAGCCCAGGCAGGGCAGAGCCGGGCAGACTTTCTGAACAAGCTTTCTATCGCTTGTAAAGAGGCTCGCGAAACGCACTACTGGCTTCGCCTTGTAGCAGCCACCGAACTCGTTCCCGAACCTCGTCTGACCCAACTGCTCGACGAAGCCAATCAACTCATCGCCATCCTCACCACCGTTATTCGAAAAACAAAGGAGACGAAAGAATAGGGAATTGCAAAAAGCGAAGATCGAAGGGAACACCCGAGCCAGAACGAATGCGGATTTTGCACATTGGATGATGTGTCGTGAGTTCAAAATTCAGTCCTGGCATTTCACTATTCCCTATTCTTCATTCCAAATTCCAAAACCATGGCCAAAAAGCCTGCCACTCTCAAATCCGTCGAAACCCTCAAGCACGACGAAGCCAAGCGGAAGAACATTCCCACCGCCGAGCACCAATCCGTGCTCAAGCAGGACGATGCCAATCTCCGCACGTTGAAGTATCCCCGCAACACCGACCTCGATCCCCAGCTCGTCTGGCGCGGGATGGATGAGCAAGACTGGAGCGACCTCGTCGTCCACGCCTCGCCACTCTACATTCAGGAAAAGGTTCAGCCCAAGGTGCTGATCGACGACCTCCTCAACCAGAACAAGGAGACCAAGTCACAAACTCCCGGTTTCCAGACTGACCTGTTCGCCGACTTCAACGGCATGGCCAAGGGCGTGGACAAGACTGAGTTTTACCAGCACGACCAGAACTGGTCCAACCGCATGATCCTCGGCGACTCCCTTCAGGTCATGGCCAGCCTGGCCGAGCGCGAGGGCCTGCGCGGCAAGGTGCAGTGCATCTACTTCGACCCGCCCTATGGCATCAAGTTCAACAGCAACTTCCAGTGGTCCACCACCAGCCGCGACGTGAAGGATGGGAATGTCGCCCACATCACCCGCGAGCCGGAGCAGGTGAAAGCGTTTCGGGACACATGGCGCGACGGCATCCATAGCTACCTCACGTATCTTCGTGATCGGCTCACCGTCGCCCGCGATCTCCTCACGGAATCGGGTTCGATCTTTGTGCAGATTGGGGATGAAAATCTGCATCGGGTCCGTGTGATTCTCGACGAAGTATTTGGAGATACGAATCTCATCGGCACCATTACGTTTCAGAAGACAGGCTGGAAGCAGAGCGATCTCCTATCCTTCGTGACTGATAATGTTTTGTGGTATGCCAAATCACTGCCATCGGTGAAGTATCGCCAAATCTGGTTTAGCAAACTCGACAGCAAAACTTTCCAAGGCCAATCCGTGTTCATGGAGCACCCAAATGGTGAGCGTGAGAAGGTGAGTAGGTCTGCAGACCTTTCGGACCTTTCAGCAAAGGGACGACTGTTCCGGCATACATCCATCAAGTCCGCCGGGAAAAGCCCTACTGGGACATTTTCAATTCAAATTGATGGGCGCGATTTTCATCCGGGGGTAGACCAGCACTGGAAGACGACAGCTGCTGGGCTCAAGCGTCTGACATGTTCGAATCGTCTTCTAACCTTCGGAAGCTCTGTCGAGTTCGTGAGCTTCCTGAGCGACTTTCCATGCTCGCCGTTCACAAATGTATGGAGCGACACTGTTACCAGTGGTTTTGCCGATCCAAAGACCTATGTCGTTCAGACCAACACTCGTGTTGTAGAACGCTGCCTCCTCATGGCTACCGACCCCGGCGACCTCGTGCTCGACCCGACCTGCGGTTCCGGCACTACCGCCACCGTCGCCGAGCAATGGGGCCGCCGCTGGATCACCATAGACACCTCGCGCGTGGCGCTGGCGCTAGCCCGCGCCCGCATCATGGGCGCGCGTTATCCGTATTATTTGCTCGCCGATTCACGCGACGGCCAGATCAAGGAAGCCGAAGTCACTCGGACCGCGCCGACTTCGCAACCCGTGCACGGGAACATCCGCCACGGCTTCGTATATGAGCGCGTGCCGCACATCACGCTAAAATCCATCGCCAACAACGCCGAGATCGATGTCATCTGGGAGAAGTGGCAGGCGAAGCTGGAGCCGTTGCGCGAGTCGCTGAACGCCGCGCTCAAGAAAACCTGGAAGGAGTGGGAAATTCCACGGGATTTCAAAGAAGTGGCAGTGGTGTCTCACCGCTTCACCGAAGACAAACAGCGGCGGGACGCCGCTGCCACTTTGCACGCCGACTGGTGGCAGGCCCGCATCGCCCGGCAGCAGGAGATCGACAAGTCCATCGCCGCCAAGGCCGAGTTTGAATACCTCTACGACAAGCCGTATCCCGACCCCAAGAAGGTCCGCGTGGCTGGCCCCTTTACCGTGGAGAGCCTCAGCCCCCACCGCGTGCTGGGCGTGGATGAGAATGATGAATTGATCGACACCCTGAAGGAAGACAGCACTGAATACGGAGCCAAGCAGTCCTTCCCCCAGATGATCCTGGAGAACCTCAAGACCGCCGGCGTGCAGCAGGCGCACAAGGAGGACCGGATCACCTTCACCGCCCTCACCCCCTGGCCCGGCGAGCTGGTCTGCGCCGAAGGCCGGTTCAGCAGTGACCAGTGGTCAGTGGTCGGTGGTCAGAACCTGACCACTGGCCACCAGCCACAGGCCACTGAAAAGCGGGCGGCGATCTTCATTGGGCCGGAGTTCGGCACCGTCCAGCGCGCCGACCTCGTCGCCGCCGCCCGCGAGGCGGGCGATGCCGGGTTCGATGTGCTGATCGCCTGCGCCTTCAACTACGAGGCGCACGCCACGGAGTTCAACAAGCTGGGCCGTATCCCCGTGCTCAAGGCCCGAATGAATGCCGACCTCCACATGGCAGAGGACCTCAAGAACACCGGCAAAGGCAATCTCTTCATCATCTTCGGCGAGCCGGATATTACAGTAACCAGTGGCCAGTGGCTTGTGGCTAGAAATGGGAGGATGATCGCAAAACTATGACCACGCTAAAGAGCTATCGGGACTTGGAAGTCTGAAAGAAATCAATCGCGCTGGCCGAAATGGTCTATCGGCTTTCTGCGAGGTTTCCAAGCGAGGAAAAGTTCGGACTGACCAGTCAGATCAGGAGAGCGGCAGTGTCCATAGCGGCCAACATCGCGGAGGGAGCGGAGCGCACGGGGACCCGGGAGTTTCTTCAGTTTCTGGGAATCGCCAGCGGGTCGCTGGCGGAGACGGAGACGTTTCTGATTCTGGCCGAGAGGCTGGGCCTAGTCACCGAGGAACAGACCAGCCCGCATCAAGCGCAAGCGACCGACGTTGGTCGGATGCTCAACGGACTCAAACGTTCGCTGCGATCAAAAGCCTGAGTGATGCGGATTTCCCTCTATCACTGATCACTGACCACAAGACACAGGTCACGGTTCATGGCGTGGACGTATTCACACCCCAAACCGGCGAAGTCCGCAGCGACGGTCCCGAAGGCATCGCCTGCTGGTTCATCGACACCGACTACAACGAAGAAAGCTTCTTCGTCCGCCACGCCTACTTCCTCGGCGCGAACGACCCTTACAGCGCCCTCAAAACCACGCTCAGAGCCGAGATCAACGAAGAAGCCTGGGCCACGCTGCACAGCGACACCTCCCGACCCTTCGACAAACCCAAATCCGGCCGTATCGCCGTGAAAGTCATCAACCACCTCGGCGATGAGGTGATGAAAGTGTTTCGAGTTGAGCAATGAACTCATGGCTTCGCGGTCTCTTCATAGGGAATCGTCTAGATGGTGACAGCAATTCCTGGGGCTAATGCGAGACAGTTACTCGTCGATTGGGCAAACGATCAGGACCATTGGGTTCGTGCCCTGGTTGGTGAAGTCCTTTCTGCCCGGAGGTCGGTTGAAGCGGAAGCCCTTGAGCATTTCTACGGGCTCCTCCTGCGAGAGAAAGAGCTCGCACAGGGTGAGCTGCCCTTTTTCGACGCACTCCAAGACTCAGCGCACATCGGCCCAGCGGAGGAGGCGCTTGCCCTCACCAGGATTTCCGAGGTCAGGAATGTCAACGCTCTTGCCCACGATCAAGAGATTGCGTTCAATGCAGGCCTCACTGTCCTCTTCGGGGAGAACGGGGCGGGCAAGACGGGGTACGTCCGTATCCTAAAAACAGTGGCCGCCGTGCGGAACGCTGAGCCCATCCTGTCGAACGTCTTGAAGCCGGGTGCGGGAAAGCTGTCGGCAACGATATCCTATCGACTTGGACCGCATGACGAGACACCCGTAAATTGGAAAGGCGAGCAGGGAGTACGGCCCCTTACGAGGATCGACATCTTTGATTCTCGCGGCCTCCTGCTACACGTAGACGATGAGCTCACCTACGTCTACACGCCAGGTGATCTTGCTTTGTTCCGGATCGTCAATCAGGCCCTCGAAGCATCGAAGCAACGCCTTGAGAACGATCGCAAGAACAAGCAGCCCCAGGGTAACCCTTTCATACCACGGTTCTCCCGCGAGGCGGGGCTCTACAGCAAAATCGAGTCCCTTGGCCCATCTACGAACCTCGCCGAGCTCGAAAAGCTGGCGATTGTCTCAAAGGAGGAGGAAGGGGAGATTGTGACTCTCCGCGAGCGTGTCGAGGCTCTGCGCGGCAAGGCAACGGCTGACAAGCTCCAGCTCGTGCGCGAGGAGTTGGCTCTGTATCGCCGCGTCGCAGACACTTTGGAGTCGGCGGTCCGTTTCGGCGCGAGTCAGTATATCGATAGGCTGTCTCGTCGAGACGAAGCCGGTCGCCGTCATCGCGAGATTTCCGAGGAGAGTTTTCGTGGTCTGGCTGTACCGCAAGTTCTCGGTAACTCATGGCGTGACCTCGTTGAGGCGGCGGAGAGGTACATCCGCGAGACTGAAAACGACCACTATCCCGGCGAGGCAGATGTCTGCGTGTACTGCCGGCAGCCACTTGCTGATGGCGCTAGGCAGCTTCTGCAGAAGTATCGGGCGTTCAGCAACAATGAGCACCACAGAGAAGCCAGTGATGCCGAGCGAGCGGCGCAGCAGCTTGCCAAGGACATACTCCGGCTGGAGGTCGCGCATCTCAATGAAGACCTGATTCGCCGCAGAGACCAACTTAGCTCAGAGGATGTCCCTCTTGTTCTCTCCGCAGCTCTGGCTTTCATGCCCGAGGTTTCCGCGCTGCAGGGGTGTCTCCGTGCTCTCAAACCTCCTTCCAACGCCGATCTATTTGCTGACGCCGCGGCAACGCTGCGAAACCCTTTGCAAAACCATCTTCGGCAGGCTGAAGAACTCGAAAGGACCCTCTCCTCCGAACTCTCAGAGCGCGCACAGAAACTTCAAGAGGAACTTCCGAAGCTAAGGACGCTTGAGGCGCGGATAACGCTTCGTGAACTCATTGCTCAAATACGGCAGCACATAGCGGATGCTCAATGGGCAGACAAGGCGGGCCTGGTGATCAAGCGATTCCAAGGCACGTTCAAATCCCTCACAGACTGTGCGAAGGTCGCCAGTGAGCAGCTCCTAAATCAAGATTTTGAAGCGCGTTTCCGGGAGGAATGCAGAGCACTTAAGGCACCGGACGTGAGTCTTGAGTTCCCGGGCAAGAAAGGGGAGCCCGCTCGTCGGAAATCGCTCACTCCGCGACATCGATTGAGTGACATCCTCTCAGAGGGTGAGCAGAAGGTCATTGCGCTGGCCGACTTCCTCGCTGAGGCCGCCATGCGACGCTCAGCTTCACCTGTAGTCTTCGACGATCCGGTTACCAGCCTCGACTACAAACGCCTTAGCTATGTCGTCGGCCGCATTGTCGAGCTTAGTCGTGACAGGCAGGTTATCGTTTTCACGCACAACATCTGGTTCACAATGGAGCTTTTGGCGCGCTTCGAGAAAGATAAGCTCCGTTGTTCCTACTACGAAGTTTCGGAAGACGGCGAGCGTCGCGGACTCGTTTCTTTGGGAAAGAGCCCTCGACTCGATAGCTGGGGAGATAAGAGAAAGCGGATCAACGCGCTGATGGATCGGGCGAAGAAGGAGGTCGATAAGGAAGTCAAGGACGCCTTCATCGAAAAGGCCTACGAAGACCTGCGAGGCGCATGCGAGATCGTCGTTGAACAGGATCTCCTACAACGTGTGGTCCAGAGCTACTCCCCTAACGTCATGATAGGGAATCTGCGCGCCATCAAGGTCGCCGAGCTTCCCCTTGCAATTGAAAAGGTCAACGATATCTTCGACCGATGCTGCCGCTTCATCGGGTCACACAAACAACCGCTCGAGACCCTCAGCGTTCGACCAACATTGGAAGGATTCGAGAAAGACTGGGGTGCGATTCAGGAGATCCACAAAACCTTCACCAACTGAACCGAGCGGTCACGTCTGAATCACCACTCGATACGACCTTCCAGCTTGAACCGAAAGACCCCAGATAGGAGAGAGTAACAAAGAAACTTATGGAATTCCGGATCGCCGACACATTTACCGACAGCCTCGCAAGGTTGACTGGTGACGAGCAGAAGGCCGTGAAGACAACCGCCTTTGACTTGCAACTAAATCCCGCGAACCCCGGAATGAGCTTTCACCGGCTCGACAAACCCAAAGACAAGAACTTCTGGTCAGTGCGGGTCAGCGGCGACATCCGGCTGATTGTCCATAAGACTCCTGACAGCCTGCTGTTGTGCTACGTGGATCACCACAACAAGGCTTACGAGTGGGCCGAGCGGCGAAAGTTGGAAACCCATCCAAAAACGGGTGCGGCCCAGTGGGTCGAGATTCGGGAGACGGTGCAGGAGATCGTCATCCCAACTTATGTGGAGGCTTCAAAGCCGGTTGCGATCCAGAAACCGCTTTTCGTCCACATCTCCGATAACGATCTGTTGAGCTACGGTGTGCCTGCGGAGTGGTTGAGCGACGTGCGGCAGGCCACAGAAGAAACGCTGCTGATAATAGCGGACCATCTGCCCGGCGAAGCCGCCGAGGCGCTTCTGGACCTGGCGACCGGCGGCAAACCTCGCGCGCCCCAGCCAGTCGCTGCGGTGGCGAATCCCTTCGACCATCCCGACGCTCAACGGCGATTCCGCGTGATGACCAACGTCGAAGAGCTGGAACGCGCGCTCGAGTTTCCCTGGGACAAGTGGACGGTGTTCCTTCATCCAGAACAGCGGCAGTGGGTGGAGCGGGATTACACCGGTCCGGCTCGCATCTCTGGTTCAGCGGGCACAGGGAAGACGATTGTGGCCCTGCATCGAGCCGTCTTTCTGGCGCGGGCCAATCCCAACGCCCGAGTCCTGCTCACCACCTTCTCCGATATTCTGGCCAACGCACTCCATACCAGGCTCAAGCGGCTGGTGAGCAATGAACCGCGCCTGGCCGAACGCATCGATGTTCACTCGATCAACGCCATCGGCAGCCGCCTCTGCAAGTCGCACTTCGGCCAGGAGAAGCTCGCAACACGTGAAATCCTTCTCGACTTGCTTAGCGCGGCATCTAAAGAAGCCGGCAACCACAAGTTCAGCCTTCATTTTCTGCGTACGGAGTGGGAACAAGTCGTGGATGCCTGGCAGTTGGAAAGCTGGGAGGCGTATCGCGATGTCGCGCGCCTGGGCAGAAAGACACGGCTCCCTGAGCCGCAGCGCACCATCCTCTGGTCTATTTTCGAGCGCGTCCGGTCGGGTTTGGCCGCCCAGAAACTAGTCACGCACGCGGGCTTGTTCAGCCGCTTGGCGCCAGCCATGACAAAGAGCAAGAATCCACCTTTCGACTTCGCGGTGGTGGACGAAGCCCAGGACATGAGCATTTCACAACTGCGATTCCTCTCGGCCCTCGGCAGCAATCGCTCGAACGCTCTCTTCTTTGCCGGGGATCTCGGCCAGCGGATCTTTCAGCAACCTTTTTCGTGGAAAGCGCTGGGTGTCGATATTCGTGGACGCTCCCGCACTCTTCGCGTCAACTACCGGACCTCCCACCAGATCCGCCTGCAGGCTGACCGGCTTTTAGCGCCGGAAGTGTCCGACCTCGACGGCAATACGGAAGTGCGGGCGCATACCGTTTCTGTCTTCAATGGACCACCACCCGACATCGGGTTCTGAATAGCCCAGACGAAGAAACCAAGACCGTCAGCGCCTGGCTTTCAGACCGGATGAAGGCAGGCGTCGCGCCTCACGAGTTCGGAGTCTTCGTCCGCTCCGAGGCAGAACTAGACCGTGCCCGCGCCGCCGTCAAGGAAGCAGGAATCCCTTTCAAGATCCTTGATGAGCATGTTGAGACAACCAGCGGCACCCTCTCGATCAGCACCCATGCATCTGGCCAAAGGTTTGGAGTTCCGGGCGGTGGTGGTGATGGCCTGTGACGATGAGATCATTCCGCTGCAACAACGAATCGAAACGGTAGGTGACGACGCGGATCTGCAGGAGGTCTACGACACCGAACGTCATCTGCTCTACGTCGCCTGCACACGGGCCCGCGATCATCTGCTCGTGACGAGCGTCGCTCCAGGATCGGAGTTTCTGGATGACCTGCGAAGTTGAAGGCTAGGGGACACACAAAACACCGAGCATTTGAAGGACAGCTTTGGGTTAACCAGGTTTCGAAGGCAAAGGGGTTCTCAAGGAGGCTCAACAGCCATGCTGGCAACACAGATACGGCAAAAGGAAGGTGAGTTCTAATTCATCGCTTACAAAGCAGCTGATCTGCTCGACCGGGTGCGCTTCACCAGCCGCTATTACTACGAAGGAGAGCGGATCGAGGCTGAAGAACCCGGCGATGACGAAGTGGCTTCATTTATCACCGGAATCGAGAAAAGTGAAAAGGCCTTCCAGCGTCTGCTCAACCGCCAGAAGGTGCGCCAGATTGTCAACTTCTACGAAACCGCAGTGAGCCAACCGCTGATCCCGGGCACGATTCTGCTTTTCACCGACGAATTGACTCTGTCGGTCGAATCGCAGTGGTCCAGCAACCGGTTCGTTTCTTCCTGAGTGTAGGTGGGTGGCTTGCGCTTCCCTTTGGTTTTTTCGTCCTTGAGAAGCTTAAATCGCGCGCAAGGATTTGGCAGCTCAACTCCACGGTCGTTGATCAAGAAATAGAAAAAGGTTCGGAGTACGCCAACCTCGAAGTTGACCGTTCGAGGGGTAATCGGATGTCGCTGTTGCTGACCAAGTTCAGTGCTGCGCTTGATCTTATGGTGGTCGATATCAGCGCGAGTAACAGCTTCCACGTATCGGCGGCTGCCAAGGATCCGTTCGAAGTGCTCCAAAACCTTTCGATAGCGGCTTAGCGTGCGCGGCTTGTTGGGCGAATGTGCCTTCACATGCTCCAGATGCATTCTCACGGCGTCTGCGATCAGCCTGAGCTCGGTTCTTTGTGCGGTGTTTTCAGGCAGGGCCTTACCCTGAGCTACGGCTTCTCCGATCAACTCATTTCGTTTGCGGCGCTGGGCTTCTAACGCCTCGGCGGGTGTAGCGCCCGCGAGTTCCCGAAGCCGCTTCTTAGCATCCCGCCAGTCAAGGAAATAGAAACCGGGGCCTGGAATCCCAGACGTAACGGTTGCCGATGCGGACGAGAGAGACAAATTTCCATTTCCCTTTTGTGTCTTGAACTTTCTTGATGATGCGAACGCTCCTGACCATGACCATAAATGCCGCCAGCGTAGGTCAGAGGCTCGATTCGGACCAACGCTTGGTGTCCACTTTTCAAAAAAGATGGACACCAAGAAGCTTTGTGGAAGTCTAACTGGTTGGGAAGAAAGGATAACTAGGAGGACTGGCGGAGAGAGTGGGATTCGAACCTTGTTATTGTATTGATTTCCAGCTCAACAATGGCACAGAGTTCACAATTCACACCAGCGACAACACGCAAATCAGCTCGAGCAGCTTCACACGCTAGTGTTTGAGGTCGTGGGTGTAGCGCAGACCCTCGGAGTTTGCGGGTCTACGGATTTTCGGGTTCAAGTACCAGAGACAGAACTGCCACAAGCGCCGCTCTGCGCTTCGGGTCTAGCCCTGTTCCACCGGCAAACGCAATTCTGCAATCAATGGAAGATGGTCTGAAGCGACGAGTGCGGTTCGGCTGCGATGGAGTTTCAGCGATTCTAGATGAAGCGATGCGTCGAAAAAGATATGGTCCAGATGCACCAGCGGCAGAGGGCCAGGGTAAGTTCTGCGACGCCTCAAATGAGCCAAGAGATCTGCGCTCACGAGATGGCTGGCAAGCAAGCGGGATACGGGACCCTGCGTCCAGTCATTGAAATCGCCCAGCATCACTCTCGGATACCTCAGACCGGGACTGTTCAAAATCTGGGCAGAGACGAGCGCACGAGCTTGACGCTGACGCTCGGAGTAGGTCGTCCCCAGATGAACGTTGAAGATGTGGACCGACTGACGCTCGCTTACGTCGATATCGACCTGAAAACAAGCCCTCGGCTCCAAAAGTTCACAGGAAAGATCATAGGACCTGGCCGCCTTGATCGGAAAGCGACTGAGCACCGCGTTCCCATACGGACTTCCCCTGAGCTGTCGCGTCTGACCGAAGCGGCACTCATATCCCAGTTTTTTGGCCAGGTAACATGCCTGACCTGCCTGCTCAGGCGTGGCATGGTTAACAACTTCCTGTAACGCGATGATGTCAGCATCGACTTCTTCCAGAACCCGTGCAATGCGTGAAGGCAGAACTCGTTGATCCCAGCCTCGACAACGATGAATGTTGTAGGTCGCTACCCGCAGACTCGCGGCCGCACCGCTCACTGTTGCCGCTCCAGGACCGAACCCAGGCATTCGTGCGCTTTTTCGAAAACAGAGCGTCGTTTCCACTCGGAGTATTCGATCAGACGGCTGTGCTTGAGGTCCGTCTCAAAGTCGGCAGTCAACCGTTCAGCCAGTTTCTCATTGCAACAAACGAAATTCAGTTCGTCGTTGAGTCCAAAGGAACGGTGATCGAAGTTCGTTGAGCCTACAACGCTCCAAAGATTGTCCACGATCAAAACCTTTGCGTGCATCATGGCCGGCTGATACTCATAGATCTGGGCTCCCCCTTCCAGCAATGCACCGTAGAGGCGCCGGCTCGAGCGCCGCGTCAGTAGCTGGTCACTGTGCTTGCCAGGCGTCATGATTCTAATCCGTACGCCCCGCTCGCGCATGGCCCGCAGCATCTCCGCACGAGCGCTGCAATCTGGAAGAAAGTAAGGCGTTGTGAGGCAAATGCTTTCCTGGGCTGAAGCAAGAAGAGTCTGAAAGAGGATGCGTGCCCGGGTCGAGCGTCCCAGCGAAGGAGAACTGCTGACAACCAATTCCACAGAGGACTCGCTCTTTGAATCCGTTGAGTCGCGTTCGTGAGGGAATGGGAAGTACTCCTCACCCGACAAGATTTCACCAGAGCTCTCAAGCCAATTTTCAACGAAAGTGGCCTGGAGGCTCGCCACTGCTCTGCCCTCCACTCGAACCATCGTGTCGCGCCAGCGCGGGTTCGCGGGCGTGTCGTTGAACCATTGGTCGGCAAATCCGGCCCCGCCCACAAAACCTACACACCCATCGATCACAAGCAGGACGCGGTGGGTGCGATTGTTAAAACGGGCGACCGTTGCCCAGCCAAACGGATGGTACCTCGCTACCCGGCCGCCGGCATCGACCAGCTCTTGAAAGTAAGTGTGGGATGTTCCAGCACTACCCACGGCATCGATCACCAAGTTTACTTTCACTCCCAACCGGGCTCGCTCCGCAAGGACCGCAATCAAACCGCGTGTCAGTTCGCCCTGTTGAAAGATGTAAGCCTCAAGGTTGATGCTTTTTTGAGCTCCCTGAATGGCGCTAAGTTCACCGGGGTAAAAGGTATTTCCATTTGTAAGGACATCAACACGACTTGAGCGATAAGTGCACACGCCCAGCAGAGCCTGGAGCATATTCAGGAATTCAGGCGAGGGCGGGGCGGGAGGATTCCAGACTTTATAGCGGAGACTGGGTTCGAAAAAGAACAGTAAGAGGAGGTAACTTTGCACGATGATCGCGGTAACGGCAACGACTGTAAAGGGCGTCGAATCCATAGTCCTCCCTTCATCCAACCGCGTAAGTCATTGCAACTGAGCTTCCAGTAACCAACGCTCGTAACCTCCGTAAGACACTCAGAATTGAAAGAAGCCTGGAGTCTTCGTTCTATAAATAGTTCGTGAGGACGCAAAGATTACAATGGAGATTGCAGGCCCAACGTTCGCCTTGCCTTCATTCCCGGTCAATTTTGAACGGTCTCTTTCTCGCTTCTGGCCAATCATATCGCCGCGAGAGTATGAACCTCGCCGCCCGCTATATTGAAGGAACCCATGGTCCTTCCTTTTAACTGCGACTAGGGCAACTCGGAAAAATGGAGGGTATTGTGAGCGCTGAGAGAGTTCCTCACAGACTGAATCGAGTGCTGATCGTTAGCACTGACGATGACTTGAATCTGCTCCTGCAATTCCTGCTCGAGACGGATGGATGTCAAGTCACTGTTTCGAAAACCCCGGACACTGCAATGCAAACGTTGCTCACGCATCCACCGAAAGCGATCTTCTTGGATCTTAGCGGAAAGACCTTGAGTCTCCTGGAGTTCATTCAAGACACCTTTCCGAAGATCTCGATCTTCACAGTGGTCAGGCCGGAGCTGCGCGCCTGGGCGGAGAAGTCCTTAGAGACGGCAGTGCAAGGTTGTCTCTCGACACCCGTGGATTGTCGGGGGGTAAAAAACCTTCTTGCCGGACCCGATCGGCGGAAGGAAGGGCCGATGGCTCGTCGAAGCAACCCGGCTTCGATTGCTGCATGGTAGCATTTTGTGACTGAGGGACAACCGGGGGGCGCAATGCGCCGCCCCGGGACCATCGCGTGGCAGAGGATCAGTATTTCTTTTCCTCTTTCTTGGGCTCTGTGTGGGCTTTCTCGCTCTTGCCTGGCATGGTGATCTCTGAAACTTGGATGGTCTTCCCGTCCGCGTTCAATTCACCCGTCAGTTTCACTGTGTGTCCGGCATGTTGTTGCAGGCCGGCAAATTCTTGATTCGAGATCTCGAATACCTTGCCCTGACTCGCCAACACGTACTTCCCACCTCCTTTGACACATTCTAATGTGCATTGTCTGTCTTTCTCGGCTTTGCTGGTTGTCTTTGAGATCTCTCCCTTCTGTTCATGTTCCTTCACCATCGTGTGAGTAGCTCCACACATACTGTCGCTGATTTTGCCCGTCCATGTCTTCGCCGCAGCTGTCGCAGAATACGGCAGCAAAGCCAAGAGCAAGGTAGGCAGATATACTCGTCTTTTCATCGGTGCTTCTCCTTTCACATTTGGACATCACTTGGGCGACTGTAGGCTCGCGCATCTCCGAGCGCTGTTCACAATTGACCAGCCGAAGGTTTCAAGTCCGAAGATCGTGTTCGGAGACTCGCCCACTGAAGCGCGACCCACGGTCGTGGTCACGTCCTGCTCTGGGCAGCGAAACTGAGTTAGCATAAAGTTGAAGGTGGGGTGGTGTTCGAACCCTGGGCGGCCGAATCGAAGCGTCCGCTCCTCGCCAGAGAGGGCGGACGCTTGTGAGCGCTCAGGTTTCGACAGTAGGGCGAGAGATCTCTTTGACTACTTGCGCCGTTTTTTCGGGCTGGCCACATCGTGTAGCAATGTCACCCTGCGCGATGATACCTACAACCTTATGGTGCGAATCCACGATGGTTACCCGGCGAACCTGGTTGGTAGCCATCGTATCCCGGGCGCGTTGCAACTCGTCATCCGATGCGCACGATATCGGCGTTTTGGTCATCACTTCGCGCACGGTGATCTGCCCTGCGTCGCGAGATTCGGCGACAATCCTCTTGGCAATATCCCGGTCCGTAAGAATACCGATCAACCTGCGGCTGTGAGAATCGTCCACAATCGGAATCGAGCCGCCATCCTCAGCCAGCATCAACTGAGCCGCACGCTGTACGGATTCGCTGGACATACAACAGATTGGATTCTGCGTCATGAAATCTCTGCATCTTTCCATTGGAACAGCCTCCTTGGGGTTGGAATAAGAACTTCGGGTTCACCTACAGACAGCGTCACCATCAAGCGCGTTTCAATCCCGGCTCGGTGCTTCCGCGTGATACAGAGACGGCTTCTTAACGGCAGGCCGAGTAATCTCCTGATTGGGTTCAGGCCTTGCAACGTCTTCAAAATCGCTCAACGCCACCGGGCTCTGATTCGCTGCCGAACGATAGAGTCCGTTGATCACACGGATATCTGCCATCCCTTCAGCTCCTGAGGGTTCCGGTTCTTTGTCTTCCCGAATGCAATCCGAGAAATAGATCAACTCAGGGGCAAACTGGTCCCTCTTGGCAAATGTGCGCCGCTTCTCGTTTCCTTTGATCGTCAGCGTGTGCGTCATGGCGCTGGAATACTGATAGGCGTTATGGACCACCAGGTCTCCCCGCGTGCCGACCATCTGGTAGGTTGACACATCGGAAGCACCAAAACTGCAGACAAAAGTGGCCAGCCGGTCTCGCGGAAAAACGAGATTCGCGCTAACCATCTCCTCCACTTTGGAAAACCTGACATCATTGCTGCTGGCTCGATTCGCAAACACTCTCAACGGCTCGTCTTGAAACAAATAACGCGCGGCATTGATGCAATAGATGCCAATGTCATAGAGCGTTCCGCCGCCCAACGAGCGCCGCAAGCGACTGTTCCCTTCCTTCACTTGCATCGTAAATACCGAGCTGAAAATACGCAGGTCGCCCAGTTTTCCGGACTGTGCCAGTTTGATGGCCCTGAGGTTGGACTTCTCAAAGTGCAGCCGGTAGGCAATCATCAATTTCACCCGATTCTCCCGGCAGGCCCGGATCATGGATTGACACTCCCCAACCGTCAGCGCCATCGGCTTTTCACAGAGCACATGAATCCCAGCCTGAGCAGCTCGGATGGTGTATTCCTGATGCATGTGATTCGGCAGAGCGATATAGACTGCATCCACAGCCCCACTCGTGAGGCATTTGTCGTATTCGCCATAGTCATAGGTGTGTGCGACGTCGTATTTTCTGGCGAGTCGGCCCAGCTTCGCCGGATCGTCTGAAATTAGCGCTACAAGTTCAGAGTTCTTCGCTGCATTCTGAAATGCCGGCAGCACGGCTGCCTGTGCGATGTAGCCCTGACCGGCGACGGCATAACGAATCCTTTCTCTTGCGTTTTTGGCCATGGGATTCCTTTGCGACGTGTCTCTGCTGAAGGCAATACTCAAGTGGCGTGGTCGAACCAGAACTCACCGCGTGCCGTGACGGCGGAGATGGCATTCACGCTTTGCCGCTGTCCGCTGGTGGGCACTTCCGGCGTCTGGCCGCGAAGTCCCCAGCTGCGGCCCAGAACCTGGTCGGATCGAACCCCGGCCTCATCCAGGAAAAACACCTTGGCTCCCAGGCGCTTGGCCCGTGCGCGCAGGCGCGGGAAAACCTTCTGCTGCCACTGCTCAATGGCGACCGGATCCCGCTCGTAAGCCCGACGCAAGGGCTTCTGCGGAGTAATGTCCAATTCCGCCAACAGCCGCCCCACGGCAGTCACTCCCAACCGAATCCCGAACTTCTGCTCGATCAGCTCCGCCACGATCTGCCGCGTCCACAGGCCAAAGTCAAAACCATACTGGCGCGGATCACGACCGCTGATCCAACGGCGCACCTGCAGTTTCTGCTGCGCCGAAAGCGCCGGCTTGCGTCCCGGGTGTTTGCGCGCCTTGAGGGCCTTGTCGCCGCCGCGCCGCTCGGCACGCAGCCATCGGTAGATCGACGTGCGGCACAAGCCGTAGCTCTGGATGACCGCGCTCGGGCGTTCGCCTTCGCGCACCCGCCGAACCGCCATCCTCCGAATCGTTTCCGATGTCTCATGCGAGAGCCTGCGACCGTCATTCTTCATGCCGCAATTATACTTGAATCTCTTCCCAATGTGTAGCCTAAATAACGGACTGGTTAGTATAGGCCTCTTTGAGCTGCTTGTGGTGGCGTTCCACAAGTTCAAGCACCTCCGCAGGCAAACGGCTGTGCAGCGCCGTGAAGTACTCACGCAATGCAGCCCTTTCTCCCTGCTCGCAAAGAAGAAGCACGGCCGCGTCTCCTGACGGCAAGAGGAGTGATCCTCTGATTTCTTTCCATCCGCGGAGCTTCGCCGGGAGCTCTGTGGACGGCTTCACCGATATGCCCAGCTTTTGGAGGTCGAGCTCCAAGTCCGCAGCGAAGAAAGCCTGTTGCAGGGCCTCGGTCCCGAAAAACGCTTTCAAGCCATTTTTCTGTGACCGGCTGGCTGCCCGCAGCAAACCTGCCTTGCTCTCCCGGCAAGTATCTAGCAAACTGCGAAGGATCTTTGACGCAACTTCTTGGTCGGGCAACGTCATCTTGTTGAACTCCTACGCCATTCTCGTCACAACCCCGCAACCTGGCTGTTCCATACTGCTCCGACCTCTCTCGGGCTCTTCCGACGGCGGATCCTCTTGTGGGCTGGGCGGTCGTGAAGGATCTGGCTCTGCAGGTGGAGGTGGCAGTTCATAGGGTCTTCTTTGATCCGGAGGCTCTTGACGAGGGGCATCTGGCTTGCGAGGTTTTTTCACAATTTCTCCTCCTGAATAGCCTACAAAGCCAGAGTACTCGAGTTTAGCTCCTACGAGCCGTTCACTTTTGGACGTGGGCGAGTGCGATTTCATTGTCGATGGGTAACCCGTGCCCGATTGAACAGTTCTTGGCTCGAAATGCTCCAAGATGAAACGTAGGCGCGTGTGAGGTGTGACTGCCGCCCAAGGAGTAAAACGTAAGTGATCGCCGAAACCGATACTTCTTTGCGATATGTGAGTGACGCTCATCCAGGTATTCGCCGCAGCCGGGTTAAGAATGGATTCGTCTATCGCGATTCTCGCAACCAGGTGATTCGAGATCCTGACCAACTCGCTCGCATCAAAGCCCTCGCTATACCTCCTGCCTGGAAAGACGTCTGGATCTGCCCATCGCCGTCGGGGCATCTGCAGTCGACCGGTCGCGATAGCAAAGGCCGGAAGCAATATCGTTATCACCCCAGTTGGAGCAAGATTAGAGATCAATCGAAGTATGGCAGGATGAACGCTTTTGGGAAGGCTCTTCCGTCGATACGAAGACCGGTGAGCGTAGACCTGGCACGCCCCGGTCTTCCGCGAGAGAGAGTATTGGCGACGATCGTTCGCCTTCTGGAGCAAACCCGCGTTCGAGTCGGCAACAAAGAGTATGCGAAAACAAACGGCTCGTTTGGGCTCACCACTCTTCGCAACCGTCACGCCAATGTAGTGGGATCTCACCTGCGACTCAACTTTCAAGGAAAAGGAGGGAAACCTCAATCAGTCGCTTTCAAGGACGAGCAGTTGGCGAACATTGTTCGCCGCTGCCGCGACTTGCCCGGATACGAACTATTTCAATACTTGGATGAAGACAAGCAGACAATCAACCACAGACGATTGATTCTTCGGACGTCAACGAGTATTTGCGTGGAATTTTGTTAAGCCGTTCTCGCGCCCTTGGACGGCTTATGGGGGAGTGCGCACCCAGAGAACCATGCAGCGAGTCCGCACTCCCTACTGTTGCTGTCAAGCCCCTTTCTCAGGACATCCATCTCCCTCAGATTATAGAATCTTTCCTCTCCGCCAAGTCTGTCGCCGAGAACCCTGCCCGACCGAGCCTGCCGTGTCCCCCGATCAATATTGAACATCGCATCCGTCAAGTCGACGCCAGACTGATTTCTCGGGACCAAGCGCCTGAAGTTGATTCTTGAAGGAGACGCCATGACAAAAAGTTTGAAATCGGTCATCTGTCAGATTGCACTAATCTTTGGGACTCTGCCCTTGCTGCTTGCAGCGGACGACCGCCCTCGCCTCTCAGACGTGACCATCAAGAGCATCGTGGAGTATCGGCTGCACGAAACGGGGATGCAAAAAGACAACAGAGTGCAAGTGATGGTCGATGATCATGTCGTAACACTGAGTGGTTCTGTTCGAAGCATGTACGAAAAGCGCCGGGCCGAGCAGATCGCCCGTAGCGCCCCGGATGTTTCGGGTGTTGAAAACAAGCTCAAGGTTGAAGGGGGGCGCGAGTCCCAGCAAGACATCGCGAACGACGTCACTCGTTCCATTCGCAGCCATGCGTTTTTCGACGTCTTCGACTGGGTGGAAGGAGATGTCAGACAGGGTATCGTGACGTTGCGTGGGGCCGTGCGAGAGCCTTGGCGCAAAAAGGAGTATGAAAGGTTGGCCGAAGCAGCCCCAGGCGTGGTCGAAGTTAAGAACGAAATCGAGGTTCTGCCAACCTCAACCTTTGACGATCAAATTCGCGTAGCGGCGGCGCGGGCGATTTATGGCGACTCTCGATTCGTCCGTTATGCGAATCGTTCTCTACCACCAATCCACATCGTCGTCAATAACGGAAAGGTCTTTCTCAAGGGAGCGGTCGCTAGCCAGATAGACAAGCAGTTGGCGGAGACGCTGGTTCGAACGGAGGTTCTTTCGTTCGATGTTGTGAACGAGCTGACCGTGGATTCTCAGAATGCCGTACGTAAGTGAAGGGAGTCAGAGGATGCGTGGAACAATTCAATTGCAAAAATCAGCAGCAGTTCTCGGCCTACTTATAGCGATCGCTGCCGGCGGGGCTTTTGGCTGGATGGGCACGACTGTATTTACCTCTTCGTCCAATTCCGGCCAACTCGTACCTCTTTTCCTCGCGGGCGAAGCCCCAGCCCGCGCGGCAGAGGTTTCGTTTCTTTCCGGGTTTACTCCGATTGTGAAGTCGGCTCTGCCCGCTGTAGTCAATATCTCAACATCGAGAAAAGTGGAAGTGCGCGGAGAGACATCTCCGTTCTCCGGCCCCTTGAGAGACTTTTTCGGACCTGATTTTTTTGACCAGTTCGGCGGTCCGCGGGAACGCCAGGAGAACAGTCTCGGCTCGGGAGTGATTGTCAGTTCCGAGGGCTACATTCTCACCAATAACCATGTCGTCCAAGGCGCCACAGATATTGAAGTCTTCCTGTCCGATGAGCGGCGCCTCAAAGGCCGGATCGTCGGCGGTGACGCGAAGACGGATATCGCCGTGATCAAGTTGGATGAGAAGAATCTTCCGGCTCTGACCTTGGGAAACTCCTCGACGGTCCAGGTTGGAGACTTTGCCTTGGCAATCGGGAATCCCTTTGGGGTGGGGCAAACTGTGACGATGGGGATTGTGGGAGCGACCAGCCGTGGGGGTTTAGGAATTGAACACTACGAGGATTTTATTCAAACCGATGCAGCCATCAATCCTGGGAACTCTGGCGGTGCATTAATCAACATCCGAGGCGAGCTGATTGGCATTAACACCGCTATCGTCGCTCGCAGTGGTGGCAGTCAGGGAGTAGGATTTGCGGTCCCTACAAACATGGCGCGGCCTGTGATGGAGCAAATCCTGAAGCAAGGCAAGGTGATTCGAGGCTACCTGGGAATCAGGCTGCAAGGCATGACTCCCGAACTTGCGAAATCCTTTGGTGCAAAGACGACTCAAGGAGCTTTGGTTGCTGACGTGGTACCCGACAGTCCTGCCGCCAGAGCGGGCTTGCGACGCGGCGATATCGTTCTCGCTGTCGACGGGGAACCCGTACTCGACAGTCGGCGACTGACTTTAAAGATTTCACAGGCGGCTCCGGGAACCGCCGTTGATCTCAGGTTGCTCCGGGATGGTCAGGAACAAAACTTGCGCATCACTTTAGGTGAGCTTCCAGTCGATGCAGAACGCGTGCAGGAGGCCCCTGGTTCGCAGCAGGGTCAGGGAACCGCTCTCGATGGCGTAGCGGTCGACAATCTGACAGCAGACATCGCGCGTCAACTGAACCTTCCGCCACAAACTCGTGGCGTGGTTGTGGTTCAGGTTCGGCCCGAAACCACAGCTGCCAAGGGCTTGCGGCGCGGAGATGTGATCGAGGAAGTCAATCGCCAACGCATCTCGACGGTGGGCGAATACGAGCAAGCAATACGACAGGCCTCTGGTGAGGTGTTGCTGCTCGTGAACCGGGGCGGAAGCAGTTCCTACATTGTGATTGGACGGAATCGCTAAGCCCTCGACCGGCGAGCTGACGATCTTTTTGTGCATGAGTGTGGGAGGGGGCACTGAGTGTCCTCTCCCACGCATCCATAGGGCTAGGGATCTCCTATGCTCTGCGAAACTTACAAAATATGCGATCGCGCAATTGCCGGATCGCCCTTTCTCGAATCGTTTCGAAATCGGTGCCACTGATCTGTTCGACAAGCCTGATACCGCCAAACTCAAGAATGAGAAGGTTCTGAACCAAATTGGAGTCCGACTCGAGCGCACGCCTTACGACCTAATTGTCGTGGCCGCTTACTCTGGACTCCGAGGCGAAACGGAAGAAAACCTGGTTCTCACCCAAGCCCGCGCCATGGTTGTGCGCCAACAGTTGACCGAGCATTTCAAAATTGATGACCAGCGGATCAAGACGGTCGGAATGGGAGAGGACCCATCGACGCCCGATAAACGGGCGGCGCGCGTTGCGATTATCGTCTACCCTTCCCAACCGGCACCCCAGGAAAACCCAACGCCGCCGAAGAACCCAACCATTTCTTCCCGCTGATGCCCTCCAACTACAGGATGTTTGGTTCATACGCATGCGGGAGACGCAAGTTCTGGCGGCGATTGACTTCTGATGCGATACCTTTAGGCTGTCACCGCGCGCGAACGTGGAGACACGGGTGACCTGCCTATCACCGCCAGACTTTCCATAATTCGCTCGGGCCGGCCCCAGTCAGACCAAAGAACGCCGTTGAGCTCCAAGACAGCTATTTTTTGCGGTATGATTTCGAGAAGTTCAGAAGAACAATCATGGTGGGACAATTCCTCATAGAGAGAGTCCAGAGCAGCTTCCTCGTCTCCGTGGCCGATGACTGCAGCAAAGGTCTCTAACCGTCGCATCATTTCAGGGAAACAGCGGTGTCCCACAGACCAAAGGAGGTCAGCGTTGGCCGCCAGAATCAGCGTATTCCAGAGACCGCCCGCAGCCATTACCTGTGGTCCTCCTTGCGCGAAAACCGGCTTCTCCTTGAAGCGGGCTGCGGCGCTCAGTCGATAGCCCATAAATCGACCCAAATCGTTTCCAATTTGAATCCATCCATAGTCCAATTCAGCACGGCTCGCGGGAACCCCGAGTAAGACCAACTTCGGGAGCGTCTGAGCAGCTCCCACAGCAGCCCGAACGACATTTAAGAAACGGTCCTCGGGATAGATAAAATGATCCGAAGGGTAAAGCACGATTGTGGCGTTGGGAGCTTGGCGCCGGATGTAGGTCAAAGCCAAAAAGACTGCGGTCGCAGTGCCTTGGTTGCTTGGCTGCACTACCAGCCGACCCGCCTTTCTCTTCAGATGTTCGGGCCACCCGCGGCGGCGATGATCCTGCGCAACGACAGTCACTTTGTGTTGTGGCACAGTGATTTCATCAGCGCGATCCAACGTGTGTTGAAGCATGGAACGCGTTCCGACAAAAGTGCAATATTGCTTGGGTTTTTCATAGCCAAGCCACTGACGCAGAAAGGGCTTCAATCTTTCTCCTTCACCTGCGGCGAGAACAATCGACCACACGTTCTGATAGCGGCACACTGAGTCCATCGCCAATCTCCCTGGTACTTAAAATGTCTTTCTTTTGGGATTCTCGAGTCGCGCTTGGTTGGGCGGTTGATTCTCAAGCCTGACAATTTCCCAAACTGTTCAAAATTGAACCAACGCAAACATTTTCCGGTTGGTGCCTGCATCGGTCGTCGCACTGTGTGCGCAAAATTGAACAGAACCGTTTCCATTACCGAAGTAGGCTATCGCTAACATTTCAGATGAACGGATTGTCTGGGAGAATCCCCTCATGTGTTACTACTCGCTGGAAAGCTCATCGCGAAACGCGAGAGAAGACGAAGTGTTGCTGGTTGATCAACTGACCCACTGCCGGAAGGGGCTGGTTGCGCCGGAGGACTCAAATACAGCAGTGTGCCTTACGAATGGTCTCCGATTGGAGTTGCTCTACATTCCGGAAAGTACCCGACGCCGCTATAAACTGGGGCTTGAAGAGAGGGCGACGTTCAAACTACGCCACTGGCTGTACCGCGACGTGCTTTTTCTTGACAACGGTCGTAAGATCCCGCTTCAAGGATTGGAGATTGGTCAGGTCGTCCGCATTCTTTTCCAGCCAGCAGATTTCATTCCAGCTCTATCGCCGCAACACGACGAAGTTGAAAGAACAGTTCAGCCACCCTTGGATGCTGCGCAGAAAACTGTCAAGCCCTAGGGGCCCGTTGAGAGACTCCAGGATCGCTTGCGCAAGCGAGTGGTCCTGGAGTCTCTCGGAGATGAGTTGTCAGCCGATGTCGCTAGCACGCTTCCCTGGTCGTGCAGATGTCTTCCTTCTCCAACTCCACAGGCGCAAGGTATTGAACCGTGAAGTGACCTTGCGCATGGAACCAGACGCGCTTGTCACGAAGTCCTGAAGCCTCTGCAAGGCTCACAAAACCCAGTAACACATCTGGTAGTACCGCGTCGTCTGGATGGTTTCATACGCTTTCAAAGAGAAGCATAAACCCCCGATGGAAACTGTCTGATCACAAGCTAACCAGCTGCATCTCGGTTCGCCGACGTCTCAGGTCGTAGAAAGCCCGGTGTTGAAACCAGCGTAAGTTTTTGCCAACGACCCATCGATCAATAGAGGACAGCCGGAGGTCCCTTGAACTGCGATAAAGGAACTGTGCATTAGATTCGCCGTTAGAACCCGAGGGGCAAAGGAACGGTTCCGACCGCCAGAAGACTAGACCGGATGCACCGTGGTTTTTCTACCGTTGCCGCTCGCGACAGCGGCCTTCCCGTTGAGGAGATTTGAGCAATGGGCGCCGCTCTCAGTCAAACGGGAAGAGCTCAACCTGATCACTTATTTTCTGGAAAAACGAGTGCTTGAAGAACCCACCGAGGCAAGTCATCCTTCCGAATCGAAGAAGAGCTTTCCCCTTCCGGGTGCTTCAGTCACCCTATCGATCACGTCCATTGCCGTCATCGGAGCCATCTGCTACCTGGTGCAGCCCGTGCTGGTGACTCTATGTGTCTCGCTGCTGTTCGCCTTCATGCTCGCGCCTACCACAGACCTGCTACAACGTGCCAAGTTGCCACGCTCGGTGGCTGCTTTTTTGTCGGTGACCTTCCTGTCGGCCACACTATATGGCATCACTTATTTTTCATATGACCAAGGCATGAAATTCCTCGACGAATTGCCCCGGCATGCCTCCAAGTATCGGCAGGCGATTCTCCGAGTTCGGCAACAGGCCGAGACGCTTCAGAAAACTAGCGAGTCCGTGCTGCCGAAAACTGCCGGGGAAAAGACTGCAATCCGGGTTATCCAACAGCCTGACGCGTTTGACGCGTTGTTCAAAAACGTCGGGTCGGTGGCAGAGTTCGTGTTTCTGCTCTCGTTTGTTCCTTTTCTGGTTTTCTTCATGCTGACCTGGCAGGACCACCTACACACCGCCACTGTGCTCCTTTCCCGACCGGAGAATCGCAGACGAACTCATCGGACGTTGACTCTGGTTGGCGCCATGATCCGCAGTTTCCTTTTAGGCAGTCTACTCATTGGGCTTGTCATCGGTGGTCTCAGTAGCTTGTTTTTTGCTCTGCTTCGTCTCCCTTACTTCTATTTCACGGGCTTTCTGAGCGGCTTCTTGACTTTAGTACCCTATCTGGGAATCGTTCTGGCGCCCCTTCCCCCATTGCTGGCAGGGGCGGACGTGATCGATGCCAAGGATGGCTTGCTGGTCCTGGCGGTGGTGAGTGTCCTTCATGTTATCGCTGTGAACTTGCTCTATCCCAAAGTGTTGGGTAATCGGCTCCGTGTGAATCCCGTGGTCCTTACGGTTGCTTTGCTCTTTTGGGGTTGGCTATGGGGAGGCGTTGGCCTGCTGCTGGCAATTCCGATCACGGCTGCGATGAAGATCATCTTTGACCATGTTTCCTCTCTACGGCCCTATGGCAAGTGGATGGGGACAACGTCACTCGCTGGGCAGAGGTGGCGAGGGCAGAGGCATTGGTTGCGGTCAAAGAAACCTCGAGGAAATGCGGCTTGACACCGGCGCGGCTGGCGATGAACCGCTGATCGGCGCGTGACCAGGCGTGACCAGGCGTGACCAGGCACCTTCCCGGTTTTCCTTTGTGCAAGGAGTTGGGGCGAGAGTTGCTCAAAACGGCGGACTATCGCTATTCATTCCATGTTCTCAGGGACCGGGAAACCGTCAATGCGTTTGCTTTGCCAGGGGGCCCAGTCTGTATCTGCCGCATTGTTCCAGAGGCTGGAAAACGAAGCTCAGCTCGCCGGCGTTCTTGGCCATGAAATTGGTCACGCCGTCGCCCGACATTCAGCGGAACACATGGCCAAAAGCCAATTTGTTCAGCTCTTGGTCACAGCAGTGGGTGTCGCTGCCAGTGATGAAGAACATCCGGGCCGGGGTCAGGCAGCAGCCACGGCAGGTTTTGTGTCTCAGATGGCAACGCTTCGTTACGGCCGTAATGACGAATTGGAGTCTGACGCACTGGGCGTCAGGTTCATGAGTGAAGCGAAATACGATCCTCGTTCGTTGCTCGAAGTCATGCGAATCATGGCAGCAAGCAGCGGCGGAAGCCGACGGCCAGAGTTCTTGAGCACACATCCCGATCCGGGGAATCGCGAGGAAAAAATGAAGGCAGCCTTCAATGAACGTTTTCCTGGAGGAGTCCCCAGCGACCTCACTACTGGCCAACAGCTGCAGACACACTGATTAATGAACAACCCAACCCACCCATTGACGACTGCAAATTATGCTCCCAGTAGGGAAATAGGCTCCCCTCTCCCCAACGCGGGAAGCTGTGAACAAATCGATTTTCCGGTACCCTAGCTTTCGTTTCGACCGGTTTTTTTAAGAACCGGTCAGGTCAAACCAAATTGTGGCGGGTTCAGAGCATGTTTTTGGCTTTCCTGGCGCCCGTTGGGCCCCTTTTCGGGGCTTCACCGGCAA
>Ga0163150_10001839_pt1 | contig 34556 bp, 33 predicted proteins | sample OliLakLV19P2IB_FD_148628 | JGI IMG/M metagenome (GOLD analysis project Ga0163150, IMG submission 148628) | Freshwater microbial mat bacterial communities from Lake Vanda, McMurdo Dry Valleys, Antarctica - Oligotrophic Lake LV.19.P2.IB | ecosystem: Environmental > Aquatic > Freshwater > Lake >... | reverse complement strand
TCAAACACTTTGTTGGCCCGCTCGCGCGCCTTCGGGTCTTTGGTTGCGTGGTACATGTGCGAATACCCGGCGAGGTACTCGGCGGTGATACCGCAACCGTCTTCATGGCTGCCGACAAGCGGTTTTTCCGTCCCTGCTGGCGGAAAGATAACCTGCTGCATGAAAATGCCTTCGTTCCAATGGTTGTCGCGCATGAGCCGGTCGAACATTTGCACGCGGACGTGGAGCGGATCGGCTTTTTGGGGAAAGGTGTTGCTTTGCTGCGCGTATGCTGGAATCCATAGCGCACAACACACAAGTGAGGCAAGAATTTTCATTGCCAAGTTACTCTCCCTGATTGCGCGACTAATTACGTTATTCAGTCGCTAGACCACATAACTGCGACTGGTTTTTCCCATATCCAGAACGCGATGGCTAACGCAATAAAAACGAGGTGAAACAAAAGGATTAATAAACACGACGCTACCCAAATAAAATCGACCTCTCGAGGCAGTCGCAAGAGACCGAACATTGCTATTAATGAAAGTACACACCAGACCAGTGACAGAACGGTGAATAGATGCGCCTTCCATTTTATGATGCGTCTAGATACCCGTGACCCCCGAAAAATTTGTTCTAACCGCTGCCAAACGGTGAATATCTGAGAAGCGCCCATGGGTAAAATTCAGACTCCATTTTCAGAACGAAAACTACTCCGCATCTTTCACGCACCGGAACCCGGTGTAGTAGTTCCCGGTGGTATTTGCCGGCAAATAAAAGCGATGCGAACTTCGAAACGAAAACGGATCGCAAAAGTGCGATCCACCCCGGCACACTTTGAATTGTTCGCCGTACGACTCGCATGCGACATCGTTTCCGGCGTACGGTTTGTACCAGCTATCCGTCCATTCGCGCACGCCACCGGCCATGTCGAAACATCCGTAGGGGCTCGCCGCTTTCATAATCGTTCCGCCACGCGGCACATCCCCGTCATACGCAACGAACGTCACGTCGTAGCTATCGCCCCAAGGGTATAGCCGCGCATCCGTTCCACGCGCGGCCTTTTCCCACTCTTCCTCCGTGGGCAGGCGCTTTCCCGCCCACTTCGCGTACGCCGCCGCCTGTTCCCACGTCACCACGCAGGCGTGATTGTCGTAGCCATCTTTGTAGGTGTACGCGGATTCGAATTTTTTGAAATCAGCGTTGCTGACTTCATACTTGTCCATGAAATAGGCCTTGGTCGTGGCGAGATGTTCGGGTGATTCATCCGTATCCCCAATGTTGCTACCCATGGTGAATGGTCCTGCGGGCACGAACACCATCTCCTCGGGCGGAACCGGCGCGGAATTCCCGCTGACTGACGACAGGCATAACACAATGGCGCAAAGACCGACAACGAGCATCGAACGATGCATGACTCACCCTCCCAAGCACACCAGTGCCGATGCTACTCGGACACGGCTGCATTTGCAAGGGACTGAATTATTGAACGGCGCGGGGCGCGCTCGCGGGACGCGGTTTCGTGATGGGAAGGGGGATGCCGATGGGCTGGCCGTAAGAAACGCGGACCGTGTAGGTCAGCACGGCTTCTCCGTCTTTCGGCACTGGAAGCGAAAACACCGCGGTGCGCGCATCCCGTTTCACGTGTTCGTGTGATGAATCGAGGATATGCCAGTCGCCATTCATGGGTTCGACCACGTCGACCGCAATATCGGACTGTTTGTGATTGCGGATTTTGATTTCAAATGTGGACTCGTAGACGTTGTCCGCGATGACGCGAAAATCGGTTTGTGTGCGTTCGCCGATTACGTCGAAGGCATTTCCGAGACGCAGTTTGATCTCTTCGTCCTTCGGCGTATGTTTGATGCGGTCTTCGCCGGAAAATTGAAGCATGCCGGATTCATCTTCCTGATACACCCGCATCACGCCCGCCGGCAACGGCATGCCAAGTTGGTTGGCTTCTTCGTTTTGAAAGATTACGAACACGCCGACTTTTTCTTCTTTGATCGGTGCGATGCGTTGACTGTAATACGATTCGTTGCCGCGATACTCGTACTTTTTCGATACCGCGACGTTTTCCGCGGATAGCAGGCTGACCTGTTTGGTCTGGTTCTCTTTGATGGTGGTCCGCCGCGGCAGGCTGTACAAATGATACTCCGCAAACGATTCCTGGACCATCTGCGCGCCCCCCAAGGCACTTAAGGAATCGAACATGACTACTGTGTCGGCCCCTACCGTATGGTCCGGAACAATGTTCACCTCACCCGCCACCAGTTTCAGTTGCGCGTTGGAATACTGCGCGCCGGACCCGTTGCTCAGCGTAACCCAGCCTTCGATGCCCAGCGATTGCTCATCCTTTGCCATCGTGAGGACATAGTCCGCCGCCCACGACAGTCCGCCGGTGAGGTAGCTGACTTCCACCTCGCTCTCGACGCTTTGTGTGCTCGCAAGCTGCCAAACGAGTGAAGGCCGCGCCGCTAGGTTTTCGGGGAGCTTTGGCAACACGACCTGCCCCGGCCTTCCGATAAAGATTTCGTCGCCGACGCGGTAGATGTATCCTTCGTTAACGCTCAACAGTTCGGCTTCGACGGTCCCGGCAGTGCTGTTGGAATTGAAGTCCTGAATGCGCAAGGTTTGACCGATGTATTTCTCCATCAGCTTCGCGGGCGTGATGAGATCGTATTCGTAGTTCTGTTCGAGCACCTGGACTTCGCCGATGTTCGCACTATACTTGAAACTGACGGTCTCCGGCCGAATCTGCGCCGCCACATCGACGAACCGCAGGGAATGTTCTCCCTGTTCGATGCGCATCCGCCGGGTGTCGCGCACCAGCGCGAGGTTGTTGTTGTACACCGTAACAGCGACGCCGGTCTGATCGTGCAACGTACTAACACCATCAACTGTAGCTGGTCTTGTCATCGGGTTGCGTATCTGAGTACCGGGAGTAACCTTAATAATTTGCACCTCCGCCAGCGCCGGAACGATGGAGCCGATAAGCATGGTTATAAGGACAAAAATTCTTTTAACCACGGAGACACGGAGAACTCGGAGAACTCGGAGAGATGCACCACGAAGACACGAAGAACACGAAAAAGATTCAATAATTTTATTATGAGAATTACCGTTCATCGGCCGCCTCTGTTTTTTCACCACGGGGACACGGGGAACACTGGGAAAGAATTTTTCTCTTCTGCATTCTCTACTTCTCCGTGTTCTCCGTGTCTCCGTGGTTTAATTTCTTTCTTCGTGTTCTTCGTGGTGCGCTCTCTTAGAATCTCACCTGCACCCGATACGTCACCTTCACTTCGCCATCCTTGGGAACCGGCACGCTGAACACCGCCGTGCGCGCATCCCTTTTCACGAAGTCGTGCGATTTATTGAGGATATTCCAGTCGCCTGGCATCGGCTCTACGATGTCCACGGTGATGTCTGTTTCCTTGTGGTTGCGCAACGTAACCTCATACGCGGACTCGTGTACATTCGTTGCAATCACGCGGTATTCCTTCTGTACACGCTCGCCGATTACGTCAAACGCCTCACCGAGCCGCAACGTGATCTTTTCGTCTTTCGGCGTGTGTTTGATGCGGTCTTCACCCGCGAACTGCAGCATGCCCTCGGAATCTTCCTGATACACACGCATTACGCCCGCGGGCAATGGCATGCCGAGGCCGTTGGCTTCCTTGTTTTGAAACTCGAGAAATACGCCCACGTGCTCCTCGCCGGTCGGCGGAACCTGCTGGCTATAAAAATATTCCTGGCCGCGATACTCGTACTTCTTACCACACTGCACGTTCTCGCCCTGCAACAACGCCAACTGCTTCGACTGGTTCTGTTTGATCGTCGTCCGCCTCGGCATCGTGTATAGGTGATATTCCGCGAACGCTTCTTGCTGCGGCATTGGGGGCGCCATTGCGCGGCCCCGCATCGCCTTCTCCTCCATTGCCATCGGCATCGCTTGGGACACCAGGTTGACCTCGCCCGCAACGAGTTTCAATTGCGCATTGGTGAACGTCGCGCCGGACTGATTGTTCATCGTTACCCAGCCCGCGATGCCCAGCGACGTTTCTTCTTTCGCGAGCGTGATGACGTAATCCGCGTTCCATGACACGCCGTTGGTCAGATACGTCACTTCGAGAGTTTGATCGCCCGCGGCGTTGTTGAGCATCCAGATGAGCGATGGTTTCGCGATCAGGTTTTCGGGAATCTCGGGCAACACCACGTTACCCGGATAGCCGATGTAGATTTCGTCGTTGACCTTGTAGATCGGCCCCTCATTGATGCTGAGCAATGTGGCTTCGATGGTGCCCGAAGTAATTTCACTATTGAAGTTTTGCAGTTTGACGGTCTTGCCGACGTATTTTTCCATCAACTTGTTCGGACTGATGAGGTCGTACTCATAATTCTGTTCGAGAATCGTGACCGAACCCGGCGTGGACGTCGACTTCAACCCGACGGTCTCTGGTCGAATCTGCTGGGCCACGTCCTCAAACTGGAGCAGCGACTCGCCCCCGGGCAGCTTGATGTCCCGCGTGTCCCGCACCAGCGCCAGTCCATTGTTGTAGGCAGTGACCGCCACGTCCTTTTGGTCGGCCAGCGTCGACGCCGCGGTCGGGGTCTGGGCCCACGCCGCGGTTGCCGCCAGTACACATGCCATCACACGAGAAATCATGGATTTATCTCCTGTTACCTCAAAAAAGCAGGTCACTGCGCTCTATGACACCATATTTTTCTTTCCAATTCGCCGCTGCCTGATTTAGAATACCATTATGGACGGTATACGTTCCCTCAACTGCAAAACGGTCCTAACCAGGAACGTTTGAAGTATTTCGGTGTCTAACGTGTGGAAGATAAAACCCAGGATGGCGAATATGAAATACGCGCTGCTCATTGTGTTTCTATCGAGCGCAATTTTTGCAGTGGTCGGCGGAACCGATGACGGTTGGGATGCTCCCGAAAGTGAGGAAAGGCTTCGGGTGACCATTGAGCAAGAAATTGGTTCGCTGGACACCCATCCTTGGGCGGGTTGCTACTTCATGGGTGATGGCCTTGGTACAAATATACAATTGACCGTCGCGCCGAAATCCGGGTTTACCATAACGTGGCATGGATGCGTGGGCCTATACGGGCACAACTACGGTACGGTAATTGAAAAGGACGAACGTCTTGTCCTCGTACCCGAACTTCCAAATAATGCCGGCGAGTTCGCGTCTTTTGACCTGGAGTACATCCCCGTTGAATGGGGCGAAAGGCACTATCTCGTGGCCGCCGCCGCGGTCTCAAATTTTTGCAACGAGGTGAACAGTGGATGGGAACCACGCAAGAGAATTCATGGTATGACCTTGCTGCGAAGAGGAAATGAAAACAAAAAAGCTGAGGGTTTGCCGGAGTTACCGGCGCAGTACAAAAAATTTCTACTGCCAAAACCGATTCACGCGAAGATATTGAGTGTTGGGTCAGGCGTGCATCAGGATGAGATAATCCCTGGCGAGCATCCGATCAATCACGAAGTCACCATCGACGCAGGCGCACAAGACGGGGTATACGAAGGGCTCGAGTTCTATGTTGCCGAGGCCGTGATCGCTCCTACCATAACGATCACTTCTGTACAACCTGAATCTTCCACCGGCAACTATTCGCGTGCGAGCAGTGAACTCTACCCTTTACCCGAGCCGTCCTGGAAACTGTCCACCCGGCCGCGCGGGTTGGAATAAAACTCACCCATGCGTCGTGCTGACTTCAACGCCAATAACGAAACCCAGTCTACCTACTTTGGCGCGACTTCTCGCGCTGTCGCAGAATAGCCCGAAGCGCCTGGTTCACAGAAAGATCAGTAGGAAATTCTGCCGCCACATCTGGGCTCAAAAGCACCAGGTGTGATTGCTTTCTATATTTTTCGTAATGCTTACCTCGAACCGGCGTACCAAGATTTTTCAGGTCGTATTCGGCAGGCATTTCTTCCCTATTTATTTTTGTGGCACTTCTTTTGCGTGGCACGTCATTCCTCAATGCGCCGCTTCACCTGCTGCGCGCTTTTTCTCATAGTCCGCGATGATCGGTTGCGCGACGTGGTCGGGCACTTCGTCGTAGTGATCGAATTTCAGCGAATAGCTGCCGCGCCCACCGGTCATGCTGCGGAGCGTGGTTGAATAGGTCAATACTTCCGCTTCCGGCACCATCGCGCGGATGCGTTGCCGGCCAGGCCCAGCGGATTCGAGGCCGAGGATGCGGCCGCGCCGGCTATTCAGGTCTCCATTCACGTCGCCCATGTTGTCGTCGGGCACGGTGATTTCGATTTGCATGATAGGTTCAAGCAGGCAAGGCCTGGCTTCCCGCACGCCCTTCTGAATGGCCATGGACGCGGCGATTTTGAACGCCATTTCCGACGAATCGACGTCATGATATGAGCCATAGAACAGATCGACCACGATATCGACGACGGGATAGCCCGCGATGACGCCTCGTTCCAGGGATTCGACACTTCCTTTGTCCACCGCGGGAATGAAATTTTTAGGAACCACACCACCGACCACGCTATCGACGAACTTATAGCCTTCCCCACGGCCGTTGGGCGAGATGCGCAAATGCACGTCGCCATACTGACCGTGGCCCCCGGACTGCTTTTTGTGTTTGCCTTGTACTTCGGATTTACCTTTAACGGTTTCCTTGAGCGCGACCTTTGGCGGGCGGGTCGAAGCTTCGATGTGGAACTTCCGTTTCATGCGTTCGAGCAAGATGTCGAGTTGAAGGTCTCCCATTCCACGCACGATGTGTTCATGGGTTGAAGCGTCGCGGTAGTGGCTGAACGTCGGGTCTTCCTCCGCGAGCCGGTTTAGCGCCTCGCCAATTTTATCTTCGTCGGCGCGTGACTTAGGCACAATTGCGAGTTTCACCATTGATTCAGGCAGTTCGATTTTTGGAAGTTTGACGTCGGTGCCGGGCGCGGCAATCGTATCGCCGAAATGGGTGTGTTTTAGTTTGGTCATCGCGGCAAGGTCGCCGGGGCCGACGGTATCGACCTGTTTTTGTTCTTTGCCGTTCATGAGAAAAAGCTTGCCCGTGCGCTCCTTGGATTGGCTCGTGCAATTGTAGAAATCCGAATCCGACCGGAGGGTGCCTGTAAACACGCGGAATAGGGTGAGCTGTCCGACATAGGGATCGACGACGGACCGGAATACCTGGCCAACGAATGGCGAATCCGGGCTTATCTTCAATTCTATGTCTCCGCCCGTGCCATTGCGGACGAACACGGTGCGTTCAAACGGAGTGGGAAACGCGTGCGAAATCACGTCGAGCAATTCCCGCACACCGACGTCCTTATCGACGCTTCCCGCGATGATGGGAACGATTTTGCCGGACTTGATGCCGTTGTGCAGGCCCTGGTCAAACTCTTCATGGGTGAGTTCACCCGTTTCCAGGAATTTTTCCAGCAGCGCATCATCGCTTTCGGCGACGACGTCGGTCATGGCAGATTTGAGTTCGGCGACTTCTCCCGCGACCGCGGTTGTGTCGCCGGTGAGAATATTGACGGCGCCCTTGAGGGACTCGCCTTGGCCGATGGGTATGACGAGGGGCACACATCGGTTGCCGTAGGTTTTGCGAAGGGCTTCCACGACGGATTCAAAGTTTGCGTTTTCGCGGTCGAGCTTGTTGACAAAAATCGCGCGCGGCGTTTCGTACCGGTCCGCGAAGGCCATGGCGTTGTCCGTGCCCACCTGCATGCCGGTGGTCGCGTCCACCATGACGATAATGTTGTCGAGCACGGGGGCCGATGCCGCGACTTCACCCAGAAAATCGGCGTAGCCGGGATGGTCCACCATGTGAATGCGGATGCCGTCCCAGTCGGCATGGGCAAGTTTCATACTGATGGTTTGCTTACGTTGTATTTCTTCTTCGAGGTAGTCGCAGACGGTATTGCCGTCCTGGACCCTGCCCATCCGGCTGGTTTTCCCGGCGGCGTGCAGAACGTGCTCGATGAGCGTCGTCTTGCCCGTGCCGCCGTGACCCAGGATGCCAACATTGCGTACCTTCGCACCATCGAGCGCCATAGCTCAGCCCTCCGCACCAGTAGGTTGCGTTTTGAGAAGATAGGGCCGCGGCGCCAGCCCGAGCACCCAAAAAACTCCGCGGCCGGAAAATCGAGTATACAACGGGTCGCGGTTGCTAACAAGTGCCGTGACACAGGCGACATTTGGGAAGATGACCATCTCTTGATCGTGGCAAGTGCGAACTACAACGGCTTGTGGTAGAGTAGGCGCGTGGTTCGCTGGACATAACCCATTTCGGGGCGGTGATCCGGCACGTGTGGTGAGGTCGCAGAATGCCCGACGATATGATGTTGAGCCGCGATAACCGGTCGTTACGGCGCGGGAACCGGCGCGCGCCGCGCACTGAGACCTGCCGCCCGTGCCTCGTATGGCCGAAAGAAGTGCCCGGTTTGATTAGCCAGGGCGTGATCATCAATATCAATCCCTACGGCATGTGCATTCGTATGCTGGAACTTTTGGCGCCCGGCACCCCGGTCGTCGTGCAACTGATGCGTGACGAGGAATTTCGCGTGCCGTTGTCGGCGCCGGTTGAAGGAATGATCGTGCGCAACGCAGACGTGCCGGACGGATTCATGGACCACGGCGTCGAAGTGCTTCAGCGGGTGCTGGAACGTCAAGAGGCGCGGTTCGTGCCGGTGAATGGGCGCAACCGGCAGACTCCCAAAGGGCCGGTGCGCATGCATACTATCGATTTTAGAATTGGGGATCGCGGCGTCAGGCGGACGGAGAAATAGTGTGAGACCAACGAAAATACTTGTCGTGGACGATGAGCCGGATGTGGTGTTATTTATTGCGCGCACATTGAATGGCGAAGGGTTCGACGTGATCAGCGCATACGATGGGATCAGCGCGCTCGATCTCGCCGAGACGGAAGCGCCGGACCTCGTCGTCCTTGATATCATGATGCCGATGATGAGCGGATACGAGGTGTGCGAGCAGCTCAAGGCGAACCCGCAGACCCAGCATATCCCCGTGGTATGCGTGTCGTCCGCGCACAACCCGAACGCGCGTGATCGATCGCGCGAAGCGGGCGCGGCAACTCTATTGTTGAAGCCCTTCTCCCCCGCCGAACTCATTGCCCAAATCAAACGGCATCTTTCGCAGTCACCCGAAGCCGTTTAGGCGGTCTTTGACCGCGTTTCCGCCTGATTGTTATACTCTCCCGCGCGGCGGAGCCTGCCTCGCTTACGCAAAAGGACTTCTTCACGGTGGACCGGTGCGCCCCCGGGCGTAGCGTCCGCGCCGAGCACACGAATGACCCTGGCTAATCGCATTACCATCGGACGCCTTGTGTTGATCCCCGTGTTCATCGTGCTCATCATGACGTACACGCGCGATCAGCAATGGGTGCGCCATGCCGCACTGGCCGTGTTCGCAATCGCGGCGATCTCTGACGCGGTGGACGGATTTATCGCTCGAGCGTACAACCAGAAGACAAAGCTTGGCGCGATTCTGGATCCGCTTGCGGACAAGTTGTTGATCAATCTCGCGTTGGTGTTTCTGGCGGTGAACCAACACCTGCAAACGCCTGTGCCTACGTGGTTTCCCGTTCTGATTCTCGGGCGGGATATAATCATCGTAATCGGCGCTTATCTGATAAATGAGTATTTCGGGCCGCTTCGGGCGCGTCCGCAAATTAGCGGAAAAGTGACGACGCTGCTGCAAATGGTTTTAATCGTAGCCGTGTTGCTCGAACTTCCGCAGCGGTTTATTTATGGCACTCTGTACTTCACGCTGTGTGTCGCGGTTTTGTCCTTCGCGGACTACCTGCGCGCCGGCATCAAACAGGTTGGAAACGAGGACCGGACATAATGGCGCGATCGTCCAAACTTCCATTGGTGGCCATTTGCGGCCGGCCCAACGTGGGAAAATCCACGCTATACAATCGAATCGTCGGGCGGCATTCCGCCATCGTGCACGATGAAGCCGGCGTTACGCGAGACCGCGCCTATGGCACGGCCGATTGGGACGGCCGCAGGTTTCGCGTGGTGGATACCGGGGGCATCGTCGATGACATCACAGACCCGGTTACACACAAGATGCAAGACCAGGTGAAGGCCGCGCTCGATGAGGCGCAAGTTATCGTTTTCGTGATAGACGGTCAGCACGAGCTCACGAAAGGCGATTTCGAAATACGCGACGACCTGTTCCGGTACAGCAAGCCCATCGTCATCGCGGCGAACAAACTCGACAACCCGAAGTTGCGGGAGAACCGCACGGAATTTTACGTGCTCGGCCTGGGCGATCCCATTGCGGTGTCATCAGGTCATGGAATCGGCATCGAAGAACTGGTGAATGCCATTACTGCGCATCTCCCGAAGACTACTCCCGAGGAGCCAGTTGAAGAGCGCCAAATCACGCGCGTCGCAATTGTCGGTAAACCAAACGTCGGCAAGTCGTCGTATGTAAACGCCATTTTGAACGAAGAGCGCAGTATCGTGGACAACGTCCCTGGCACGACGCGCGACGCCATCGACATCGAGTTCAAGTGGAAAGAAAAGGATTATCTGTTAATCGACACCGCCGGTCTTCGAAAAAAGGCGGGCATTCACAAGGACATCGAACGGTTTAGCGTGGCGCGTTCGCTACGCGCGGTCCGGCGCGCGGACGTATGTCTTGTCCTGATCGACGCCAAGGAAGGCATCTCGGAACAGGACAAACGCATCGTCAATTATATCGTTGAACAGGGTGCGGCGATGATCCTCGTTTGGACCAAGTGGGATTTGATCGAGGACAAGGAGAAGCGCTTCAAGGCGCTATCGCAGGAGATCGAATTCAAGGCGCCGTTCCTCAAACACGTGCCGTCAGTGACTATCTCGAATTTGGATCGACAGCGCATTTTCACGGTATTCGAGTATATCGACCGCGTCGCGGCGGATGCCGTAAAACGCATCCCCACGCACGAACTCAACGTGTTTGTCGAAAAAATTCGCGCGCAGCAGGCTCCCGCGTTGTACCACGGAAAGCTCGCGCGCATTAAGTACGCCACCCAAGCGAGTGTAAAACCCACGACCTTCGTGTTGTTCGTCAACAAGAAAGAATTCTTTCACTTCAGTTACCTGCGCTTTATCGAAAACCAGCTTCGCGAAAAGTATGGGTTCGAGGGTGTGCCGATTACGCTCGAACTCCGGGAGGGGGAACGGAAGGAATCGTCAGAATGAACGGAATTTTGGATTTTAGATTCTGGATTTTGGATTACCCGCAAGGTTTAGATTCTGGATTTTGGATTTTGGATTTTAGATTGAACGCGCCTACGCTGCGACGACGCCGCTTCCCTCGCCATTCCGATAAATCCCGACAGACATTCCGGGCACTTTCCCAAGCGTCGTCCCGATCAGGTAACGAGGAATCTGGACAACCAGGCGCTTCATTTATCGCACGTAATCTCCACCCGACCCTCTTCAATCCAAAATCCAAAATCCAAAATCCAAAATCCCTACAATGTTTCCCACGCTAATCGCCATCATCACCTCCTACCTCCTCGGCTCGGTCCCCACCGGCCTATGGCTCGGTCTTGCCCTGCGCGGAACCGATATCCGCCAACACGGAAGTAAAAATATCGGCGCCACCAATACAATGCGCGTGCTGGGAAAAGGTCTTGGCGCCATTGCGCTGCTCGGCGACGCGCTTAAAGGATTCATACCCGTACTGTTCATTTCCCGGCTGAGCGACTGGCCGTATGCGCCGCTGGCTTGCGGCATCGCGGCGATACTGGGCCACCTCGCGTCGGTATTTATCCGGTTTCACGGCGGGAAAGGTGTGGCCACGAGCCTTGGCGTCTTCCTCGCGCTGTGTCCGCTGCCAACACTTATTGCTGCATTGGCATTCGGAGTCGCCGTATTCGCTACGCGCATGGTCAGCGTGGGTTCGATTGCCGGCGCGCTCGCGATGACTGCCAGTGTTTACGCGCTTCCCCATTCGCTCGCAACCGCGCCCACGCATCTGCTGCCGGCGGATTGCTCGCTGCGGATTGTCGTCACGATTGTGGCGGTATTGGTTATTTTCAAACACCGGTCCAATGTTCAGCGCATTCTAAAAGGTGAGGAGAGCCGGTTAGGATCGAAACCCTCGGAGTAATTACACGCCGAACCGCCGAAGCAGCCTCTCGAAGTGCACCACATGGAGCCGGGCCCATCCGTCAATTCCGATTTCACCGAATATCGGATGGCGCGACGAAACAAGATCGCCGGTATGTACTCGATCCAGATACGTTTCGAGCAGGGCATGCAGCGTTTCCAGATCGACGTGGTTCGGCTGCGCGCCGGCCGGTACAGGGCAAAGCATTTCAGCGGCGCGAGGCAAGGGAATGAATCCGTGGAGCACCAATGGCCGCAGGATACTCCGCGAAAACCAAGTCGAGGCATCCGGGCCAATCAAGGCACTGCCCATCGCCATGCGAATGCACCCCGCGAGCCGGTCCAGCATTTCGTTGCGGGTCATGATTCCCGATACGGCTCTCGCGTCCGGTTTTACACGGCCCGCCCTGGCAATTACCTCGCTGACATAGTCGTGGTCAAACGCGCGCATAAGCCATCATACAGAAAGGGCGCAAGGCCTCGAGTCGCGCGCCGGTAGCCCTATGCCGTTCCCTTTTTTTTTCTGCCGAATATCGCGGCGGCGGCGAACACGACAGCGCACACGCCTATGATCTCATATACGAGGTATTGGACATGCGGCCTCCATACCTCGTGCTGCCCTTCCTGGTCGCCTTCAGTAATGAGGGGGCGTTCGGTCCACCACAGGTGCCAGCCCTTGAATTCGGGCGCGCGGCCGCCTTTTGAATACGGCACGTATTGCCACGGCGGCACCGCCGACACAGCGAGTATGCCCAGCACGAGCACAATGATGACCCACTTTGGAATTTCCTGATTCATGAATGTCCTTTTGCATCTTCGTCCGCATGGAACTCCGTGCGCGGTGCTATTCGTAGCGCAACGCTTCGACGGGATCGACGCTGGCCGCTTTCCATGCGGGGTATGCGCCGAAGAATATCCCCACCGTCGCGCTGAATGCAAAAGCAACTACGATCGACCACGTCGATGCCTGAATGGGAAAACTTGGATAGAACTGGCGCATGGACCATGTGCCAAGGTACGCCAACAGTATGCCGGCAACCCCGCCGATGCAACTGAGCGTAATTGCCTCGATGGCAAATTGAAGCCCGATGTCACGGCGGGTGGCGCCCACGGATTTGCGGATGCCAACTTCCCGTGTCCGTTCGCGAACCGACACCAGCATGATGTTCATGATTCCGATTCCCCCAACGAGAAGTGAAATCGACGCAATACCCGATAGCATGACTTTCAATGCCACGAATATTTTGTCGAGGGTTGCCAGCATCGAGGTTTGATCCAGGATTGTGAAGTCCTCGGTATAATCATGCGCCGCAGTCAGGATTGTGCGAATTGATTCCGTGGCATTTTCGACCACTATAGGGCTCGTAGCCTGCACTACGATCTGGTACAGCTCGTCTTCGCCTCCGTAAAACATTTGCTGGCCACTGAGCAGCGGAATGAAAACAATGTCATCGGCATTGATCCCCAATGTCATGCCTTTGTGCTCCATGACGCCGATCACCAAATGCTTGCTCCGGTTAATCGACACACGTTCACCCAGCGGATTCTCCGAACCAAACAATTCTTCCTTCAACCCCGCGCCCAGGACACAAACTTTATTGTTCTTTTCAATGTCCTTCTGATCTAGAAACCGCCCGGTATCGACATGGACGTCGCGAATGCGTTCGAGCGCGGGCGTCACGGCGAGAATCATCGTATTGCGTTCACGGTCTCGAAATTTTACTGCGCCTGCCCCCAGCACTTCCGGGGACACCTCCTTGATGCCGACCGCGCGGCGCTCGATTTCTTTTGCATTCTCGTAGGAAAGCTTGCGAAAACTGCCGGCGATGATGGGCATCATGCCTGAGGTTTCCTGTTTGCCGGGCGTGATGATGAGGAGATTGGTGCCCATGTTTGCGAATTGCTGCGCAACATAGGCCTGCGCTCCTTCTCCAAGGGCGACGAGCAGAATCACGGCAAGTACGCCGATTGTCACGCCGATCATCGTCAGGAAGGACCGTACTTTGTTCTGGGCCACCGAATCGAGGGCGACGCGAAAGTATTCAAACCACGTCATTGATTAAATAACCCTTTGTTTACCGCAATTAGACCAGCCAGTATACCATGCGGTGACGGGACATACGGACGGGTGGCCTTGAGCTAACTGGGCATTGGGTTTGTGGGTACATTGGTTGAAAAAATAGTGTTGACATTCGGCACGCCGATCCGTATACTCTATCAAATCGATGGAATAACCGAAGATGCTCACTCGAAAAGCAAAGTACGCGCTCAAAGCTTTGCTCGTCCTGGCCAAACGGAATACCGATGAACCCGTAATGATCGGCGAACTGGCGAAGGTTGCGGGCATTCCCAAGAAGTTCCTGGAGCTCATTCTCCTTGAGCTTCGGAACCAGGGAATACTGCAAAGCCGGCGTGGAAAGTCGGGTGGTTACTTATTGAACATTGCCGCCAACAAAATCTCTCTTGGAGAGGTGGTGCGGCTGATTGACGGGCCTCTTGCCCCGGTAGCGTGTTTGAGCAAGACGGCGTACCGCCGGTGTGACGACTGTGTCGAGGAAGGCACTTGTGGTGTGCGACTGGCATTACGCGAGGCGTACAACGCCAGTTGGGAAATAATGCAAAGGACATCGATTGCGGATGTCCTCGTAATGATGGAGAAGACAGATGATGAATCCGGTCATGGTGCGATGTTTTACATTTAACTTCGATGAAGAAACGTCCCCTTTTTTTGCTTGTTATTACTACTAATCCAGTAGAGATTGAGAGGTATAAATGCCGAACGAACCTGCCGGTCTTGCCACTCGCGTCGAAAACGGTAAGCCCCAAAACGAAATTGATGACCTGATTCTACAGACGGTCCGCGGTATTCGCTACGGATCAGTCGAAATCGTGATTCATAACGCGCAGGTGGTCCAGATCGAACGTCGCGAGAAGCTCCGGTTTACGGCGCAATAACGATCCGCAGACTACCGGAAGGAGGGATGAAGGACCGTAAATATCCAATCCGGCGTCGCACGAAATCCTAAACGAAAGTGGAACACCACATAGGAGCAAACCAGACAACTGGACGCTCGAAATCTTCAGGAGAGAGAGATGAAGAGTATCCAGTTGATACGACTGATTATCTTGCTAGCCATCCTCGGTGTGCCGGCCTTTGGCCAGCAAGCGCCGGAAAAGGCAACGGCAAGTGAAGTGGCGGAGCTGAAACAACAGCTCGAAGCGCTTCAACAGGCAGTTACCCGAATCTCGGAGGGCCAGGCAAGCGGCTCGTCGGAGGAAGTTGCTGCATTGAAAACCGCACTTGAAGCGCTTGATCAAAAAATCAAAGTGCTTGAGCGTGAGAAAGAGATTGAGAAGGAAGCCGCGGCCGAGAAGGCAAAAACTGCGCCCGTTATCACGGCTAATGCCAAAGACGGGTTTAGCTTCAAATCCGGGGACGGCGCGTTTTCGCTGAAACTTGGGGGTTGGGTCGCCTACGACATTGGCTTCTTCGACCAGGACCAGGAGTTGGAGGATTCCGTTGGAGACGAACAGGACGGAACAGGATTCCGCAGCACTCGTCTGCGTTTGTCCGGAACGTTGTTCAACAACATTTACTACCAGACTGAGTACGAATTTGCTGGAGAAAATGGGCAGGACACACCGGCGTTCTTCGACACGTATGTTGCGCTGAAGGACGTTCCATACGGCGGTAATCGCAAGGGCGAACTGCGGCTTGGCCATTTCCGCGAGCCATTCAGTTTGGAAGAGCTCACGTCACAGCCTGCGCGCACATTCCAGGAAAGATCGCTTGCGAGTGCTTTCTATCCAAGCCGAAACGCGGGAATTCAGTGGAGTGATTCCGTGATTGGCGAGGAGAAAAAAGAGCGGCTGTACTACGCACTCGGCATATTCAAAACGACCGACAATTGGCCGAGCAGCAACGACAGCGACGAAGACCAGGGGTACAACATCACCGCGCGCGTGGCGGGATTGCCGTTTTACACCCGAAACGGCGAACGGCTGTTGCATATCGGTGCAGGGTACAGCCGCCGCAATCCGGACGGTGCTGTCGTTGGTTGGTCGGCACGCCCCGAAGCCCGGCTCTCCCTATTCCGGTATGCCGACACCGAAAAATTCGCAAATTACCGTTTGCGGGACGCGCGTGCCGACGACATTGACCTGTTCAACGTCGAACTGGCGTCGGTGATTGGACCGTTCATGGCGCAGGGCGAGTACACCAAAGCGGACGTTGAAACGACATTCGACGGTTCACGGTCGTTCGACGGGTATTACGGACAGTTGAGCTATCTGCTGACGGGCGAACACCGGACGTTCCGGCACGACACGGCAACCTTCGACAAGATTACTCCCAAGCGCAATTTCGGATGGGGGAAAACAGATGGCTGGGGCGCGTGGGAAGTAGCGCTGCGGTATGCCGACGCCGATCTGACCGACGGTGGTGTGCGCGGGGGTGAACACAGCAGTTTGACCGCTGGTTTGCGCTGGTATCTGAACCCGAATACGCACGTCACGTTGAATTACATCATCAACGACGTTGAGCACGACCTATATGAAGGCGAGTACGAATCACTCCAACTGCGGACGCAGGTGGCGTTCTAAAGACTGAAAACGGTCAGGCGTCATGGGTGGCGCCCTGAAAAATCACAATCAAAAAGGAACTCGAATCATGAAACACACACGCACGATCAGCAAACATCACCGGCCCGCGATGGCGCTGTCGCTTTTACAGCTTCAGCAGGTCATCACGACGTTCGGCACATTCGCCACAGGCGTCAGCGTATTGACGGGCGGTCTGGGCGCAGCCTTTGGGGCCTACACAACAGGTCTCGAGCGCGCGGTCAACATATACGAAGACAAGAAGGGCGAACAGCCGCCTGTGGCATAAGCAGATTCATCTCTTGCGTTCCCTCCCGTGGAGGCGGCGCATTGCACTGTTTGCGATGCGCCGCCTTCATTAAATGAAAATAAAAGGTGCACCATGAAATTTATGATTGCGGTATTGGCTACGGCGGTATTTGCGACAAGTGCTTCCGCGCAAAAAGCCGTCGAACTTTTGAATGTCTCCTACGATCCGACCCGCGAACTCTATGAACAATACAACGCTGCGTTCGCGGCGCACTGGAAGGCCGAGAAGGGCCAGGAAGTCACGGTCAACCAGTCGCACGGCGGCGCGGGCAAACAGGCGCGAGCCGTCATTGACGGTCTGGAAGCCGACGTCGTAACGTTGGCGCTTGCGTATGACATTGATGCGATCGCGCAAAAGACCCAGCGAATCCCCGCGGATTGGCAGACGAAACTGCCGGACAATAGCACCCCCTACTATTCGACCGTAGTGTTCCTCGTCCGCAAGGGCAATCCCAAAGGTGTCAAAGACTGGGACGATCTCGCGAAAGCAGGTATTTCGGTGATCACTCCCAACCCGAAAACGTCCGGCGGCGCGCGCTGGAACTACCTTGCCGCGTGGGCCTATGCCGCGGACACGCTGGGCAACGACGACGCCAAAATCCGCGACTTCATCACACGGCTCTACAAAAACGTGCCCGTGCTGGACTCGGGTGCGCGCGGCTCGACGACAACATTTGTTCAGCGCGAGATCGGCGACGCATACATCTCGTGGGAGAACGAAGCGCACCTTGCGTTGCGTGAATTCGGCGCGGACAAGTTCGACATTGTATATCCACCGGCAAGCATTCTCGCCGAGCCTCCCGTGACCGTTGTCGAGCGCGTCGCGAAAAAGCACGGAACGCTGGAAGTTGCAACCGCGTACCTCGAATACCTGTACTCGCCGGAGGCGCAGGAGATCATCGCAAAAAACTTCTACCGTCCCCGGAATGAAGAAGTTGCGAACAAGTACGCAACGCAGTTTCCGGCGATTACCCTCTTCACGATTGACGAAAAATTCGGTGGCTGGGCCGCGGCGCAGAAGGCGCACTTCGATGATGGCGGCACCTTCGACCAGATTTACTTGCCGAAATAAGGCGCATTCATGCCCATCTTGAATAAACGCCACAGTGTTCTGCCGGGATTCGGAATCGCCGCCGGCTACACCGTGCTGTACTTGAGCCTGATTGTGCTCATGCCGCTCGCCGCGATGGCGTTGCGCGCGGCGACGATGTCGCCCGGAGATATCTGGGCGCTCATCACCGACGCGCGCGTCATTGCGGCGTGCAAACTGAGCTTTGGGGCGTCATTCGCCGCCGCGCTCGTCAATATTGTGTTCGGTTTGCTTGTGGCATGGGTGCTGGTCCGTTACTCATTCCCTGGCAAACATATCGTAGACGCTCTTGTCGATCTGCCGTTTGCACTGCCCACGGCTGTAGCTGGCATCGCCTTGACTACGCTCTACGCCCCGAATGGATGGCTGGGAAAACTGCTCGCGCCGATTGGCATCAAGGTCGCCTACACGCCGCTCGGCATTATTGTTGCCTTGACATTTATCGGCCTGCCGTTCGTTGTGCGGACCGTGCAGCCTGTACTGGAAGACCTGGACCGTGAAATTGAAGAAGCGGCGATGAGCCTCGGCGCAACGCGCCTGCAAACGTTTCTGCGCGTGCTGTTGCCCTCTGTTTTGCCGGCGCTGCTCGCGGGATTCGCAATGGCATTTGCGCGGGCGGTTGGCGAATACGGCTCCGTCGTGTTCATCTCCGGCAACATGCCCATGAAGACGGAAATTCTCCCGCTACTGATCATGACCAAACTTGAACAGTTCGACTACGCGGGGGCAACGGTAATTGGAGTCCTGATGCTGGTGATTTCGTTCGTCCTGTTGTTCATTGTCAATCTGCTCCAGCGGTGGAGCGGCAACCGTGCAACTTCGCACTAAGGAGCGAACAGCATGTCACACACCGTGCGCGAAACAGCTATCGTCCGTTGGACGCTGATCATACTGGCGCTTCTATTCATGATCCTGTTCCTGGTTTTACCTCTTGCGCTTGTTTTCGTGCAGGCGCTTGAAAAAGGCGTGACCGCTTATTGGAAAGCGCTCGCCGACCCTGATGCGGTTTCCGCGATCAAGCTCACGGTCATCGCGGCAGCGATTGCCGTGCCCGCGAACCTCGTGTTCGGAATCGCAGCGTCGTGGGCAATCGCCAAGTTCCATTTTCGGGGCAAAAACGTCCTGCTCACTTTGATTGACGTTCCGTTCAGCGTGTCGCCCGTGATCTCTGGACTCATCTATGTACTTCTTTTCGGGTTGCAGGGCTGGCTCGGACCTTGGCTCTACGAGCACGACATCCAGATCGTGTTCGCGGTGCCGGGCATTGTTCTGGCAACAATTTTCGTCACGTTTCCGTTTGTCGCGCGGGAGTTGATTCCGCTGATGGAACAGCAGGGGACGGAAGAAGAAGAAGCGGCCATCCTGCTTGGCGCGTCCGGCATCAAGACGTTTCTGCGGGTGACGATTCCCAACATAAAGTGGGGCTTGTTGTATGGAGTCATCCTGTGCAACGCCCGCGCCATGGGTGAATTCGGCGCAGTGTCGGTCGTTTCGGGTCACGTTCGCGGCCAGACAAACACCGTTCCCCTGCACGTCGAAATACTCTACAACGAATACAACTTCGTGGCGGCGTTTGCCGTGGCATCGATTCTCGCGTTCCTCGCGCTGGTAACGCTCATGCTGAAGAGTTTCGTTGAATGGAACACCCTGCGCGTCCAGAAAAAACCTGACCAAATAAATACGGAAGGACTAACGGCATGAGTATCACGGTACGAAACATTACGAAAAGTTTCGGCAATTTTATAGCGTTGCATGATGTCTCGCTCGACATACCGTCCGACGGGTTGATGGCGCTGCTAGGCCCATCTGGTTCGGGCAAGACGACGCTATTGCGGATTATCGCGGGACTCGATGTGCCGGCCTGCGGCACAATCGAGATTAACGGCGAAGATATTTCGGCGCGCTCGGCGCGTGATCGCAATGTCGGATTTGTGTTTCAGCATTACGCCTTGTTCAAGCACATGACCGTGTTCGAGAACGTCGCGTTCGGATTGCGCGTGCGCCCGCGGCACACCCGGCCCGCCAAATCCGAAATTTCCGATCGGGTCATGGCGCTTCTGAAACTCGTCCAGCTTGAGCACATGGCGCACCGCTATCCAACCCAGCTTTCGGGCGGGCAACGCCAGCGCGTGGCGCTTTCCCGCGCATTGGCCGTCGAACCCAAGGTGTTATTGCTGGACGAACCGTTTGGCGCATTGGACGCGAAAGTGCGCAAAGAGCTTCGGCGGTGGTTGCGGCGCCTGCACGACGAACTTCATGTCACCAGCGTTTTCGTGACGCACGATCAGGAAGAAGCGCTTGAGGTCGCCGACGAAATCGTCGTGATGAGTCAGGGTCGTATCGAGCAGGTCGGCACGCCGGAAGACGTTTATCATCACCCTGCGACGCCATTCGTATATCAATTCCTTGGGGACGTGAACCTTTTTCACGTGCGCATCGAAGACGGCAATGTAGTCGTTGCGGGAAGTGCCGAAGCCGCCGAAAATGACCAGAGCAATGACGAAAAGGCTTCGTATGGGTATGTTCGTCCGCATGGGTTAGATATCGCGCGGGAGTCCTTCGGACCCGGCGATATTTCCGCGAAGATCGTCCACATTAATGCAGCCGGCCCAGTCGTGAAACTCGAACTTGCTGGCGATGGGGGTGGCCTGTTCCATGTATCGATTACACAAGAACAATTCCGCGACCTCAAACTTGTGCGGAACGATTCAGTATATGTAAAACCGCGTGATGTGCGGGTATTCGAGCCTGAATACATGATTTGATCCGCGAAGAAATCCATGAACTTCCATACTTCCGCGTCATAGCTTCGCTGATAAATGAATCAGTAGGCGGTACAGACGCATCGTGAGGGCCGAATCGCCCCGCACAACCTTTTGACTTGTCGGCGCGAGGCTCCGTATCATTCGCGCTTCACGGCGCGCATCTGTCTGCGCAGGCATGTTCGCCGCTGTTCTTCTTTTGTTCCATGACAAACGCGGACGGACCGCGAGCAGACGGATGGGCATGGGTCGGATTATCGCGATAGCAAATCAAAAGGGCGGCGTTGGAAAAACAACGACTGCCGTGAATCTTGCTGCCGCGCTTGCGATCGAGGGACGGAAGACGCTGCTGATCGATCTTGATCCGCAGGGCAATGCGACCAGCGGCCTTGGCGTGAACAAAAATGACGTTCCCTATACGCTGTACGATGCGCTTTCGGAACAAGTTCCATTGTCCGAAACGGTCCGGCCCACGGATATTGCGAATCTCTTTTTGGTTCCGTCGAACCGCCAACTCGTGGGCGCGGAGATCGAATTTGTTTCGATTGACGCGCGCGAGTACCGATTGAAGCAATGCCTCGAATCCGTTGTGGATTCCTATGATTTCGTGATCATCGATTGTCCGCCGTCGTTAAGTCTGCTCACCGTGAACGGATTGGTGGCGGCGGGCGGCGTCATCGTGCCGCTTCAATGCGAATACTATGCGCTAGAGGGGCTCAGCGAATTGCTTCAAACCATCAAGCTTGTACGGGACAATCTGAACCCGGCGTTGGTTGTTGATGGCGTTCTCCTGACGATGTATTCACATACGAACTTGTCGAAGCAGGTCGTGGAAGATGTGCGATCACATTTGGAGAAGCGCGTATTTCAGACGATCGTTCCCCGGAACGTCACGTTGAGCGAAGCGCCGAGTTTCGGCAAGCCGGCGGTGATGTACGACGACAAGTCGGCCGGAGCGCAAGCGTACACTGCATTGGCGAAAGAGGTGCTGGCGCGTGTCTAAATTTAAGAAAGGCGGTTTGGGCAGGGGCTTGGACGCGCTGATCCCCGGAAAGCATGCGGCGGATGAAACCATCGAACCAACTGTAGCTGCGCTCCCTCCCACTTCACCAACCGATGCAGGGGACCGTGTGCTGGAACTCGATCCGCACATTATCAAACCAAACCCCAAACAACCGCGCACCGCATTCGCCGAAGAACCGCTTCGCGAGCTTGCGGATTCGATCGCGCGCGATGGGGTGATGGAACCCGTCATTGTTCGCGTCGTGAACGGTGAATACCAGTTGGTGAGCGGTGAACGGCGCGTGCGCGCCAGCATGCTCGCGGGCGTCGCAAGTGTGCCGGCCATAGTCCGTAGCATCGCGGACACCGACATGCTCAAATTCGGGTTGATCGAAAACATCCAGCGCGAAGACCTGAACGCCATCGAGTTGGCGCGGGCATACGAATTGTTAATGCGCGAGTTTGGGTGGACCCAGGAGCAATGCGCGGAGCAGGTAGGAAAAAAGCGCGCAACGATCACAAACACGTTGCGGCTGTTGAATCTCGCGCAGGACGTTCAAGATGCGGTCGTGAGCGGCGCGATAACGATGGGCCACGCCCGCGCACTGCTTGCACTTCCGGGGGCGAAAGAACAGAGCGCGGTTTGCAAGGCTATCGTCGATCAGGGACTGTCCGTGCGGCAGGTCGAGCGTATGACGTCAGTTTCCGTGCCCACGCCAAAGAAGGCAAAACACGTCGCGGCAAAGAACCCGAATATCGCATCCATAGAGGATGAACTTCGGCGAAGCCTCGGTACGCGGGTGAGCGTTGCACCAACGGGCAACGATTTGAAAAAGGGGAAGATTATCATTGAGTACTACACCCTTGATGATTTCGACCGCATATTGGACCGGCTGCGTGAGAGTCCATAACAATGAGACTGCTGTCGAAAACCCTATGGGGAAGCATGTATGACGACGCTTGAAGATGTAGCGCGCGCCGCGATTCGGCGTGATGCTTTGGCGCTACGAGCTCACGCAATCGATTACGTCCGCTCCGTGGCCGATTACACGACTGTGTCGATGCCCAATCTCACGGATCGACGGGAAATCGCTTGTACCGCCGCATTGGTGGAGTTGTTTGCGGCGCGCGCCGGGCAATCGCCTCCGGTATGGACCGCGGAAGTAGTCCCGATTTCTGAACCATTCTATTTATTGGAATCTGCGCAGACACTTCGCCGGCTTCGGCGTTTATGTGAAGATGAGTCGCCAGAACCGCTACGGAAACGAAATTTCTTCGCTCCACCAAATTTTCTGGAATCTGCATGAATTGCCTTGCTATGGGAAAGCCCGCTAACGAATGATTGACATCAAGTATTTGCGAGAGAACCTGGAAACATTGCGCGAAGCGCTTGCGCAACGAAACGCATCGATCGATCTGGACGCTGTCGTGCAGATCGACGCCACGCGGCGCGGCGTGCAGCACGAGATGGAGCAGTTGCGCGCCGAACAAAATCGCGCCAGCGAAGAGATTGCGCGTCTCAAACGCGACAAGCAGGACGCTTCACCGCAATTGGAGGCGATGAAATCGGTCAGCGCGCGCATCAAGGAACTTGACGATGCGGTGCGCACGGCGGATGCGGAGCTTGAGGATCGTCTGCTCCTAATTCCGAATCCTCCGGACGCAAGTGTGCCGGTTGGCAAGGACGAAACGGACAATCGCGAAGAACGCACATGGGGCGAACCGCGCACGTTCGATTTTGAACCGAGGGACCACGTCGATCTCGGTGCAACGCTTGGCATTCTCGACTTTGAGCGCGCTGCGAAGATCGCGGGGTCGCGGTTCTGTTTGTCGCGCGGAGCAGGCGCGCGCATCGAACGCGCGCTCATTAATTTCTTTCTCGACATCCACACGCGTGAACACGGTTACGAAGAAGTGCTGCCGCCGTTTATGGCAAACAGCGACAGTTTACGCGGCACGGGGAATTTGCCCAAGTTTAAAGACGATCTATTTGCAATTGCCAACGAAGGCAAGGACCTTTTCCTGATTCCCACCGCGGAGGTCCCCGTGACGAATATCTTTCGCGATGAAATTTTGCGCGAAGACGAACTACCCATAAAATTTGCGGCGTATTCGCCGTGTTTCCGGAGCGAGGCAGGCTCCTACGGAAAAGATACGCGCGGAATGATCCGGCAGCATCAGTTCAATAAGGTGGAATTGGTGAAGTTCACCACGCCCGAATCTTCGTTCGAGGAGCTTGAGAATCTGACGCGTGACGCGGAGCGCATACTGCAACGCTTGGAACTGCCCTACCGCGTCATGACCTTATGCACGGGTGACATTGCGTTTGCCGCGGCGAAAACCTATGACATCGAAGTTTGGTTGCCAGGGCAGAATGCGTACCGTGAAATTAGCTCGTGTTCCAACTACAGCGATTTCCAGGCGCGCCGTGCAAACATCCGGTTCCGGCGCGGCAAGAAGCCGGAGTTCGTCCATACGATCAACGGTTCCGGGCTTGCGGTTGGGCGGACGGTCGTCGCAGTGCTCGAAAATTACCAGCAGGCGGACGGATCAGTGACTATTCCGCAGGCATTGCGGCCTTACATGGACGGAGCAGAGCGTATCGCGCCGCGCACATGAATGCGAACTATGCAGCGGCGTCGGAGGCTTTGCGCAACGCAACGTGCGCGGTCGCGTTGACCGGCGCGGGCATTTCCGCGGAAAGCGGAATTCCGACTTTTCGCGGGGATAGCGGAATATGGGAGAAGTATCCGCCGGACGACTACGCAACAATTGAGGCATACCTCCGGGAACCCGAAAAGGTGTGGCGGTTCTGGTGTGAGTTGTCGCGACTGGTGCGGGGGTGCTTGCCAAACGCCGGGCATTTCGCGCTGGCGGCGATGGAGGCACAAGGCAAGTTGCGTGGCGTCATCACGCAGAACGTGGACAACATGCATCAGGCCGCGGGCAGCAGACACGTGATCGAGTTTCATGGCAATGCGCATCGTCTCGTATGTATGGAATGCCAGGAGTCGCAACCCCTGGATATTTCCAACATGGGCGATAATGCGCCGCGGTGCGCGCGCTGCGCGACGCTGATGAAGCCGGACGTGGTCATGTTTGGGGAGGATATACCGGCCAAGGCATTGTCCCGTGCACGGGCCATGGCGGAACAGTGCGATGTGATGCTCGTCATCGGCACGTCGGCGCGTGTGTATCCGGCTGCGCAACTGCCGCAAACCGCGAAGTCGAATGGAGCAACGCTCATCGAAGTCAATACGGAAGTAACGGATTTTACATCGGTAATGACGGACATATTCGTTAAAGGACCGGCGGGCGAAGTGCTCCCGCGGTTGGCAAGTGCGCTGCAATAGCGATGGCAATGAAAACCAAACAGACACAGGTAAGCGAGGAAAGATGAAAAGTATTTTAGTTTCGAAATTTGGCGGTCCGGAAGTATTGACAGTGGAGGACGTACCTGTTCCTAAACCTTCGGCAGGCGAGGTGCTGGTCAAAGTTTCTGCCTGCGGCATGAATTATGCCGACATCATGCAGCGGGAAGGGCTCTATCCGAACGGCCCGAAGCCGCCATTCGGCGCGGGATTCGAGGTCTCCGGGATTGTTGAATCCGTTGGGGACGGCGTTACCGGGCTAAAGCAGGGCGACGCGGTCATGGGTTTTTGCGAGAATGGCTATAGCGAATACATAGTGTCGGATGCGAACCGCATGATGCCAGTTCCGAAGGGTCTGGACATCAAGCAGGCCTCCGCGATCCCGTGCCAATACCTAACCGCGTATCACGCGCTCAGGACACTTGGAGATTTGACGGAAGGGCAGACGGTGTTACTGCAGGCCGCGGCGGGAGGACTCGGCACGGTTATGGTGCAAATCGCGCGAAACATCGGCGCTACTGTGATTGGCACGTGCAGCACGGATGAAAAATGCGAGTTGATCGCGGGTCTGGGATGCCACCATCCAATTAACTATGCGAAGCGGGATTTCTTGCAGGAAGTGAAGCGCATCACGGGAAATAAAGGTTGCGAACTCGTCGTAGAAACGGTCGGTGGTGACGTGTTCGACAAGAGCATGAAATGCATAAAACCGCGCGGCCGGCTGATTACGCTCGGCGTCGCAAGCAGGCAACCCGCGACGGTAAACGCGATTAATTTATTGGCAAACAACTTGACCGTTTCGGGTTTTCACCTCATGGCGTATATGACGGACACCGAGGCGATGAAGAATGCGATGCGCGATCTGTATACATGGTTGGGTGATGGTACGCTGCGCATCATTGTTAAGCATGAGTTTCCATTGGAACAGGCAACTGAAGCGCAGCAGTTCATCTCGGACCGGAAAAGTGTGGGCAAGGTTGTATTGATCCCTTGAGATGGCCGCAGCTCCCACGGCGAAAACGTACCTGGAAGTTTGGAAACCACTAATTCGGCCGCAGATTCGCGGGATTACGCTGGAACTCGGTCATCTTTGCCGCGATTTCCGGGTGATTGTCTTGGAACCGCATCATGTCGAACATACCGGCGTCCGGGTTCGCCTGAAGATAGTCCCGCAGAATGCTGGCCTCGGCGATCTCAGCTTCGGTGAGCGCGCCATCCTTCAGATGGTCGTGGAAAAGCGCGGCGCCGGTCATCGCGGCAAGACCGTTGACTTGCGGATAATCAATTTCCGCGACGAGATCGTCGTACACGGCAAGTTGGTCTTTGGTGAGGTTCTTGTTTTCCTGCGCCTTTTCGTACACGTCCTTGATGACCGCGAGCGCGCTCGGCCGCAATAACGATGGAATGGCGAATGAAAGGCCGACCACGGCGCCAACCAGTACGACAACAATCACACCGCAGCCTATACCACATCCCGCGAGAATAACCTTGCTTTGACCCATTCTAGGGCGTGGTGGTGGTGGTGGCGGTACTGGGGGTAATTCTTGCGACACGCGCGCGGCTCCTTGTTGAGGTTCAAGTTGAACACCGCATTTTACGCGGGGAGCCGTCGCGTGACAACCTGTCAATTTGCGCCCATCATCGTATCGCACTAGAATCCAGCGAATGCGTGATCAACTCTACGAAGATGTTTGCCGGCTGGCCTTACCTCACGGCCGAATGGTGGGGACGCGCGGCCATTCGGAGGCGCGGGCGTACTTGTTGCAGCGCATTCACGCACTGGCGCTCGAACCGTATGCACGCGGCGCCTACGAATTTCCGTATTCAGTGGGTGAGGTAAAACTGACGAACGTGTTGGCGCGGCTTCCCGGCGCGCGCCGCAGCCTGCCTCCGTTACTGATCGCGGCGCATTACGATACGTGCGGGCCAATGCCGGGCGCGGACGACAACGCCTCGGCGATTGCAATTGCGCTCGGCATGGTCGAGCCACTCCGTATCCGCGAACTGCACCGCGATATTATTTTCGCGTTTTTTGATGGCGAGGAGCCTCCTCATTTTCTGACCGATTCAATGGGATCGACCTATTATTACGAGCACCAGCGGGACGAGCCGATACACGCGGCCGTTGTGCTCGATCTGTTGGGTCATGACGTGCCGCTTCCGGGACTTGAGAACCTGTTGTTTGTACTCGGAATGGAAAGCGACGAGGATTTCGCGACCGTCATCGAACGGACGGAACCCGATGATGCATTGCGGATAGTGGCGGTGCCCAACGCGTTCATCGGCGACATGAGCGACCAGCACGTGTTCCGGTTGCACCAGCGGCCGTACCTGTTTTTCACGTGCGGACAGTGGGAGCACTTTCATCTGCCCTCTGATACTCCAGACAAGCTGAACTATGAAAAAATGGAGCACATGGCGCGATATCTCGTTGAAGTGATAGCGGCGGTGTGCGCGGAACCATTGGCGGGGCCGTTCGAGGGGTATGACAGCGAGCAGCGGGAGCTTGCGCTCATGCGCAAGCACGCGGGCCAGCTTGCCAAACAACTGGACATGGCGTTAACGGGGCGGGAGTCGATGGAGCAGTTTGTGCAAACGCTTGTTGCGCGCTACGGCCTGCTCACTGATCGTTAGGTGAACCAGATCGATCAATCGTGCTTGGGATCACCCGCGGGGTTGGCCGAGCCATCCAAGGCCCCGCCCAACCAACCCTTCTTCCAAAAATATACCAGTTGACCGATAAAAATAGCAGCCATCACGCCAAGGGCAAGAGGATACCCACCGTACCATCCAAGTTCGGGCATATAGGTGAAATTCATGCCGTAGATGCTGGCAACGAACGTCATCGGCATAAAGATTGTAGAGACTACGGTCAACACCCGCATCACTTCATTCAGTTTCGTGCTGATGGACGAAAGGTAGACATCCATCAAGTCCGATACCAGTTCGCGGTACGCTTCTACAAGGTCCAGAATCTGAATTGTGTGATCATAACAATCGCGGAAGTAGACGCGGGTATCCGCGGTAAAGATAGCGCACTGGTCGCGAAGTATCGAGTTGATTGCTTCACGCAGCGGCCATATCGCGCGGCGCAGCAGCAGAAGGTCGCGGCGCGCCTTGTGTATTTTCGTGACCGTTGATCGCGTTGGCGACTCAAGCACCTCGTCCTCCAGCGTTTCCAGACCATCGCCAAACAACTCGATTATGGGAAAGTACGCGTCCACGAGGGCATCAATGAGGCAATATGCCAGAAAGCCCGCGCCGTTCACCCGGATACGCCCGGCGCCCTTGCGAATTCGGTCCCGGACGGGCGAAAAACAGTCCCCTCCGGGGCGCTCCTGAAACGTCAGCACAAACTGTTCGCCGATAAACATGCTGAGCTGTTCCGTTTCGATGGATTGATTCTGATACACCATGCGCGCAACAAAGAACAGGGAATCGTCGTAGTCTTCCACCTTCGGCCGTTGGTGTACGTTTACCACGTCCTCAAGCGCGAGCCGATGCAATTCGAACATTGTGCCAAACTGCTGAATCACGTCCTTGTCGCCCAACCCATCAATATTGACCCAAACGACCGGCCAGTCCTGAATCAAGGCCGCTACTTCATGCGGTTCCACAATCTGCTTCTCTACCATACCTGCCGGCCCAAATGCCATCACGGTAATTAATGGCTTTGGCGCATCCGGATCGATTGAGATGGTGCCCGGCAAGGTACCCGGAGGCATCCGTCTCCGAATTGTAGGGACTTCGCTATCGTCGATGTGTGCAGTCACTCGTCCTCTCCTGGATCAGAAAGCCATAGCGTAGCAAAGCAGCGGATCACTTTCACACCACTTCAAGCTCCGTGGTAAAATACGCGCGGTACCTGATCATGCGCATCGATTGCGGAAATGAACCCGTGCCCATTTTTGGTGTCTTAAGCAGCAAGCTAAAGAAAGCGCCGCAGCTGGGGCGCTGGAGCGCAGTACGACCGTGGTTTTGCTTCGGGAAGCGCGAACCCATACCGATACGGGACTCGTCGAGCGGTGCCGTAAGGGTGACTCGTCGGCGTTTGATGAATTGGTGCGCCGGTATAAGGACCGCGTGTATTGCGTAGCCTATCGGTATCTGGGAAACCGGGAGGACGCGTTGGACGTGAGCCAGGAAGTTTTCGTGCGCGCGTACCGGGGAATCGGAAGTTTCCGCGGGACGGCGCAGGTCTGCACGTGGTTGCACAGCATCACCGCCAACCTTGCGCGCAACCGGTTGCGCGATGGATCGCGCATGGGAAGGGACAAAGGAACGTCACTCGAAGCGATGCGCGAAAACAGTCCGGGGCTTGCGGATGCGGGCGACGGACATGCAAGTCCCCGCGAAGCGGCTATTGCGGAAGAAACGCAAGAGATGTTGCTTAAATGCCTTGGCGAATTGCCGGAGCAATATCGGCTCGCATTTGTGCTGCGGACGTTTGATGATTTGAGCTACGAGGAGATCGCGGAGGTGATGGAGTGCCCCGTTGGCACCGTCAAGTCGCGCTTGAACCAGGCGCGACAGTTGCTCCGCGACCAACTACGCGAACATGCAGTAATTTAATGGCCATGAATCGAGATGAAATAAGAGACCGGTTCTCGTCGCTCCTGGACGGCGAGCTTGAAGCGGACGAACGCGCTGAGATCGAAGCTGTCCTCGCGCAGGACGCAGAACTGTTGCGCGAGCTCGATAGCCTGAAGCGCGTCGATTTGCTGTATCGGGCATTGCCGAAGCCAACCGCGCCGGAAGGGTTCGAAGCGGACGTGCGCGAACGTGTTCACCCACCGCGGATTGCGCTGCCCATGCATCACGCGCGACGCAGAGTGTGGCCAGCGCTCGCCGCGGCGGCGATATTGGTGGTGACCGTGGGATTCGTTGTGATCCAAATGCAGACGCCCGGAAATAATTTCGACCTTGCTTCCACCTCTACGCCAGCGGCTCCAGCGCCGTCAGCGTCCGCTTCGAGCGAGATGTCTGAAAAGGTGTCTGAAGGATTGATTGATCATCAGGACATTCAGAAATTGGAATCACTGGGGTATGCCGGCACGGCGCCGATGGAAGCTGAACATAAAGCGGAAGCCGATTCCGCGGGGGCACGTGCTGACAGCCCCGTGCCTGCGTCCGCCGCGGCGCCAGTAGAGGTTCAGGCCGTGGAATCGCCTTCGCCACTGCAAGACATGAGTATCAATACGCTGGGAAAAACGGTGGAGCCGGAATCAACTGTTGGAATGCGTGTGCAGGAGTTGAAGAAAGAAAAACAGACCAACGATTTCGGTGAGGTTGCGGCGGAAGCGCCGCCCATGCCCGCCTCGAAGCCTGTCCTGTCCGCGAAAGCCGCGGCCGAGGCAAGTGTTGATGTCGAAACTCCCAAGCCAGCGGCCCCGCCGGCAGTATCGAGATGGGTTATGAAACAAGAAGACCGCGCGATGACTGAGGAATCAGCGCTCGGCGGTATAGCGTTGCAGCCAACAACACCGCGCCGGATTGCGAATCGCGATTTCGATCTTCGCGACGGCGTGTTTTATCAACGCGGCTATAATGGCGAACCGACAGTGCCCGTGGTTCGCGGCACGAAAACCGCCGACGATCTTAAATCAAAGCACGATGGCTTCGACGAGATTTTCCGCGACGCGAAACCATTCGTATTCAAACTCGGTGATCGCTGGTACAAACTGTCCTCGCCCGAGTAATGCGCTACGCTGTATGAAAGCGTCTCCGCCTATTTTGCCGTCGGCAGTTCAATGCGGCGCTCGATATTCTTCGACAACGCGTCCGGCGTCCACCATGTTTCTTTCAGAATGCCTTTGGTGAACAATTTTTCCGCCTGATCGGAGTAGTGCGGTGACTTTGGATCATCACTCTGGCCAAGTGGAACATACGTCCAGCTCTTTATCGGCTTGCTCAACACAACGATTTCCGTCGAGGTCTGGCCGCTCCGGCCCCAGCGGGTGTGATCGTCCCGTTCCTGGCTGTAACTCACGTTGCGCAATGTGGTCATGTCGAGTTCGCGGTCGCCGCCACCGCCGCTGGGCCACGACGCATCGCCGCGACCCGCGCGGAAGACGTCGCCGTATGACTTATCGAGCGAGCCCAGATCAGCCTTGAGATCGGCCATTCCAGCCGCAAAGGATTTCAGCAAAGCCTGTTTTTCATCGTCATTCAGTTCGACAGGCTTGTCGGGCACACCGAGCGGCTCACGGAAATTGTTCAGACGCGCGCGCAGCGCGTTGTAGATATCGCTTACGTCCTGCGCGGCCTGTTTGCGCCAGTAGTAATACTTTAACGCGCCTTTGGATTCTGGCAAAAGCTGGTTGTCCCAAGCCAACAGTTCATCCAGCGCGGCCGCAAGCGCGGCATCTTTCCGCACCTCCGCGCCGAATGCGGCATCAGACATTTTCAAGGCTTCGATCCAACGGTCTGCGCCGAAAACCTTGCTGTCCACCGCATAGGCAAGCGCTTCTTCCACCGTGACGCTGCTGTCAGCGTCCAGCAATTCGACAGCGCGCGCGCCGCGGGTGTTGTTCCAGCCGTCGCGCGAAGGATTATGGCTCAGATCGGCAAACAGATAGGGGCGTTTTGGATCCACCTTGAAGGGACTGTTCACCATCATGGCATCGGGCGGGATATTGCAGTTTTGCATATACCCCTGAGATGGGTTGAGAACCTGCAGATGATCGTCGGAGGGATGAATGCCGAGCCATTCAGTTTTCGACGTCGATCCATCAACCGGTTTCGACCAGTCATAGCCGTCCGGGCGAATTGGGACGCGGCCCGTGCGCTGGTAGTAAATGTTGCCGGAGGTGTCCGCGACCATCACGTTCTGCGGGAAGACTTGTAGCGTCGCGAGACCGGCCTTGATGCCGGAATAGTCTTTCGCGTGATTAAACGAGAACCACGGCTCACTGCCTTCGACCGCGTCGAAGTATGACGACTTGACCGCATAAGCCTTTCCATCGGTGATCGCGCCAATGGGCCCATGATGTGATTCGTATACAGTCAACTCAACGGGATTGCTGTCTTTCACCTTAATCGTTACTTTGCGTTGCTTTAACGGGCGCCACGCGTCGTCGTATTTGTACTGCATCGGGTCATCAGGGTTCAACGTGAGTTCATAGACATCCGCGGTGTCCGGTCCACCGGTCGTCATCGCCCACGCGACGTTTTCGTTGTGGCCGAGCCCGATGAACAACTGGCCGGGAAGCGAAAACCCGCTGCCGTGAATATCGCCCGCATGAATACGGAATTCCCAGAACCGCGTCACGCCGAGCCAGCCCAGGTGTGGATCGATGTAGAGAATGGGAACCTTCGCCGCGCTGCGGCTCGGCGATACTGACCACTGGTTCGACCCGCGGCTCATCCGAAAAATCCCCGGTTCGATGCCTCCGCGTTTTAAATCGTCAAACCCGTCGTCGAACGACCAGTTTTGCAGGAAGATGCGGCCGAACGACATAACCATCGCTTCGTCGACTTGCCGTTCCCCCCACCATGTGGGGACCGCGTCTGGGTTCTGCTTGTAGTAATCGTTGATGCCCTGAACGTAGGACTGCGTCAGCTTGCGCACAGGCGGCTCGATTTTGTCGACGTTTGCTTTGCACACGTTGTACAGGTCCCACATCGCCACGACTTTGTCGGTGCCGATACCGCCCTCGCCGTCGACACTCGAAATCTCGCCCGCGCCGCGCAGGAGGTTTTTCAGCAACTCCTCCGGCCGGTCTTCGGCCTGGGCCCAGCCCATCGCGTACATCCCCTGCTCCGCCTTCGGCGCATAAATATGCGGCACGCCCCACGTGTCGCGGTAAATGACAGTTTTACCGGCGTCCGCCCCTGTACCGGGAACGTCAGCGGCAAGAGAAACACACGATACAAAAACACACAACATCACAACCGCGAATTTGCGCATGTCCACAGCCCTCGCATGGTGAAAGGAAAAGGTCGCCCAGAAACTATGAGAATAGCCAATGCCGATACCGCTATCAAGACCAGCAATCCCCGCGCGCGTACTCCCCATCGTACTCGTACTCGATTCTTTCCGAATCACCGCCATCTATTGCGGCCACGTGTTTCCCTATGGACCGCGGCGCCAGCGAAACCGCTTTTCTTTGCCAGCGCCAACATTCGTGTTCTTTTTCGTGCTCGTATCGGCTGGATTAGTGCTTTGCGTTGGCTCACGGATTCTATCAACGATCGTCATTCACCTCGGGTTTTGGCCACAGGATCAGCATGCCCAGCCCCCCGGCGGTCAGTGAGGCGAAGAAGATGGCGATCTTCGCGGCCGCGTAATCCGCCTGGTCGGGGAAGGCCACCCCCGCGATGAACAAAGACATCGTGAATCCGATGCCGCCGAGCGCGCCGGCGCCGCATAGCTGGCGCCACGAATACGCGTCGGGCTTCGCGGCGATGCCTGAGAGCACCGCGAGCCACGCGGCCAGCACGATCCCGATCGGCTTCCCGAGGACCAGTCCCAGTGTAATCGCGAGGATCAATCGTCCTTGTCCGTCGAAGACACCGGGCGACCAGGCGACACCCGCGTTCGCCATTGCGAAGATCGGCAGCACCATATAGCTCGACCACGGAGCGACGGATCGAAGGAGTTTGTCGGCGGGCGACTCGATCCGGGAATGGATCGTATCCAGAGCGCGCAGGGCCGGCTCAGAGGGGCCGGACCGCATTGCTTCGCCGGTGTGGCTGTCCTCGAGGTGGATCACGGTGGCCGCCTGCGCCATTAACGCGTTCAGGCTGGCCGGCGGCAGCGCGGGGATGAGCACGGCCAGGATGACACCCGCCAATGTGGCATGCAATCCGGCCTCGTGAAGAAAGAGCCAGAGGACGACGCCGCAAACCGCGTACGGCAGAACGCCGTACACGCCGATCCGGTTGAGCACGAACAATAACGCGGTCAACGCGCCGCCCGCAATCAAATAGGCCGTGTGGATTTCGCCGGTGTAGAACAGCGCGATCACCAGGATCGCCACGATGTCGTCGATGATGACCGCCGCGGTGATGAACACGCGCAGCTCGATGGGGACGCGGGCGCCGAGCAACACGATCAGCGCCACTGCGAAGGCCGTGTCGGTTCCAATCGGAATGCCCCATCCGTGCCTCAGTTCCGGCGGCGCGATCGACGCGTAGATGACCGCCGGCAGGACGATCCCACCAAACGCGGCGATCACAGGGAGCGCCCCCGATCGGAAGGTGGCCAGGTGGCCGACGGTGAACTCGCGCTTGATTTCGAGCCCAACGACTAAGAAGAAAATCGTCAGCAGCCCGTGGTTAACCCAGTGGAGCAGCGAATGCGCGAAGGCGCGGGTCCCCCA